>Ga0210400_10000241_pt1 | contig 66232 bp, 67 predicted proteins | sample IncBWH26MmetaG_FD_155456 | JGI IMG/M metagenome (GOLD analysis project Ga0210400, IMG submission 155456) | Forest soil microbial communities from Barre Woods Harvard Forest LTER site, Petersham, Massachusetts, United States - Inc-BW-H-26-M | ecosystem: Environmental > Terrestrial > Soil >...
AGAAGCGCTAGGCGATTGCAAGTTGCAGAAATCGTGAGGCTTAGGATTTTCTCGAGGCCGTTCGCTGGCTCACGCGTCTCACGGTGAAACGTTTTCGTCTCACGGCGTGGTCGAGGCTGAGTTCCTCGACTCGCTGGTTTGAGACCTTCCTTCTGTTAACCGAAGGGCTGCTAGTCCGAATATAGCCGAGTCTGAAACGGCGGTTCCCCAAGCGGCATCACTGCATGGCCAGGATCGCCATCAGGCATGAAGTGTTGTAACGCGGCTCGCCGTTGGGACAGGAGGTAGCATTCGCGCCTAGAGGGCTCACCAACAGAATCGAACCCCTCGAGCTCAATTTCATATCGTAGTAGCCAAAGACCGGACCACTGCTGCCGGGGCTGCCGGAATAGGTGAGCATTGCTGAAAAAGCGTTGCCCACGGCATTGCCCGTCAGTGTGAAGTTGCCAAGTTTGGTGTCGCTGCCGTCACCGGTCAGAGAGCCGTTCGTGTTGGTTATGGCCGTGACAATGTTCTCGGTGCTACTGGCAGTACTTGCGTAGTTGCCCGTAGGCGGGATATTGGCGGGATACTGGCCGGTCACGGTCGCGGTCCCGCCTCCGCAGATACCTGTACTAGTAATCGTTCCCGTAAAAGGCGGCGTGGCAGAGTTGTCCAGGGTTCCAGTGATCGTCGCGACCGCGGTGCCTCCGACATTCTGGTTGAGCGTCACCTGGTTCGAGGAATTGACGGTTCCGGTTATGCTGCGGTCTCCGCTATCGGCGCCGGTGCAGGTAAAGCCAAGATAGTCCACCGCAATGCCATTGACAGTGGAAAGAGAGCCACCGAAAATGAACACATCAGACACATTCCCTGCCGGTCCATTGGCCGTCACTGAGCCCGTGGCCGAAATATTTCCGTGGTGGTCTTGAGTCAAGTTGGCTTCGATAACGAACGGGACGTTGCCTTTCGCGTTAGTCACGGTGAAATCCCACGGTCCGGTCATGTAACCGTTTATCGACGAGTAGCTGGTGCCACCATAGCCCCCGCAGGCTACCAGTCCTAACGACACTGCGAGAACAAGCCAACACACGGACAGTCTAAATCCAAAGGATTTCATTCGCTGCCTCCCCCGTTGCAAAAGTGCGTTGGCCGATGCTTGCAACAGATCGTTCTCCAGTCAATGGGTGCGCGGCAGAAATGATATGAATTCGGTATGAAATCGGGCTGATTTCAGTGTATCTGGACGGGAAGGAACTCCGTTTTACATCCAACAAGGCAGCGCACCTTTTCGAACTCCGCTAGTTCTTCCGCAGTCAAAGGATGCGAATCTTTGCGGTTTTGGTAGAGCCGCACGTGATTGCTGCGAAACTCCTCGCCCGCGTAGGCACTAATCAGATGAAGGTTCTTGTCGAATTCATACCACACGGGGCAGCCAGGGGGGACCATGCATTCCCGCACCGTGAGTCGAACGGTGCCATGCTCGATCGTGGGCTCCATGCCCTCATTGTACGAGAACAATGCTTTGTTCAAATCGCTCCGTGGAAACAACAGGCGCAACCTCTCTTGGGCAATACCCATACCGTTGATTTGAAACTTAGGCCGCACCTCGGTGGAAGCGCCAAACACCCGGTCAGGATCAAGCACCACTAATGTCGCCTGGAGATACCCATTATTAATTCCCGTAGCGACAATCTCCTCTTTGCCATCGCCATCCAGGTCGGCCAAAGCCATGAAAGCTAGATGGCCAGAGTGCCAATACTCGGAGATCGTTTTGCCGCTTGAATCGAGAATCGCCACTTGACAGGGCCACCACGGGTCAAGGAGGCTGGATACGACGATTCGGGGAGGTCTTTTATCCGTGGCCTTCAGTACCCTTAGCGCCGCGGTTATAAACGTTGCTGGACTGCCCTTCATCTCCGGCAGGTTTCTCCCGGGAGTCCAACGCCATTTCTCTTTGCCCCGCTCGGAGTAGCAGATCAGCGTTGACGAATGTGGCTGTGCTCTATCGGCCGGGAGATAAAGAAAAAGAACGTCCGTGCGGCCCGTACCCTCTAGATCCCCGAACCAGATACGCGTCGTCAAGCCCTTCTCGTAATACCAGTCAGACGAGAATCCCTCAGGAAAGCCCTTTCGCCAGATTTCCTTTCCGTCCCCATTCATGATCACTAGTGCCGAACCTTCCAGTCGCCCGGATCGCGGCTGTTCATGAACTGTCAGCATTCGGATGGAGATGTAACCCACAATCCCAATCGCAGCAACCGCGGCTGCAACCTTTACGCCCCTGCGGGCTCTAACTTGCGGAATGGTCCGCTGACCCTCGCTTGCTCGCGGCAATGCAGCGGATTCCGCTTCACGAGGTTTCGCCACAATCCAGCGCTTCTCATGCGTACCATCGGTGGCAGGTGCTGCGCGATTCGGAAGGATAATCGTGACGGGGTCGCTCTTACCTTCCTCGCTGTAATAGGATTCCAGAGCATGCCGGAGCCTGTTCATCTCTGTCGCTACGTCTGCGGAGCGCTTTGTGCGGATCTCGTCCGGCCATAGTTCCTTGATCACCAGGTCGGGGGTCAAATTGGTTTGCGAATCCACGTTCTGAAAGAGGACTTCCAGCAGCTTCCTGAGCTGGCCCTTGCTTGCGAAACTCGGGCTGCGCAGGATTCTGTCGATCTGCTCTCTGATAGCCTTGGGATCCATAGCTCCACGAAACGCCATATTATACGGGAATGGATTTCGTCGCGTGAAGTACCGCGAATGAATGCACAGTCTGTACTGTTCGGCGGAGCACGGCGTAAAGGAGTTTCCTGAATTCGCGATAGAACGTGATGAGAAGCTTCTCAGCCGGCCTTTGGGTGCGGGATTAGAATGCGGCTAGCGATGGATGAATGGATCCCCTTGCTCGTAAGCTCACCAGATAGTGTACTTACATTCTTGACCACCTCGGCTGTTAACCGGAAGCCGCTTGCGGGTCGATTTCAGTGCCTGCAGATCCCGCTCTTACGGCAATGTTGTAGCGCTTCAGTTTTCGATACAGCGTCGCTCGGCTGATCCCCAGCATCTTTCCTGCTAGCGCCTTGTCGCCGTTAGCCTGCTCGAAGACCCTGAGAATCGTCATTCGTTCCATTTCCGCCAGCGCCGTGGTCGACATTGTCGTGGCGTCCCGAGACGTTACCATCCCCGAATCGGCCTGCTCGCTCCGAATAGCCGGCGGCAGATCGGCAACGTCGATGGTTTTCCCGTCGCCCAAGGTCACGGCGCGCGCGATGCAGTTCTCCAGTTCCCGGATGTTCCCCGGCCAGTCATAATGCAGCAGACTCTTCATCGCCGCTGCCGTGACCTGCATGCGCGAACCTTTGGCATAGCGGTCCAGAAAATGATGAACCAGCACGGGAATGTCCGAGCGCCGCTCGCGGAGGGGAGGGAGGTGAACGGTCACCACGTTCAATCGAAAATACAGGTCCTTGCGAAAGGTTCCTGCGCGATAGGCGGCTTCCAGGTCGCGATTCGTCGCCGCAATCACGCGGACATCGACGTTTACCTTCGCGTTGCTGCCCACCGGACGCACTTCTTTTTCCTGAAGTACACGCAGCAGCTTGGCCTGCATTTCCTGGGGCAGCTCCCCGATTTCGTCCAGGAAAATCGTCCCGCCATCCGCCGCCTGGAAAAGACCCGCTTTCGATTTCGTGGCCCCGGTAAACGCGCCTTTCTCATAGCCGAAGAGTTCGCTCTCCATCAGGGTGGGCACCAGCGAACCGCAATCCACGGCCACGAAAGGCGTTTTTGCCATCGCTCCGCGGAAGTGAATGGCGCGCGCCGCGAGTTCCTTGCCCGTCCCGCTTTCGCCGGAGATCAACACTGGCGTCCGCGTATCTTTTAGCCGCGCGATCATCCGCAGGACGTCCTGGATATTCGCGGAGCTCCCGATGATGCCGTCCAGGTTTTCCTCCGTGGTGACGCGTGCGCGCAAAAATTCATTTTCCGTGACCAGCCGCACCTTTTCCGCCATGCGTTGCAGCAGCAGTCGCATCTTCTCGACGCGAAACGGTTTTTCGATGTAGTCGTAGGCCCCCAATTTCATCGCATCGACGGCAGATTCAATCGAGCCGTGCCCGGTCATAATCGCCACTTCGGTGTGCGGCAGCAGCGCTTTCGTCTGCTTCAGCAATTCCACCCCAGACATATTTGGGAGCTTCAGGTCGGTGAGCAGAAGGTCGGGAGCGTCGGAGTCCAGTTTTGCCATCGCCGCTTCCGCGCTTTCCGCCTCCGCGCAGACATATCCCAGCGTGTTTCCTATGGTCATGCACAGGCGGCGGATGCTCTGTTCGTCATCCACCACCAGCAGCCGTGTTTTCATCTCGTCGCTCATGGTTTTCCGAAAGTCTTCTCCACCATTGAAATCAATTGCTGGACCCGAAATGGCTTCTCGATGCACGGCGTCCCGCTTTGCGCCAGGAACGCCTGTGTATCGCTATTCGCCGTGTCGCCGCTGATTAAAATAATGCGCTTCTTCAGTTCCGGGCGGTTTTTTTGAATCCACGCGTGAACTTCCGCCCCATTCACCGCTCCCGGCATTCGGATGTCCGAAATCACGCCCGCGTACCGCCCATTCGAAAGCTGCTCGAGGCCCTCTGCTCCCGATGACGCGTTTACCACCGCGTAGCCTTTGCGCTCCAACGCCGCTCGCAAAAAGGCGATCACCGACGGCTCGTCTTCGATGAGCAGGATCGGTCCGCCCGTCCACAACGCCTGTTGCGCTTTCATCGCCCGGCTTCTTTCGAGGCGGCCGCGGCCAGCCCGGCTTCCGTGGCCACCGGAATGCGCACCACAAACGTGCTCCCCGGCCCCGCTTCATTGTTCCAGCATTGAATTTCCCCGCCGTGCGCCCGCACGATTCCGTAGCAGATGCTCAGCCCCAGCCCGGTGCCTTTGCCCACCTGCTTGGTGGTGTAAAAAGGATCGAAAATGCGCTGCGCATCGATAATCCCCGTGCCATTGTCGCTGATGGCCACCTCAATCATTTCCGCTTGCCGCCGCGTTTGAATTCGAATGCGCCCGCGCTGCCCAGCGTCCTGCACCGCATCGTAAGCGTTATTCAGAATGTTCAAGAAGACTTGCTGCAGTTGCTGCGAATCGCCCAAGGCCGCCGCCAGCGTCTCCTCGAAATTTTCTACTACTTCGACTCCATGGCTCGCAAAATCGTAGCTCCGCAGCTTGATGGTCTGCCGCAACACGCTGTTCACGTGCACGAGTTCCCGCTGCACCGGCCTCTGCCTCGCGAAACTCAGCAGGTCCTGCACGATATCTTTCGTTCGTTGCGTCTCTTGTAAAATAATCTGCAAATCTTCCCGCGCCGCCGCTGGCACTTCGGGATTCTCCAGCAACAAGTCCGTGAAACCCAGTATCGCCGCCAGCGGATTATTCACTTCATGCGCGACGCCGGAAACCAGCCGCCCGATCGTAGCCATTTTCTCGCTGTGAGCCAGCTTCGCCTGCAGCAGCGCCGCGTCCGTAATGTCCGTCATCACCACCACCACACTGTTCACCGCATTCTGCTCGTCTCTCATGGGGCTCAGGCTGATCGAAAAATGTCCCATCGATCCGTCGCTGCGCCGCACGCGCAGTTCCAGGTTCTCCACCTGATGCCCATTCGCCGTCGTTTCCAGCGCGGCATCGAAATCCTCACGGTGCGAGCCCTCCACCCAATCGACCAGCCGGTGTCCGATCAATTCGCCTTCCTGGTATCCCGCCTCGTAGCACCGCCGGTTCGCGTAGCTGATCAGTCCCGCGGTATCCAGCACCAGGATCATGCTCTGCGTGGTATTCAGGATCTTCTGGTTGAAGTCGCGTTCCCGCTGCAATTGCGATTGAAATGTTTTCTGCTCTGTAACGTCCAGCATCAGCCCGCGAATCTGCGCGATCCTCCCGCGCGCGTCCCGCACCGCGGTGATGTTTTGCAGCGTGTGCAGCAGCGTCCCGTCTTTGCGCCGCAGCGTCTCCTCGTAATTGCGTAGCACCCCTCGTTCCGAAAGCGCCTGCAGAAAGTGTTCCCGCGCTTCCGGCGCCGGATACAAGTGGGGCCCCACGTCCGCCCGCAGCAATTCCTCCCGCGAGGCGTACCCCAGCATGCGCACCATCGCATCATTCACATCCAGGAATCTCCCGTCCGGCGTCGCGAAAAACAATCCTTCCTGGATGCTGTCAAACAACTCGCGATACCGCCGCTCCGCCTCCCGCCGGTCCGTAATGTCCTTCAACACATGAATCGTCCGGGTATCGTCGTCGGAAACGCCCGGCGTTCGCGAAGTCGAAACCAGAAAGATGCGCTCCGCCGACGCCGCCACGTATTCTTCCCGCGTTCGCTGCGTGTCCTGGCAGAACGGGCAAGGCAGATCGCTTCCAGTCTCCGCGATTTGGCGCAGGCTGCTCATGGCCTCGCCCACCAGCGCAACCGGTGGCACGCCCACGTGCGACGCCAGCGACCGGTTCGTTCGAACGATGTTCCAAGCGCGGTCGTGTACCACGATGTAATCGCTGATCGCGTCAATGTCCTCGACCCATTGCCGCTTGGAGCGTTCCAGTTGCGAGAAGCGCCGGAAATTCTCCAGCGACAGCGCCGCATGGCTCGCCAGCGCGTGCAGCAATCGTTTCTCCTCCGCGCCCAAGGCTTTTCCGTTTCGAATGAGGCAAAGTGTTCCCAGCCTCTCGCTATCACTCGCCGCGATGCGCACGAACACCGCCGCTCCTGGCTCTTCCGCCAGCGCTACGATCGCCGCAATTTCCTTCGGCAGCGCCCGGGTTTCCACGTCACTTTCGCTGGCTCGCGCGCACGATATCAACCAATCTTCGGCCGTCTCCGTCGTCGCCGCTCCTCCCGGCATGGCGTGCAGTTCCGTTTCGCGTCCGCGGTAAACAGCCACGCCCCCCCAGATCGCGTCCAGCATGCGCGTCGCACGTAGCGCAAACTGTTCCAGAAAATTTGGCAGATGCCGCGACTGCGCCGCCTCCACTGCCAGTTCCATCAGCTCTTCCGCATGCCTCGACATCGCCGCCCGAGGCTCCGCGCTTCCACGCTTTCGCGCTACACGCTGGGACAACTTTGTCCTTATTCTTCGCATCGACGAGAGGGAGGCGTCGCACGTCTCAAATTGCGAGCGGCTGCCCAACTCCCACCCTACCGGGGAGTCTCAATGTGAGTCAATTGCCCGGCGCCCGCTTGTAGCGTAATTGCCTACATCGGTTCTCCTCCAGATTCCTGCTTGTCTCAGCCTGAGACCCTCACCGTGCCACTCCTCGCCGCCTGAGACAAATGCAACGGTACGCTGCGCTCTCCATCCTCTTCCGAATCTTCCATAACTTGCTGCTCTTCTGTCACTTACCGATGTCTGTGCGCGCCCGATTCGCGGCCTTCTGTGCCCTTCCGCCATGGCATCCGACGTGCCTTCTCTTATGCGGGGCATCTTTGAATCCTCTGAGGAGTAGTGTCGATGAGAACTAGCCGGTGGAGAAAGTGTGCGGTGGCTGCAACTGCGGCAATCGCATTTTCGGGCGTTTTTGGATTTGCACAGTCGGGTTCGACCGACGAATCCAGGCGCAAGGTCAAGACCAAAACGGCTCCCATCTATCCGGAACTCGCAAAACGGATGAACGTTGCCGGCAAAGTCAAAATCGAAGTGGTCATTACGCCGGACGGGCGCGTGAAGAGCACGCGCGTCGTCGGGGGACATCCCCTGCTCGTGCAGGCTTGCCAGGACGCCGTGAAGGAATGGAAATTTGTGGCGGCGGCGGAAGAGACCACGCAGGTTGTCGAGTTTGAGTTTCATGCCAACTAAGGGAACCCGTTGAGGATGTGTTGTTCCGGCGGACGCGGCCATCTGCATGCCGGCCTGCCGAGCTGAGCGGAGGCATTTTGCAATGACCATCGGAAAAAAACTTTACGCGGGCTTCGGCCTGATTCTGGGGATTCTGTCCCTGCTTTTCCTTGTCAACATCATCGCCGGGTGGAAACAAGGCTCGGCGCGCAAGGACGCGAGCATGGCCCTTGATGCCGTTCGCGCTGTCGAATCCGTGCGCAATCAGATTATGTCGAATCGTCTTGACATGAACAACTTTCTCCTCAGCGGTGATCCCCGCGATGAAGAAAAAGTGAACAAAGGTCTAACCGATATCGTCGACAAGATTAAGCGCGGCGAAGCAGATGCCTCCAGTGAAGCCGTCCGCACCGCTCTCAACAAAGTCGAAAGCACCGAAGCCAGTTGGGCCGACAACTTTGCCAAGCCTCTCATCGCCAAACGCCATCAAGTCGATTCTGGTGACGCCACTGTCTCCGACCTGCAAATTTTTTACCTCCAAAAGGATCCCTCTTCCTGGCTGGTCAAATCATCCGTCGATCTCGACCAATGCAATGCGGATGTCCGGAGGTTCCAGGACGAAACAACGAAATCCGCCGATCGCGCCGGTGCTGTTAGTTCCTGGGTCACCGGTTTTGGCACGTTCATCGCTCTTCTTGCGGGCGTTCTCATTGCTTTCCTGACCGCCAAGTCCATCACCGAACCTTTGACCCACCTCATCACCGTGGCGCGTGAAATCGGCGACTCCGGTGACCTCGATCAGAACATTGATATTCACCGCAACGACGAAATTGGTGCTCTGGCCACCACCTTCAACAACATGGTCGCCTATCTCAAGGAAATGGCCAGCGTCTCCATGTCCGTTGCCGAAGGCGACTTGACCGTCGAAGTCGTCCCGCGTTCCAAGCGCGACACCCTCGGCAATGCCTTCCTGCGCATGTCTCACGGTTTGCAGGAACTGGTTCGCACCACTCGCGATTCCGCCGGCCAGGTTTCCGCCGGCTCCAATCAAGTCGCTGGCGCTGCCGATGAATCCGCCAAGGTCAGCGTTCAGGCTTCTTCCGCCATCGAGGAAGTCACCAGCACCATGCACGAGATGAGCATCAACGTCCAGAACGTCGTGAAAAACACGCAAGTCCAGGCTTCCAGCGTCGCGGAAACCTCTGCTTCCATCGATCAAATGGTCACTTCCATTCAGCGCGTCGCCGATACCGCCAAAGTTTTGCTCGATATCGCCAACCGCTCCCGCGAGGAAGTTGTCTCCGGCATCCAGACCATGGAAAAGGCCACCGACGGCCTCAACCGCACCAACAAGGCCATTCAGTCTTCCGCCGAGATCATCAATATCCTCGGCCACCGCGCCGATGACATCGGCAAGATTATTGAAGTCATCGACGATCTCGCCGAACAGACCAATCTGCTCGCTCTCAACGCGGCCATCGAAGCCGCCCGCGCCGGCGAGCACGGTCTTGGTTTCGCCGTTGTTGCAGACGAAGTCCGCAAACTGGCGGAGAAGTCCACGCAATCCACTAAGGAAATTGCCGACCTCATCCAAAGCATTCAGCGCGAAGCCCGCCAGGCTGTCGAAAACATGGAGCGCAGCACGCGCATCGTCGAGGAAGGCCTTACTCTCGGCAACGATCTCGGTTCCGCGCTGCACAAGATTTCCAACGTGGTCACCGAAGTTTACAAGTTCTCCCAGGAAATCGGCGCCGCCACCAACGAACAGTCCGTGGGCTCTTCGCAAATCGCCAAGGCCACCAGCCGCCTCACCGAAATCACGCAGGAAATCAATTCCGCCGTTGAAGAACAGGCTTCCGGCGCGCAGGCCGTCGTCCGCGCCATGGACAAAATGCGCGAACTGGTGCAGCAATCCGCTTCCAGTTCCACCGAGCTTTCCGCCGCCGCCGAACAGATGCTCAAGCTGTCCCGCAATTTGCTCGACGGCATGGACAAATTCGTTCTGGACCGCTCCGCTCAAAAGCAACCGCGTCGCGGGGAGTCCTACGGCAGCCGCCGCCGCGGTTCGGAGTCGGATCGCGAGCACGAACGCGAATACGCCGAACTGGCCCGTTCGTAGCGCGCCGGAGACCTCTCCATGGAAAAAGACCTCCAAGTCGTCGGCTTCCGCATCGGCAATGAAACGTACGGCGTGCGTATTGGCTCTGTGCGTGAAATTGTGCGCGTTCCGGAGATTACCGCCGTTCCCAGCGCTCCCGATTTGATCGAGGGCGTCATCAACCTGCGCGGGAAGATCATTCCCGTGATGGACCTCCGTAAACGCTTCGGCCAGGCGGAAATTCAGCCTGATAAGAAGAATCGTATTCTCGTTGTCGAACTGGACAACAAATTGATCGGCCTGATCGTTAACGCAGCTTCCGAAGTTCTCAAGATTCCGCCCTCCGAGATCGAAGCCCCGGGCAGCGTCTTTGCCGAGGGAGAATCCGGTTATGTCACTGGCGTTGGCAAACTAAAGGGGCGTCTCATCATCCTGTTGGACATTTCCAAGCTCTTGCATCGCCCGGAATATAAGCGACTCGAGGAGGCTGCGGAACCCGTCGCCACCGCAAGGTAACGCTTTTTCCGGCTTGCCAGTAGCGTCGCCGGACTGCGGGTCCGCTCCACGAAGATACTATGGGAACGATTACCGCCCAGATTCAGCTTACCGAAGCGGAGCTCAAGCTCCTGCAAACCCTTGTCTATCAGGAGTGCGGCATGTTTTTCGATGAGCGCCGCTCTCACTTCCTCAAGGACCGCCTCCAGCGCCGTCTGAAAGCTTGCCAGCTCGAGTCCTTCTATGCTTATTACCGGCTGCTCACCAGCAGGGAAGGGCGCGCCGAACTCGCTCTGCTGCTCGAGAACCTGACCGTCAACGAAACCAGTTTCTTTCGCAATCGCCCGCAGCTCGAGCTGCTTCAAAAATCCGTCCTTGAGGAAATTCTCCGCCGCAAGCAGGAGCGCCGCGATTACACGCTGCGCGTCTGGAGCGCTGGTTGCTCGGCTGGACAGGAGCCCTACACCGTCGCCATTTTGATTTGCGACGCGCTGGCTTACTACTACCTGCGCAATCCGCTTCCGTTCGACATGCCTTCTCCCAAGCCGCTCATTCCTCCGCCCTGGAAGGTGGAAATCGTGGCTTCGGACATCAGCTATGCCAGTCTTCGCACCGGCCAGGAGGGCCTGTACACCGAGCAGCAGATGGAACCCGTGGATTACACCTGTCGGCTCCGCTATTTCGAGAAAGCGGCTGACAAGTACAAGGTCAAAGCGCAATTGAAGGAACTCATCCAGTTCGACTTTCACAACCTGAAAACGGAATTCTTGCCTCGCCGCAACGACATCATCCTCTGCCGCAACGTGATGATCTATTTCGACGAAGCCGAACAAAAGCGCTTGATCGAAAAGTTTTGGCATTGCCTGAATCCTTTCGGCTATCTGTTCGTTGGCCACGCGGAGAGCTTGTTCGGCCTGAGCCAGAAATTCCGCATGGTTCATGAAAACAACGGCACCGCTTACCAGCGCAACGAGGTCAATTCGTGAACCGTCCTCCCGAGGATCGCGGCGGCGAGTTGCGCGCTCTCTTTTTTGAGACCGCCGCTGAACTGCTTCAATCGCTCAACGAGGCCGGACTCGAACTCGAGTCCCGCCCCGCGGATGAGGATGTGATACGCCGCGTCCGTCGCGCCGTGCACACTTTGAAAGGCGATTCCGCGGCCTGTGGATTCCACAAGCTGAGCGAGCTGGCGCATGAACTCGAAGACGTGCTCACTCCGCAGGTCGCTCTCGCGCATGGCCCGGACCTCGCGGAGTTGGTCCTCGCCGCCGCGGATAGTTTTGGCGCCATCCTCGCCGCCTATCAGCGCAAGGCCGAACCGCCCGCCGTCGAGCCGCTCCACGCCATGATTCGCAATTTGCTCCAGGAACCCGCGTTCGGCAGCCCGGCGAATTCATCCACGCCGCCCTTGCTCGCGCAATTTGCCTGGACGGAATACGAACAGCTCATGATTTCCGAAGCCTTGCATCGCGGCGAAATTGTTTACAACGTCGCTCTGCGGATCGATCCCAACAGCTTGATGCGCGCCGCTGCTTTCCAGCTCATTCGCAACGTTCTTCACGGCAGCGGCACCGTCATCGCCTTGCGTCCGGAAGACAACGCCGCCGCCGCTAACGTGGAAATTATCGAAGCGGCGCTGGCCAGTTCCCAGCCACAGGAAAAACTTCTCCAGCGCTGCCGCATTCCTTCGATTGTTTCTGATGTTCGTCTCGATCGCGCCGCCGCCGCGCACACCCCCGAGCATGAGTTGCTCGGCGACTTGCTGGAAGCGCAAGCGGAGAAACTTGCCGCCGCGTCGGCTGAGAACACCGAGAGCGCCTCGGCCATCAATCCCACTACTTCCGGGTCTGCCGCCACCGCGGTTGCGGAAAGCACCTTGCGCGTGGATGCCACTCGGATCGATGCGGTGATGAATCTTGTCGGCGAATTGATCATCGGAAAGTCCATGCTCAATCGCACGCTTACCGAGTTTGATCAGAAGCACGCCCGCGATCCCCTGCGCGCCAAGCTTGCCGACGCCATGGCCTTTCAGGCGCGCATCCTCGATGAGCTTCACAAGTGCGTCCTGAAAATCCGCATGGTCCCCGTTGAGCAGCTCTTCCGTCGCTTCCCCCGCGTCGTCCGCGACGTTGCCAAACATTGTGGCAAGGATGTGGCTCTGGATCTTTCCGGCCAGAACACGGATCTCGATAAAGGCATTCTGGATTCTCTTGCCGAACCGCTCATGCATCTCGTCCGCAATTCCGTCGACCATGGCATCGAACCTGCCGACGAGCGCTTGACTGCTGGAAAGCCCGCGCGCGGCACCGTCTATCTCAAGGCCTATCACCAGGGCACCCAGGTCGTTGTTGAAATCCGCGACGATGGGCGCGGTATCGATCCCGAACGCTTGCGCGCGCACGCCGTTGAAAAAGGAATCTTGAAACCCGAAGAAGCCAAGCGCCTGACCGAGCAGGAAACTCTCAATCTCGTTTTTGAGTCTGGATTTAGCACCGCGTCCGAAGTAACCGAAGTCTCTGGCCGTGGCATCGGCATGGATGTTGTTCGAACGGTCCTCGACCGCCTCAAGGGCACCGTTCACATTTCTTCGCAGAAAGGACGCGGCACCACCATCCAGCTTCGCGCCCCGCTTACCCTTGCGAGTATTCAGACCTTGCTGTTCCGCGTCGGCGGCCGTCTTTTCGCCGTTCCGCTTTCCTCGGTTGTCGAAATCACGCGCATTACCGATCCCGAAATTCACCGTATCGATCAGCGCGAAGTTCTTCGTCTTCGCGAGCAGATTCTCACCATCGTTCGCCTGGATCATCTTAGTCGCTTGCGCAGCATCGATACCGAGCCTGCTCGAAAAAAACATTTCGTCATCGTCATTGGCGCCGCGGAAAAGCGTTTTGGCCTATTGGTGGACAGCCTCGTCGGCGAGGAAGAACTCGTCATCAAGGCCCTCCCGAGCGATATCGTTTCCTCCGACTTGGTCAGCGGCGCTTCCATTCTCGGTGACGGCACCGTTGTTCTGATCTTGAATGTTCCTGCGGTCCTCTCGCGCCTGGTTCGTTCGACCCCCCTTGGAGCCATCGCATGAGTGAACGCATTCGTGTCCTGGTCGTTGATGATTCCGCTCTGATGCGGAAACTGATCCCGGCGATTCTCGCTCGCGAACCTTCTATCGAGGTTGTGGGCACTGCGATGGATGGCGCCTTTGCCTTGAAGAAAATTGAAGAGCTCCAGCCCGACGTCGTTACCCTGGACCTCGAGATGCCGCGCATGGACGGCATTGAGACCCTGCGCCTTATCATGCGGCGCGCTCCCTTGCCCGTCATTCTTTTCAGCACGCATTCGAAAGAGGGCGGTTACGCCACCTTTAAGGCCCTCGCGCTTGGCGCCGTCGATTTTCTCGCCAAGCCAAAAGACGCCGCCGCCGGCCGCCTCGACGAAATCGCCGGCCAGCTCATCGCCAAAATAAAAGTTGCCAAACGTGCCGCCGGCCGCAAACTTCCGCCCGCCGTCATCGTGGAAGCTCCCGCGCGAAAAAAAGGAACCCGCCCCGCGCTGCCTCCGCGCCGCGTCATCGCCATCGGAATCTCCACCGGCGGTCCCAACGCGCTGCAATATGTCTTGTCGCAGATTCCGGCGGATTTTCTCTCCACCATTTTGATCGTTCAGCACATGCCCGAGGGTTTCACCGAAATGTTCGCCAAGCGCCTCGACGAATGCAGCGCTCTCGAAGTTCACGAAGCGCGCTCCGGTGATCTGCTCGTCGCAGGCCGCGTTCTCATTTGTCCGGGAAATCGCCACATGATGGTTCGCCGGATGCCGCGCGGAGACATGGTAATTCTCTCCGATGGGCCACCAGTTAACGGACATCGCCCGTCCGCGGATGTTTTATTTCATTCCGTAGCGCAGGAATTTGGACTTTTGGCCGTTGGAATTTTGATGACGGGCATGGGCGAAGATGGCGCGGAAGGGTTGGGGGCGATGAAGGCGGCCGGCGGAATGACTATCGCGCAGAGTGAAGATTCCTGCGTGGTTAGCGGAATGCCGCGCGCGGCAATTCTCAAGGGCTATGCCAGCAAAATTGTTCCGCTCGATGGACTCGCTGCGTACTTGATCAGCTATTATGGCGCGGAACGCGGTGGCGCCGAGAAAAACGAAAAGTTTGAGAAGAGTGACAAGAACCATTCGAATGAGAAGAACGAAAAGAACGAAAAGAACGAACGGACATCCGTATCATCCCAGCGCTCGTGAAAGCGCGCGCGGGGACAAGGAGAAGGCCATGAAACAATTTGCCGCTCTACTTCGCAAGGACAATCAGCCGGTTCGCTACCTGGTGGTGGACGATTCTGTGTTCGCGCGCAAGAACCTCATCAAAATGATCGAGATGTTCGGCGGGGAAGTGGCCGGCGAGGCCGGAGACGGCCTGACGGCCATCGCGGAATTCAACCGCATCAGCCCGGACATCGTGCTCATGGACATCACCATGCCGCAGATGGAGGGGATCGAAGCGGTCGAGCGCATCGTGCGGCAGCACGCCAGCGCGCGCATCGTCATGGTGTCCTCCGTGGGATACCAGGAGAACATCCTGGCGGCGCTGCAAAAGGGCGCGAAGCACTTCGTGCAGAAGCCGGTGAAGCCGGAAGTGCTGTACGAGATTCTGCGGTACGTGCTCAGCGACGATCCCAACGCCGTCGGCTCGCCCGTGGCCATGGCAGGAGAGCAGCGCTCATGAGAATGGAACTGATCCAGCCGTTTATCAATGCCGCGGACGCGGTTTTCGCCGAATCGCTGCAAGCGCCGACGAAAATCGTCGACCTTTCGATGGATGAGGATACCTATCGGCGCAAAGGCGTTGCGGCGCTCATCGCCATCAAAGGCGACATTGAAGGCCGCGTGATTCTGGACCTCTCGCCGGAAGTGGCCATGAAGGTGGCGAGCCTGCTGGCGGGGACGGAAGTGGAAGCGAGCGAGCAGGTGGTTCGCGAAACGGTGTGCGAAATGGCGAACATGGTCATCGGGAATTCCGTGACGCTGCTGAACGACCAGGGATTTCGGTTCAAAGTGTTTCCGCCGGAAATTCACATGGACGACACGGGGCTGGGGGGCAGCGCCGACACGGAAGCGCTGGTAATTTGCATCGAGACGCCGTGCGGGAACGTGTACCTGAACATTGCCATGCACTATCTGCACCGCCGGCGGCAGGAGCGTAAGGAAGTTCCGGCGTTGGATTGAAGATTCAGTCCACAGTCCCGACCCAATCGGGATCTCCGACTCCAGAATGGGAAGAATACCCCCACACCCGAGGTGTTTTCAGATTGTTCCACCCTTCCAGTCTTATGGATCCGTTCATCAGTAAGAAACCGGGGGAAACCGGGAGACACAGTTCTCTCTAAGTGTCCAATCATTACGCGCCACGTGCGTCATCGCTCAAGAAAAGCAGAAAGCGTCCCCACTGTCCCCGGTTCCCCAGTTGTATCCTTCGGTTCTCAATCGTAGGTCCATAAACATTTTCGGACGGAAACTGGTCTTGGGCAGGGCGTTGGGGCCTGCTGAGGGGGAGTGGCTTCGCGCGGCTGTGGAATACCTGAGGGGTTCATCTGAAAGGATTTTCAGGCCACATTCAAGTGGCTGTCACACCTTGCGCTAAGTCCTTTAATCTGTTTCGCCTAAATAATGAGCACCAGAAAAGCAGGGGGGACCAGGGAATAGGTTGGTCCCACCTGAGGTATGGATACTCACAGGTCTGGTGTCGCTTTGGGTTGCCGATTGTGTTTAGATGCGCAATAAGAATCTTCGACGGGGGGTGTTCTTCCATGGTAAAGGCCTATCGTTTCCTCTTCAGTTTTCTGGGCGTTTTTCTTCTGCTTGGATTTTCCACGTATGGCCAGGAGCGCAAGGGCACGATTAGTGGTCACGTGACGGATGTCAATCACGATGCCTTGGTGGGTGCGCGCGTTGAAGTGCAGCCCACTGGGTTCGCGGTTGCGACTGACGTGCAGGGTGGGTTCACGATTTCCGACCTGCTGCCCGGCAAGTACACGCTCACGGTTTCGTATGTGGGTTTCAAGCCGTTTTCCAAGGACATCACCGTTGCGGCAGGCGTGACGAGCGCCGATGCGATGCTCGATATCGAGTCGGTGAACGATCAGGTCATCGTTCGTGGGGAACGCGAGCGCGGCGAGGTCGAGGCCATCAATCGGGAAATGAACGCTGACAACATCGTGCAGGTGCTTCCTGCCGAAGTGATCACGAGTTTGCCGAACACGAATATCGCGGATGCGGTTGGGCGGCTGCCGAGCGTTTCGCTGGAGCGCGATGAAGGCGAGGGGAAGTATGTGCAAGTGCGGGGCACGGAGCCGCGTCTTACCAACCTGACGCTTGACGGGGTGCACGTGCCGTCGCCGGAGAGTGTCCGGCAAGTGAAGCTGGATGCGATTCCGGCGGACCTGGTGGATTCGGTGGAGATTAATAAGACGCTGTCGCCCAGCCAGGAAGGTGACGCGATCGGAGGGTCGGTCAACCTGGTGACGAAACGCGCCGGCGAGCGGCCGTTTATGAGCATTCAAACGATGGGCGGTTACACGCCGGTCGGGTTGGGCGGCCGCCTCAACGAGGTTGACGGGACTGTCGGAAAACGTTTCGGCCATGAGAAGCGGCTGGGATTGCTGGTTGGCGGGAGCTACGACTATAACCAGCGGGGCACTGACGATATCGAGCCGTCGCCAGGAGTGAATCCCATAAATGCCGGCGGACCGAATACACCGCAGACAGGGACGTTCTCCGGTCAAAACGGCATGGACGTGCGCGAATACACGTTCTATCGGCAACGCTACGGATTTGTTGGCAGCGCCGACTATAAGCTGGGGCAGGGGTCGCTGATTTATCTTCGCGGATTGTTCTCGCACTTCCTGGACTATGGCGATGACTGGATCTACACGCCAAGCGTCGGTACATTTACTAGCCCAACTACAACGGCGAACGACAGCTCGGCGAATTACAGTCACGTGGTTCGCAGGCCGCAGCAGCGGATTTTCAACGTGATTGCAGGGGCCAATCACAGCTTAGGCAAGACTCTGATTGCCTATGAAGGCGCGCTTGGCCAGGGACGCTCCAGAGGAGGATTCTACAGCGCCAACTTCAGCGGGCCCGCGCCAGTGACCGACGCAAATGGCAATGTAATAGTCCCGGGCGCACAGTTCAAGCTCGATGAATCTAACCCGTTCGTCCCGAAATTTATTCAGGTAAACGCCACCCCTTCCACCAACGTACTTGACCCCGCCAACTACGTTCTCGGCGGCCCCAACTTTCACTTTTTCAAGACCATCTCGATGGGCACGGACAATCACATTTTGGAGAGAGATTTGACTGGCTCCCTTTCCGTGACCCGGCAGTACGCGGTCGGTTCGCATTTCGGCGCGTGGGAGATTGGATTCAAGGCTCGCGATACTCACAAATCGCAAAGTTTCTTTGAGCCCACGTTCACCACTACCACTCCCGGTGCTTCGTTGGCACCCTTAACCCAATTTGCAGGAAGCACCACAAATCCAAATCCGGGATATTACTTTGGAAATTATCCCCTGCTTCCGCTATCCAATTTCGGCAAGCTGCTTTCCTACTTCAATGCGAACCGAACCCTATTCACCGAGGCTACGGATTTCGAGCATTTGATTTCCGACTCTAACGATTATCACAGCATAGAGCGCGTAATCGCCGGCTATGTGCAAAACACCATTACGGTCGGACACTTTAAGGTTGTCGGTGGGTTGCGCATTGAGGGTACCCAGGGATCGTTCGTCGGTACGAAAGCGACTTTTGGGTGCGCAGCAGGCTCTCCTCCGACTTGTATTCCGACGGATCCAATCACAGGAGACGCCAAGTTTCAGGGGGACACACCTGTGCCAGGGGCGCAGACGTACACAAATTTCCTGCCGAGCGTTCAAGTTCAATACAACATCAACGGAAGCACAAACATCCGGGCGGCTTATGGAAGGGGCATTGCGCGTCCTAACTTCTCCGATTTGCCGCCTTTCCAATCAGTGGAGCAGGGGCGCAACAGGGTGACGGTCGGTAATCCAGCCCTTAGACCCACGCACGCCAACGACTATGATCTGTTGTTCGAACACTATTTGAAATCTGTCGGAATCGTCGAAGCCGGATGGTTTTACAAGGACTTATCCGATCCGATTTTTCAGATCCAAACGACGCTACCAGCCAACGATCCCAATTTTCCTAATTTCCAGCAACGTCAGCCTATCAATGGCCGCAAGGCGCATATCACCGGTGTCGAGTTCGCGTGGCAGCAACACTTCACTTTTCTTCCGGGGGTACTGAACGGCTTTGGCGTATCGGCCAACTATAGTTACACTACGTCGCAAGCTAAATTCCCAATTGACCCGAATACAGGTAAGCCCACTCGCCAAGATAGCCCCGCGCTGCTGCGCCAGGCTCCGAACAACTGGAACTTCGACTCCACGTACGACAAAGGACCTATTTCTGCTCGGCTCGGCCTGACGCATAATGACCGGAATATTTTCGCTTACAATTTTCAAGACAACGCACCCGGTGGGATCAAAGGTCCCAACGGAGACGTGTACTACTATCCGCACACGCAAGTGGACGCGCAGGTGAGCTACCGCATACCGCGCGGACACGGCATTCACTTCATCGTGTCCATGCTGAATCTCAATAATGAGGTATTTGGCTTCTATCAAGGCAGCGAGCAATTTCCCATCCAGCGCGAATATTACAGCCGCACCATCTCGGGCGGCTTGCGCTGGACCTCAAACTCGGAAGTGAAGTAATTGACGGCGAGCGGTTCGGGTTCCCCGTCTTTCGCGGCGCGTGGGAGATGGGGGAACTGACTCTTTGTCGAATATCTTCACGAGCGGGTTTCCTATCGTCGTCGAGAATGCAATGCTGTGGCAACGGGCGGGGCAAGCCCCGCCCCTACAACGTGTTACGCGGCGCGACGTGTTGCAAACCGCGCGATTCTGAGAGGTTCTCTCGGAACGCCGCATTAGTTGCGCCTGGCTCTTCCTGGGTCGGCCCACGGCCGCAGCGGGAGGACTCTGGCCCAAAAACACACGCGACGATGCCGCTGAGAATCGGGGGTTGTGCTCAGGCGGGGTGACCGAATGTCTTGCGATGGGCGCGTTTCTGTTCGTACATGGCGGCGTCGGCTTGGGCCATGAGTTCGCCTAACGAAACGGCATGCTTGGGATCGAAGCGGGCCACACCGACACTTAGGGACAACTGATAACGGGGCTCGCAGGCGCACGACTTCTTGAGGGATTTTTCCAGGCGGCGGAGGAGAATTTCCTGGGTCTGCGCGGATGATTCCGCGGCCAAGACGACAAATTCATCACCGCCGAGGCGAGCGAGAATGTCGGAATCACGGAAAGCGTGTTCGAGGGCGTCGGCGGAGCGGATGAGGGCTAGATCACCTTCTTGATGGCCGAAGGAGTCGTTAATCAGCTTGAGGTTGTCGACGTCGCAATAGAGCAGCAGAAGGCTCTGGGAGTTGCGGGAAGCGAGCTTGAGCTGCTGGGCCGCGGCGGCGAAGAAGCCGCGGCGGTTGTAAAGGCAAGTCAGGTCATCGGTGAGAGCGAGATAGCGAAGCTCTCTGTCCAGTAGGGTCTGCTTGAGGGCGGACCACACGGCAGGGTGGTGGGCAACCCTGAGAGTTTGCGCGTCCGGGGCGTCGGACTTGAGAGTCTTGGAAATCTCGTCCACCTCTTGGAGAATCTGGCCGAGGTCATTGTCGGCGGAACGCAGAGCAGAAGACAAGATCTCCTCAAGGCCTGTTTCCGGGTGGCTGCTTCTGCGGCCCATGGCGAGCACTCTGCGGCTGGAGGTGTGCCTCGGCGAAGTTGTCCTGAGGCCGACATCCGAGGTGCGGTGAACGGGTGGGTGCAATTCGTGAATGGCCATATACTCTCCAGCCAGCGAGTGCGACTATCTGCCTCACTCGAAAGTGGATAGTGTCATTGATAGGGATGGCTGGATAGCCGGTTAGAGCAGTAATAGTGATGCGGGTGAATCCCCTAGTACCGGAGGTAAATGAGAGTGGCTGGCCCGGAGGATGGTCGCAGGAACATGAACAGCGACAATGGATTAGTGGACGGCTCGGGTATTTACCTGATGGCATTCGCAGGGGTTCACTTGCTTGAGGCGGGGGGTAAGGCATGGTATTCGTAAGAAATCTGTAAGGGGACCCAATAGTTCGTCTGCATAGATTCAGGCCATCAGGTGAGGAGAATCGTGGCATGTCCAAACGAGAGGTCAATATGAAGGACACCGGGATACCAAGCCATCCATCGGCGGGGGGTGAAGCGCCGTCGGAACTGCTACGGGAGTTGGTGGCGCACCTGCGGCAGAATCGGACGCAATTGCGCGAGGAGTGGGTGGTGCGCATCACCGAGACGCGCCTACTCACGGCGATGACGAAGGAAGAGATCTTCGCGGAAGCGACTTCGGTGTACGACAGCTACGTGGAAGCGCTGGAAACGGAAGCCTTCGAAGCGCTGCAAGCTTACGCGCGGAACCTGTCGGAACGCATCATTCCGCGAGGAGTTGAGACGCACGAAGTCGTGGGGATCGTGCTGTTGCTGCGCGACGTGCTGGCGCGCTCGCTGTTCGCGAAATATCAGACGGATTTCAAGAAACTCAATCGCATTCTGGATGCGTACGAGCCGGCGGCCAACCGCATCGCCAACACCGTGGCGGTGGGCTTCGTGCAAGAGCGCGAGCGCGTCATTCGCCAGCAGCAGGAAGCCATCCGTGAACTTTCCACCCCCGTGTTGCAGGTGCGCGAGCGGCTGCTGATTCTGCCCATCATCGGGGTGATCGATCCGCAGCGCGCGCGGCAGTTGACGGAGCAACTGCTGCGCGGAATCCGCACCAACCGCGCGAAAGTGGTGGTTATCGATATTACCGGCGTGGCGGCCATGGACCTGACGGTGGCGAACAACCTGGTGCAAACGGTGGAGGCTTCGCGGCTGCTGGGCGCGACCGTCATTGTCACCGGGCTTTCGCCGGAGATCGCGCAGACGCTGGTGACCATCGGCGTGGATCTCGGGAAGATGAATACGGTGGGCGACCTGCAGGGCGGCATTGAGCAGGCGGAAAGACTGTTGGGCTACAAAGTCGAGAAACTAGCAGAGCCACGCTAGGCAAAGCGGAGGAAGGGCCACTTGGAAGTCCCCATTCTCAAGCAGGGAGCGGTCCTGATTGCGACCTTTCAGGCGGCGCTGTCGGACGAGGACCTCAACCACCTGCGCATGGGCTTGGTGCAGCAAGTGGTTAAGTTCCGGTCGCGGGCGGTGATCGTGGATGTGACCGCCATGGACGTGATGGACTCGTTTGCCTCGAGGACGTTGCGGGAAATTGCACACATGATCCGGCTGCGCGGCGCGGAGACGGTGATCGTAGGAATCCAGCCGGAAGTGGCGTTTGCCATGGTGCAACTGGGCTTGACGTTGGAAGGCGTGGCCACCGCGCTAGACTTAGAAGAAGGCCTGGCGTACTTGAACGAAAAGTTCAAAACGATGAACTGAAGGTGAGCCACAGTGTCGGCTGAGGAAATCCGGGTGGCCATCAAGTCCGACCAGGACATCGTCGTGGCTCGCCAAAAGGGCCGATTGATGGCGACGGAGCTGGGTTTCTCCATGGGAGATGCCACGCTCATTGCCACGGCCATTTCAGAATTGGCGCGCAACATCGTGTCCTACGCGCGCAGAGGGCAAATCACGCTGAAGATGGTAAATGGCATGAACCGGCAAGGCATTGCGGTGATTGCCAGCGATGAGGGTCCAGGCATCCCCGATATTCGCCAGGCGCTGCGCGACGGCTTCTCCACCTCGGGAAGCCTGGGGCTGGGGTTACCTGGGGTGCGCCGCTTGATGGACGACTTTGAGATTGCTTCCCAACCCGGCAGGGGAACGACTGTGACGGTGAAAAAGTGGAGACAATAAACGTACCGCTGGTGGAGTACGGAGTGGCGAAGTTCGTGCTCCCGGGTCAGGGAGAATCGGGAGACCAGCACATGGTTTGCTGCAACCAGGGGGGCATTCTGGTCGCAGCGATCGATGGAATTGGACATGGCGAAGAAGCCGCCAACGCCGCAAAGGCGGCTGTTGCCATTCTCAAAGCAGGGTCGGAGCAACCGGTCATCTCTTTGCTGGAGCGCTGCCACGAGGAACTTCGCGCGACCCGCGGAGTGGTCATGAGCCTTGCTTCGATTGAGCTCGAGCATGGCATGATGACCTGGGCAGGAGTGGGCAACGTGCAGGGAGCGTTGATGCGCAACGGGGCCCAGAAGGGAAACGTGCAGGAAGTTTTGCTGCTGCGTGGAGGCGTGGTCGGTTCGCAACTGCCGGCTTTGCAGGCCTCCGTGCTTCCCGTAGCCAAGGGAGATACGCTGGTATTTGTTACGGATGGGATTCGCGGTGAGTTTGCCGAAGGTCTTGCGGCAATGGAATCCCCGCAGAGGGCGGCGGACAAGATCCTCAAACAGCATTGCCGCGGAAATGACGACGCGCTGGTATTGGTTGTGCGGCTAACCGGGATTCGCACATGAAGGCGGGAGCCAAACCGAAAACGAAGCCGCTGGCAAGGTTCGACGAAGAATATCGCTCGGCGGTTGGCGAATACGCGCAACGTGGCGGCGAGGCCGCTTTGGGCCGCGCTTATGAGCTGGGTCGCCGCGCCATCATCGAGAAAAAGAGCCTCATGGAAATCGCGTCTGTGCATCATCAGACTGTCCTTGAGCTACTTAGCGAGGCGCAAGGAGAGGCCCACCACCAGGAATTGTTGACTGCCGGCGGCGAGTTCCTGGCGGAGATGCTCTCGCCCTACGAAATGGCGCATCGCGGAGTGCAAGAGGCGATCACGGCGCTGCGGCAATTCAATGAAACGCTGGAAGAAGAGATCAAGCGGATAGCGTACGCGGTCCACGACGAAGCCGGGCAGCTATTGGTGGCGGTCCACCTGGCACTCGCGGACCTCGCGCGGGAATTGCCAGAGCGCCAGAAAGAGCCGGTGGGGCGGATAGAAGAATTGCTCAACCAGGTCGAGAAACAGTTGCGGCGGTATTCCCATGAACTTCGCCCAACGATCTTGGACGACCTGGGCTGGATTCCGGCGATCCGTTTCCTGGCGGCAGGAGTTTCCAAGCGAGCCAGCGTGGCCATCGAAATCAAAACGACCGTTGCGGGCCGACTCGCCGGGCCGATGGAAATAGCGCTCTATCGCGTGGTTCAGGAAGCGCTGACTAACGCAACGAAGCATGCCAAGGCGAGCCGGGTAAGGATTCGGATCGGCCGGAAAGATGGTCAGCTGTGCTGTTCCATCGAGGACGACGGCAAAGGGTTTGATATGCAGGTAGTGCAGTCGGATTACAAGCGAAGGGGACTGGGACTAACCGGGATGCAGGAACGCTTGAATGCCATAGGAGGAACGCTGTCGATCGATTCGGCCCCTGGACGGGGAACCAAACTCTTAATCCAGCTCCCGACGGAGGGATCCAATGCCAATTCGCATCGTGCTCGCCGATGACCATGTGCTGGTACGCCAAAGCCTGAAGTCCTTACTGGAACGCGAAGGGTTTCAAGTGGCAGGCGAAGCCTCTGACGGACAGGAGTGCGTTCGCCAAGTGGAGGCGCTGCACCCTGATATTGCGGTGATGGATATCAGCATGCCCATATTGAATGGACTGGATGCCGCCAGGGAAGTGAGCCGTAGTTCGCCGAAAACAAAGACGATTCTGCTGACACAACATGATGAAGGCCAGTACATCTCCGAGGCGCTGGAAGCGGGCGTGAAGGGGTACGTGCTGAAAAGCCAGGTTGCCAACGATTTGCTGTTGGCGATCCGGCAAGTTTCGCGCGGGCAAGTGTATTTGAGTCCGGGAGTATCGCGCGGGGTCATGGAGGCGTATCAGTCGAAGTCGGAGAAATCGAAGAATCCGCTGACGCTGCGGGAGAGGCAAGTGCTGCAGCTGATCGCGGAAGGGAAGTCGACGAAAGACGTGGCGTCGTTGCTGGGCATCAGCGTGAAAACCGCGGAGTCTCACCGAACTAGACTAATGCAGAAGCTGGATATTCATGAGACAGCGAGCCTGGTGCGGTATGCGGTTCGGCAGGGGATTGTACAGGCTTGATGCGAACACAGGGCGCTTGGCGCCGCCCGAAGAAAGAATAAAGAGTGAGTCCAAAGACCCGCCACTACCTCGGCAAGGCCATCATTGGAAAGTTAAAGCAAAGGCGCCGGCCTGAAGGCCGCCGCTACGGTTGTGAATCCGGGCGGCGCTTGAGCGTGGGGCGGTCGTCGTCGGTGCTGTTCGGATCAGTGCTGCCCGGCTGCTTTTTGGATTGCTCGGTTTTGGTGCGCAGTGTGGGCTTGCCGGGGCCTTCCTGAACCTTGGTCTTGAACATGATGTTGCGCAAGCGAGACTTCACGGAGTCGAACTCCGACGTGGTAACGAGATATTCCTGTTTTGCGGGGAGGATGCGCGCAATTTCTTTTTGGGTGTTTTCAATACGGTCCGGCGTGGGGGGATGCGTCGAGAACACCTTGGGAATGGTACCGGGGCGGCGCTTTTCATCCGCCTGGATGCGCTCGAAAAAGGTTACGTAGGAGTTCGGGTCGTAACCAGCTTTGTACATGTACTGCAAGCCGAGGAAATCCGCTTCGCGTTCCGCATCGCGGCTGAACTTCAGAAAAGTCAACGGAATCGCGAGATTGAGACCCTGATACATGGCGTAGCCGGCCATGCTATAGGGGATGAAAATCATCGCCGGGATGGATGCCAGTTGCATCAGTTCGCCCTTGGTGGCGTTTTTTGTACCATGGCGCGCGCAAACATGGGCAATTTCATGGGCCATAACGCCGGCGAGTTCAGATTCTTCCTGGGCGTGAAGGATCAAGCCGCTGTTGACGTAGAAGAAGCCGCCGGGAAGGGCGAAGGCGTTGACTTCATCGGAATCGATAACCTTGATAGTGAAGGGAACGCGGGCGTCGGAATTCCGGACTAGGTTCTGGCCGAGGCGGTTGACATATTCGGTGACGATGGGATCGTCGACGAGCTTGGAGGAGCGCTCGACTTCCTGAGCCAAAGCCTTGCCAAGTGAAATCTCGCGCTCCAGCGAAAATAGGTTCACACCTTTACCGACGCCGCGGTTACCGATGGCCTCGACGTCTTCCTTTGAGTTCTTGGGTGTCACCGTGTCTTTTTGCTGGACCGGCTGAGAACCGGTTTGCTGCTGGGTCTGCTGTTGTGCCGGCGGCGGCGTTTTTGAGGGATCCTGTGCCGGGGGCGGAGGATCCTGACTTTGGGGGCCAGCCAAGGCTGAACTCGTCACAAGAGCGCTCACCAGCGCCAGCCGCAAAGCTTGCCGCAGAATCTCTTGCATATCGTGTACCTCCGCCTACCCTTCGATTATACACCTGCAGTGGCCGGGCAGGCTCCATAGATGCTTCCACCGTTACTAAGATGTTAGACGGTTCAGGAAGGTTTCCTATTCCCGGGAAGTTGTCGTCAGTTTCAAGCAGCAGGGCACTCGGAAGTACCAAAGGTGTCTTGAAGCAGGGGAGTTCTGTAGCTGCTCCTGGCGTACTGAGTGCGTACTTCGTGGTTTGGGGACAGTTGACACTCTAGGCGGCGCACTCTACAGTCAGAATCGGCCACATATGAGCGTCTCGAAAATCCAGATAGGGCAGCTTTGGAAAAAGGATGGCACAGGCGATATTTATCTCGTCACCCGGCTGTATTCCGAAGCTCTAAATACCATAGCAATCTTACGCAAATCAGGGGCAGAGGATGAGAAACAGATCCGCGTAAGAGTCGAGCGCTCCGCCGGAGGCCAGAAAATCCCTGGTTTCACTCCCGCCCAAGACGACTAGTGGTTTCCGGTTCAAATCGAGCGAACTTCCATCTTTACAACGTCTTCCACCTTCATTAGCTCCTTCTGCAGGAAGGGCTCGCCGTAGTTCACGCCGATCATCTGGCCGTAGTGCCGTGCCAATTGATTCATCTCCGCTTCCAGTCGGTCGATGGCGAGGCGGACTTTGCTGATTTTCTCGCCCTTGCCGGGCCTGAATTGTGACCCGAAGGCCAGGATGGCTTTGCGGCGCTGCTCGTACTGGGCCGTGATGTCAACGACAAAAGTGGGCCGGACGTCCGAGTACGAGCTGGAATAGAGGATTTTGTAGGGGCGGTAGGCTTCCCCTTCGATGGGCAGTTGTTTCAGTCCAGCTAGGAAGCACGCCTCATAACCGAGAGCGGAGGCGTGGTAGTGGTCGGGATGGCGAGCTTCCCAATAGGGAAGGATGACGGTCTTAGGGCGCAGTTGGCGAATCACGGCGGCGAGGCGGACCTTGTGTTGACGGGAGGGTTGAACGTCCGAATCGGGGACGCCGAGGGTTCCGCGCCACTTTACAGAGAGAAGGTTTGCGGCTTTGGCGGCTTCTTTGGCGCGGAGCTCCGGGGTCCCGCGCGTGCCCATTTCGCCGGCGGTCAGGTCGAGGATCCCGGTCTTGTAGCCGCGCTGGGCCATTTTCAGGAGTGTGCCACCGCAGGTGAGTTCGACGTCATCAGGATGCGCGGCGATGGCTAATAGATCGAGATTCATCTGGCCTCCATTGGCCGTCGATTCTATCAGTTTCGCGCGTCGCGATGCTGAGAGCGCGGCAGCTTGGGATTCGCAGCGGAGGCTCGGCGGTTTCGCGGGCTGTGGTATCGTTCTCGGTCATGTCGTCCGGAGAAAAAAGTCAGTCTTTGGCGGGGCGCGTTGCTCTGGTTACCGGATCCGCGAAGCGCCTGGGGCGAGCGGTGGCGCTGCGTCTCGCTGACGAGGGCGCGGACGTCGTCATTCACTACCGTTCTTCCGAGTCTGAGGCGCGTTCGGCGGTCGCGGAGATCGAAAAATTGGGGCGGAGAGGCTGCGCAATCGCTGCCGATTTAAGCAGCGTTACTGACATCAAGCGCCTGTTTGACGAAACGGCAAATCAGTTCGGCCGGTTGGATATTCTCATCAACAGCGCCGCGAACTTTCTTCCCGCAAGCATCGTTTCGGCGACAGAAGAGATTTGGGACGTTTCGCTTGATACCAACCTGAAGGCGCCTTTTTTTTGCGCGCAAGCGGCAGCGCCGCTTCTCCGGCGCTCAAGAGGGACCATCATTAATTTTGCCGACGCTGGCGGACTGCTGGGCTGGCCGGGATATATCGCGCACTCCGTTTCGAAAGCCGGGGTGGTGATGCTGACGAAAGTGCTTGCGAAGGCGTTGGCGCCGGAAGTGCGCGTGAATGCCATCGCGCCGGGTACGATTACGATGCCGGGCGATCCGCCAGAGTGGGAAGCGGACTTCATCAAACTCGCGCCGCTGCAGCGTTCCGGGAAGCCATCCGACATTGTCGAAGTGGTGGTCTTTCTCGTTCGGTCAGAATTTATGACTGGCCAGGTTCTGGTGGTTGATGGCGGGCGCGTGCTCTGAAGTTCAAAGTATTGCTTGGTCTTGAAACGGCGCAAGGAAAATCCCGTTCCGGCCGTGCAGAGAATCTCGCCGCGGTGTATTCTATTCTTCTTATCGTCGGCATAAGACGGCCGCGCTCGTCGCGGGACATCCGGAAAATCAGGAGACAAGGAACCAACCGAAGTTATGGATAACGAAATATCGACCCAGCCTCACGGAATGGCGGACGTGGAGATTCAGGAATGGCTTGAGTCGCTGGATTCCGTCCTGGAATCGAGCGGGCCGGAAGTCGCGGCGGAAATCCTGGAGCGGCTGCGCGCGCACGCCACGGTCAACGGCATCGACTTGCCGTTCACCGCGAACACTCCGTATGCGAATACCATTCCCCCGCGCTTGGAACCGCTTTTCCCCGGCGACCAGGAGTTGGAACGCCGTATTAAGAGCTTGATCCGGTGGAACGCGCTGGCCATGGTGGTGCGCGCGAACCGCGTCGAGCACAACATCGGCGGGCATATTTCCACGTATGCTTCAGCGGCAACACTCTATGAAGTGGGTTTCAACCATTTTTTCCGCGCGCGCACCGAGGAGTTCGAAGGCGACACGGTTTATTTTCAAGGGCACGCCTCGCCCGGCATTTACGCGCGGGCGTTTCTGGAAGGGCGCCTCAGCGCGCAGAAGCTGGAAAACTTTCGCCGCGAGCTGAAGCCCGGCGGCGGACTTTCTTCGTATCCTCACCCGTGGCTGATGCCGGATTTCTGGGAGTTTCCGACGGTCTCGATGGGCCTCAGCCCGCTGATGGCGATCTATCAGGCGCGTTTCAACCGGTATCTCGAAGATCGAGGCATGAAGCCTGCCACGGACGCGAAAGTCTGGGCCTTCCTGGGCGACGGCGAGACCGACGAACCGGAATCGCTGGGAGCCATCACGCTGGCTTCGCGCGAAAAGCTCGACAACCTGATTTTTGTCATTAACTGCAACTTGCAGCGGCTCGACGGCCCGGTGCGCGGCAACGGACAGATTATTCAGGAACTGGAATCTGCTTTCCGCGGGGCGCGCTGGAACGTCATCAAGGTGTTGTGGGGAAGCGAGTGGGATCCCATTTTCGAGCGCGATACGGAAGGCCTGCTGGTCAAGCGCATGGGCGAGTTGGTGGACGGCGAATACCAGAAGTTGGTGGTTTCCTCCGGCGCGTACGTTCGCGAGCAATTCTTCGGCACGGATCCGCGTTTGCTCCAGCTTGTCGAGCCGATGTCCGATGAAAGTTTGCGGCGGCTGCGGCTTGGCGGGCACGATCCGCGCAAGGTGTATGCCGCGTATAAAGCGGCAGTGGAACACAAAGGCTCGCCGACGGTCATCCTCGCGCGCACGATCAAGGGCTACGGTCTGGGCGAAGCGGGCGAAGGCAAGAATGTTACCCACCAGCAGAAAAAATTGAACGAAGACGAACTGCGCGAGTTCCGCTCGCGCTTCGGGATTCCCCTGAATGACGAGGATTGCATCGAAGTTCCGTTTTACCGGCCGGCTGAGGACAGCGTGGAGATCCAGTATCTTCGCGCACGGCGCGAAGCGCTGGGCGGCTACGTTCCCAAACGCAGCATTCGTTCGAAACCGCTGGCTGCGGAGCATGACGAGCTCTTCAAGGAATTTCTGGAAGGAAGCGAGGGCCGGGAAGTTTCCACGACCATGGCGTTCGTGGGCATGCTTCGCAAAATGCTCAAGGATGGGGAGATCGGCAAACTCATCGTGCCCATCGTGCCGGACGAGGCGCGAACCTTCGGCATGGAATCGCTCTTCCGCACTGCTGGAATCTATTCCAGCGCCGGGCAAAAGTATGAGCCGGTGGATGTCAATACGCTGCTGTACTACAAGGAAGCGAAGGACGGCCAGATCCTCGAAGAAGGCATCACCGAGGCTGGTTCGATGGCGTCGTGCATCGCCGCGGGAACCGCCTACGCCACGCACGGCATCAACACCATCCCGTTTTTCATTTATTACTCGATGTTTGGTTTCCAGCGCATTGCGGATTTCATCTGGGCGGCGGCGGACATGCGCACGCGCGGCTTTCTGCTCGGTGGCACGTCGGGGCGCACCACGCTCTCCGGCGAAGGCTTGCAGCACCAGGACGGCAACAGCCAAGTCCTGGCGTTGCCGGTACCGAACATCAAGGCCTACGATCCCGCGTTTGCGTACGAAATTGCGGTGATCATCCAGGACGGCATTCGCCGCATGTACAAGGACGGCGAAAACGTCTTCTATTACATTACCGTGATGAATGAACCGTATGCCATGCCGGCGATGCCCGGTGACGTGAAGGACGGCATCCTGCGGGGGATGTATCGCTTCCGGCCTGCGGCGAACGTGAAGGCCAAGCTGCGGGCGCAATTGTTTGGCAGCGGCGCGATTCTCAATGAGGCGTTGCGAGCGCAGGAGATTCTCGAGACCAAGTATGGAGTGGCCGCGGACGTGTGGAGCGTGACTAGTTACAAAGAGCTTTATAACGACGGCATTGAGACCGAACGGTGGAACCGTTTGCACGCGGGCGAAAAGGCGCGCGTGCCCTACGTCACAAAATGCTTGGCGGATGCGCCCGGAGTGCTGGTGGCGGCTTCCGATTATTTGAAAACCTTGCCCAATATGATCAGCAAATGGATGCCACGGCGCTTGGCGTCACTCGGCACCGATGGGTTCGGGCGCAGCGAGGGACGTACGGCCTTGCGCGACTTCTTCGAGGTCGATTCGCGGTTCATCACGCTGGCCACTCTCCATGAGCTTTTCGTGGACGGTAAGACCGAGCGCGCGATCCTCGACAAAGCCGTCAAGGACCTGGGTATCAACACCGACAAACCCAATCCTGTTATTTCGTAGAATAGGGTTGTGCTTACGTCTTTCTTCGGGCTCAATTTCGCGCGGCTCGGTGTTCTGATTCTGGCGGGCGCTCGCGGCGTCTGCCCGGCTGGAGCTGAGTCAATCTAATTTCATTCCGGAATCACGTCGCCGTGAGTTTCTGAATCAACTGGTTGCCGCGGGCATCGAACGTACTCACCACGTTGTTCGCTACGATCCAGCTTACGTCCGCATTTCTTATCCTGGTGGAGACGTGCCGGCGGACACCGGCGTATGCACGGATGAAATCATCCGGTCTTATCGCCGCGTGGGCGTCGGTCTGCAAAAGGAAGTTCATGAAGATATGGTTCGGAACTTTGGTGTTTATCCGCGAAGTTGGCGATGGTTGTTGAGCCGGCCCGATACAAACATCGATCACCGCCGCGTGCCGAACCTAATGGTTTTCTTTGCGCGCAAGGGAGAGTCGCTGCCATTGTCCAGCCGAGCTGATGAATACACGCCGGGAGATCTTGTCACCTGGGATCTCGGCGGAGGCGTTCCCCACATCGGTATTGTCGTGGACCAAAAGTCTTCGCGAAGCGGCCGGTACATGATTGTCCACAATATCGGCCAAGGGCCGCGCATGGAAGACGTTTTGTTCAATTGGAAGGTCACTGGCCACTACCGCTACTTTGGTCCGGCGCTGTAGTCCGCGGCTCGCCGCGGTTCGATTCCAGAATTTGTGACGGCTTGATTCGTCCGGTGGCTAGTTGCGCGATGAGCTCGCGATTCGCCGCTAGAAAGTCGTAGTCTCCCAGCTCTTTTGGCAAAGCCCAGGCGATCTTCTCGAAAGCCTGCGGCACTACCTCTGATTCCGCGATCGTTGCGGCGAAGAAGCGAATTTCCAGCTCTTCGGGCGTTTCGGCATATTGATGACGGACGCGGCCAAGCTCGGCGCTTTTCACCAGCGTCACGCCGAGTTCTTCCTGCAGTTCCCGCGCGAGCGCGGCCTCGGGCGATTCGCCGTCCCGGACCTTTCCGCCGGGAAATTCCCACTTCAGCGCGGAACTGTCAGTTTTCCGGCGCTGGCCGATCAGCAGTCGCCGGTCGCTGCGCTCAATTACTGCCGCGACCACCGTCTTCATATCCGTGCTCGCTTTCGATTCGCTGGAAAGAAGATGTCGTAGAGTGCGCGCGCCCCATCGATCAGCGGGGGCCCTGGGGTATTCAGAAGTTCATCGCTGATTACGTGGACCTTTCGGTTTCGAATCGCCGGTGCATCTTTCCACGCCGAGACTCTATACGCTTGTTTGGGGTCGGCTTTCTCCCCCGTGGCCGCCCAAGCAAGAATGATGACTTCTGGCTTGGCCTCCGCTACCTGCACTTCGGAGATCTTCTCCCCGGCGGGAACCACCATCTCGCCCCCGCAGATGTTCGCCAATTCCGCCACCCAGGGAGGGGAACTGATTCGCGGATTCGGCCATGCCTCGCAATATACGCGGACTCGCTGCTTCTGTTGTCGCGCCGTCTTCCGGATTTGTGAGAACTCGTGGCGCATCTTTTTCACCAACCGCTCGGCAGCGGCTGCCCGCCGCGTAATCCCGCCCAACAAGCGAATGTCCGTTTCAATGTCAGCAAGCGTCCGCGGGTTCATCGCCAGAAAAACAAACGGTTGCTCCAGGAGTTTGGCGACGGTCTCCTGCTTGTATGGCACAGAGCCGATGACCACGGCCGGCTTCAGCCGCAGAATCTGATCAACCGATTCCATGTGCCAGCAATCGCCAAGCTTCGGCAAGTTGCCGACCGGCGCGACCTCCGCGCACCACTTGGTCACGCCGACCAGAGCACGCTTCGCCCCAATAGCGCACAGTATCGAAGTCGCGCTAGGCGCCAGTGAGACGATGCGCATTGGTGGTCGTCGATTCGCTTTCATGGTGATGGGAAGAGGATAGCAGACCGCTCCGCCTCCGTTGGCTAGTACGGGTTCGAATTGACTCCGCTCCATGAGTGTGTTGAACTGCGTCTCTTATTTTTCGGAGGCCATTTGTGCGTGTTCATCTCTTTGCTCTTAGTTTGATCTTGCCGTATTCGACTCTGGCTCAGACGCCCTCTGCGCCACCCAAGCCTGATGTCGTTCAATATCACGCCACCATCGACACCGTGAAGTATGTCTTCGGCGTCGCGCCGCCGGTAGCGCGCCTCCGTCCGGGGGATATTCTGGAAGCCAACTCGCTCGATTGCTTCGGCAATGCGATTAAGAAACCCGGCGACACTCTTGCGCTGGTCAAGGGCGACAATCCGCTCACCGGCCCCTTTGTCATCGAAGGCGCGGAACCCGACGACACACTCGTGGTGCACGTTCTGGACTTGCAAGTTGACGGCAATCAGGGCATCGGCGCTTTCGCGCCCGGTTTCGGGGCACTCAACGAAACCAATTACACGCCCATGCTCCATTCTGCGTTACCGGAAAAAATCTGGTTCTATCCGATCGACCACGCCAGCAATACCGGCACCTTTCAAGCCCTCGATTCCAATTACAAAGTGAAAATCCCGCTGCATCCATTTCTAGGTTGCATCGGCGTCGCGCCGGCGAACGGAGAAGCGCGCAGTTCCATCGTCCCTGCCGAATTCGGCGGCAATATGGACGCACCTGAAGTTTCGGCCGGCAATACGCTGTATCTGCCGGTGAATGTTTCCGGCGGGCTGTTTTACTTCGGCGATGGCCACGCCGTCATGGGCGACGGCGAAATCGCCGGCACGGCCATCGAAGTGCCCATGAAGGCCCGGCTACAGCTCGACCTCGTGAAAGGAAAGCACACGAATTGGCCGCGCTTCGAAAACGAAAAAGAAATCATGGCCGCGGGCATCTATCGCCCTGTGGATGACGCCCTGCGGATCGCCTTCACCGAGCTGGTTGGCTGGATTCACGCCGACTACGGCCTCTCGGAACTTGACGCCTATGAGCTGCTTTCCCAAGTCGGGAAAATCCATCTCACCGAGATGGTCGACCCGAACTACGTGGTAATTGCCTCCGTCGAGAAAAAATACCTACCCCCCAAGAAGTAAGTATCTTTAGGGCAGGTGCATGCTTGAGTTCTCTCTGCTCTCTGTGTCTCTGCGTTGAGTTTTCTTTTATGCCGGTAGCATTGCAAGGCTGGCGCTGCCTTTGGGATACTTTCAAGGATGTTCAGCGAGGCTGTTCTCGATCACTTTCGCAATCCCCGTAATGCCGGAGAATTGTCAGGCGCCACGGCAACGGTGGAGGTCAGCAATCCCGTCTGTGGCGATATCCTGAACCTCTCAGTTCGGGTTGTTGACGGCAGAATCGCGGAAGCGCGCTTTCTCTGCCGTGGTTGCACCACGTCGATTGCTTGCGCCTCCCTCTTGACCGAGGAACTCCGTGGCCGCACGCCTACGGAAGCCCGCGGCATCACTGCCGAAGCGCTCTCGCAATCTCTCGGCGGTCTTCCGCCGGCAACTTTCCACGGTGCACAACTGGCCGCCGACGCGGTCCGCGCGCTCATGCAGAATCTCGCTTCAACGAGTGGCTAATCCTTCTGCTGAATCGCCCTGTTGAGCGTCTCCGGATCGTTCAGATTCAGAACGCAGCCCTCTTCGTTCGTGCGCACTTCTTCTACTTCTTCCTTGTGCGCCCAGACGACGGCCCGCGCGCCCGTTTCGAGCGGGGCGCGTAGCAGTTCGTCATACAAAGAAGCCGAAAAAATGACCGGATGACCTCGGCGTCCCTCATACACGGGCAGGACTATGGGGCTTTTCGTCTTGTAAAACTGTTCAATCAATTCCTGAACGAGGGCGCTGCTGATGAGAGGATGATCGATCAGACAGAGCAGCGTTCCATCAGTTCCCGGCGGCAGGCTGTGCAGCGCCGCCTGGATGGAACTCAACTGTCCTTTTTCCCATTCGTGATTAATGACGATTTCATCGGCCTTGAGGTTGACCGCTTTGGCGATGGACTCTGCATCTGCGCCGAGCACTACCCGCCGCGCGCCTATTTGCCGGTGCGCGGTCACTTCCAGAAGATGTTCGAGAAAGGGGCGCCCCTGAAAGGGAAGGAGCGCTTTCGGCGAGCCCATTCGGCTCGAGGCCCCGCCGGAGAGGATGACGGCGGCCAGCATCGGCTCCCTTTCAGCGCCCGCCCGATCGGAGAATGGGCGCAGCGTGCGCTTCGTATTTCAATTTCTTGTGCGCAGCGGCCACCGCATTCCGGCGGACCGCCACCAGTTCTGCGACGATGCTGACAGCAATCTCTTCCGGCGAAAGCGCGCCAATCTCCAACCCCATCGGCGCGTAGACGCGTTCGAATTCTTCGGCTTTGTAGCCGTCATTCTCCAGCGCTTTGTAAACCGACAAGACTTTGCGTTTGCTTCCGATCATTCCGACGTACCGCGCTTCCGTTCGAACCGCCCAGGCCAGCACGCGCATGTCTTCTTTGTGGCCGCGCGTCACGATTACCAGGTAGCTCGCGGCATTCGGATGAATTTTCTGAAACGCTTCCTCGTAACTGGCGAGAATTTCCTGGGCCATCGGAAAGCGTTCCTGATTTGCGAAGGTTTCGCGATCGTCTACCACTCCAATGCCAAATCCTGCCGCGCTGGCAGCTTTCGCCACGGCCATGGACACGTGCCCGCCTCCAAAAAGATAGAGCATCGGCTGCGGCAAAATCGGCTCGACGAAGACCTCCAGCGTTCCGCCGCAGATTAGCCCGTTGTCGTAACTCGCCTCATTGTTCAGGTTGAAGACCATCTTCCGCGGCGCTTCCTTCTGCATCACTTCTTTCGCCGCCGCCCAGACCTCGGCCTCGACGCAGCCGCCGCCAATGGTTCCCGCGATCGAGCCATCCTCGCGCACCAGCATCCGCGAGCTCTCATAACTAGGGATCGAGCCGTTGGTGTGAACGATGGTGGCCAGCGCCGCGCGGCGCCCGGCCTGCCGCATCTTCACGATTTCTTCGAACAGATCCACGCGTCGCCTCTGTCCTCAGCCTACGGCGCACTCTGCTTGCTGTCAATGCGCCATGCTTTGTGGACACGATTTCGCTTGAGTGCTACCTTTCGAAACCTGAATGTCAGGTCGGAGGCTTCATGAAAGCAATTGTCTTTACCGCGCACGGCGGGCCGGAGGTCTTGAAATTCGCCGTCGTTCCCGATCCTGCCATCCGCCCGAACGAAGTTCTCGTGCGCGTGAAGGCTTGCGCGCTGAACCACCTCGATCTTTGGGTGCGCCGAGGAATTCCTGGAGTGCCGATACCGCTTCCCCACATTCCGGGCAGCGATGTCTCCGGCGAGATTGCCGATATCGGAGCGGATGTCACCACCGTTCGCGTCGGCCAGAGAGTCGTTGTCGCGCCATTGGTTAGCTGTGGCAAGTGCTCGGCTTGCGTGGCCGGCCTTGATAACCACTGCCGTCAAGCCACTAACCTCGGCTACATGATCGACGGCGGCTGCGCGGAATTTGTGCGCGCTCCCGAAGTAAATTGCCTGCCGTATCCGGAAAATCTGACCTTTGAGGAAGCCGCGTCGATTCCGCTGGTCTTCCAAACTGCCTGGCACATGCTGCTTGCCCGCGCCGAGCTGCAACCCGGCGAGGATGTTCTCATTCTTGGAGCAGGAAGCGGGGTAGGCAGCGCCGCCATTCAGATAGCCAAGTTTTTCGGCGCGCGCGTGCTTGCCACCGCAAGCTCCGACGAAAAGTTGCAAAAGGCGAAAGAACTAGGCGCTGACCATCTTATCAACCACAAAACGCAGAAAATCCGCGACGAAGTCCGCCGCATTACGAATAAACGCGGCGTGGATGTCGTCTTCGAGCACGTCGGCACGGCCACCTGGGACGACAGCCTAGCGAGCCTTGCCGCCGGAGGCCGACTGGTGACCTGCGGCGCCACCACCGGCTACGATGCCAAAGTCGATCTCCGCTTTCTCTTCAGCCGCCAGCTCTCTCTCCTCGGCTCTTACATGGGCACCAAGTCCGAACTCCACAGCGTCATGCGCCTGGTAGCCTCGGGACGCTTCAAGCCCATCGTCGACCGAATTTTCCCGCTCGCCGAAGCCGCCGCCGCCCACACGTATCTCGAATCTAGTTCGCAATTCGGCAAAGTCGTCCTCCGCGTTTGAGTTCTCGATCGTTTTCCGATGGGCGCCGGTGAACTGGGAAGAATTCAGCCCGGTCCATCACCTCAAGCAAATGCTCTGAAGCCCGGTTTATCGAAGAGCACGCCGCGACGGTCCTCCAACTGCAATTTGCTGAGAATGTTCGACACGTGGAATTTTACGGTTCGTTCCGATATGCCCAGCGCGTTGGAAGCCTCTTTGTTCGTCAAGCGCCGCATCAGCAGTTGCAATACCTGTCCCTCTCTCGCGGTCAGGGAATGGCCAGGCAGAAGTTGCGCGTCCAGCAACATTTTTGCCTGCTTGACGAACGCTACCAGAATTTCCGGAGGCACCCAGGGCTGTCCACCCAGTACCGCGCGGATCGCCAGCGGCAACTCCGTCTGCCAGGTCTTGTGCAGGTCCACGAAGCCGTCGATGCCCCAATAGAAGAGCCGCGTCTTCTCCGCAAAGCTACCGTTTTCCGGCGAAAGCAGCGCCAGAAACTTGCTGCCAGGTGAAGCGGCGCGACACCGCTCCGCCAGCCGCCCTAAATCCGTTGGCAAAGAACAGCCATCCAGAAGCAAGAGCCGAGGGGCATGGCCCCAGCCAACGGCGTCGGCCTCATTGAGCGCCGGAGGAAGCGTGTCTACGGAGAAATCTTTCGCGCGAGCAAGGATCTTCTCCACCGCGCGAGTAAGAAGGGGGTGCGAACTCACAACTTGGACAGCGATAGCCACTCGTGTTACACCCTGCGCATGCACCCTGCGCTCTGTTCAGGCTGGGCGGAGCCTCTCGATGTTCCGTAGTCCCTGGACCAAGGAAGCGCGAGGAATATAACGCCAATCCTGCGAATTGCAACTGTTTTTTTCAGATAGCTTGAGGTGATTTTAGGTTGTAAAGATTCAGCAATGCTCAGTGAAGAGCGCAGCAGGTGTCAGTGCATTCTCCGCTTTTTCTTTGCTGTACTCCACTGGCTTCCCAAGGACAGGAAACGTTGCCCCACGAATTCCCCCCGAGACCGTTGCGCCCCCCATTCCCCGAAGCTACCTTCTCGCTCGCGCGCTTGATGGCTCGGTAGGTGATGACCAAGGAGTTTCACAACGGTCACCCGTGAGAAATTTCTTTGGAATACCGGCGCCGGGACATGCCCGGTCGCCGCTGAACTCTGACTCGAAGGGGGAACAACGATGAAAACAGTTAAGCGAGCGTCAGTCCTCGCATTCCTAGTGGCGTTATTTCTTCCCGGAATCGCATTTTCCCAGACTGATCCGGGCGTCCAGGGTGGCCCCGCACGCGCTGGGTCCCCTCTAGCTTCTGTCAATTCAAGCGACGGCACCCTGCAGTTCTTTCAGAACGGCCAGGCCCGCTTTCAGGACATTGAGTCCGTCTCGAACAGCCCAACCGGTAACAACGGGTTGGGACCGCGGTTTAATTTTGTCCAGTGCTCCGGATGCCACCTTCAGCCGGCCGTCGGCGGCACCGGCCCCGCCACTAATCCCCAATTCCAAGTCATCGCCAACGGCTTCGTGAGCGGGTCCACCAACGCCATCCCGTCGTTCATCACCGCAAACGGCCCGACGCGCGAAGCACGGTTCCCGTTCTTCTTTGACCAATTCGGTAATCCCAATCCGAACGCGCCCAACGGCGGGGTAGAAGACCTCTTCACGGTCTCTGGCCGCTCTGATGCCGGAAGCTGCAGCTTGCCGCAGCCCAGCTTCGCCTTGGCTCAGCAAACCAACAACATCATCTTCCGGATCCCCACTCCTACCTTTGGCGCCGGCCTGATCGAGAACGTTGACGATTCCACACTGCTGCGCAATCAGGCGGCGAATGCCAACAATAATCTCGGCATCAGCGGCACCTTCAACCATAACGGGAATGATGGGACCATCGCCCGCTTTGGCTGGAAAGCGCAGAACAAGTCGTTGGAACTCTTTGCTGGCGAGGCCTACAACGTGGAAATGGGGATTTCCAATGAGATTTTCACCCAAGATCGGCCCCTCCCCGGAGAGGACATGAACGCAGGCCTGCCGGCGAGTTGTCTGAACCTCAGTGGAAGTGGCTACCCGGAAGACACCACCAATTTCACCACCAAGGCCGGCTCGGACCAGTTTGCAACCAACGCTTCCATACCCAGTGACACGGTGATGTTCGCCATGTTCATGCGCCTCCTGGCTCCGCCGACACCCTCGACGACCACTCCAGGCGGTGCCACCTCGATTGCCAATGGGCGCCGCCTGTTCAGCGCTATTGGTTGTGCCACTTGCCACACTCCGACGCTGAGCAGCACGCAAGCATCGAACTTCACGGCTTCGCTGGGTAACGCCCCGGCGAACGCTTTCTCGGACCTTGAGATCCATCACATGGGCACCGGCTTGGCGGATAACGTATCGCAGGGCGGTGCGGGTGGCGATCAATTCCGCACCGCCCCGTTGTGGGGCCTCGGGCAGCGCATCTTCTTGCTGCACGATGGCCGCACCAGGAACTTGCTGTCCGCCATCGAAGCTCACGAGAGCAACGGCTCTGAAGGCACCCAGGCGGAATTGAACTTCGACCAGCTGCTGACCTCCAGCCAGCAGCAGGACGTTCTTAACTTCCTACGGTCACTTTAAATCATTCGTGACCGCTTCTCCGGGCGAGGCACCAAACTTTCTCGCCCGGTTTTCCGTTCGAGCGATTGGGGCTCTCAATATGCTTACGAGTTTGTTGCGTTTTTTGACCTTTCTCGGTTTATCGATGTCGCTGCTGGCCCAGGCACAGGGCGTCCCCCAGAGCGGCGGTGACTTTTCCAATAATCCGGAAGCAAAGAAGTTGCCTACAGGAGTTCTTCTCGTCAAAGGTGCGTGGTCGAGTGCCAGCGATTCGGTGACGCCTCTCCCGGAAGGCGGGCGAGTCGACAAGAACATCTACAACAACCCATATTTTGGTTTCACCTATGCGCTATCGCCGGATTGGGTCGAGAAGTTTAGCGGCCCGCCTCCCTCGGACAGCGGCTATTACGTCCTCGCTCAAATCCGGCCCGCGGAGACCTTCAAGAGGGCTCGCGGCAGTATCTTGCTCGCCGCTCAGGATCTGTTTTTCACGCTTACACCGGCCGGAAACGCCCTTGAGCTGGTCAACTTCGCCAAGGATAAATTGAGCCCGGATTACAAAGTTGAACAACCACCCGCGCTAGTCACCATCGCCGGTCATTCCTTCGTTGGCTTTGCGTACGGTTCGCCCGTGGCGGAACTGCATTGGTACGTCCTGGCGACGCAAATCCGCTGCCATATGGTCCAATTCGTCTTCACCAGCCGCGACGACAAACTGGTGGAGAGCCTCATTCATGATATGGACAAGATGACCTTGCCCGCAGAGGCCGGTCCCATCTCGGGGCGGGGCGGCGGTGATGTGCCTGTCTGCATCAAGGATTATGCCAGCGGCGAAAATGTGATCGAGAGGGTGCCACCGGTTTTTGCGGAGCGCCGATTCAATCCCGTTCCAGTCCGCATCATCATCGACAAAGAGGGCAAGGTGAAGCACGTCCATTTTCTCAGCACGTTTCCGGATCAGGCCAAAGCCATTTCGGATGCCCTTTCGCAATGGAGATTCAAGCCCTACTTGCACGACGGCCACCCTGTCGAACTGGAAACCGGCATCCTGTTCGGGCGCGCGCCACGCTTGGCGACATCGCCATCAACCAATGCGGGAACCGAGTGATGAGGCAAACTCTCTATTCCAGGAGATTCTGGCCGCTGGGGCTTCTGCCAGCGCTGGGTCTGATGTTGTGTTTTTCAACGGGAGCCGTGGGCGCGAATAGCATCAGTGGCTCGGTCCGCAATCAGAGCCGCGGAGAACCCTCGGCCGGTGATGACGTGATCCTCCTTCGTCTGGGTGCGGAAATGCAAGAAGAAGCCCGCGCGAAGACCGACGAGCGGGGGGCATTCACGCTCAATGTGCAATCTCCTGACAAACCGCACCTCGTCCGCGTGATTCACCAGGGTGTGACTTACGACCGGCAAGTTTCCTCCGCCGCGCCTCTCTCTCTCGAGGTGTTCGATACAGCGCCCCAAGTTCGCGGCATCGCCGGGACCATCGAAATCCTACGCACCGGAACGAATGGAAAGCTCCTCCACGTCTCTGACATGGTAGAAATCGTCAACTCTTCCAGCCCGCCACTGACGAAGGCGGGTGAGCGCACCTTCGAGGTCTATCTACCAGCAGCTGCAAAAATCGATTCTGTCCTTGCGGCCGCTCCCGGCAACCCGGCCGAGGTGATTTCCGCGGCCCCTGTGCCCGGAGCGCCGGGACACTTCAACGTGAATTTCCCGCTGCGTCCGGGAGCCACCAAGTTTGCCTTCAACTACGACCTGCCCTACCGTGGCCGCGTCTCTTTCCACACAAAGCATGCCTACCCCCTGCAGCAGTTGGCGGTCATGACTCCGGCGCCCATGGAATTCTCTTCGCGCTCATCCGCTTTCGAGATCCTCAAAACCGGCAACCGCCGCTATCAAGTCCACGCTGCCAACCAATTGAAGGCCGGGGAAGGGCCGGAGTTCGAAGTCTCGGGAACCGGAGCACTTCCACCTCTCAGCGATCAGGCCTCATCCCGTCAGCATTTTCCGTCCCCCGCGTCCCCCAATCCAACGCAGTCTCCTCCGGCCCTTCCGATATTGCCATTATTGGCCAGCACCAATTCGCGATTGAAGCTACAGACTCAGCCAACTTCGCAGTCACTCGTCTTGGGCGGACTGACTTCCATCCTTTTGGCGGCTAGCGCGTTCCTGGTTTGGCGTGGACGTAAAGCACGTACCTTCTCCGCTGCCCAAACAGTTGCTTCACCTACCCATCCAAGGCCACACTCCGCAGCCTGACGAGCAGCGCCTCGTCTTTCATTCCTCCTCGAATCGGAGAGTGATATCCTCTCTCCGTCTTAACACTCCACATTAGGCGGCAGGGAATGGCTAGCTTCCAAGCTCGGCTCTCGGTCTGGATCGTTAAATGGCGTGTTAAACGCCGTCTGAAAGGTGTGCGGGATTACCGTGTCGCGCGTCGGATCCTTCATCCCGATCCGTATAAAGTTCCAGCTGCCGTCCAAATTGCCCCAGCGCCACTCGGTGGCGTCCCCGGCGAACGCCTGGAGGGCCCTTCGCCGGGCAACACCGTGCTGCTTTATCTTCACGGCGGAGGATATTTCGCCTGTTCGGCGGAAACGCATCGTCCCATCACCGCTTTCTTTGCGCTACAGGGGTTCCGCGTCTTTACTCCGGACTATCGCCTCGCTCCCGAAAATCCGTTTCCCGCCGCCGTCGATGACGCCGTTGCCTTTTACCGCGGACTTCTGCGCGCGGGATATCCCCCGGAACGCATCGTCGTTGCCGGTGAGTCTGCTGGCGGCGGCCTTACACTTTCTCTAATGCTCGCCCTACGCTCCGCCGGCGTCCTGCTACCGGCCGCCGCCGCGCTCTTTTCGCCCTGGACCGATCTCGCCGCTACTGGCGACTCCATTCGAACCAACAGCAATCGCTGCGCCATGTTCCATGGCCCCGGCGTTGCCTTCTCCGCGCGCTACTATCTCGGCGACGTCGATCCTCGTAACCCTCTCGCGTCTCCTCTCTACGCCGATCTCACCGGCCTTCCGCCGCTTCTCATCCACGTGGGCGCGGACGAAGTGCTGCGCGATGATTCCACCCGCCTTGCGGAACGCGCGCGGGCCGCCGGCGTCTCTGTTGAACTGAAAATTTGGCCGGTCGTCCCGCATGCCTGGCAACTTGCCCCGCACCTGATTCCCGAAGCTCGCCAATCGCTTCGGGAGAGCGCCGCGTTTTTCCGCGCTCACTCTGCGGCCCAGGAATCGCCCGGAGAAGAGAGAAGCGTGGCCCGCGCATGACCGAACCCGCCGCTCCATCCGCAAATTCTGCTATCGCGAATGTTGACGTCCTCATTGTCGGCGCCGGCTTTTCCGGCCTCTGCACGGGCATCAAGCTCCTCGAAGCCGGAATGAAATCGTTTCTCATCGTCGAAAAGAGCGCGGACATCGGCGGCACCTGGTGGGACAATCGTTACCCTGGGTGTGCCTGCGATATCCCATCTCATCTCTATTCATTTTCCTTCGCTCCATCAACGGAATGGACTCGCATGTATCCCGGCCAGCAGGAAATCCACGACTACCTGAAACGCTGTGTAGATCGCTATGGCCTTGCTCCCTATCTGCGCCTCAAAACTCGCTTTCAAGAAGCGCTTTGGGATGAATCCGAAGGAGTCTGGAACGCAACGGCGGGTGACGGAATGCGCATTCGCGCTCGCGTGCTTGTCTCCGGCATGGGCGCCCTGCACGTGCCGCGTTATCCAAAACTCAAGGGCCTCGACAATTTCAAAGGTCCCGCGTTTCATTCCGCCACCTGGGATCACAGCGTTGACCTGGATGGCAAGAACGTCGCCGTTATCGGCACCGGCGCAAGCGCTATCCAATTCGTCCCGCAAATTGCGCCGCGCGTTGGCAAGCTTTCTCTTTTTCAGCGCACGCCCCCGTGGATCGTCCCCCGCCTCGATTTTGCCATCAGTGAAAAATGGCGGCGCCGCTTCCGTACCATCCCCGTCACCCGCCGGGCCCTGCGCCAATTCCTCTTCTGGCGTCAGGAATTCCGCGTCTTCGGCTTTCTCGGCAATCAGACTTTCCGTAAGATGGTCGAGGCCATTGCGTGCCGCCATCTCGCCCGGAACATCGAAGATCCCAAGATTCGCGCGGCGCTCACGCCCAACTATCAGCTGGGCTGCAAACGCGTCCTCGTTTCCGACGACTACTATCCAACACTCAATCGTTCGAACGTCGAACTCGTCACCGAAAGCATCACCGAAGTCTGCGAGCACAGCATCGTCACGCGCGATGGCATCGAGCGTCCTACCGATGTACTCATTTACGGCACCGGTTTTCGCGCCACCGAGCCTCTTATTGGCTGCCGCGTGGAAGGGAAGGGCGGCGTGGAAATTCACGACGCCTGGCGAAAACGCATGACCGCCTATCTCGGCGTTACCGTCAACGGCTTCCCCAACCTCTTCATCCTTCTCGGCCCTAACACCGGTTTGGGCCATAATTCCGTCGTCCTCATGATCGAATCCCAGGTTCGCTACACCATGAATTGCTTGCAGCTGATGCAGCGCAAAAAACAGCGCGTCCTCGAAGTCCGCCCGGAAGTCCAGCAGTCCTTCGTCGAAGAGATCTACCGTCGCATGGCTGGCACCGTCTGGCAATCCGGCGGCTGCAAAAGTTGGTATCAGGACCAATCCACCGGCGAAATCACCACCCTCTGGCCCGGCTCCGTCGTCTCCTACCTCCGCCGCACCCGCTCCGTATCCCCCGCCGACTACGAGCTAAGTACCCCAAGTCCCGCGACATGATTTACTCTTCTCTGTATCCTCTGCGTTAAATCCTTTTTCTCTCTTACTCTCAACTTTGAACTGTCAACTTTTAACCTCCTCCAGCTCGCCGACAATTCCCAATTTGTATCCAACCCTCTCCTATGCGAAAATAGTCTACGCGGCACACCATGAGCACATCACTCGGCAAACACGCTACCCTCACTAAGCCTGACGATTTCGGCAGTCTCCTGGAAGACGAAGGCATCATCTTCACGACGCTCGACAAGGCCGTAAACTGGGCGCGCAAGAGCTCCATTTGGCCGCTTAGTTTCGGCCTGGCCTGCTGCGCCATCGAGATGATGTCCATGTCTGCCGCGCGCTTCGACGTTGCGCGGTTCGGCTCGGAAGTTTTTCGCCCCTCGCCTCGCCAGGCCGATCTGATGATTGTTGCCGGACGCCTCTCGCAGAAAATGGCTCCCGTCATCCGCCAGCTTTACGACCAAATGCCCGAACCCAAGTGGGTCATCTCCATGGGCGCTTGCGCCACTTCCGGTGGCGTCTTCAACAATTACGCCATCGTCCAGGGCTGCAATCAGGTCATTCCCATCGACGTCTACGTCCCAGGCTGCCCGCCGCGCCCTGAAGCACTTCTCTACGCCATCCTTCAGCTCCAAAAGAAAATCGACAGTGAGAAAGGTTCCTTCAAGCGGGCGCTAAATCTCGCGTAATAGAACAGATTTTGTCCTCTGGCGGTCATCCATGCCGCAACTCGCTTCGCAACGATCCCTCGTTTTCTTCCTAACGCCGTTTCTCGTGTGCCTGCTCAATTGCGGATGTGCGGTCGAGCGGTGGCGCGTCACACCTGCATCGATCCACGGCTACGCACTTGTTTGGTCCGACGAATTCAACGGCGCCGATGGTTCCGCCCCGGATTCTTCCAAGTGGACCTACGACACCGGCGGCAAAGGCTGGGGTAACAAAGAGCTTGAGTGCTATACCAATCTGGCCCAGAACGCCCATCTGAAGGGCGGCAACTTGGTGATCACCGCGATCCATCAGCCCGCTTATGCATGCAGTGACGGCTCAACGCGCAATTACACCTCCGCCCGGCTCAAGACACAGGGACTTTTCAGCCAAACTTACGGCCGCTTCGAGGCGCGCATCAAAATCCCGAAGGGGCAAGGGATGTGGCCCGCTTTCTGGATGCTTGGCAATGACATCGGTACCGTCGGCTGGCCCAAGTGCGGCGAAATCGACATTATGGAAAATATCGGCAAGGAGCCCGGCACCATCCACGGTTCACTTCACGGCCCCAGCACCACCGGCAAGACGAGCGACGCCACCGCCCCCTTCAACCTCCCCGCCGGCCAGAATTTCGCCGATGACTTCCATCTCTATGCTGTCGAATGGGAGCCCGCCACCATCCGTTTCTACGTTGATTCCAATCTCTACGCCACGTTCACGCAATCCAGGTGGCCCGCCGGCGGCGCGTGGGTCTTCGATCACCCCTTCTTCCTTCTCCTCAACCTCGCAGTGGGCGGCGATTGGCCCGGCCCTCCTGACAGCTCCACCGTCTTCCCCCAGCAACTCCTCGTCGACTACGTCCGCGTCTACGCCAAACAATAATTCCACGCTGCGGCAGCAGGTCGGCCGGTTCGCTCTGCTTCTTCTCTGTGTGCTCTGCGCACTCTGTGTTAAATTCTTTCGCTGTTATTATTTCGCTGCTTGCTCTGCCACGAAGGGAATCATTCCATGGACCAATCACCCGATCCCGCCCGCCAGCTTCTCCGCCACTCTGTAGCCACCGTTGCCTACCGCGGCGCCAAATCACTGCGCGACTCTCCGGCTCACTTCGGCACCTTCCACGTCGGCGACAAAACCCGCACCCCCGCGCAAATCCTCGCGCACATGGGCGACCTCTTCGACTGGGCCCTTTCCTTCGCCCAGGGCCAGCCGGCCTGGCACGACTCCACACCGCTCGCCTGGAACGCCGAGCTCGACCGTTTCTACGCCGCCCTCAAGAAGTTTGACGACTACCTGGCCTCCTCCGAACCGCTGCACAGCCCTGCCGAAGGCCTTCTTCAAGCTCCCATCGCCGACGCCCTCACCCACATCGGCCAGATCGCCATGCTCCGCCGCCTCGCCGGCTCCCCCGTCAAAGGTGAGAACTATTTCAAGGCCGAAATCACCGCCGGCCACGTCGGCCGCGAGCAATCCGCCCCCCGCCGCGAGTTCGAGTGAACGCCCGGCTTGTCAATCAAATCGTTTTGTAAACTGACTACTGTCGTGTTATAACTAATAACATTATGGTTATCTCCGATCGCTTAAAAACTATCCGCGAGCAAAAAGACCTTTCCCAAGGCGACATCGAGGAGCGCACCGGCCTCAAGCGTTGCTACGTCTCGCGCGTCGAAAACGGCCACACCGTCCCGAGCATCGAGACCCTTGAAAAATTGGCCCGCGCCCTCGAAGTTCCTCTCTACCAATTCTTTTACGACGGCGATGCGCCCCCCGAACTTCGGCCCATCCCCCAGGACGCCTCCAACGATAACGGCGACTGGGGCAACTCCGGCGACTCCGCGCGTTTCTTCGAGCGCCTCCGCCAGCTTCTCGGCCGCCTCTCCGAGCACGACCGCAAGCTCATCCTCCACATGACCTCCCGGATGGTCCGCAGAAACCGCTCCTGATTGTTTTTCGGGTGCGGCACTTCGCCAATTTCTAGTTTCTGATTTCTAGTTTCGATTTTTTTGCCGCTCTCCCTGTCCTTTTCGTGGCCTGCTGGATTCCAGCACGCAGCGCCAGCCGCATTGATCCGATGGCCTCAGGCAAGAGTAAAAGCAGCGACGTCGCGGCGGGACAAAAGAAGAGAGGCGCTCGGTAACCTCACAAGCGCCTCCGGTACTGCTTCAACGTAAACCGTACCTCACTGGATCACCTCCTTCTCGGCAGGAACGCCGATATCGACAAGAGTGTCGAGTGAGCCGATTATAACGCGGGAATCGGGGAGATGTCAGAGGAAGCCCTTTTTTAACCCTTTGAGTTTGGGCACGCCTCTAGCTCATATAGCGGGAGGACGCAGCGTGTTCCGCCACAGCCACCCAGCCCTAACGGACAGGGTTATTGTCAGGAAACACCGAGATAGCGTGAGGCTTGTCAGAGGACGCACCCACGACACAGTATAAGTACTAGAACTAAGCCCAACTGGGGCAATCTGTCAGGAGGGTAAGAAATGCGTAAGTCACTGATTTTGTTTGGTTTTATTTTGTTGGCAGTGAGTTCCGTCAAGGCCCAGGAAAACCGGGGATACGAGATCTCTGGCAGCTATCAGTATGTTCGTTTCAACCCAGGCGGAGGCGCCTCCGGCATAAACTGCCACGGCGGCTCGGGCTCGGGCGCGGCTTATCTCAACGCCTCGATTGGTATCGTCGGCGAGTTCGGCGCGTGTAAGGTCACGGGCCTGCCTTCCGGCGCAACCGCTCACGAGATGGATTACCTCTTCGGTCCCAGGGTGTACTTCCATGCTCACGGGCGGGTATATCCGTTCGTCCAGGCGCTCTTCGGCGGCGAACGCTTATCAGCCGGTCTCACCGGTGTAGGCTCGGGGTCGAGCAATGCCTTTGCGACGGCTGTGGGCGGCGGAGCAGACGTGACCATAACGCGCCACGTGTCCCTGCGTGCTCTTCAGGTCGACTATCTTTACACCCATTTCGGGGGCGCTTCACAGAACAACTTTAGGTTGCAGAGCGGTATCGTGTGCCGCATCGGCAGGTAGTCGAAATCTGAAACACCATAGCGGACAATGGAGCGATAACGGCGGGCTTGTGCCCGCTGTTATCGTTTTCGACGCGCCTTTTGCTCGTGTGGCGAAACATTTCGACAGCCCTCGCCGTTATCTCTGGTAGACCCTTTCACTAGGCCCCTTAAAACAAGGCCCTTACGACAAGCGAGGACCACATGAGTTCCGCCAAGAACCCAGGCAGATTCGCAGGCTTGCTGTATCTCCTCACGTCCATCCTGGGCTTCTTCGCCATGATGTATGTTCCCACCAAGTTCATCGTGCGCGGAAACGCAGCGGCGACCGCCAGCAACATCGCGGCCAATGAGACGCTCTTTCGCCTCGGCATCGCCGGCGAACTGATCGGCCAGGCCGGTTTTATCTTCGTGGCCCTGGCTTTGTACGACCTGCTCAAGGGCGTCAACCGGCGGCACGCCTCGCTCATGGTGATATTGCTTGTTGTCCAGATCCCCATAGCCTTTCTGAATGAGCTGAACTACATCGCTGCCCTCCTCCTCGTGCGCGGGGCCGATTTCCTATCCATATTGGAAAAGCCTCAGCGGGAGGCTCTGGCTATGGTGTTCCTCAATCTGCATTTTCAAGGATACGTGGTCAACGAAATATTTTGGGGTCTGTGGCTCTTTCCCCTCGCGCTGCTTATATACAGGTCGCGATTCCTGCCGCGCTTCCTGGGCGTCTGGCTCGCCCTCGGCGGCTTCGCCTGGGTCATCCTGAGCCTTACCGGCGTTGTCTCGCCGCAGAATTATGACAAGGTGTTTGACTACTCCCAGCCTGCTGCCTTCGGGGAGATAGCCCTCATGCTCTGGCTCATCATCAAGGGCGCCAAGCCGCCAGCGCTGGACGCCACAGCCTCATCGTCGCCGGCTGCTTAGTGCCTGCCCCACCCACCTGTTAAGGATGCGTCACGCGCCGAACTCAGTAAGATTGTGATCGGCTTACTTGTGGCTTTACGTGTTCGCGCCTAGAATGCCTGCATGAAACGCTATACTGCACTAACCCTCATATTCCTCGCACTGCTGATTCTTTCCTTTGTGGGACTACGAGTTTATGGGTTCTACCATAACGAACGAGCAGAAGCTCTCCACCAAGCGGAATTGGCACAGAACGAGGCCAAGACTTTAGAGGACCTTGCTCAGGAAGAAGAATTGCGTTCTGCGTGCAGCCTCGCTTGGCAGGAATATAATCTTGAGGAGAAGAAGGCCGAATTTATCCGGCTACAACAGGGGGAAATCCCATACTTGAAAGCACAGATGAAACTCATAAGTCGTAAGCCACTGTGCGATGGTTACGCGATGTCACTTTCCGCAGCTCTCAGACTTAGCATGGATGAGTTGGAACACAAGACCAAGGCAATCGAATTACGTGAGTATGCTAGGGTCCAGACCAGCTACGCAGCGAACCGGAAGCTACAAACCAAGCGACTCTTCCACAAAATTTGGACCTCGGTTACCGGACAGAAGGATTAGCCATATGCCCGCTTTAGCACCCGGGACCTTTGATTTTCTCCCACAGCAGTGAAGCGGAGAATTGCCCACCCTTTGCACAAAACAAAATCGCAAAGGCTAGGCCACCCGGAGGCGTCACAGCCTGCCAAGGATGCGCCACCCGCCGCACACATTGAAATACCAAACGCCAAAGGGTGCGCCACCCGCCCTCTGATAACGTTAACTGACGGCGCTCGCTGCTGTGAGTTCACGCCTCTGATCGATGGCCCAAGAATAATTTGGGCTCAACTCAATTGCTCTGTCAAATGCGGCCCTAGCCTCCTCAATTCGGCCAAGAGCTCGCAGTGTTGCACCCCGTGTGGCATATGCAAAAGCGTCCTCTGGATCAAGCTGGATCGCCGTGTCAAGTGAACGAAGGGATTCATCATATTTTCCTTGCATCCGGAGAACTTCGCCCTTCCTTGCATGTGCGTAAGCAGACTCCGGGGCCAACTCAATCGCTTTGTCTAAGGGTTCGAGGGCTTCTTTGTATCTGCGCAGGTTCCTGAGGGCCTCTCCCTTCACTCGATATGCGCGTGCGTATCTCGGGCTGATTTCAATAGCCTTGTCAAGGGCAGGTAGAGCATCTTCGTACCGGCCCAATGACATCAGCACAGTCCCCTTGGTAAGGTAGCCGAACGCGGACTTGGAGTTTAACGCGATCGCTTTGTCCAGGGCTACCAAGCTATCGCTATATCGACCTAGCTGATTTAGTACTGCTCCTTTAACCTCGTAAGAAAAATAATAGTTCGGGTCCAGCTCGATAGCTTTCTCTAGAGCCGTGAGGGCTTCCTCGCTACGACCGAGTGCCCAAAGGGCAGCGCCCTTGTTGGCGTATGCAAGTTCGTCTTGTCCATCGAGCTCAATGGCTTTATTAAGAACGGTAACGGCTTCCTCGTCTCGGTCGAGTAGCCTGAGCGTGTCGCCCTTTACTGAATATGCAAACGCATACCCAGGGTCAAGATCAATTGCTTTATCCGCAGCGGCTAGGGCATCTTCGTACTTGTTCAGAGCCCACAGCGCGGCCGCCTTGCTACCGTACGCCCAGGCGATTCCGGGATCGAGTGCGATTGCCTTGTCCAGGGCTTCCAACGCTTCTGGATAGGACCCGGTCATGCGAAGAAGATCTCCCCTTCGTTGCCAAGCCGTGCCAGAATTGGCGTCGAGGCTGATAGCCGTCTCAATAACCGCCAAAGCTTCCTTGTGCTTGCCTTCGCGTGACAGGTTCCTAGCTTCCAACAGCAAGTCTGGTATTTTCTTTACTTCATCCTGACTCATACTTGGGTCCATTCCTATGCGTCTTTGATCCCACGTGCAAAACGATTCTACCGGCGCTTTCCCTTGAACCTAACGTCAAGGATTCGTCTGACTTCGGAGCTTTTTGTGAGTTCATATATCTCGGCAACGTATGCGATCTCTTCGGCTGTTGGTTTCTGGTTCGTTGCCCCAGGGGTACGAACTGGCTGGATGTTAGGCGATTGGTTTTGAGGAGCGGCGTCATCCTGGTCCCGTCCGAAAGCCTTGATCAACGCGAGGACTAACAATATAAACGTAAGAAGCAGCACAGCACCGCTAAGCGCTGGATTGAGTATTGGCTTGGTAAGGATCGCATAGGCGATCACAAGCCAAACCAGCAGGCCGAGAGCACCTAGAGCCCAACGGTTTTTTATCTTCGACGGGTCTAACGAAATTTTGGGAAAGAAAGAATCAGCCACGTGGCTGCCCCCTACTGCCCGAGAATATTAGTATACGCCATGAGGTTCACAAACTGTTAAGTCTAGTCGTCGGTACCACGTTACAGCCTACTGGCGGGTGGCCCATCCTTCGACGTAGTCGAAGGGTGGGGTCTTTCTCTTGTCCCTTTTCTATTTTCTAGTTTCTAATTTCTATCTTCCTGTATGCATTTGCGAAGCGGACTCGGACTAGCCAGAAAACCAGCAAAATCAGCGGAAGTATGGTGAGAATTAAATACAAGCTCGTGCTGAATAAAGCCGAGGGTAGATGTTGCCCGATCCCCACTGCCGAAAGCAATCTCAGTGGCCGGTTTGAGGGTCCCAGGAAAAAGGACCCTGCCGCGATGAACAGCCCATAGCACATGCGCCAGAGATGCCGCGCGATGCGCTTTGTTCCAAAAACACCGCCGCGCACCAGCATGCGAACGTCCCCCGCGGCAGCAAGCAGACAGACGGAACCCATGAAAAAGGTCATTCCGACAGGAACTCCGTCTTGTGAGCTAGCTCCGCTGCGCAAGACTTTAATACCAATCATCCAGCTGAAGATACCAATCGCCAAGGGAATCAGTAGCGCAACCCAATCAAAACGGCTCGTTTCCCCGTCTCTGCGCCTGGCGGTCAGCCATGCCGTTCCGATCAGATAAAAGGTTAGAATCCCGCCGCCGATGTTACCTGGTTGATGCCTTGTGATGGCCAGGTACACCGCCCCGACGGCCATGGTGAGCATGGACGCGACAAAGATCCTTCCCGCCAGCACATGCCGGGGCGAGCCTTTGCGGAAAGACATTGCCGCCGTCCCGGACAGCAACCCCAAGCTCCCGGCGCAAAGATGCACAAGCAGTATGGGTGAATAGGGCATTGCCCCTTCTTGGAGATAGATACGTGGATGGGTGACCCCATGTTTCACCCACCCCCCACCCATCCGTTATTTCGAACGGAGCGAGCCAAGTTTTTCTTCCCGCTGCGCTCCTACAAAGCGGCCGGCTTGCGCTTCTTGCACATCACAACGCGATTTCTCATTTGTCAAAAGTCCACTTCAGGCTTTCTTCAGCAGGCGAGAAATCCAGACCAAAATCACCGCGCCAATAAATGCCACAATGATTGCACCAATGATGCCCCCGCCGGGCCAGATTCCCAAAAGCCCGAAGACCCAGCCCCCCACAATGCCGCCGAGGATGCCGAGAATGATGTCTACCAGAATGCCATACCCGCCGCCTTTCATAACTTTGCCCGCGAGCCAGCCTGCGATCAATCCAACAACAATCCAAGTAAGGAATCCCATGCCTATCCTCCTTGATCTCGCCTGACGCCGGAAATGCAATTTGAAGTCCCCGATCGATTGAGAATGTATACCTGCCCCCACCAATCTGCAATGCGCTCTCGAGGTTTATCACTAGGCTTCGTCTGTATCGTATTGAACACTCACAATATCGTTCGGAAGCTTACACTTTCCATGTAGCACGCCGGGAAGCCGTCCAGCCCGGTGGAGACCAAATGGTTCGGGGTTCGATATTTTCCGCGTCGAAGCTCACGAATTCGCGTGGCAAGAATCCTCTCTGCCTTGGAAGCGCGTTTTGAGAAAGGCCGCGCGCCCCTGTCTTCCTGCCGTTTTCGCAGGCGCGTCACTCTTGCTCTGTATGGTTCCTGCGAGCGCGCTCGCTCCGCAACAAACTGCCGGGCGAGGGATTATTAGCCGCTCCCTCCCGGATGTACCTCTGCCCCATTCAGGCCCGCAGAATTCGGCTCAGCAAACACCCCCTGCGGAGGGATCAGCCAGTGTCGCTGGCACCGTGCTGGACGTAAGCGGAGCCGCCGTTTCCGGCGCAAACGTCAGCTTGATCCATGGAGACGGAACACAATTACTTGCGATGCTGTCCGAAGCGAACGGCGAATTTAATTTTACAAAGATTCCTGCCGGTTCCTACCTCGTGATCGTCAAAGCTAAGGGTTTTGCGCCCTTTGCATCTGCAGAGTTCGCCGTCGCGGTGGAGCAGGCCTATGAGGTTCCTGACGTCTCGTTATCTATTGCGACGGCAAACATAGAGGTGACGGTCCGTCCCATCGAGCTGATCGCCGCTGAGCAGATAAGGGCTGAAGAGAAGCAGCGCCTGGTCGGCGTCATCCCAAACTTCTTTACAAGCTACATTTTTGACGCCGCCCCGCTCACTTGGAAACAGAAATTCTCGCTCGCTGCTCGGAGCGCTTTCGATCCCGTTGCCTTCATCGGCGTTGGCTTCGGTGCTGCCATCGAACAGGCGACGAACGCCTATCCCGGGTACGGGCAAGGCGCCGCGGGATACAGCAAACGTTATGCTGCAACGTTTGTCGACGGACGCAGCAGCGACTTCCTGACGAATGCGCTCTTCCCCGCGCTCCTTCACCAGGACCCGCGCTACTACTACCGGGGCTCCGGCTCCGTTAAGTCTCGCTTCATTCATGCGGTCAGCTCCGTATTTGTCACGCGCAGCGATAGTGGGCGAACCGTGCCCAACTTTTCTTATTTCCTTGGCGACATGTCTGCAGGAGCACTGTCCAATCTGTATTATCCCAAAGCGAATCGGGGGACGAACCTGGTCTTCACCAATGCCGCCGTTGGCCTCGCCGGGCGAGTGGGCATGAATCTATTCCGTGAATTCCTCTCGAAGCCTCTGACGACGAACGTGCCGGGCAATGGGCTCTGAACACTGTGTATGTGCAACTCCCGAGTAAGTCGGATAATCGGAAACTGACGCACTACGCTTTATTCTTCCAAAATTGACCGCTCGTAAACTCTGCGGAATCATACCACTCGTCGTTAAGGCAAGAGAGTCGGCCGGATGCGGCCGTGAAGTCGGTACACCGAAAAATCCCCTCGGTCCACCGTGAAAATCTTCCGGATCCCTTCGCGTTCCGCCACTCGCAGCAGGGCCGCATCGGCCAGATCCATCGGCCGGTTGGCGTACTTGCGCATCAGCTCCCGGATCCGTGGCGCGTCATCGGCGTCCAAGGCCAGGAGTTGCAGCGCTCCGCGTTCCACCATCTCCCAAAGAGCTTCTTGTGCGCGGGGCTGCTCGGCCAGCAGGTACATAGCTTCAGTCAGTGGCGGCCAAACCGTAGCCATTGACTCGCGAAAGGTTTCCAGCGCCGCCACGCACCGGGAATGGTATTGGTCATCGGCGTCGACCAACGCCACCAGCGGCCCGGCATCGACGAGGATCAACGGCGTCTCCGGCGCTGCTTAAGGAGTTTGGTAAAACGTTGCCCCGTCTGCACGGACCCCTTCGGATTCCCACCATGGACTACTCCGATCAGGTCTCTCACGCCTTCGTAGGGAGAAGCAGCGGGCTCTTGTCGATCTGCCCATGCTTCGATCGCCTGGCGAACAACCTCCGAAGTTGACAGTTGCTTGCGCCGCGCGATGCGCACGATGCGTTTCCGTGTCTTCTCGTCAAGCCTGAGCGTAAGAGGGGAAGCCATAATGTCACCTCGCTGATCAGTCTACTGTATTACGTTATGTAATACAGAGTCAAGGAAAGACAGCCACGCGAACCTCGCTATGGCGCCGCGCACGTGTCAGTCCGTTGTGGCGCAGGCTGCGCCGCTTCGCTCGGCCGCGTCACGTGGATACCCAGCAGCAGGCTGGAGAAGAGCAGCAGGGCCGCAAGAAAATAGGGGGCGCCAGGGAAGTGGATGGGGATGCCCGGCGAGATGGCGATGGCGAGGACCTGAGTGAACAAGAGGGGGCCGATCATGCCGCTGATGGCGCGGATACTATTGATGGCTCCTTGGAGCTTGCCTTGAGAAGTCGGGTCGACCCTGCGAGACATTAGCGACTGCACGGAGGGGCCGGCGATGCTCCAGAGGCCGAGAAAGGGAATGGCGCACAGAAACATCCAGCCGTGCGGGGCGAAGGCGAAACTCAGGAAGCCCAGGGTGCCGAAGGTCAGGCCGGATACGACGCTGCGCCGTTCGCCGAAGCGACGGACGAAGGGACCGACGAGCGTGCCGGAGACGATGCTCGTGCTGACGCCGACGACAGCAAGGGACAAGCCGACGTCGCCTTTGGTCCAAGCGTATCGATATTGGGTGTAGATGACGAAGACGGCGGGAAGGGATTGCTGGGCGAGGTAGAAGAGCGTCATAACGGTGGCGAGGCCGAAAAGCTGCCGATGCGAACGCAGGAGGGTCAGGGAACCCAGCGGATTGGCCATGTGCCAGGCGGATTTGGAGCGGCGCTCCTTCGGAAGAGACTCGGGGAGAACGAACAAACCGTACGTGGCGTTAGCGAGGCTGAGCGCGGCGGCGGCCCAGAACGGAAAGCGGAGATTGATGTTGCCGAGGAATCCACCCACGGCCGGGCCGATGATGAATCCCATGCCGAAGGAAGCGGCGAGATAGCCGAATTGCTTGGCGCGTTTTTCGGGGGGAGTGACGTCGGTGACGTAAGCGAAGGCGCTGGAAATGTTGGAGGCGGTGATGCCGGAGATGATGCGGCCGACGAGAAGCCATTTGAGCGAGGGTGCGAGGGCCATGAAGATGTAGTCCAGGCCGAGGCCGAAACAGGAAATGAGAATGACCGGGCGGCGGCCGAAGCGGTCGGACCAGGCGCCGAGAATGGGGGAAAAAATAAACTGCATCAGCGCCCAGGCAAAGCCGAAATAGCCCGTGATCGCGGCGGCCCGGGCGAGGTTGCCGCCCTCGAACTGGATGATGAGGTTGGGTAGAACAGGGGCGATGATGCCGAAAGCCAGAAAATCGAAGAGCACGGTCACGAGAATGAAGACAAAAGCAGCGCGGCCGGCGCCAGGACGAGAGGAAGACGACGTTGGAGTGGTAGTCGCTTCAGCCATCAGTCGCCCAGTCTGTTAGACCTCGAGAATGACGGGGAGAATCAGCGGCCGTTTTGAGGTTTGCTTGCTGATGTAGCGCTTGAGATCGACGCGAATCTTTTCCTTGATCACCCCCCAGTCCGATTTTTCCTCGGCGTTGGATTCCTCGACCGTTTTCATGATCACCAGCCGCGCTCCGGCGATCAATTCCTGCCCGTTGTCACTCATCAATCCGCGGCTCACGATTTCCGGGTGCGATTCCATTTTGCCGGTGTGCTTGTCGATGGCGATGATCGGCACGACGATGCCATCCTCGGAAAGATGCTTGCGGTCGCGAATCACCACGTCTTCAATTTCTTCCAGTGAGCCAGAATCCACGCAAACGCGTCCAGCCGTCACCGGATCGAGCCGCCGCGCGCCATCCTCCGTGAATTCCACGGGCCGTCCGTCTTCGACGAGCAAAATTTCGTTCGATACGGAGCCCAGTTGATGTGCCAGCGCGGCGTGCCGGAACAAATGGCGGTACTCCCCGTGCACCGGGATGAAATATTTCGGTTTCACGAGTTGCAGCAAAAGTTTTTGTTCTTCCTGGCTGGCGTGCCCGGAGACGTGAATAGTGCCGGCAGAATTGTCGTAATAAACAAGCGCGCGGCGCCGGAACATGTGGTCCAGCATCCGAAAAATGGATTTTTCGTTTCCGGGGATGATGCGCGCGGAGAGAATCACGCTGTCGTTTTCGTCCACGGAAACGAAGCGGTGATTGTCCACGGCGATCCGGGAAAGCGACGACATCGGTTCCGCCTGGCTGCCGCTGGCCAAAATAATGATACGCTTGGGGTCGAATCCGCGGATGTCCTGCGGCCGCACCACCATGCCGTCGGGAATGCGCAACAGCTCGAGCGAGTGCGCAATTTCCACGTTGTCGACCATGCTGCGTCCGACGAACGCCACTTTGCGGTTCACCCGCGAAGCGATGTCGATGATCTGCTGAATACGGTGAATGGACGAAGCGAAGCACGACAAAATCACGCGGCGCGGCGCCGAGCGGCACAATTCCTCGATGCGCGGAACGATGGCGCGCTCCGAGGGCGTAAAACCGGGCCGCTCCACATTCGTCGAATCGCTGAACAGCGCCAGCACGCCCTCATTGCCATACCTGGCGAAGGAGTGCAAATCGAACGGCGCGCCGCCCACCGGCGTCTGATCGATCTTGAAATCGCCGGTATGGATCACCACGCCGAGCGGCGTCCGAATGGCCAGCGCGACACAGTCCACGGTGCTGTGCGTGACGGAAATGAATTCGACTTCAAACGGCCCGATCTCCACCATGCGGCTGGGAATCACCTCGCGAAGCGTAGTCGACTCCAGAAGTCCCGCTTCATCCAAGCGTTTTTTTACCAGCGCGAGAGTAAAACGCGTTCCGTACACCGGAACGTTCAGATCTTTCAGAATATAAGGCAGTGCGCCGATGTGGTCTTCATGGCCGTGCGTCAGCACGATGGCGCGCACGTGCGCGCGGTTCTGTTTCAGATAGGTGATGTCGGGGATGACCAAATCGACGCCGAGCAATTCAGATTCCGGGAACATCATGCCCGCGTCGACGACGAGGATGTCGTCTCCGAGACGCAAGGCCATCATGTTCATGCCGAATTCGCCGAGACCGCCGAGGGGAATAGCTGTGAGGGATTGCGAAGACTTGCTCAATGAAGCGTCAGCTCCGGGACGCAAACGAGAATCGTATCACAGGAAGTGACTAGTAACTGGTGACTGGCGATTCGTAAAAAGCGAATCGACTGTGCGTAGCCATTCAACGGCCAGGATCAGTTGAAAAGGCGTGCGCGATGGAAACGAGAATAATGGCGCCAAGCGTGGCAGCCGCCAGCGAGTAGAGAAAGCCGCCGCCAAAAATTCCCAGTTTGATGAAAATCCAACCGCCAATGTAGGAACCGATCAAGCCTAGCAAGACGTCACCGATGCAGCCGAAGCCCCGGCCACGCGCAATTTTTCCGGCGAGCCACCCGGCAACCAGGCCGAGGAGGAGCCACGCGACAAAGCCGTGTGACTCGAACCAGACTCTAACCGTCCTTTGTGTAATCTCCTGTGAGGCGAGCATAAGTTCTCCTTTGGGAACAAGGATTGTATCTGAGTTTGCGGTTTAGGCAATCAATTGTGAGCGCGGGCAAAGGCTGGTGTTACCGGAGCGCCGGTTGCTGCTGGGTCATGCAGTGGAGCGTGCCGAGTCCGAGGACTAAATCGCGGCAGGCGATTCCGATGACTTCGCGGTCCGGGAAGAGGCCGGCAAGCGTGTTGAGAGCAACGCGATCATTCGCATCGTTGAATGTGGGCACAATGACAATTTTGTTGGCGACGTAAAAATTTGCGTAGCTTGCGGGAAGCCGTTGCCCGTCGAAATAGACGGGTGCCGGCATCGGCAGCGTCTCTACGCGCAGCGGCCGGCCGTCCTGGTCCTTCATCGCCTTCAGAAGCGCGAGATTTTCTTGCAACGCGCCAAAGTTTGCATCTTTAGGATCGTCTTCCACGATCGTTACTACCGTGGAAGGACTTACGAAGCGCGCCAGGTCATCCACGTGACCGTGGGTGTCGTCGCCGGCGATTCCATTCTTCAGCCAAAGAACGTTAGTGACGCCAAAATATTCGCGGAAGACCTGCGCGTAGTCGTTTTTGCTGAAACCCGGATTTCGTTCCTGCACTTTGCTGAGGAGACATTCCTCGGTGGTCAGCAGTGTTCCTCGGCCGTTCACATCGATGCTGCCACCTTCGAGGACTACCCGCCGGCCATTGTGTTGCGGCTGCCAGACGCGGCGCTTCAATTTTTGATTTGCTTTAGTGACGACGGCGGCGTCTTTCTTATGATTCGGATATTTGCCCCAGCCGTTGAAGACGAAATGGTTGTAACTGACTTCGCCAGCCTCGTTTCGAACGCAGATGGGTCCGGAATCGCGCATCCAGCCGCGATCGGTGGGAATGCGGAAGAAATCCAAGGCGTCGAGATTGGCTCCGGACTTTTTCAGGATGGTTCGAACGCGCGATTCGGAGTCGCGGTTTTCCACGAGCAGAAATACGCGCTCGACGTTCGATAAATGACGGACGATTTCAGCGAACGCCCACGGGATGGGCGCGAATTTTCCGGGCCAGTCGGTTAGCTCATACGGCCAGCCGAGCCAGGTGGCTTCGTGCGGTTCCCATTCGCCGGGCATGCGGAAGCCGAGGGCGTTCGGCGTTTGAATCGACGGTGACGTTTTCATTGGACGAAAGAATTTAACACAGAGATCACCGAGGACACAGAGATCACCGAGCGGACAAAGAAGAGCGCACTACTTTTTGTCCAGCCAGCGGTTGAGGATGGGTTGGTAGGCGTCGATGCGGCGGTCGCGGAGGAAGGGCCAGTTGCGGCGAGTTTCCTCGCTCTTGGCGGCGTCGCATTCGACGACGAGGATTTCTTCCTTGTCGTTGGAGGCTTCGGAAATGACCTGGCCGAAGGGATCGGCGACGAAAGAATTGCCCCAGAATTCCAAACCGGCGTCACCCTTTTCGGGTTGGCCTTCGAATCCGACGCGATTCACGACGGCGGCGTAGACGCCATTGGCGATGGCGTGGCCGCGCTGAATGGTTTTCCAGGCATCGAGCTGCGCGGCGCCGAATTGAGCCTTCTCGTGGGGGTGCCAGCCGATGCTAGTGGGATAAAAAATCACGTTGGCGCCGCCGAGCGCGGTGACGCGCGAACCTTCGGGATACCACTGGTCCCAGCAAATCTGCACGCCGACGCGGGCGTAGCGAGTGTCGAAATTAGGGAAGCCGAGATCGCCGGGAGTGAAATAAAACTTTTCGTAGTACAGAGGATCGTCGGGGATGTGCATCTTGCGGTATTTTCCGAGAAAAGATCCGTCGGCGTCGAGCACCGCGCAGGCATTGTGATAAACGCCCGGGGCGCGGCGTTCGAATAGAGAAACGACCAGCGCGACTTTCTTTTCTTTGGCGACGTGCGCGAGCTCTTCGGTCGTGGGACCGGGCACCGCTTCGGCGAGGTTGAAAAGTTCGGCGTCTTCGGTGCGACAAAAGTATTCGCCGTGAAAGAGCTCGTGCAATGAAATAATTTGCGCGCCGCGGGCGGCGGCTTCACGGACCTTTTCAATCGCTTTCGCGAGATTCTCTTCCGCGTTCTTCGTGCACTTCATTTGCACGAGTCCGATGATAAATTTGCCGGCCATGAAAAATAGTTTAGCATGAGCCGGAAAGAAAATTATTTGCGTGCGTTTTGTAGTATCTTTTTGCGCAGCGTTTGTAATATCAATCTGCGGGACCGTGCGAGCACGATCGGTTCAAGTAGGAGCCAGCCGTGTGGATTCTGAAAGGCACATTTCTTGGACTGTGGCTTTTTGCGTTCGGCACTCTCGCGTTTCTATACCTTGCCGTTTACCGCAATCTGCGGCCGAACACGGCGGTCGGGTTGTCCGTTCTTGTGAGCTACACAACCTGGAACCCGTTATGGTGGGCCGCATTGCCTGTCGCCATTGTCGCCGGCTGTTTGGTGGCCCGCTCGTGGCCTGGTAACCGTTGGTTCTGGATCTCGTTGATAGTGACATTTCTGTTTCCTGCGGGACTGTTGGCGCTGGTCCTGGGCGTTGTCGCCAAGTCGCGTCACGCGGGATAACGGCTAAGCTGGCTCGCAAGATTTTCAGAAAAGAAATGCGCAGCAATACAGGCTTGATTCTGACTCGAGGAGACGCGATGGCGAAGCAGCGAGAGAAAACTGTGACAGGGAGAGTGCTCCATGATCCAGTGAAGGATAAACTCCGGCCGATGTTTCCGCTGGATTTATCCAAATGCCGCACCGTCGACGAACTGGTCCGCGCCATGGGGGATACGGCATTCACTGGCCGGCAGATCGGCGACGCCGCCGATGTATTTGAAGCGATGGCGCGCGATAAAGAGTGCTTCATTGTCATGACGCTTTCCGGGGCGCTCACGGTCGGGAAGATGGGATTGGTTTTTTGCGATCTCATTGAATCGGGCGTCGTCAAGGCCATCGTATCGACGGGCGCGCTGATGGCGCACGGCTTGGTGGAAGCCACGGGCTACTCGCATTTCCGTTACAACCCCAAGATGGGCGACAGTGAACTTTTCCAAGCAGGGTACAACCGCGTTTACGATTCGCTCGAGCCGGAGACGAATCTCGACCACGTCGAAGAAGTGATGGACCACATCCTCAACGAATGGGAGGCGGAAGAAGTCGCCTGCAGTTGGAAGCTTCACCGCCGCATCGGCGAGTACCTGCACAAGAACGCGCCGGGGCGGGGAATCCTGAAATCCGCTTACGAGCACAACGTTCTCATCTTTGTCCCGGCGTTCAGCGATTCCGAGCTGGGCATTGACTTCGCGCTGCACAAGATCGCCCGGCAGGAAGAAAGGCGCCCGTTGCTGCGCTTCGATCCCTTCGAGGACTTCGAGAAGTTCGCAGACACCATGCTGGCCACGAAGCGCATGGGGATTTTGACGGTGGGCGGCGGCGTCCCGCGCAACTGGTCGCAACAATTCGGCGTGTACGCGGAACTGCTGGCGCGGCGCGGCTACAAGAACATTCCGCTGAAACGCTACAACTACGGCGTGCGTATTTGCCCGGAGCCGGTGCATTGGGGCGGACTCAGCGGTAGCACATACACGGAAGCGGTTTCCTGGGGCAAGTTTGTGCCGCCGGAAGAAGGCGGGCGCTTCGCGGAAGTATTCGATGACGCAACGGTGGCGCTGCCACTCATCGTCAGAGCCGTGCTGGAGAGGATTGGGTACTTTAAGAGCGAGTAGGGACGGGTCCCCGGGCTCCAAGGTCATTTGCAAAAGGAGAACCGAAAATGAAGCGCATCCTGCTGGCAGCTATCCTGGGCGGCTTGACTCTGTTTGTGTGGATGTATGTGGCGCACGATCTGCTCGGGCTCGGTGAAATGGGCGTAGGAGAGATTCCCAACGAAGCTGTTGTGCTGAGCGCGATGCGCGGAGCCATTCCTGAACCTGGCTTCTACATTTTCCCGGGAGTCGGACTAGGTCCGAAGGCAACCGTGGCGGAGCGAAAGGCCGCCATGCCGGAATATATGAAGAAATACGAGCAATCTCCGCACGGAATCCTCGTCTACCATCCGGCGTCAGGCCCGTTCCAGTTTGGCACGGCGCTAGGCCGCGAATTTGCGCTTAATGTTCTGCAAGCATTGCTTGCTGCGTGGCTTGTCGCGGGTGTTGCGAGCGGGCGCGGGTATTCGGCGCGTGTGGGGGTCGTTGTCGTCGCGGGTGTGCTCGCCGCGCTCAGCACCAACGTTGAATACTGGAGCTGGTACGGATTTCCAGGGAATTACATCACGGGTTACATGACCACGCAAATTGTGGGGTTTGTGCTGGCTGGTTTTGTCATCGCTGCCCTCGTGAGGAACAGAACAGCGGCTGCGAGTTGATCGATGGCTACGGCAAAATCGAAAACAATCTATGACGTGCACCCGAGCGTTGCAATGGTGCAGAAGTGGTTGGCGGACATGAAGGAAGAAACGGGGCGTTCCATGGAAGAATGGCTCGCGCTCGTCGAGAAGGAAGGGCCGAAGGACGAGAAGTCCAGGCGCGACTGGCTTAAGACCAAGCACAAGATAGGCGCCAACAAGGCCTCGTGGATTGCCGAACGCGCGGAACGAAAGGGCTGGGAGGACACACCGGAGGCGTATTTGAAGGCCGCCGTTCAGTACGTCGAGGAGCAGTACGCAGGTCCGAAAGAAAAGCTGCGGCCGATTTTTGACGAACTGCTGAAGCTAGGAAAATCGATTGCCAGCGACGTGAAAGCCCCTCCGTGCAGGACGATTGTGCCGCTGTATCGCGAACATGTCTTCGCGCAAATCAAGCCGACGACGAATACGCGGATTGACTTGGGCTTCGCGCTGACGCATTACAAAGGGAAATTGCCCAAGCGGCTAATCGACACGGGCGGGCTGGCGAAGAAAGACCGTATCACGCATCGCATTGAAATTACCGCCGTGGAAGAGATCGATGGCGAAGTGAAGAAGTGGTTGAAGACGGCTTACGACCTGGACACCTAAGCTTTTCTAGGGTATTTCGAGGCGCGTGCCTGCTCCGGCGTAAAGATAATCATCGCCGAAAGTTTGTCGCAAGCGCAGAAACGCGGGTTCGCCGGTGCAGTGGCCGGGAGCGACTTTATCGAGTTTCCATTTATTCTTGAGCGAGTCGACGAGGCGGTCGATGTCGGGCACGGGTGTCCGCACGAGGTGCAGGCCGCCGAAAACGATGTGCGTGTGCGGGTCTACGGCGCTGGCGGCTTGCAGTATCTCCTCGATGCCAGTGTGCGAGCAGCCATCGACCAGCGTCAGCCCATGCGGTCCTTTGATGGCGAGAGTGAGCTCGGGAAGCTCGAGGGTGCGCGGAATATTGGAAACGGTGTACAGCAGAAAAATGCCCGGAGCGACTTCCGTGAGTTTATCGACGAGGATGAAGTGGCCGATGTCGTAGAGTTTGCCGGAGCGGAGATGTTCGGGATAGGCCGCGTCAAAATAACGCATTTTGGCGGGCAGGGAAGGCTCGGGGCGGTAGAACACCCGAGGAAACTCTGAATCGCCAAAGCCGTTGTCGCCATCGGCGGGCACGTAAACGTTGACGTCCGGGTTGATCTTGAGCAGATACTTCAGCCCAGAAGCGTGATCGGCGTGACGGTGAGAAATGACGGCGAAGTCGATCTTGGTAAGGTCAACGTTGAGGGCGTTGACGTTGTGCTCGAAGATTTCCGGGTTGTTGCCGGTATCGAAGAGGATGCGCTTGCCGTCGTGCTCGACGAGGGCGGAAAAGCCCCAGTCTTTGGTGACCGCTTTGTTGTCGGAAAACGCGTCATACAAAATCGTGACGCGATCCTTGGTTTCAGCATGCCCAGAAATTGCAAGCAGAAAAAAAACTGCCGTGAGCCCGAAGAGTCTGCGAATGACTTTCATCGAGAGCCTCCCAGGAGAGATTTAGAAAGCCCGTTAGTCGTCTTCGCCGATGAGGATGGCGGCGCCGAGGACGGTGGTCCAGAGGCCGCGCTTGTCGCCGACGGCGGATTGCGTGACGTTCATGGTGCGGACGATTTTGTTGGAGATGCGATAGACCTCTTTTTTTTCGTCGAATGACAAATCCGGGTCGAATTCCACATTCAAAGTTGTCGCGAGCATTTCCGCGGCGAGCTCTTCGGCGTATTCGCCGGCGACTTCCTCGGTTTCCCCGAAGGAGTGATGCTCGGACAAATAGCCGTACATCGATTTGTCGCTGGGCAGCGCAAGGCCAATGCTGGCGGCGATCAGGCGATGCGCTTCCTTGGTGGAATTTTCGCTAATGACGGTGAAGGCGACTTGCCCCGGCTTGATGTGCTTCAAGCCTTCGCTGCGGGAAATCAATTTGCAATTTGGAGGAAAAATGGAGGAGACGCGGACGATGTTGCACGCGGCGATGCCCGCGTTGCGGAGGGCGAGCTCAAAGCTCGAAAGTCTTTCGCGATGTTTACCGACGCCTTTGGTGAGGAAGATTTTCTTAGCGACGAACGCCATGGTGCCGGTTTGCCGTGCCTCCGTGTATAGAGTGCGCGCGAAAAATTTCGCCGCTGTGGAAAAGTAACAAGAAGGTATTGCAGTGTCAACGCAATTCCGACCCGGAAAGCGGCAAACGAGAAAGAATTATGAACGCCGAATGACAATTCCGGCGGGCACGAACGTATCATTCACCCGCGACGTGATGGAGCAATTTGCCAAGAGGACTGCAGAGCGCCAGAATTTTTCCGAGGTCTTCGGCGCTGAAGTCGGGGCCCGCGCTGGCCGGATTGGCGCCTTTGCGGCTGACTTGAATGACGCCGATGACCTTGCCATCGAGCAGGATGGGAGCGCTGATCATCTTTTGAATGGCTTCGACGGTTTCGCCGGTGATCTTGATTCCTTCGAAGACGGTGGCGTGCTTCGCGGCGGCAAAGTTGTTCTCGATCTCTGCCCGGCTGTCGCGGGCGGTGCGCGCGGCCAGGGCTGAATTGCTGGAAAGTGGAATAAAACCGACGTTTTTCAAGGCTTGCGGGACGAGAAAGTGGAGATGACGCCAGCGGGAGGAAACGGCGAGAATAGCCACTTCATCGCTGCGAACGCCGAGATTCTTGGCGATTTTCTCGGCTACGGCGGAAAGGGAAACTTGCGGCGAAGCCCCTCGTTCCGTGCCTAGGGCGTTGGCGATGCGTTCCATCTCCGAGGCGAGACTCAAAGTTGTGCTCATGGCAATGGATAAATATCGGAGCTGAGGCCAAGAGAGGTGTAGGCCTAGCGTACTCCATCCGACAGCTACCATTTTCTGGCAGTCCGGGTGCGGCGGCAAGTAGATTTCGGAGAGGTTGTTCCTGCAAGACGAAGCGGCAAACTTGCATCCCCGGAATCATGTGCCTATACTGATTTTGCCGCGGATTCTTAACGCTCCTCCCGAGTCATTCGGTGCGATCCGGCTTGGACATACGCGGTGGAGAGGGCATGTCTGCGACGGCAACCCGGCCTGATACAAGTTACTTCCTCAGAAAGCTGCATTCTTTTACCGGAATACTTCCCGTTGGGGCATTTTTGGCGGAACATTTCTGGTCCAACAGCTCCGCGCTGGTGAGCGCGGAGAAATACAACGCGACTTCGCAAGAGCTGCAGACCATTCCGTTTCGCTTGATCGTGGAATGGGGGGCGATTTTTCTGCCGATGCTGTTTCACGGCGGCTACGGAATTTATATTTGGCTGCGCGGGAAATCGAACGTGTCGGCGTACCCGTGGGTAGGGAACTGGTTGTACGCGACACAGCGGTACACGGGCCTCATCGCGTTTGCATATATCGGCTGGCATCTTTACACGGAGCGCTGGCTGACGCACGGGCGGTCGACGTACGCGAATGTCGCCGGGGACATGCAAAATCCTTGGTACATGACGTTTTTCGTGGTGGGCGTGCTCGCTTCTTCCTTTCACCTGGGCGTGGGCATCTGGAATTTCCTTTGCAAGTGGGGGCTGGCGGCGACGGTGAAGGCGCAGCAAGCGGCGGGGAAATTTGGCGCGCTGGTGGGAGTAGCGTTCAGCGTGGTCGGGATTTTGATTGTCATTAGTTTCCGATTCGATTGGCATCCCTTCTCGGCTTATTTGCCAAACAAATGAGACAGCCAAAAATAATCGTTGTGGGCGGTGGATTGGCCGGCCTGATGGCCACCATCCGCGTTGCGGAGGCGGGGATACCGGTGGATTTGTTTTCGATTGTGCCGGTGAAGCG
>Ga0210400_10000242_pt1 | contig 66027 bp, 55 predicted proteins | sample IncBWH26MmetaG_FD_155456 | JGI IMG/M metagenome (GOLD analysis project Ga0210400, IMG submission 155456) | Forest soil microbial communities from Barre Woods Harvard Forest LTER site, Petersham, Massachusetts, United States - Inc-BW-H-26-M | ecosystem: Environmental > Terrestrial > Soil >...
TTTCGCTCGGCCAGCAAATCCTTAATTCGGTCAAAGACCTCCGGCAACGGCGCCGCGGGACCGCCCGCCCGTTTCATCTCCGGCAGCAACTGATCGTGGTAATAGGTTTCGACCGCTCGCTGATCGATCTGGATCGACGGCTGGAGATGGTCTTCAACGAGCTTCATCAGCTGGATCTGGTCGCCCACGCGTTTCTCAAGCGACTTCTGCGTGAGCCCATAACGCTGCAGCGTGGCGCGCCATCCCTCGTCCGTGGCACACTCCGGATGGAGCTTGCGAAGTTCGGCAACGCGGGCAGCGATCTGCTCGGCAGGAGCGGGTTGAGATGGGCGAACCTGTTCCCGCAAAAGTTCCTGATCGATCAGGCGGTCGAGAGCTGCGTTGCGCTCGGTCAGGGTGAACGAGTCGGAATCGCGGACATTCGAAAAAGCCTCGAAATCGACTTCCTGCTCCCAATCACTCTGCAAAACGACGTGGCCGTTAACGCTGGTGACCACACGATCGACAATCTCGCCGGCCACTGACGAGAGCGCCAGTGCCATGATCAGCGCCATCGTAATTGCGCCATGTCTTCCGATTCTGACGGTTGCTGGTGGAGAGCCCGGCATCCCCGCCCGGTGTGACGGGCGAGGACGGCTGTCGCTCCACCAGATTTCGAGTTTGATCAGTCGGAGTTTCATCAGAAAGACTGCCCGACGCTAAACGAAAAGTTGAAGTGGCCGGCCCGTTGGTACCCAAACTGCCCGACAGATTGCCCAGTCCCCGTGTTGGTCGTGATGTTGGTGAAGCTGGGAAAGTAGGGCGGATTTAAATTGTATCCGAAGTCGAAGCGCAGCGGCCCGATCGGCGTCTGATAGCGAACGCCAACGCCAATGGCGTGTGAAGCATAGTTGTAATTGCACTTCAGGTGCGTGACGTCATGGAAACAGAATTCCTGGCCGGGCTGGTGAAAACGCCCCAGGCTGGAAAGCATTTCCTGGGGCCGGGCAAACACATTGCCCATATCGTGAAAAATTGAAAAGCCGATATTTTCCAGAAGGTAAGGCACGGTAATGTTTGGAAAACGCATCTCCAGATTGTTGAGGAACACAGCGCTACCACCGACGGGAAATCCGGTGAACGGATCGCGCGGTCCTGCCTGATTTAACCCAAACCCGCGATGGGAGTTGCCGCCGCCGCTGAAGAAACGTTCCGGGAGAGGAACAAGGGTGAGGCCGGCGGGCGCTATTTCCGCCGGATCCAGGACGACCGTGTTTCCGAAGGGGTTCTCAATCCCGATGCTGGTGGAGCGGGCGAAGACGTATCCTCGTCTCGTGCTGCGATTTCGAAAGAACGTATGGTAACTGGCGTTCTTGACCAGCACCCGGCTGAAGTCGGCCTCGGAGCCAAAATAGCTGGAGGCAACGCCGCCTTCGATGGTTGTATAACTGCCCCGCGTGCTTTCCAGATCGTTATCGCGCCGGTTGCGCACATAGAGAAAATTGGGGATTCCTACCCGAGTTGGCTTCGAGAGAAGCGGAATTAAGTTGTCGGTAACTTGAACGCTGCTAGCCTTTACGCGGCGATAGGAAAAGCGGTACGTCATGCTCGTCAGTTCGCGGCCACTAGCCTGGTCTCGTTTCAGCACTTGTAAGGCTTGCAAAGTGCCCTCCAGGCGTTCCGAAGTAAAGGTGGAAACGTCCACGGTGTTGTCGTAAAACGCAGTGGCGGAGAAACGAAGGTCCCGGTTCAGCAGTTTGGGAACGTCGAAATTGATGAGGCCTCTCTGCTGCAGGCGGCCAACGTTGGTCTTCATGGTGAGGGTCTGGTGCCGGCCGCCGACGTTAATGCGACTGACCCCGAAAGAAACTCTGGGGCTCACGCCAGTGTTCCCGAGTGGCCGGTTGGTTCCAAATGAGGGCTGCCCCGTTTGGAACTCGATACCAATACCGTAGTCAAACGTGTAGCGATCTGCCTCGCGCACAGTGACCAGCACGTTCTTGTGCGACTCGGTGCCCTCTGGGTTCTGGATGGCCGTATCTACTTGCTTAAAAAGGCCGAGGTCGTACAGGCGACGCTGGCTCTCCAGCATGTCCTGCTGGCTTAAGGGAGCGCCCGCTTGCACCCGCACTTCCCGCCGGGCGACTCCGGGACGGGTGTGGTTCAGCCCATCGAGGAAAAGCTGATCGACAAAAAATTGTTCGCCTTCGTGAATTGTAAAAGTCACACCGACGCGGGGCAATTTGTCCGGTGACGGGATAGGAACGTAGCCGACATCGACCGTGGCATTGGGAAAACCACTATCGAAATACTTTCCCAGAATCGTGTCGCGGTCATCCGCCAGACTCGATTCATCAAAGCCCTGCGCTTCCGCCGTGGAAATTTCAGGAAGCTGTTCCTGTGGAAGCGTATAACTACCCTCAACGCGGACCCATGCCACGCGAGTCTGCAGTCCCTCTTTGATTACGATTTCGATAGCGAGTTGCGACGGATTACCCTGATACTTTTCCACAAGTTTGCTGGTGACCTCGGCCTGCCGGAAACCGCTCGCGCGATAGAGAGACTGGATACTCCGCACGTCCTCTTCGAGGAAGACTTCGCTGTAGCGCCCGTGACTGAACAGCCGGCCCGCGGATTGATTCTGCATACGCGAACGAATCAGATCGTCGTCAAAATATCGATTGCCCCGAATACGAATGGCAGCGAGTTTGTGGCGGGCCCCAGGCTGGACGACATAAACGACCTGAAGATTCTTGCCGTCTGGCGAAGTCTGCTGGCTCACGCTAGCGCTGGCTTCGAAGTAGCCCAGGGTCTGGAGATGGTTCGTGATGTTGCGCCGGCCTTCGTTGAGTAGATCATCGTCGACTGCGCCTTCTTCGTAGATAGGCACCAGCTTCCGCAGCGTGCGCTGGCTGAGTTTAAAACCCTGGGCCGCAATCGCCACCACTGGACCGCGGTCCACTTTGAATGCGTAGTCCACCGTGTTGAGCTCGGGATGGTAGGTGCGGTTGGCGACAGAGACTTGGGCAAGCAGACGATCCTGCTTCTGATAGCGAGCGCGAATTCGTTGCAAAGCGCGCGTAATGCGGCTCGAGACAATCGGATCGCCGGTATGCAGCTTGGCGATCTCCTTGATTTCTTCGACGGGATAGCCGGCATCTCCTTCCAGCTTGATCTCTCCGACCACGGCGCGCGGACCGGTGACGACATGGAAGGTCAGGTTGGCCTGATGTTGCTGCTGGTCGCGCTCTTCGGAGATGGTCACTTTCGACTGATGGAATCCGTTTTCTTCCAGCACTCGCTGGATGCCCGCCAGAGCGCGGTCGATCTTCTCGCGCGCGTAGAGTTCGCCGAGTTGCAGGCGGGTAGCGCTGGCCAATTGGTTCGGAGATGGATTGGTGGTAACGCCTTCGATGGTCAGCATGCCCACGAAAAAATTGGCGGTCGTCAAAAAGCGCAGCCTGACGCCGCCAGTTTCGGTGCGATCCGCTTCAGCCTGAATGTCGCCGAACCGTCCGGTCGCAAACAGCGCCTGCATGGCGTCGTGCAAAATTTCGCGCGTAAGAGGTTCGCCGGCCTTCAGCGGGGTGGCTGACAGCAGCGCAGTCGCGTCTGGCGGCGGCACGGCTGGCAATTCGATCTGATCAATCCTTAGTCCGAGATAAGGAGTGATGGTTCCGAACTTGGTTTCAGACTGGGCTCCGGACGCTGTGCCGGACGGTGTAACGGACTCTGCTCCGGACGTTGTTCCAGATTGCGAGGGCGATTCTGAAGATTGCTGCGGTGCGGGGGGTGAACTCTGCGCCCAACTAGCTGCGTTGGACAGAACCAACAAAAGGAACAAAACAAATCGGATAGTACTTCTTCCGAACCCGAAGTTACTGTGACCGCGGGAAACTGCCGAACTGCGCTCGGATTGGACCCTTCGGCTTCGCTCAGGCCAAGCTCGCGAGGGCGCTCGTCCCCACACGAGCACAGCTCTCCCCCGAGATTCAGGCTGCTTAACCATTAAACTCTTCGGGTTCGATGAATCGAAAAGCGGCACATGTTGCTCACAAAAACAAAGTTTGACAACCGCGCACCTATAATACTGGTTTGAAAGCTTGATAAAGGTAATCGCTGAGGTTATCGCTTTGGATATGCACGTGGACGACCGATACTCGCGGCAGGAATTGTTTAAAGAGATCGGAACCGAGGGTCAGAAAAGGCTGTCGCGGTCCCGCGTGGTCATCGTCGGATGCGGCGCCACCGGCTCTGCCTTGGCCTCGTTGCTGGCGCGTTCGGGTGTCGGAACACTGCGGATTCTCGACCGCGACTTCGTCGAGCCCAGCAATTTGCAGCGGCAGGCTTTGTTCGACGAAAATGACGCGCTCGAATCTGTGCCCAAGGCGATCGCGGCGGCGCGGCAGATCGCGCGTTTCAATTCGCAGATCGTGGTCGAACCTCAGGTTGCGGACCTCACTCCGGCGAATGTTGATTCCCTGCTAGGCGGCTGCGATTTAATTTTGGATGGCACCGATAATTTCGAAACCCGCTATCTGATCAATGATTATGCGCTGAAAAACTCCATCGCCTGGATTTACGCGGCAGCGGTTGGCAGCTATGCAGTGACCATGAATATCCTGCCCGGCGAAACTGCATGCCTGGCCTGCATTTTTCCAGAATCCCCCCGTGGGACCGTGGAGACCTGTGAGACTGCCGGCATTCTGAATTCCGCAGTGAACCTGGTGGCGTCGATCGCGGCCACCGAGGCGTTGAAGTTTCTGGTGGGCACCCGCTCGAAAATGCGGCGGACGCTGCTTTCCTGGGATGTCTGGACGAATGAACGTTCGGAGTTAGCGGCGAGTCATCCGCGGGCGGAATGCCGAGTGTGCCGGGGAGACTTTGTTCATCTGGCGGGTAAAGGGCGGCCTCATATTACGCTGTGTGGCAGGAATTCCGTGCAGATTCACGAACGGCAGCGACCGGTCGACTTTGTGGAGCTGAGCTCCCGCCTTCAGCCCCACGGCAACGTCCGCCACAACGAGTTTGTGTTGAAGTTCTGGCGCGAGCCGTACGAAATGACGCTGTTTCCCGACGGCCGGGCGATTATCAAGGGGACCACCGATACGGCTGTGGCGCGCAGTCTGTATGCGCGGTACGTGGGTACCTAAACGTCGTGCCCGCATGATGAGTAATGTGGGGCCTCGTTTGTCCGTATTCGGGGTGGCCGGACAGTGATGCCCTGGCGCTCTACCAGAAGCTGCGCCAATCGATTGCAAGTTTTGCGCAGCAATTTTCACCACCGTTGACAATGCCTATCATTCGAATCTCAGTTGTTTACCCCGAGAGCACCGCGAATCTCCGAACATCGTGGGTGTCGTCCGTCCGGTGGGAACTGGCCAGCAAACTGCACTTGTAGGGACAAGGTATTAGACCCCTGTGGAGGCAGTATGCGACCCTATTTGGTTCTGATGGCGGTAGTCTTGATGGCAGCGGCAGCCTTTGGGCAACAGCCCGTTTCTCACCCAGGTTATGGCTCTTGCTTTTATGGATGCGGGCCGTTTGTCCCGCTCTTGACCACGCCAGAGATATCGCTGCAACAGTTTTCGCCGAATCCGGTGGGAGCCACTAACGCCACCACGGGATTAATCGCGGGCGCAACCAACTCAACGCTTTCGCAGATTCAGGGATCGACGAGCTCGGTCTATACCGTGCCCGTGTGGTACCAGGGCGGCGACGCTCCGGTGATCACACCAGAGGTGCATCTGTATCCCGAGGCGATTGGACGCGAAGGTCATCGTATGCACGACGCGATGCGCGAAGAACGTGGGCATGAAGCGCGTTTCAACGAAGAACATGGCCGACGCGAAGAAGCGCGCGGCTGGACATACTTTACGGGAGCGGAACACACCGCTAGCGCGGCAGTCGCAGCGAATGAATCTAAGGGCGTCAGGAAAGCCGGCCACGTCTACAACAACGACGACGTCAATCGGCAGAACGAGAAGAACGGCACCGTGAAATACGACGGAAAGACGGAAAAGATTTAAGGGCAGCTTTTAGCGTTTAGCTATTGGCTTTTGGCTCTCGGGCGCAGCAGCTCGCTGCTGCAATCGAGAGCCGTTGTTTTTGTGGCGGATGATCCACGTCCCCGCGAAAATCGGACATTCTAGAATCCAATCTGCTATCTTCTTCCGGTTGATTCTCTCCACACATACCATGCAGGCGCCGCTGCGCGCCGAGGATGAGTGCCTTGATGGCTGATACTGCCGGGGTTGCTGCTGCTCGACCGGAACCGTCGCGTCTTTACCGCTGGGCCGTATTGCTTTTCGTCAGCCTGGCGATGGGCGGCAATTATTACATTTACGACAGCATCAACCCGCTGGAAGGCATTTTTAAAGACACGCTGCACTTTTCTGCCACGGCATTCGGGTGGCTGAACGCGTCCTACAGCGTGGCTGCGGTTGTGACGCTGTTGATCGGCGGTATCATTATTGATCGAATCGGCACCAAAAAGGCGATCACGTTCTTTGCTGTGCTTTGTCTGTTGGGAGCTGCGCTTACTGCGGCACGCGGGCAGCCCGGCGTGATGATCGCCGGCCGCACCGTACTTGGCTTGGGCGCGGAATCGATGATCGTCGCGGTCACGACCGTGCTCGCCAAGTGGTTCAAGGGCAAAGAGCTGAGCTTCGCCTTTGGGATCAACCTTCTGATTGCCCGCCTGGCATCAGTGGCAGCTGACAACTCGCCGACCTGGGCGAACAGAGTGTTTTATCCGAATGGGCCGGGTGGCGAGCCGAGCTGGCAAGGGCCGCTATTGATTGCCGTGGGTGCCGGAGTGCTTGCCGTGATTTGCTCGGTCATCTATTGGGTTCTCGAAAGCCGGGCGGAAGGACGATATGAACTTGGACAGGCTGGTTCAATCGACAAGCTGGAATTTGGGGAGATTTTTCGTTTCAACTCTTCCTACTGGCTGGTCGTCGGACTGTGCTTTACGTTCTATTCGGCTATCTTTCCGTTCCGGACATTCGCCATCGACTTCTTCACCAATAAAATTCTGGCAACCCATGGTGGCATAAGCGCCTCAGAAGTCTTGCGGGTTCTTGCGCACGAGCGGGCGGGATTCTTCAACAGCCTGCTTCCCCTCTCGGCGATGATCGCGACCCCGCTTTTCGGGCTGCTCGCCGACAAGATCGGGAAGCGGGCGTTTTTGATGATCTTCGGCTCGATTCTGCTGATGCCGGTTTATTTGATGATGGGGTACACGAATATTTCGCTGTACGTGCCTGTCTGCATGATGGGAATCGCGTTCTCACTCATACCGGCGGTCATGTGGCCGTCAGTCGCATATATCGTTGACCAGTCCCGGCTCGGCACCGCTTACGCTTTGATGACACTGATTCAGCAGATTGGGTTTTTCATCCTGAACTTGCTGATTGGCAAGGCCAATGACTACGCTCACGCAGGGTTGGAAAACCCGGGAGGATACGGGCTCGGAATGTGGATCTTCTCGATCCTTGGATTCGTCGGGCTTACGTTCGCCATTCTGTTACGGATTCGCGAAACCGGGCCGCAGGGGCATGGGCTGGAGACGATTACCGCGAAGGCGTAACAGGCTTTCCCGTGGAGACGCGGCTTGTCGCACGTCTACTGCCGCGAGTGAGATGGCGCAGGCAAGACAGGGCAAGCCCCGTCTCTCCGGGGGTGGGGCGTTACGATAGTGACCTTTAGGCCATGCCGCCCTCCCGGACTTTGGCAGGATGCATTATCCGGCTGGCTACTGTTTTTGGTATTCTGACAACTTAGGAACGGTCGAGAGCGTTTCCGTAACTTCCTCGGCAAATTTGTACAACGAAAAGAGTTTGAAGCCGCATCTGAAGCATTAGCGGCCGGAAAAGGCGACTTGACCGACCCGAAGCAACGAATCACCGAATCAGAAGCCATTGAGCAGGCGAAACAGGGCCAGGAAGCAGCCTTCGAAGTCTTGTATCACCTGCACAAACGCCGAGTATACTCGCTATGTTTGCGCATGGTCTCCAATCCCGCGCAGGCCGAAGACCTAGCTCAAGAAGCATTTCTTCAGCTATTTCGCAAGATCAGCACCTTTCGCGGCGAGTCGGCCTTCTCGACCTGGCTGCATCGCATGACGGTCAATGTTGTCCTGATGCAGCTGCGCAAAAAGGGCCTGCCGGTGGTGTCGCTCGAAGAGACTCTGGAAGCGGACGACGAAGCTCCCAGGAAAGAGTTCGGTACCAAGGACGTGAAGCTGACCGGATCCATTGATCGGCTGCAATTGCAGCGGGCGATTGACCGGCTGCCGCCGGGCTATAGAACGGTCTTTGTCCTGCACGATGTGGAAGGCTTCGAGCATAATGAAATCGCCCAAATTGTCGGGTGTTCGATAGGCAACAGCAAGTCGCAGCTCCATAAGGCACGATTGAAGCTGCGGGATTATCTGAAGTTCATGAGAGCCGAAAAGGCCAAGACTGGGTAAAGGTAACTGGCGGTATTGGGGAGAGAGTTGCTATGACGTGTTCAGAAGTACAGCGAGCTCTACCGGAATTCCTCGACGATTCTCCGGGCCTTGCGATTCAGACTGATTTTGAGACTCATCTGAAATCCTGTCCAGATTGCTCGGATCTGGTCTCGGACCTGAAGCTGATCTCGAGCGAAGCCCGGCAACTGGCGGCAACCGAAGAACCGGCGTCGAGGGTGTGGGTGCGCATTGCCTCTGAATTGCGCGCCGAAGGACTCATCCACGAGCCTCAGTCCATACGGCCCATTCTTCTGCCAACTTCTCCACGACAGCGATGGAACGCGTGGTGGCTGGCGCCGGTCGCGGCTGCGCTAGTGGCAGCGGGGTCTTACGTGGTCAGTCATAAGGCGGCCCCGCAGGTGGCGAAGCATGCTCCGGCGACTCCAGTGACACCGGTAACAGCCTCAGATCCAGAGGCTCCTGCGGTCGCGGCGCCTTCAGTGCCGACCCCCGCTCATCAAGAACTGGCGCAGAAGTTCCCTAAGCGGACCGACAACATAGCGCCTGCGGCAGCAGCCACGATAGAATCCGAGCCCAGCGCCGAAGATCAGCAGTTTCTAAGCGCGGTTTCCACCCTTGCCCCCTCGATGAAGGCCACGTATGAAAGTCAACTGCAAGCGGTGAACGCCGACATACGGGAATCACAGGCCTATTTAGATCGGAATCCTGGAGACCCTGACGCTCGACAGCATCTGATGGACGCCTATGAACAGAAAGCACTTCTTTACCAGATAGCGTTGGATCGCATTCAATAGGGGAAGGGCGGACCGGAGTTCCCGGCCGCAGGGGCGGCGTTTTATGGTGGGCAGTCTTCAGAGGGCACGTCTTCAGCAACCAACAATTCGGCACGTTGGCATTCAGCCCAGCATTCGTCACACAATCGTCACACCGAGCGTCGTAATGCTGGTGTTGGCGACCTGTCTGTCGGTGGCGGCCTTCGCCGAGACCAAGAAGGAGTACCGGTTCACGGTGGGCCCCAACGCGAATGTTTCGGTGGACACGCAGTATGGGGCGATTTTGGTAAGGCCTGGGAGCGCCAACCAGGTCGTGGTGACGGCCACGCTCAAGTCGGATAAGGTCGAAGTAGACAAGCAGCAAAACGGTAACCGCATTCAAATCGCGTCTCACCTGCTGCAGGGCGCCGACCAGCAAGTGGGCCAGGTTGATTACGAACTGCTGATTCCGTCCGACGCTACTGTGAATCTGCGGTCTTCGACCGGTCCGCTTACGGCGGAGCGTCTGCAGGGGGACTTAACTCTGGAGGGCGCGGATGCTGTGGTGAATATTCGCAACGTTAATAATGGTCATGTGCGGGTCCGGACGATGGGCGGCCCGATCACGCTGACCGACGTCCGAAATGGCCACGTTGAGATTGCTTCCATTAGCGGCGATGTCCATTTGAAGTCGGTGACGGGACCGCTGGTGCAGGCGAATTCGGGCAGCGGGAAGATTTTCTACGATGGTGATTTCGGTTCCGGCGGCGACTACAAGTTCACCACCCACACCGGGGACATCGAGGCCCTGGTGCCGGCTGACGTTTCGGCCGATTTCAGCGCGCACTCCGTTCTGGGCCGGGTGCAACACGATTTTCCTCTCCAACCCAAGCACTCCCGGTTTTCCGTGGAAGCGGGACGTTCCTTCTTTGGCACGGTCGGCAAGGCAGCATCGGAAGTCGTGCTGCGCTCTTTCAGTGGTAAAATCCGCCTCAAGCAACGCTGAAACTAAAAACTAATGGGAGCAGATGGCACGGACCCAGGGTGACAAGATTGCCCTTACGTGCCACGGAGTGCCATGGGAGTGCATGCCGTGTTTCTTGTGGGATTCATGGCTTCCGGCAAGAGCAGCGTGGGGCAGGAGCTTGCCCGGCGGCTGGACTGGGATTTTGTGGATCTGGATGCCCGAATCGAGTCTCGTGAGCGGCAAGCCGTGCCCGAGATTTTTCGGGATAGAGGGGAACCCGGATTTCGGTTGGCCGAAACCGACGCGCTTCGCGATTTGCTGACCGAGCGATTGGAACGCAATCGCGTGGTCGCACTTGGTGGCGGGGCTTTCGTACAGGAGAAAAACCGCGAATTGCTTCGGCAGTGGCCAACGATTTTCCTGGAAGCGACCTTATCTGAGCTCTGGCAACGGAGTCTGACGGATGGCGTGGAACGGCCGCTCCGAGGAGATCCCGAGCAGTTTGCCAAACTGTATGCCGAACGCCTTCCCTTCTATCGTCAGGCAAGTGTGGTCGTCGAAACTACGGGCAAGCAGCTGGTTTCGATCTGCATCGAGATCGAAGGGGCATTGCAACTTAGGGGAACTTCGGAAGACGCGGGGCCGGCCTTATCTCGCATTAATCTCAAAGGCTTAGGAACAGGAGACTCACATTGAAGTTGAAGTTTCTTTATCGGCTGCTCGCTTTCACCATAGCGCTGGTTTGGTGCGTTGCGGCTTCGGCCGCCCCAACGCCAAAAGAAAAGGAGAAGGAACACGAGGGAAAGAACGTCGACTCGGGTTCTTTCGGCATATTCCAGAACGGCCATCGTGTAGGCACCGAGACGTTTTCTATCTATCAGACCAGCAACGGCAGCGTCATCCAGTCTGAATTCAAAACGGAGAATGCTCCGACCGAGGCCGTGCAAACTTCCGAGATGCACCTTACCGCGGGTGGGGATATCCGGCGTTACGAGTGGAAGGAGCTCATCCCCGACAAAGCGGTATCGGTGGTGCTTCCGAATTCCGATTTTCTGACTCAGAAGTGGAGCAGTGGACCGCAGGAGAAAGAGCATGAACAACCCTACCTGCTGCCAATCTCGACCAGCATTCTGGACGACTACTTCTTCGTCCACCGCGAAGTATTGGCTTGGAAGTTTCTAGGCCAAGCCTGCAAGCAGGACAAAGGGCAGGTGCCGCAGTGTCCGCTGAAGCAGCGCGTCCAGTTCGGAACCCTGAACCCGCATCAACATTCTTCGGCGCCGCTCAGCGCGGAGTTCCTCGGCCGGGAAAAAGTGAGCCTGAAGAATGTGCCGCAGGACCTGATCAAACTGGAACTGAAGAACGATGCGGGGACGTGGCAACTCTGGCTCGACGATCAATTCAAGGTAATGCGGATGTCCATTGTGGGAGAGAATACGGAAGTGGTCCGCGATTAATCAGGTCTCAGGTTCCAGGTAACCCTTGACGATTATTGATTCACGCACGTCGCGCGTTTTGTTTACCGCCCTCCTGTTCGCCGTGGGGCTCGGCTTTCTCTATGCGGCGCGGCGCACGCTGATTCTCTTCCTTTTCGCTATTTTTTTTGCCTACCTTATTAATCCCGCAGTGGAGCGTCTGGAGAAACTTGTCCGTAGCCGGGTTTGGGCGATTACGATCATTTACCTCCTTCTTCTCATTGGGCTGGCGTTGGTCGGATTTCTGGTCGGCCCGAGGATTGCGCGGCAGAGCGCCCGCTTGGGAGAGTCGCTGCCCGGGCTTATGGATAAGGCGAGCACCGGCCAACTCTCCGGCCAGATCGGGCAGCTCGCTGCAAAATTTGGAAGCCAACACCACTGGAGCGCTGACACCCAGAAACGTATTCAGGCCTTTTTGCTGAGTCGCCGGGACGACTTGTCTCGCCTGGCGCAGCATATCGGCGTTCGGGCGGCGCAAGCGGCTCAGCAGGTGTGGCTGCTGTTTCTGGTGCCGATCCTCGCCATTTTCTTTCTGCGCGATGGCGGCAGCTTTAATGAAGTGCTGCTTTCGCTGGTGCAGTCGCGCTCGCAACGCGAGTTTCTGCAGGATGTGATCCGGGACCTGAACCAGATGTTCGCCCAATTCATTCGGGCTCAGTTGACCCTGGCGGCGCTGTCCATGGTGGCATACACAATATTTTTAAGTGCAACGCGAGTGCCCTACGCGCTGATGCTCGGTACTGCCGGAGGCGCGCTGGAGTTCATCCCGCTGGCCGGACCGCTGCTGGCAGGCACTGCGATGATGACCGTCGCCATTCTCTCGGGATATCAGCATTCGGCTTTCCTGCTCTTGTTTTTGGTCGTGTGGCGCATCATTCAGGACTACGTAATCTCCCCACGCGTCATGGGATCCAGTGTGGAATTGCATCCGCTGGCGGCCTTGTTCGGCATACTCGCGGGCGGCGAAATCGCTGGAATCCTCGGCGTCTATCTCTCCATTCCGGTGATGGCCAGTTTGCGGATCGTCTGGCGTCGCTGGCGCATCTACGCCGAAAAACGCAAGTTCGGACCACTCAACGAGTATTCGTTTCCGCAGGAACTCGGTCCAGGCCGAACCTAGTATCGAGACCCGCTTTTCCGCGTGCTACTTCCGGGGTGCTCGCGGCGGCATTCCCTGCCAAAATTCTTGCTGGTATAAAATCACAACTTACCATGTCGAACAAACTTCCTGTAGGAATCCTCGGTGCCACCGGCATCGTCGGCCAGCGCTTCATTCAAATGCTGGAGCGTCATCCGTGGTTCGAAGTCGCATGGCTTGCCGCTTCCGATCGTTCGGAAGGCCGGCCTTATGCCGAGGCTGCGCGCTGGCGTTTGAAAACTCCCATCCCCCCGAACGTCGCCAAGATGACGGTCGCGGCCGCCAAGCCCGAAGGCGCGCCGAAAATTATCTTCGCGGCCCTCGATTCTTCGATCGCCCGCGAACTGGAACCGCAGTTCGCCGCTGCCGGTTGTGCGGTCGTGTCCAATTCGAGCGCGTTACGCATGCAGGCCGACGTTCCGCTGGTGATTCCCGAGGTCAATGGCGATCATATCCAGCTGATCGAGACCCAGCCCTGGCGGCGCAAATCCGGCGGCTTTGCCGTCACAAATCCCAATTGTTCGGCTATTGGGCTGGTGCTGGCCCTGGCTCCATTACATCGTCGTTTCACGCTGGAGACGGTGATGGCGGTGACCATGCAGGCGGTCAGCGGTGCTGGATACCCGGGCGTGCCTTCGCTCGACATTCTCGGCAACGTCGTCCCCTACATCCCGAACGAGGAAGAGAAAATGGAAGAAGAGACGCAAAAGTTGCTGGGGACGCTGAATGGTTCGCGCGTTGATCCTGCTCCGTTTGCGATGAGCGCGCAATGCAACCGCGTCGCCGTGGAAGACGGTCATACCGAGTCTGTTTCGATTCGACTCAAGCAGAAAGCCAAGTCGGAAGAGATCATCGCCGCCTGGAACGATTTTCGCGCCGAGCCGCAGCAACTGCGCCTGCCGAGCGCACCCGAGCAACCCGTGTTGTACATGACTGCGGCGGACCGCCCGCAACCGCGCTTTGACGTTGACCTCGGAGGAGGCATGACCACGGCGGTCGGTCGGCTGCGCAAGTGCAACGTTCTCGACTGGAAGTTCACCATCCTCTCGCACAACACGATTCGTGGCGCAGCCGGCGCTGCACTGCTGAATGCCGAGCTTCTCAAGGCGAAGGGGTATCTCGGGTGATAGGGAAACCTGCCATTTGGGTAGAGACGGGGCCTGCCCCGTCTTCGCTGCCGGAGACGCGGCGAGCCGCGTCTCTACGGGAAATCGAGGATTGCGTCAGGGGTGCATTTCCCGCGAGCACCGAGGAGCATTCCCGCCCATGATCGTCATGAAGTTCGGCGGGACTTCCGTACAAGATGCGAAAGCCATTGAGCGCGTAGCCCACATCGTCCAGGGGCGGTTGGCGGACCGTCCCGTGGTGGTGGTCAGCGCCATGGCCAAGGTCACGGATTCCCTGCTCGCCATGGGAAAGGCTGCCGGTGGCGGCGATCGCAAGACCGCTCTCAAGATGGCGCGCGCCTTGCGCGAACGGCACTATGACACCGCCGGAGAACTGCTCGGTACGGCCCTGTTCACTGAATTTCACGGCGACTTAGGCGCGGACTTCGAAGATCTGGACGAATTGCTGCGCGGCATTGGTGCGGTCGGTGAAATCACTCCCCGCACCTATGATTACGTGGCCTCTTTCGGCGAAGTGCTTTCGAGCAAGATCGTGGCCGCCGCTTTCGCTGCCCGCGGATTGCCGGGCGCCCATGTGGATTCGCGCCAATGTCTGCTTACCGACAGCGCCTATACTCGCGCCGTTCCTCAGTTCGAAGAAACCAACGAGCGCCTGCGCAAGAAAGTCCAACCGCTGATCGAAGGCGGCAAGGTTCCGGTGATGGGCGGGTTCATTGGTTCCAATCGTGCCGGTATCACCACCACCATCGGACGCGGAGGCTCGGATTTTTCCGCAGCTATTTTTGGCGCGGGCCTTAATGCCGAACGCATCGAAATCTGGACGGACGTCGACGGCATGATGACTACCGATCCGCGCATTACTCCCGAGGCGCGACGCATTAAAGTCATCAGCTTTGACGAAGCGGCGGAGCTCGCCTACTTCGGCGCCAAGGTTCTGCATCCGGCGACCGTGCTGCCCGCCGTGCAGCAAAATATTCCGGTCTATGTTCTGAACTCGATGAATCCAACCTGCGAAGGGACGAAGATCACGGCGCGCGCTCCACGCTGTTCGAATATTTTCAAGGCCATCGCTCTCAAGAAAAAGATTACGCTGGTGGAGATCGCCGCGCCTCGCCGACTGCTGGTGCACGGATATTTGAAGTCGATTTTTGAAGCCTTCGACAACCACGAGGTGGCGGTGGACGTTGTGTCAACTTCCGAAGTCAGCGTCTCGGTGACGGCCGAGACCAACGAAGCCATCCCGGCGCTGGCCGCCGATCTGGCGAAACTTGCGGACGTAAAGTACGAGGGGCGGAAGGCGATCGTTTGTCTTGTGGGCGAAAATTTACGTGATACACCCGGAATCGCCGCCAAGGTCTTCGGCATTCTTGAAGATGTGAAGATACGCATGATCTCGCAGGGCGCGTCCGAGATTAATCTGACTTTCGTGATTGAGGAAGACGACGCGGCTGAGGTGGTCCGCCGACTGCACCGCGCATTTTTCGCGGAGGCTGATCCGGAAGTGTTTGCGTAAAGTTCTCGGCTGCGAAACAACTTAACCACAGAGGACACAGAGACGCACAGAGAGACACAGGGGAAACCGAACGCAATAAAGGTTCTCCCCTGTGTTGGGTTTCCCCTGTGTTCCTCTGTGACCCCAGTGGTAGGCTCTAAGCGTGCACCATGAATCTCCTAGTTCTAGGGCGTGGCAAAACAGGATCGCTGGTTGCCGAAGTGGCGCACTCGCGCCGGCATCATGTGCGAGTCCTGTTTGCCGCTGAAAACGCCGGTGCCAGCGCTCTTACGCTGGATTCGCTCGCAGCTACCGACGTTGTGATCGACTTCACCACGCCCGCAGCGGTCGTCGCTAATATTGAAGCCTGCATCCACGCGAAGAAAAATCTCGTTGTCGGAACCACAGGTTGGTATGACCAGGTTCCGCGCCTGCGCGAAATGGTGCTCTCCGCGAAGACGGGGTTCCTCTACGGATCGAACTTTTCCATCGGCGTGAATCTATTCTTCGAGATCGTCGCGACTGCGGGGGCTGCCCTGAAATACGACTACTCGGGTCAGATCTTCGAGCGTCATCATGCGGAAAAAAAAGACGCTCCTTCGGGAACGGCAGTCACGATGCAGCAGATTGTGCGCCAGTCCGGAGGCAGTGAAAAAGAACTTGAGATCGTCTCCTTTCGTGAGGGTGACGCGGTCGGTATGCACGAGTTGGTCTTCAATTCTCCCGACGATCGAATCTATTTGTGCCACGACGCCAAATCCCGCCGCGGATACGCTGAAGGAGCCGTGCGCGCCTCCGAGTGGCTGGCCGCGAAAAAAGGGTTTTTCGAGTTCCGTAACGTCTGGCGAGAACTTTAAGAATAGCCCATCGAATTTCCTTGCAGCAGGGAGTCCATTTGTGCGATAACTTCGCCATGCGTAGTACGCGACGCGTAGTAGCGGGCGAAAATGACCCGGGAATGGGGCATTATTCTGACCCGCCATTGCTTGTGCTTGCTAGCCTGGCCAGCGGACCGAAGCACGGACACGCCATGATAGAGGACATTGCCAGCATATGCGGGACCCGTCTGGGCCCGGGAACGCTGTATGGGGCAATTGCCCGACTGGAGCAACAGGGCTGGATCGAGCCGCTCCCACCGGAGGAGCGCCGTCGGCCCTATCGCATTACCGCTGAGGGCGCGCGCGTTCTCCGCGCAAAATTGACCACGCTGCGACAGTTCACCAAAGCCGGGTTGCAAAGGTTGGAAGCCTTATGAATGACCGGCTCGCTCACCTGCTTGTCCGCCTGTATCCACGCCCTTGGCGAGGGCGCTACGGCGCTGAGTTCGAGGCGCTTCTCCGGACCGGCCGTGGCGGCCTGCGGATGTCGGCAAACGTGGCTTGGTCGGCATTTCGTGAGCACGTTTTTCCAACTCCAGGCCTGAGAATCGAGCAGAGCCCGTTTCAATCCTGGTGTGTCCGAGCGCCGTGGGCTATGTTCGGCCTGGCCCCGCTCCTTCTTCTCGCAGCGGCGTACTTCGTTGCCTGTTTCATTTTGTGGTCTGGGTGGAACATTTTTCTGCCGGGAACGAATACTCCTTTCGTCCCCATAGATGGGCTTGCGAACTTGTATTTTCAAGTTGGCAGGTTGATCTATTTCAGCGCGCCGATTCTCATCGGTTGGGCAATCGGACTTGTCGCCCGCCGCCAAAGGTTGAAAGCGGCTTGGCCCGCTGTCGGTTGGATCCTGATCGCATTGATCGGCGGCACTGCCCAGGTTCGCGCAAGTCGCACAGCCGTCCTCAGCGGAGTTGGACATATCCGCATGGGCTTTGCCCTGGGGCCTTCCGTCCATGGCATTCCAGACGGACTGTTTCACGCATTGGTGATTCTGTCGCTCACAGTGCTGCCGTATCTCATTTGGCGATTGCAAAAGACCCACTCCGTTTCCTCTTAGTTGCGATTCGAGATTGCGTCTCAAAGCGGGGACTCCTGGATATATGCGCGTGATCAAGGCTCTAGTCGTGGTGGCCCTCTTCGCTGTTGTTGCAATCGCCGTCTTGCTGGGACTGCCGTGGCTGGACCACAAAAGAGAGACGTTGCTACCCACGCCTACCGGCCCCTTCGCGGTCGGTCGCACGACGTACGTTTGGAGCGACGCCGCCCATCTCGACCCGCTGGCGCCGCAGCCGGGCACCAAGCGAGAGCTTCTTGCCTGGATCTGGTATCCCGCAGCGCCTCGAAAGCCGTCCCAGATGATTGCTGAATACTTGCCCGCTCCATGGAGGACGGCCCTTGAACGTCAGAGTGGGCCGCTGCTCACGCAGTTCCTGACGCGAGATTTGTCGCGAGTCCGCGCACATAGTATCCGTGACGCTGAAGTATCGCCGCAGCAGCATTCGTATCCGGTGGTATTCATGAGAGCGGGACTTGCGGCCCTGACGACGGACTACACCACCCTTGCCGAGGACCTTGCGAGTCACGGGTATGTGGTGGTGGGTTTCGACGCACCCTATCGAAGTTTCGTAGTGGTGTTCCCCGACGGGAGGGTGATTGCGAGGGCGCCGCAGAACAACGCCGATCTCTTCAGTGGACCAGCGCAGGAGCAACTCGCCAATAAGCTGGCCCGGGCATGGAGTGCCGACATGGGATTCGCGGTCGATCAGCTCGAACGACTGAACACGTCTGACCCCTCGGGCAGGTTCATGGGACGGCTCGATATGCAGCGGGTTGGAGTGTTCGGCCACTCGCTCGGCGGTGCCACAGCCCTGCAGTTCTGCCATGACGATTCCCGGTGCAAGGCTGGCATCGATGTGGATGGCGCTCCTCTCGGCAGTGTGGTCGCCGATGGCGTCACCCAGCCGTTCATGTTTCTCCTAAGCGACCACAAAGGCGAGTCCAGCACTGGACAGCCCGAAGCGATCCGCCAGGCCGGAGCGAACATCCACTCCATTTACGATCGTCTGCCGGGTGACCGCAGGTTGATGATCATGATCCGAGGTGCGGGTCACTACGGGTTCTCGGACGACGGAGCGATGTTGAAGAGTCCACTTGTGATGCGAGTGTTGCGCGCGGTCGGCGTTGTGCGACTCGATGGCCGGCGCCAAGTTGCCTTGACGGCACACTATATCAGCACCTTCTTCGACGTTTACCTAAAAGGGGCGCCGGCTTCGCAGCTCTCTGGTCAACCGGAGTATTCGGAGATCGAGTACGTCCACTGAGCATCGACGTTCGGACAGCCAACGCGGAAATTTCGGCCAAGAGTGAATCCAGCGTTGCCGAGAACGCGGGCAACTGCCGGGCTTCGCTCGACTTGGACGGGCGAGGCGCCCGTCCCCACGTGACCCGTCCTGACACGAGCGAGCCGTGGATCATGCAAGCGCTCGCTAGAAGAGTTATCCTTGAGGCATGCAACTGCGAGGATGCGGCACCGCTCTGGTCACACCGTTCTCTCAGGACGGCGCGGTCGACGAAAATGCGTTGCGCAATCTGGTCAACTGACAGGTTGAATCCGGCATCGACTTCCTGATCCCCTGCGGCACCACGGGAGAAACTCCCACGCTCACCCATGATGAGTGGCTGCGCGTCATCGATGTCACCATCGAAGTCGTCGCCGGACGCGTGCCGATCGTCGCCGGCGCTACCTCGAACTCGACGCAGGAGGCGGTAGCCAAAGCGAAAGAAGTGGCGGCGCGGCCCGGTGTCAACGCCATCCTCACCGCCTCGCCGTACTACAACAAGCCGACGCAGGAAGGCCAATACCGCCACTTCCGAGCGATCGCCGAAGCGGTCGACAAACCGGTCATCCTCTATAACGTGCCGGGCCGCACGTCCGCTAACATCGAACCCGCGACGCTGGCGAGGTTGAGCGAAGTCGCCAATATCGCGGGCGTGAAGGAAGCCAGCGGAAACATGGCGCAGATCGCGGAGGTGCTTAACTCCGTGCCGGGGAGTTTTCTGGTGTTTTCCGGCGACGACGCCCTCACTTTGCCGGTGATCGCGCTCGGCGGAGTTGGAATCATCTCGGTTGCGTCCAACGAAATTCCGCGCGAAATGGCCGAAATAACGCGCGCCGCTCTGAGCAACGACTGGAACACGGCGCGCACCATCCATCGCAAATATTTTCCGCTGATGCAGGCCAACTTCATCGAGTCGAATCCGCTGCCCGTGAAGGCCGTCCTTGCGATGATGGGCAAGGTCGAAGAAGTCTATCGCCTGCCCTTGCTTCCCATGCGCCGCGACACGCGCTCGAAGCTGCAGAAGATCGCAGCAGACGCCGGATTGATTACCCGGCCCGCCGCTCCGCCCGCCGCAGCGACCGAATTCTACGTTTACGAAAATTGGGCAGCGGGTCCGCACAAAGCGATTCTGCACCGCGCGTCCTGTGGGCAGTGCAGCTCCGGCAAAGGACGCCCCAGTGGGCACGATCCGAATCATTCACGCTGGCACGGACCATACGGCAATCTCGCCGGCGCGCGCGAGGCGACCCATCAGATGCCCGGCGTTTTGATCCGCAGCGAATGCAAGTGCGTAGCGTGAGACCAGCATTTAGCACTCAGCTCTTAGCTGTTAGCGTTCAGTTCTGAGTCATTGTTTCTTTTGCACTTGGTTTTGGGTGGCGCAGCGCTTCAGCGCTGCGGTTGGCTTGTTTCAGAACCGGCTTTAGCCTCCGAGGTTAGACAGCTAGTTTCACTACGGACTCCTCTACTTCCCTATGTCAAATTCACTACTCACCCTTCAGTCCGCCATCGAACAGCTCTCCACACGCGAGACGCTCGGCAACCGCGACGAAGCCCGTCACACTTTTCTCGACTTCCGCGCCGCTCTGACCCGCGGCGAGGTTCGCGCCGCTGATAAAGTTGACGGCCACTGGGTCGTCAATGCCTGGGTCAAGCAAGGCATCTTGCTCGGCTTCCGTCTCGGTGAGTTACAGGAAATGTCGGACGGCGACGTACTCTCCTTTGTTGATAAGGACAGCTTCCCTGCCCGCCGTCTAACTCTCGCCGATCATATTCGCCTCGTGCCCGGCGGATCCTCGATCCGCGAAGGAGCTTACGTTGCGCCGTCGGTCATCTGCATGCCTCCCATGTTTATCAACGTCGGCGCCTACGTGGATGAAGGCTCGATGATCGACTCGCATGCCCTGGTCGGCTCGTGTGCGCAGATCGGCAAACGTGTGCACCTGAGCGCTGCCGCGCAGATCGGAGGTGTACTGGAGCCGGTCAACGCCGCCCCGGCGATCATTGAGGACGATGTGCTGGTCGGCGGCAACTGCGGAGTCTACGAAGGCACGCTGGTGCGCGCCCGCGCAGTCTTGGGAGCGGGAACGATTCTGACACGGTCTACGCCGCTCTACGATCTCGTGCGCGGCGAGGTGTACCGCGCGACGCAGGAACAGCCGCTGGAAGTCCCAGAGAATGCCGTGGTCGTCCCCGGTTCGCGCGCGGTGACGAAGGGCAAGGGCAAGTCCGGCGAGTGGAACCTTTCTCTCTATACGCCGGTGATTGTGAAGTATCGCGACGAGAAGACCGAACGCGGGATTGAGCTGGAAGAGTGGCTTCGGTAGAAACCGAGCCTCCATCGGGAATGTAAAGCCTCAACACAGAGAACACAGAGGAGAACGCCTGGCCTTGAGCTGTGCAGTCATCCTCTGTGTACTCTGGCAACCGGTTTGATTGCCAACGACCCAGTCTTTGAGCGTGTGAAGAGCTTCGAGACTCTGGTTCTCGACCAGCTAATTTGAACGTCCTGCGGACCGAACTTTTTGCATTCCCCGGACAACTAAATTGCGAGCCTGCGCCAAAGGCGAACGAGCGGAGGTTGCAGGAACCTAACTAGGACTGCCCGCTCTGGCTAGAAGCTGCTTGCCTTGATCTTCCGAAGTGTGTAAATGAATAGACCGTCATTTTGGAAGACTTCATTCTGGAAGTGAAGGAAACAGTACTCATGCTCAGCCGCATTCACCGGATTGTGTGCGCTCTTACCTGCTTGATGGCGACGCTTGGCATCGGCGGGTGTGGTTCTGGCAACGGCGGTGGCACCAAAACGATCGCAGTGAACATAAGTCCCGTGCGTGCTGCCGTTGTGGCCCTCACACAAACGGTGCAGTTCAATGCGACGGTCGCCGGTGATCCGACAAATAGCGTGACTTGGAGCGTAGACGGAGTGGCCGGTGGGAACGCCGCAGCCGGCACGATCAGCTCCGGCGGCCTGTATACTCCTCCTGCTGGCGCCGGTACGCACAGGGTACATGCAACAAGCACTGTCGATAGTACGAAGAGTGCCACGGCGACGATTGCTGTTACGGACTTGACCGGGGTCGTGACCTACCACAATAACCTCGCCCGCGACGGCACAAATACTCAGGAATATGCGCTGACTACAAGCAGCGTAAAGACTGCCAGTTTTGGGAAAGTGTTTTCCTGTACAGTGGATGGCGCGGCCTACACCCAGCCGCTCTGGGTGCCCGGCCTGAGTGTCAGCAGCGTACTTCGTAACGCTATTTTTGTAGCCACGCAACACGATAGCGTTTACGCGTTGGACGCGGATGTAAGCCCCTGCTCGCAACTGTGGCACGTAAACCTGCTCGATGCGGCTCACGGTGGCGCGTCCGGAGAAACCCCGGTGCCGACGGGAGACGTGGGAAGCGGATTTCAGGATATTCTGCCCGAGATCGGCGTCACCGGAACGCCCGTCATCGACCTCGCGTCTGGAACGCTGTACGTGGTGAGCAAGTCCGAAGGCCCGGCCGGCAGTTTCCACCAGCGGTTGCACGCGCTGGACCTCATCACAGGCGATGAGAAATTCGCGGGGCCGATCACCATTGCGGCCTCCGTGCCGGGCACCGGTGATGGTTCGGTGAGCGGTATTTTGAACTTCGATCCGCAGAATGAGCACCAGCGCGGCGCCCTGACACTGGTGAATGGGACTATCTATATCGCGTGGGCCGCCCACGAGGACCACGACCCTTATCACGGCTGGGTGATTGGATACGACGCTGCTACTCTCGCACAGGTGGCGGTGTTCAATGCCGATCCCAATGGCTCTCGCAGCGGAATATGGATGTCCGGGCGGAGCTCCGGCCGTCGACGCCAGCGGCAGTCTCTATTTGTCCACCGGCAATGGCACCTTCGATGGAAATTCCGGCGCCCCTCCGAACAACGATTTTGGCGACACGGTGATGAAGGTCGGAATGTCGTCCGGCCTGACGCTGGTCGACTGGTTCACGCCCTTCAATCAGGCCTTTTTGGATGGACAGGACGCCGATCTCGGTTCCGGCGGCGTAGTGATTTTGCCGGATCAGCCTTCGGGGCCAGCACATTTGTTGGTCGCAGGCGGGAAAGAAGGCAGGCTTTACTTGCTGGACCGTGACGCGATGGGCAACTATTGCGCCGCCTGCACTACGACGGACACAAATATCCTGCAAAGTTTTCTCGCTGCGCCGGCCATCTTTGGTACTCCAGCATTCTGGCAAAACAAACTTTATCTCGGTGGAACATCTGATGCTTTGAGCTTGTTCGCCTTCGATGCAACGACCGGGACGTTCAGTACCGCAGCGTCATCGCAATCCGCGACCAGCTTTCAGTTTCCAGGACCAACGCCATCGGTGTCGGCGCAAGGCGCTTCAAGTGGCGTGCTCTGGGCAATCGATTCCAGCGGTTACGGCGTCCCGAGTCAATTCGGCACCGGTCCCGCGATACTGCACGCCTATGACGCGGCGAATCTTTCCAGCGAACTGTGGAACAGTTCGCTGGCTGCCAATAGCCGTGACACTGCAGGCAATGCCGTGAAATTTACCGTGCCCACGGTGGCCAACGGAAAAGTCTACATTGGCACGCGCACAGAGATTGATGTGTACGGGCTGCTTCCGAATTGAGGGAGAAAATTCGATGACCGGGCGGTCCGTGGGTGCGGGAGCGCTGATTCCTCAAGTTTTCTTTTCCCGTCTCGTCGGTCAAGACAGTGACGGCATGGAAGATGAAGGCGGAAGCTGCAACTGTTCCGCGCCGAACCTGCGCCGCGCTTCGAGGTGCTTGCCGCGGAAATGGGCTTGCGCCCGCGTGCCCCACGCTCGGACGAAATAATAGTTCAACACGCATCCGATGGCCGAACTGGCAATTGGAATCAGGCGGCCCGCCCACTTCTCCACCACCTCGGCGCCGGCCTTGACCGCGATTCGCTGGATCACGCGCGGCACGAATTTATTGACTACTTCCTTTTCCAGCAATTCACGACCGAGGTCCACCCCAGCGGCGCTGGCTGCGGCAATCCAGAGCTCGGCAATTTCGTCGTCGGTATTCAATTCGAATCCATAAATCAGGCTCAGCTTCTGGATAGTGCGCATGGTAATCGTAGAAAGAATGCCGAGGTCCGGCACGATGGTGAGGATTCCGCCCAGACCGAACCCGGCTCCCTCAGCCGCCGCCATCTTCATCCCGCCTCGGATCACCGACTCGGCCACATCGTCGAGGCGTTCTACCGGCAGCGTGTAGACGCCGTGAAGGGTAGCCAGTGGCAGTCCGTGCGCCACGCGCAGCTGCATCAGGAAACGTCCGGGATCAACTCTGATCGTATCGTAGGTGCGAGTTAAGCCGCCGCGAATCGCACCCTCGACGCGCCGCCGCATCCACGACTTGTTTTCGTCGGCCACCGAGTATGAGTTTACCAGCCGGCCGACGGGGCAAGCCCCGTCTCTACACGAACCTAACCCTGTGCTAGCATCAATTCTGCGAATGCCAACTGGAAAACTGCATATTATTCCGCTAGGCGGGATGGGCGAGTTCGGTATGAACTGTATGGCCATCCGCTTCGGCGATGACATTGTCGTGATCGACGGGGGGCTGATGTTCCCCGAAGCCGAGTTGCTGGGCGTGGACATCGTCGTCCCCGACATTTCCTACCTGCTCGAAAATCGCAAGCATGTGCGCGGCATCATCCTGACACATGGCCACGAGGATCACATCGGCGCCCTGCCCTGGATTCTCAGCGAGCTGAACGTTCCCGTCTGGGGCACCGAGTTCACGCTGGCCTATGTCGAAGACAAACTCGACGAGCATCAGCTACTGGATGACGCGACCCTGAACGAGATCCGTCCCGGCGAGCGTTTCAAGATTGGCCCTTTTACCATTCATCCTTTGCAGGTCACGCACAGTCTTGTCGATTGTGTGGCGCTAGCCATCCACACGCCGCTTGGCGTTGTGTTTCACACCGGGGACTTCAAGGTTGATCCAACACCCACCGACAACCGGCTCTTCGACCTGCACGGTTTCGCCGAGTACGGCAAAGAGGGAGTGTTGGCGCTCTTGCAGGATTCCACCAACGTCGAGCGCAAGGGCTACACTCCGAGCGAGCGCGCGGTGCACCGCAAGTTTGAAGAGGTGTTTGTCCGCACCGAGCGGCGTCTGTTCATCTCCTGCTTTTCGTCCTCCATTCACCGCATCAAGCTGACCGTCGACATGGCGCGGGAACACGGCCGAAAGATTTGTTTCATTGGCCGCTCCATGAACAATTCTTCCGAGATTGCCGAAGACCTCGGTTATATCCAGATCCCCGATGGCCTGCTGATTCACCCCGGCGAAATGAAAAACTACCCGCCGGAGAAAGTATGCGTTCTCATCAGCGGCACGCAGGGCGAGCCGATGTCGGCACTCTCACGGGCAGCGGTTGACAACCACAAGCACGCCAAAATCGAAAAGGGCGATACCGTCGTTCTCTCATCGCGCATCATTCCAGGCAATGAAAAAGCGATCTACCGCATGGTGGACCACCTTTTCCGCCGCGAAGCGTTCGTCATCTACGACGACGGCTCCTACCCGCCAATCCACGTCAGCGGACACGGCAGCCAAGAAGAATTGAAGCTCATCATCAACCTGGTGCGGCCGAAGTATTTCATCCCAATCCATGGAGAATACCGGCAACTCAAGTTGCACGCCGAACTGGCTGGCTCCATGACTGGAGCGGTTGGCAAAGTGATGCTGATTGAAACCGGAGACATTCTAGAAATCGACGAACATGGAGCCCGCAAGGCTGGCCGCATTAACGTGGGCCGCGTCTGCATCGATTCCGGCTCGCGTACCGACGTGGTCGAAGACATTATTGTCAAAGACCGCCGTCACCTCAGTGAGGACGGATTTGTGATGCCGGTTATCGCCATCAACAAGCTCACCGGACGCGTCGAGACTTCGCCCGAGATTGTGACGCGCGGGTTCAATCCCGGCGACGACGGTGTGATCGAGCGCATCAAGGAGATCGTCATCGAGACGCTCGATTCCTCCAGCGCTGAAGAGAAGGCCGACTATGGCGTGATCAAGGAGAAAATCCGCACCGATTTGAAGCGCTACATTTCGCGGCAGAACCAACGGCGGCCGCTGATCATGCCGGTGATAGTGGAAATTTGAGTTCAGTTTCTATCGACGGTGAGCAAGCGTACATTTGTCTGAAGACGCCTCGACCGCGTACCTAGTGCGCGAGTAAATCCCACTCTTGCGCGCCGCGCTCCAGAAGGGGTGCACGATCCTCGGGCAAAATCCAACGCTGATCGATGAGTTCGCCGGCGGCACGCGCAAATTGCTTAAGATAGGCTTCGCGATCGGGGTAGCGCTCGGCGATCGATTTGCGCGGGTCGAATACCTTGCCATAGAGAACATTCGCGCGGGACGCGATCTCGACGTGAGTGACGCGGGCAGGTACGGCACCGCGAACAGTAAGACCAGGCGCCGGGGCGAGCCGACGATTGATCAGAATCATGCCCGGGCAGAGTAGCACAGGACCAGGCCTCGGCCGAAAACGTGCGCAAGCTTGCAAAAAACCGAAGGACCGGGCACGCTGAAAGAACGGCAATGATGGTCACTCTCAAGGACACTCAGCAAGCCCGAGCCCGCCTCCACGGCATCGCCGTCCGCACTCCCCTGTTCGAATGGACGGGGGCGGTGGACCAGCGCAAGCTCTTCCTCAAGCTCGAAAACCTGCAGCCGATCGGCGCTTTCAAATTGCGCGGCGCGTATAACAAAGTCGCTTCTCTCAGCGAAGACGACCGCCGCCGCGGCGTGATCTCCTATTCAAGCGGCAATCACGGACAAGGCGTGGCCTACGCGGCGCGGGCGCTTGGGGTGAAGGCCATCATTGTGATGCCCCGCAACGCTCCGAAGAACAAGCTTGCGGCCACCGCCGCCCTCGGAGCGGAGATCGTCACCGTCGGCCCCGGCAGCGAAGAGCGTCGCATACGCGCCGAAGAACTCGCCGCCGAGCATGGCTACGCGATCGTGCCGCCCTACAACGACGAAAAAATCATCGCCGGTCAGGGGACCGTTGCGCTCGAAATCCTCGAAGATCTTCCCCATGTGGAAACCGTGCTGGTCCCGGTCGGCGGCGGTGGATTGATCAGCGGCATCTCTGCCGCTATCAAGCTCACCAATCCCAAGATAAAAGTAATTGGCGTTGAACCCGAACTGGCCGCTGATGCACAAGCCAGCTTGCGTTCCCTCCACATCGTTTCCTCACCGGCGGAGCAAGTCTCCCGAACGCTGGCTGACGGTCTTCGTACCCAGAGCATCGGCGCCATCAACTTCGAACATATCCGCGCGTATGTGGACGACATCGTCACCGTCACCGAGGATGAGATCCGCGAAGCCATCCGCGTTCTAAGCGCGAACGCGAAAACACTGGCGGAACCGAGTGGCGCCGTAGCTCCAGCCGCATTTCTATTCCATGCCGACGAATTGCCCAACACAAAGATCAATGTCGCCGTGATCAGTGGCGGCAATATCGATCCTACACTGCTCGCCGAGTTGCGGAATCGCTGATCGCTTCTCAGGCTGTCGGCACCACGCCTTCCCCCTGTGCTTGCCCGTGTTCCACTGTGCCCCCTGTGGTTTCGTCCTTTAAGCTTCAGAAAGCTATCACCACAGGGAGCACAGGGTCGCACGGGGAATGACCACAGGGAGTCGCCTTCCGCGAATGTAGAATGTTTCTTCAAGACCAAGACAGTGAGACTAATAATGATCCGCTTTGGTATTGCAGGTTTCGGTTTGCACGCTGTGCGGCGGCTGATGCCGGGTTTCGCACTTGCCCAGAATTGTAAAGTGGTCGCTCTATCACGCCGGGATCCCAGCAAAGCACGCGATGACGCTGCGCAGTATGGCATCCCGCATGTCTTCTCCTCCACGGAAGAACTCTGCCGCTGCTCGGAAGTCGACGCCGTGCTCGTCACCACCCCCAATGCCTGCCACCTGGGGGATGTCCTCACCGCGGTCGCTGCCCGCAAGCCGGTGCTGTGCGAGAAGCCGATGGGCATGAACGCGGACGAATGCCGGCAGATGGTCGAAGCGGCGCGCAAGGCCGGCGTTCTCCTCGGCGTCGCCCAGGTCTTTCGCTTTGAAGAAAGCACCGCTAGATTTCGTACACATGTTGCCGCTGGTGACATTGGACGCCCGATTTTTGCGCGGGCGGAGTTCTCATTTCCCGATTCAGGCCATCACCGCACGTGGCTCTACGACCGGTCATTGGCGGGAGGCGGTCCTATCGCCGACGTGGGTGTCCACTGTATCGATGCCTTGCGTTATATCCTGCAGGACGAGCCGCGACGGGTAAACGTTGTCGGGCGCTCCGACGAACGATCGGGCAATGTGGAGTCGGCGGCCGTAGTCACGCTCGAATTTCAACGAGGCACATTGGCCACGGTGCTGGTCTCTTTTCGCGCTCACTATCGCACACCGTTGGAGATTGTCGGCGACGCTGGCGTGCTACGTGCAGACGATGCGCTGAATGTGGATCGTCCGATCAAGTTGGAATTGTGGCGCGACGGACAACGCGCCGCCGAAGAAACCGTTTCCAACCAACTTGCCTACGCAAGGCAGGTAGATTCCTTCGCGGCCGCTGTTGAAGGGCGGGAAGCGTTTCCAGTGCCGGGCCAGGAAGGCTGGCGCAATCAGGTCATTCTGGATGCTGCCTACCGCAGCTTGTCGTCGGGGAAAAGTGAAGAAGTGCAGATGATCACAGACGACGCGGGAAGGTAATCCCCCGTACGCAAGTGCCATCGCCTGGAAATGAAAGCTTGGAGGTTTTTGGGAAACTTGACGACAAATAAGAAGCGTCCCGGATCTAAAGAATCACGGGACGCTTGAACAGCCCTCCCCCAGAACTGCTCACCCTGCGAAGATATGGCACCTGGACTCGAGCGCGACATCCCACCGTTGAGCGATTGGATGGCACGAACGAGCCACTTGCCAAATTTCAGGCTTGTGGTAGCATGGGTCACCTCGCGACTGGTTACTAAAGAGTCGCACAGGGTTCCGGGAACGGTCTCCCAAAGTTAAGTTTTTGGTGAGACTCCTCCTACCGATTCCGAACCCGCAGTTGTTCCGTTTCATAGTCGGCCTAGCTGCCTATGGAGTTGAGCCTCTGAACGATCTAAGGGAAAGCGGACTGTTGCTAGTGTGCAGCAGATTGCATTCCGAGGCTCGTGAGAATGAGGGTAAAAGGCTGTTAAGTTATTGATATATAACAAGAATCGAGTTTCTGTTGCTTTGGAATTACAAATGCTCGATTCACAGAGGCGACCTATATCTTGGACGGGGAAAGTCCGGGACATAACGAGATCCAGATCTAAAGATTAAGACAGAAAATAAGGAAGAAAAATTTGGGAGGGAATTAAAATGAGGCGAGTGGTAGTTCTTGCATTTCTGGCATTGGCGTTGCCGATTGCCGCTTGGGCGGACAACATTGACCTTACAAACCAGTTTGGCACGATTTCGGTTTCGAACTCAGGCATCAGTTCGATCGGTTCGCAACTGAAAACCTACAACGGAATCACGGCGACTCCGGGTCATTCTCTTGGTTCGGTTAGCTTCACGACGGGCGCTCTGCTCACCGGCTCGATCACGGGTGGCGGAACATTTGCGGGGGGCGCGAGCTCATCGTTTATCGTGACTGGCAAAGGAAATTTCGGACAGCCGAAGGGTGCGATCTTTACCGGCAGCTTCGTCGGTCCGGTGAATTGGACTGTCGTGAGCCATGTGGGGCAAACCTATACCTTCCAGCTCAGCGGCACGATCACAGGCACGCTGTGGGACGGTCGTAGCGCGACTGGAACGACTACCCAGACGATCTACAGCTCTAACGGACAGATCTTCAGGGGCATTGGGCACATCCGTGTAGGCACCACGAGTCTCACCACCCCGGAACCCGGAACTTTGGGTCTTCTAGGAACAGGGCTTGTGGGTATCGCTGGAATGTTCCGTCGGAAGCTGATCGGGACGTAACTTTAGATTTCTCGGTTCGCCCAGAACACTCGACTCATGGCCCCGCCGCAAGGCGGGGCTTTTGATTTTGAGTGGTGCGTTAGCCTCACTTAGACCGCCTTAGCCGCCGACTTTCCTGAGCCAAATCTGATTCGAACAAACGCTTTTAAAACCCCCGCCCTTATCCTCCCATCAGTTACCGGGGTAACGGCCTGGGATGGCTTTGCCGTTGACCTAGCGTTTGTCCAAACCTACAGTCAGGCGCAGGGGGACGTATGAAGGATATCCATGAGGTGTTGCGTCGCAAGCAGGGGCAGTACACGCAGCTGGGCAAGCAGATCGAGATGCTGCAGCAGGCTGCCGAGAAACTGCGCGAAGTCGCGCCGTTGCTTGCGGAAAATGACAATGAGGACGACAGCGCTGTGCTGACGGAAGTGGACGATGAAAACTCCAATGCGATGGCTGCCAAGGCCGGCGCTCAGCCCTCGACTGCCGCGTCCAAGCCAGCGCGCAGCGTGACTCCACGCTGGCCGTAGAAAGCCGGAGTTAGAAGAAAGGTGCGAGGCGGGAAGGGTTCGGTCCCATGATATTGCAGGCATTGCTGGTGTCAAAGGATGACCTGACTGCGGAAACGCTGATTCAGGTTCTGGCGCTGTTTGGGGTTGCGGTCGCCCGGTCTAACGCGGCCGATGTAGCCCTGACGCGGCTGGCGGAGGAGCGTTTCGACCAGGTCATTGTCGACTTCGACGATCCGGAAGCGGCCTCTCAGCTGCTCGAAGCTTGCTGCGGCATCGCAGGCCCCGACCGCAAGCCGCCGGTTACCATTGCTCTGCTGCGCGATGGCTCACAGATCCGCTCCATCCTCGGCGCCGGAGCTCATTTCATTCTTACCAAGCCCATCTCCCACGAGCAGGCTCAAAACACCTTGCGCGCAGCTACCGCCATGCTAAAGCGCGAAAGGCGGCAATCATTTCGGGTCGCTGTCCAAGCCCCGGTTTCGATTCGTATCGGTGACAACAGTCCGGTGGAAGGCATCCTGCTCGACCTGAGCAGCGGCGGCATGGATGTACTGGCGGCCAAATCGCTTCCGTCCGCGGCTCTACTTCGAGTCTCTTTTGAGCTTCCGGGCGGCGCCGGCATTGAAGGTGACGCCGAAGTGGCCTGGAGTACAGCCAACGGTCAAACCGGACTGCGTTTTTGCGACATGGACGAAAAGATGCGCGAGGAAATGGGCGAGTGGCTGGCTGCCCGTGCGCATGATGCTTTGCCCGAAGAGCCCGACGCGGCCAGCCCATGTAAACTGACGGATCTTAGTCTGGGTGGCTGCTACGTGCAGACCGAGTCTCCCTTCCCTCAGTCTTCGGCCGTCGACCTCTGCTTGCGAACTGCCGGGTTGGAGATTCACACTGAAGGTTTGGTTCGGGTCATGCATCCCGGACGCGGCATGGGGATTGAATTTCCCGCTCGAACAGAGGAACAGCGCAAGAGCGTCGGCGAGTTCATCGAGTTTCTCACCGGCCAGCCGGGCGTGACTCCGCAATTGGAAACTTCTCCTCGTTCTCTCGTCGCAAACGCGGTCGACCTAAACCAGTCGGGCGGCGCCGCAACCGACGCGGAGGATCCACTGCTGGAATTGCTGCGGAACGGCAATACCCTCGATGAGGAATCGTTTCTCGTGGAACTGCACCGTCAACGAACTCCGGCGAGCATTAGCAGGTAGGCACCAACCCGTAAGCTTTTCCCCAACCCCGTCGATATCACCAAGAAGTGATCCCAGCAAAAACCGGGAACCAGATCGACACCCCGTCTTGGTGTCAGCCCAGCGCCCGGCGGTTCTACTCGTTGATCGCAGACTACCCCGACACTCCTCGTAAATAGTTTCGGTATGGTTAATTTTCCGGGATTTTCTGGGAATTTTCCGATGCACTAGAATTGCTGTGCCGCAAACCCGATCTGTAGAGACGGGGCTCCCTCCGTCTCCGTCGCTAAAAGAGAAGCGGCAAGCCGCGTCTCTACCGGAACTTGAAGTAAGCTAAAGGTCATTTGCTCAGGACCCCGATCTCGCGTGCCTTGGTGCTAGCCGGCGCTTGTCTGCTGGCCATCACTCCATTTTTCTGGCAAGGCAGTCCCTCCGGGCATGATTTCGAGTTCCACATGTTTTCGTGGATGGAAGTTCTGGGCCAATGGAAGGATGGCATCGCCTATCCGCGCTGGGCGGCTTTGGCGCACTGGGGATACGGCGAGGCTCGCTTCCTGTTTTATCCGCCCGCTTCCTGGACGCTGGGCGCGGCGCTCGGTGCGGTTCTGCCGTGGAAGATGGTGCCCGGCGCGTATTGCTGGATTGTGCTCGCGCTTGCCGGAGCGGCCATGTACCGGCTAGCCCGCGAGTGGTTCCCCGCCCCGGACGCTTTGTTTGCGGCCGTGTTCTATGCGCTGAATCCTTATCACTTGCTGATCGTCTACTGGCGGAGTGCGTACGCCGAACTGCTGGCCGCAGCCGTGTTGCCGCTTCTGCTGCTTTGCTTTCTGCGGCTCAAGGAGCCCGGCTTTCGCCCGACGCTGTGGTTGAGTCTCACACTGGGCGCTGCGTGGCTGACGAACGCACCTGCAGCCCTGATGATCCATTACTCAGCGGCCGGGCTGGCAACTTTGTTGGGAGTGCAGAAGCGCTCCTGGCGTCTGCCGTTGCGAACGACGCTCGCCATCGCACTCGGAGCAGGCCTGGCGTCGTTCTATCTGCTCCCGGCAATCTACGAACAGGGATGGATCAACCTCAGCGAGGTGCTGTCGCCAGGCGTGCGGCCGCAAGACAATTTTATTTTCACCACCATCGCCGATCCGGATCACAACCGCTTCAATCTTCTGGTTTCGACCATAGCACTCACCGAAATCGGTACCCTAATTTTCGCGATCTGGTTTTCCCGGCGGGCGAAGCAGGTAGAGACAGCCGCCCCTTCGACAAGCTTAGGGCAGGCTCCCGGCTGCGCAGTAGCGCGCAGCGCGACGGTAGCCGTCGGTCGATCCCGGTGGATGTTAGTTTCCGCCTGGGGCGCCGCCAGCGCGCTACTGATGTTCTCGGTGAGCAATGTGCTCTGGCAGCACTTACCCAAGCTCCGCTTCGTGCAACTTCCCTTCCGCTGGCTGCTCTGCATGAATGCCGCATTGGCCATGCTTCTGACGATGGCCACTAAACGCTGGACGTCGCGCATATTGGTATCTGCCGTTCTGCTGGCCACGGTTATCCTCGCCGGCTACCGTCTCCAGCCCCCTTGGTGGGACACGGCCAGCGATATCCAGGAAATGAGCGCTGCTCTCACCGACGGCGCGGGCTACGAGGGCAGTGACGAATACGTTCCAGCCGGAGCGGACCCATACGAGTTGAACAAATCCCTGCCCCGCGTCAACGATGACATGGGAGCGGTGGTTCCGAGCGAGATGCTGGCGTGGGAAAAGACGGAAAAGCATTTCAAGGTTCACCGCGCCGCGCCGCAAAATTTGGTCGTCCGCCTTTTCAACTACGCCGCGTGGGAGGTAGTCGTGAACGGCAAGCCCACTGAAGCGCGGACAACCGACGTCACGGGCCTGATTGCCATTTCCGTTGCCGCCGGAAAAAGCGATATACAAATTCATTTCCGCCGGACGATCGATCGTGTAGTGGGAAACGTTGTCTCGCTGATCAGCCTGACTTTGCTCGTGGTCGCATGGTTCAAAACCGGCAAAGGCCGCATGACCTCGCCGACAGTACTGGTCGCAACTTCGAACGCCGGCAAGCTTCGCGATTTCGCCGGAGCAGCCGCGCCCTTCGCCATCACAATCTCTACCGTCCCACGCTTCTCTTCCCTGCCCGAGGTTGTCGAAGACGGAACCACCTTCGAGGAGAACGCGCGCAAGAAAGCGGAGTCCTATAGTCTGGCTGTTCCGGGCGAACTGGTAGTAGCTGACGACTCCGGCCTGGAGATTGACGCTCTGGGCGGCGCTCCCGGTGTTCATTCCGCGCGCTATGCGGCCGACCAACCGCACGCCGCAGAATGCAACACGGATGACGAAGCCAACAATGCCCTCGTGCTGCGCGAACTCGCAAGCCTCGCCCCGGAAAAACGCAGCGCACGATTCGTATGTGTGTTGGCCGTGGCCCGCGACGGGCAAACCATTGAAACATTCCGCGGCACCGCGGAAGGTCTCATTCTGGACGCGCCCCGAGGCCACCACGGATTCGGATACGATCCGTTGTTCTTCTTCCCGCAAATCGGCAAGACCTTCGCCGAACTGACCGCGGTAGAAAAAGCCCAGTACAGCCATCGTGGCGCAGCCTTTCGCGCGTTTCTGTCGTGGTATCGCGCAACCTAGCGTCTTATGAGAAAAAGGCCGGTCTTGACGAGCGCGTCTACATCTTGCGGCTCCACCGATTGTTCAGGGTCTTGCGACGAAAATACATATACACGCCGAAACTGGCGTCCTGCAATGATCACGGTTCCCACTCCGCGATAGACGAGGTGAAAGCCGACAGCTAGTCTCTCCGCTTGAGATTCCATCAATGGCGCCCCATCCGATGCGCGTGCGATCGAGACATGATTTTGTTCGCCCATCTGAGGTTCCTCTTAGTCCAAGATTCTGTGTTCAAGATTCAACTTCGGGCTCCCGCTGTCGCGCGGGGATTCACTGGATCGTATGCCATCGAGAGAATAGTGTTTTCAGGTCGAAAAACGTATCATTCACAGTTCTAGTTGGTCTCGCCTTGACTTCCCTTCTCACTCAAAACGATAATCATTAGTTTTAGTTCGCACATCGGACCATGTAAGGAGCAGTCATCGTCGCGTCAACGGCCAGTTCTACCTCTTCCAGTCACGTCGCTCCAAAGATCAAACCGGGTGTCGCTCCACTGCGCGCTGGCGAGGGAACCTCGTTTGTGCTGCGCCGTCTGCACTCCCTCAGTGGCGTCGTGCCCATCGGAGCCTTCCTTCTCGAACACTTCATCTCGAACGCCGAAGCCTTCAAAGGCGCCGACGCCTATGGCAGGCAGGTCGCATTTCTGAACAGCCTGCCCTTCGTTTTTCTGCTGGAACTGTTTTTCATCTGGATTCCGATCCTCTACCACGCGCTCTACGGAATCTTTATCTGGTATCAAGGCGAGACCAACGTCACTGATTATCCCTGGGCCGGCAACTGGCTCTATAGCGCGCAGCGCTGGACCGGCATCGTCGCCCTCATCTACATCGTGCAGCACACTTACTCCTTGCGCTTTACCGGCGTGCACCTGCCCACGCATCCCGACCTCGCATTTGCGAAGGTGCAGGCACAATTCCACAATCCGTGGATGATCGCGTTCTACGCTCTCGGCATCGTCGCGGCTTCGTGGCATTTCAGCTATGGCCTGTGGCTGTTCGCCGCGAAGTGGGGGATTACGATCGGCGAAAGGGCGCGGCGCCGCTTTGGTTATGTGTGCCTGGCGCTCGCCCTCGGACTGGTGTCAATCGGTGCCGTCAGCGTCTACGGATTCCTGCGGACGCCGCCCGAGCGTTTTGATCCGAATGCGCCTTCGGGAAACATCGTAATGCGATAGAGAGAAATAAATAGTAGGTGGAGAGCCGGGCGTCCTCGCCCGGCAGATCGGACTCATGGCAGCATGGCAGTAACTCCGAAAATTATCGTAGTGGGCGGCGGCCTGGCAGGCCTCGCCGCCGTCATCAAGATCGCCGAGATGGGCGGCGAAGTTGAGCTCTTCTCCATCGTCCCGGTAAAGCGCTCGCACTCGGTTTGCGCACAGGGAGGCATCAACGCCGCCAAGAACCTGAAGGGCGAAGGCGATTCCACGTGGCAGCATTTCGACGATACGATTTACGGCGGAGACTTCCTCGCCAACCAGCCGCCGGTCAAGGCTATGTGCGACGCCGCTCCCGGGATTATCGACCTGCTCGACCGCATGGGCGTTCCCTTTAATCGCACTCCCGAGGGTCTGCTCGATTTCCGCCGCTTCGGAGGCACGCTCTACAATCGCACCGCATTCGCCGGAGCGACTACCGGCCAGCAACTTCTCTATGCCCTGGACGAGCAGGTCCGCCGCTACGAATCCGAGGGCAAAGTAAAGAAGTACGAGCACTGGGAATTTCTCTCTGCCGTACTCGACGGAAGCCGCGTCTGCCGCGGCATCTGCGCGATGGACCTGCGTAGCATGGAAGTCCGCACTTTCCCGGCCGACGCCATCATCATCGCAACCGGAGGATGTGGCGCCATCTTTGGCAAGTCCACAAATTCAGTCGTATGCACGGGATCGGCCCAGTCGGCGCTCTATCAGCAGGGCTGCTACTACGGGAACGGCGAGTTCATCCAGGTGCATCCGACTTGCATTCCGGGCGAAGACAAGCTGCGCCTCATGTCGGAATCGGCGCGCGGCGAGGGCGGACGCGTCTGGGTTCCAAAAACCCAGGGCGACAAGCGCGACCCTAAGTCCATTCCGGAGAGCGACCGTTGGTATTTTCTGGAAGAGTGGTATCCGAAGTATGGCAACCTGGTGCCGCGCGACGTGGCGACGCGCGCGATTTTCAAAGTTGTGTACGAGCACAAACTCGGCATCGACGGCAAGCCGATGGTCTATCTCGATCTCACCCATATTGATCGGAAGACTCTCGACCGAAAGCTGGAAGGCATCCTCGAAATTTACGAGAAGTTTGTCGGCGACGATCCGCGCGATACGCCGATGAAGATTTTTCCGGGGATGCACTACACCATGGGCGGCCTCTGGGTAGATTACAAACAGGCTACGAATATTCCCGGCATCTTCGCGGCGGGCGAGGCCGAATACCAATACCACGGCGCCAATCGTCTGGGCGCGAACTCGCTGGTGTCGTGCATCTTTGGAGGCTTCGTCTCCGGCCCCAACGCCGTACAGTACGCGAAGAATCTGCCAGCCGCACCCGGCAACGGCCATTTTGAGGCAGAGCGTAAAAGGCAACGAGACATCAATGCCGGGCTGATGCGGTCCGACGGCAGCGAGAATCCGTTCCTGCTCTGGCGCGAACTGGGCGCACTGATGACGGAGAACTGCACCGTCATCCGCTACAACAAAAAGATCGAGGCAACGGATGCCAAGCTGGTCGAGATGCTGCATCGCTTCCAGAAAATTAACCTCAGCGATCGCTCGCAGTGGGCGAATACGACCATCGCCTTCACCCGTCAGCTATACAATATGCTGCAGCTATCGCGAGTAATCGCGCAGGGAGCGGCCATGCGCGACGAATCTCGCGGCTCGCACTACAAGCCGGATTTCCCCGACCGCGACGACAAGAACTGGATGAAGACAACGAAGGCAACCTTCGCTCCCGATTTGGACGAGCCGAAGTTCGAGTTTGAGCCGGTAGATGCTTCGCTGATTCCGCCGCGGCCGAGGAAGTATTGAAGTGGCAACGCCCACGTAGGGGCGGGCGCATTCGTCCGCCCCAGCGGAGCGAAGCTCCGCGGCGTTCGCATAATGTGTGAAACTGCGAGCTGCGCTCGCCTCGCCCGGACGAATGTCGTCGGGGCTACGCGGGCTAGGAAGCTCCCGCTAAAAGCTAAATGGCAAACACAAAATTCGTCCTCATCAAAATCAAACGCCAACTCACCCCCGCCGCCAAGTCGTCGTGGGAAGAGTTCGAGATTCCCTACAAGCCGAACATGAACGTCACTTCGGCGCTGATGGAGATCGCGGCCAACCCCGTCACCCGCGACGGCAAGCAGACCACGCCGGTTACCTACGACTCGAACTGTCTCGAAGAGATCTGCGGCTCCTGCGCTATGCTCATCAACGGGCGCGCCCGCATGGCCTGCTCCGCCCTGCTCGATCATCTCGATCAGCCGATCAAGCTCGAGCCGTTCTCGAAGTTTCCCGTCGTGCGCGACCTCGCCGTCGATCGCAGCGTGCTCTTCGAAAACCTGAAAAAAGTCAAAGCCTGGGTGCCGGTCGATGGCAGCTACGACCTCGGTCCGGGACCGCGCGTGACTATGGAGGCACAGGAAAAAGCCTATCCGCTGTCGAGTTGCATCTCGTGTTGCTGTTGCATGGAAGCCTGCCCGCAGTTCAACGAGGACACGGGATTCGTCGGCGCTGCCGCCATCTCGCAAGTGCGCCTGTTCAACACGCATCCTACCGGCCAGGCCCTGAAGCGCGAGCGTCTGTCCGCACTGATGGGCGATGGCGGCATCCAGGAATGTGGCTTCGCCCAAAATTGTGTTGAGATTTGTCCGAAGGACATTCCACTGACCACGTCGATTTCCGAAGTCGGTGGACAAGTTATGAAACAGGCCCTCGGCGACCTGTTGCGGAAGTGACGGCGCTCTTTTGGGGACATCGGTTGTTCTATAGAGTCAGGGGCTTGCCCCCGGCGCCGCTGGCGCCATCTTCGGACACGCCGCGAGCAAGACGCGGCAACCCGCGGCTCTGCAGAGGGTGCCTGAAATCAACAAATTACCTTTAGGTAATGGGGCGTAACTCCCTTAAGTAACGGGGCTTAGACGGATTGCTTCACAAAATTGTTCATCTCTGGTTTAGAATCACAGCACTCATAGGGCAATACAGGATTTTCCGCCGGACCGTCGGTTGTCTCAAGTGCAGCAATACGGCCATCGCTAAATGACGCGCAGATTCATATCCCGCAAATTCGAAAGCCCCAAACCGGCGGGTGCGCTGGCGGCAGCGCTGATCATGCTTGCATTCTTCGTTACGGTCGCGTCGCCGGGAACTGCCTTTGCCCTGCACCGCGTCGATCACCGCCACCACCGGCTGCTGCACGCGTTGCGCTTCACCGGCCTTCGCCGTTTGCTCTGGAACCCAATGTTCCGTCCGTCGCACGATTCCCTGATCCGGCAAAACGAAGAAATCGACCGCATCGATCTGCCCCGCATTCAGGACGACGCTGAACTCGAAGCGCTCAAGGCCTCGGGCGCGCTGGTGCCGATCGAGGAGAGCGAGTCGCTGAAGATTGAACGCGGACTTGACCCCTCGCGCCGCTTCTGCCGTCCCTGGACCCGCGATTTTGTCGTGGACCTTTCGGAAGCCTACTACCGGCAGTTCCACGCTCAGATCCAGGTCAACTCCGCGGTGCGCACCGTGAAGGGACAAAAGAAACTTCGCCATCACAATCGGAACGCAGCTCCAGCGGAAGGCGATACGGCGTCCTCTCATCTCGCCGGCGTCACTGTCGATCTTCAGCGCCGGGGCCTGTCGAAGGATGAGATCCGTTTCGTCGAGCGCTACTTGTTCTATCTGAACGCGCTCGGTCTGGTCGAGCCCGAGGAAGAGCGCCGCCACTGGTGTTTTCACGTGATGGTCTCGAACCGCTACAATGACTGGCGTCAGACGCAGACGATTTTCCCGCGTCCTCCGGTGGAAGAACCTGCCACGGCGCCGGGCACTGTCACTGTGACTGCGACTGCCACGGGAATGACCGCCGCCAACTGAGCTCTCTATCCGGGCCGCGCTATGAACTCTGGCTCCGCTACACTCTCCACAGCATGATTGTTCTGATGGCGGGCCTTCCCGGAACCGGTAAAACCACCCTCGCTCGCGAACTGGCCCACCGCACCGAAGGCGCGCTCCTCAGCAAAGATGAGATCCGCGCCGCCCTGTTCGCGCCGGATGATATCGAATATTCCGCCAGACAAGACGACTTTGTCATGGAGGTCATGCTCGAAGCTGCCCGCTTCCTGCTGCAAAACAATCCTGCTCGTAAAATCTTTCTGGACGGCCGCACCTTTTCCCGCCGCTACCAGGTCGACCGCGTTCTCGAGTTCGCGCACGAACTCGCTCAGCCATGGGTAATCATCGAGTGCACCTGTTCCGAGGAGTCCGCTCGCCGGCGCCTCGACCTCGATCAGACGCATCCCGCGCACAACCGGACGTTCGCGCTCTACGTCGAAGTGAAAGCCGGCGTTGAGCCCATCACCTATCCCAAAACGACGATCAATTCGGACCAACCGCTCGAGAAGTGCATCGAGCAGGGTCTGGCCGCCGTCACTGCGGCGTGAGTGATACGATGGAGCGACGGACGTCCTCTCGCCCGTCCACCCGTGCCCCTGTAGCACTATCGCCGCCGGTCGCGGGCGCCCGGCTCTCCACCGGTAAGTGCATCGTATAGAATTCTTGCTCACCATGAACAAGCGCATCTTCGCCCTCTCACTCTCGCTCGCCATTGCTGTTCCCCTCTACGCGCAGACTGCCGTCAGCGAGAAAGCCCGTAAGATCCACGACTCCGCCATTGTCGTTGACACGCACGCCGATACCCCGCAGCGCTTTCTCGACGAAAACTACGATATCGGATCGACTGACCTCAAGGATAACGGCCATGTCAGTCTCGACAAGGCTAAGGCCGGAAATCTGGGCGCCGAGTTCTTTTCCATCTGGGTGGAACCGGAAACCAACCAGGGCCACTTCGCCCGCCACACGCTCGATCTCATCGATTCTGTTTATGAGCAGGCCGCCCGCCATCCCGACCGCATGATGATGGCTTTCAGTGTGGACGACATCGAGCGCGCTCACCGCGAGCACAAACTCGCCGCGCTTCTGGGAATTGAAGGCGGACACTCTATCGAAAACGACGTCCGCCTGCTTCGCGATTTCTACCGCCTCGGCGTCCGCTACATGACCCTGAGCTGGTCAAATACCAATGAGTGGGCTGACTCTTCCGGCGACATCAATAATCCTAAAATCGAGCACCACAACGGCCTCACTGACGGCGGCAAGCAGATCGTGCTCGAAATGAATCGCCTCGGCATGCTGGTCGATGTCTCGCACGTCGCCGACAAGACCTTCGATGACACGATTGCCGTCACCAAGGCACCGGTTATCGCCTCGCACTCCTCCGCGCGTGCCCTGACCAATCATCCCCGCAACATGACCGATGACATGCTCCACGCCGTCGCCAAGAACGGCGGCGTCGTCCAGGTAAATTTCTACAACGCTTTTATCGACGAGAGCTACCGCAGAGCCGCTGAAGGGCAAGCCAAAGACCGCGATGCTGCCGTCAAGGCCTATACCGACAAACTCAAGGCCGAGGGAAAGACCGTCACCTATCTCGATGCCGACCGCATCGAGCGCGAGTGGGCCGCCAAAATCCCGCGTCCTCCGCTGCGTTCGTTGATCGATCATATCGACCACGTCGCCAAAGTGGCGGGCATCGATCACGTCGGCCTGGGATCGGATTTTGACGGCGTCAGCGGCGCGACTCCGGAAGGCATCGACTCGGCAGCCGACCTGCCAAAAATCACGCAGTCCCTGCTCGACCTCGGTTACAGCGCAGACGATATCCGCAAGATTCTCGGCGGCAACCTGCTCCGCGTCTTCCGCGAGGCCGAGCGAGTGAGTCGCGAAATGCAAGCCATGAAATAGAAAGTGGAGCGAAGGGCGCCTCGGCCGCCCCCCGGTGCGCCAGCAGCGTCGCGGCCAGGCGAGGCGCCCGGCTCTCCGCCGACAACGTAGTATCGACTGTCGTACAATTGAAGTTCGCCAAAATACCTACAGGAGCCTCCATGCGCACTCTACTGCAGACGCTTGTCCTGATAATCTCCACTTCCCTGCTCGGCGCCGCACAGGCCGCGTCAACTCCGCAGCCAGCGACAATGCCGAAGCCGCCCGTCCGCAAGCCCGCCAATTCCGCACCCGCTGCTACCGCGAAGCCCACCGCCATCATTCACACCACGGCCGGCGACCTGCACTGCACGCTGTCTCCGGAGGTCGCCCCGATCGGAGTCGAGAATTTTATCGGCCTCGCCACCGGTACAAAAGACTGGACCAGCCCCGTCTCTCACGCCAAGAAGCACGGCGTTCCACTCTATGATGGCACTATCTTTCACCGTGTGATCGCCAGTTTCATGATTCAGGGTGGAGATCCGAAAGGCGACGGCACGGGCGATCCCGGCTACAAATTCAAGAATGAGACTTCGCCCACGCTCACCTTCGATCGCCCCGGGCGCCTCGCCTACGCCAATGCCGGACCCAATACCAACGGCTCGCAGTTCTTCGTCACCGAAGTTCCCTACCCCAGCCTGAACGGCGGCTATACCATCTTCGGCCAATGCGACGCCGCCGCCGTCGAACTGGTCAAGAAAATCGCTCGCATGGCTACGGACGGAGAGCGCCCGCTGCGTCCCATCAAGATCACGCACATCGAAATCCATCGCGCCGGTACATCCAGCAAGCCTGCCGCGCCCAAACCATCGGCGGCCGTGAAGAAACCGGCGTAGTGCACAATGCACGTGGAGACGCGGTTTGCCGCGTCTGAGACGAGGCAAGCCTCGCCTCTACGGAGAGTTTAGGAAAGATCAATTTAGAAGTTCGAGGAGACTATGACCCGCACACCCGGAACCTATGCCGTGTTTGAAACCAGCGAAGGCAATATCGTTTGCCGCCTGTTCGAAAAGGATGCCCCCAAGACCGTCGCGAATTTTGTCGACCTCGCCGAAGGCAAGCGCGAATGGAAGCACCCATCCACCGGCAAGAAATCTAAGGACCCTCTATATCACGGAACGATTTTTCATCGGGTGATTCCCGACTTCATGATTCAGGGCGGAGACCCGCAAGGCACCGGCATGGGCGGCCCCGGCTACCAATTCGAAGACGAGACCAAAGGTTCTCCGCACAGGTTCGACAAGTCGGGAAAGCTCGCGATGGCCAACGCCGGCCCTAACACTAACGGCTCGCAGTTCTTTATCACCGTCGGCAACACGGAGTGGCTCACCGGCAAACACACAATTTTCGGCGAAGTAGTCGAGGGATACGAGGTCGTTGAGAAAATCTCGAAGGCTGCCCGCAACCGCCAGGACCGTCCCAACAAGGATGTCGTGGTGAAGTCCGTAAAGATCGAGCGCTAATGCTCTTCCGTGGCGCGACGGGCGCCGTCGTCCGTCCGGGGAGCACTCGCAGGACTGAGTTGGGTATCAAAGCTGAAACGAGCAAACCACCGCTATGCCGACCAAGAAAGCAGCTTCGACGAAACGGCGTCCATCCGCAAATAGCGAGGACGGCTCAAAAGACGTGGAGAAATATCTGGCGGCTGTCTCGGAACCCGCTCGGAGCACCTTGCAAACAATTCGCGCCACGATTCGCTCGATCGTTCCACCGGAGGCCACGGAGGGCATCAGCTACGGGATTCCGATGTTCAAGTACAAAGGATCGCTGGTGTGGTTCGCCGCGTTTTCAAAGCACTGCAGTTTCTTCCCCGGAAGTCTCGCCGTGATCGCAGCGTTTAAAAATGAACTCAAGGACTGCGAAACATCCAAAGGCACTATCCGTTTTCCCGTGGACAAGCCTCTGCCGGCAACACTCGTGAAAAAACTGGTGAAGGCGCGCATCGCGGAGAACGAACACAGGGCAAGGCGATGATCGGGTAGCGCTCAAGAACAACGCGTAACTCGAAGGCGGAGCCTCCCTTTCCGTTCCGTCAATATTCTTTATAATGATTGGTTCCTTCCTAGTGTTCGGAGGCAAGTGTAATGGCGTCGTTCAACGGAGTTCCCGTCCCATCCACCGGACAGAAGATCGAATACAGCAACGGTAAGTACCGCGTCCCTGATCATCCGATCATCCCTTTCATTGAAGGCGACGGCACGGGACGCGATATCTGGAAAGCCTCCGTCCGCGTGTTCGATGCCGCTGTCGAAAAGGCCTACCAGGGTAAGCGCTCCGTGGCTTGGTACGAAGTCTTTGCCGGAGAAAAAGCGAAGGCGCGCTTCCAGAACTGGCTTCCCGACGACACCGTCAGCGCCATCCGCGAATTTCGCGTCGCCATCAAGGGTCCGCTGACCACGCCCGTCGGAGGCGGCATCCGCTCCCTCAACGTCGCCCTGCGCCAGATCCTCGATCTCTACTCCTGCGTGCGCCCGGTGAAGTATTACGCCGGCGTGCCTTCGCCCGTGAAGCATCCCGAGCGCATGAACATCGTTATCTTCCGCGAAAACACGGAAGACGTTTACATCGGGATCGAATGGGAAGAAGGCACACCGGACGCGAAGCGCCTGATCGAATTCCTTAACAAAGACATGTTGAAGGGCGGTAAGAAGCAAATTCGCCTCGATTCCGGCGTCGGTATCAAACCGATTTCCGTGACTGGCACCAAGCGCCTGGTGCGCATGGCCATCCAGCATGCTCTCGAGAACAAATGCAAGTCGGTGACCCTCGTCCACAAAGGCAACATCCAGAAGTTCACCGAGGGCGCGTTCCGCAAGTGGGGATATGAACTCGCTACCGAAGAATTCCGCGACCAAGTCGTCACCGAGCGTGAGAGCTGGATCCTCGAGAACAAAGACAAGAATCCCAGTCTCACCGTCGAGCAGAATGGAAACCTCATCGAACCCGGCCTCGAGTTCGCCACCAACGATTTCCGCCGCGATCTCTACAAAGAAGTAAAAGACTGTCTCGATTCGATCTACGCCACGCATGGCAAAGGCGCATGGAAGAAAAAGCTGATGATCAACGATCGCATCGCCGACTCGATCTTCCAGCAGGTTGTGACGCGGGCCGACGAATACAGCGTCTTGGCCACGCCCAACCTGAACGGCGACTACATTTCCGATGCCTGCGCGGCGCAGGTCGGCGGTCTTGGAATAGCTCCTGGAGCAAACATTGGCGACGGCTACGCCATCTTCGAAGCCACTCACGGCACCGCTCCCAAGTACGCCGACAAAGACGTCATCAATCCCGGCTCCGTCATTCTCTCCGGCGTCATGATGTTCCGCCATCTCGGATGGACCGAAGCCGCCGATCTGATCGAGCAGAGCCTGGAGCGCACCATCGAACAGAAAAAAGTAACGTACGATTTCGAGCGCCTGATGGAAGGCGCCAGCAAAGTCAAAACCAGCGAATTCGCCACTTGCATGATCGAGAACATGAGTGTTGCGGTGGCCGCGGGCTGAGAGATCGTTTTACGGTAGAGACGGAACTTGCCCCGTCTCTACCGGCGCGTAGGCGCTGCCAGACGCGGCAAGCCGCGTCTCTACGGGAATTATTATTGGAAAGGAACTTCATGCGTCATAAAGTAACGATCGTCGGTTCCGGAAATGTAGGCGCCACCGCCGCTCACTGGATCGCCTCCAAAGAACTAGCCGACGTCGTCCTCATCGACATCGTGGAAGGCATCCCGCAGGGAAAAGGTCTCGACCTTCTCGAAGCCATGCCGATCGAGAAGCGCGATTCCAACATCGTCGGCACGAACGACTACGCCGACACGGCCGACTCCGACATTGTCGTTATCACCGCCGGAATTCCCCGTAAGCCGGGCATGAGCCGCGATGATCTTCTGAATACCAACCACAAAATCATGAACGATGTGGTTGGTAAGATCGTGCACCACTCGCCGAACTGCATCCTCATCATCGTCTCCAATCCCCTCGACGCCATGGCGCAGGCCGCCTACAAGATGAGCCGCTTCCCGCGCGAGCGCGTCATCGGGATGGCGGGCGTGCTCGATTCGGCACGCTTCCGCACCTTTATTGCGCAGGAACTCAATGTGAGCGTCGAGAACGTGACCGCTTTCGTCCTCGGCGGACACGGCGACACCATGGTCCCGCTTCCGCGCTATTCCACCGTCGCGGGCATTCCCATCACCGAACTCATGGATAAAGCCACCCTAGAGCGCATCGTCCAGCGCACCCGCGACGGCGGCGCCGAGATCGTCAAACATCTCAAGACCGGCTCCGCATATTATGCCCCGTCGGCTGCCGCCACGGAGATGGTCGAGGCTATCCTCAAAGACAAGAAGAAGATTCTCCCCTGCGCCGCCTACCTCAACGGGGAGTACGGCATCCACGGACTCTTTGTCGGCGTCCCGGTAAAACTGGGAGCTAAGGGAATCGAGCAGATCATCGAGATCAAACTCACGGCGGAAGAGAAAATGGCCCTCGAAAAGAGCGTTGCGGCCGTGAAGGAACTCATAGCGGTGATCAACGTCTAAATAGAACCACCTAAGGAGACAGAGCTCGCCCTGCCTTCGCGGTGCGGCCGGAGACGCGGCAAGCCGTGTCTCTACAGGGAATTTGTGGAGGTGCTCTGGCCCGCTCCGATTTCCCTTTCGTCATCGCCGCACTCTCGTTATAGTGTCTGAGGCCAGGCCACGATGGACTTCGATCAGCTCGAAATCTTCCTGGAAGTGGCGCGCCTCTCCAGTTTCTCGCGCGCGGCGGAGAAGCGTTTCCGCACCCAGCCCGCCATCTCCTCCCAAATCCGCGCACTTGAAGAAGAGGTCGGCGCTCGTCTGCTCGATCGGTCCGGGGGGCGCGTCTCGCTAACCGCATCCGGCAAATTGTTTTTCAAATATGCCGAGGAGACGTTGGAGAGCCGCAAACAAATCCTCACCGAGATCGCCGAGACCGAGCGCGTGCCTCGCGGCGAAATTGTCGTCGGAGCAAATGAAGGCACCTGCCTGCACATCCTTCCTGAGGTCTTCGCGCAATTCAAACGTGACTATCCGAATGTGGCTGTGAGCATCAAACGCTCCGACTATGCCAAGATTCTCGAGTCGGTCATAGAGAACGTGGTGGACTTCGGAGTGGTCTCGCTGCCCGTGACTGACAACCGTCTCGAAGCACAGATGATTCATCGCGACGAACTGGTCGTGATCACCGCCCCGCATCATCCCCTTGCGACGAAGAAAAGCGTCACCGTCGCGGAGGTCTCGACCTATCCTCTAGTCGTGCCCAAACTGGGTCACACTCGAGACGCCCTCGATGCGCTATTCTATGATCACCACTTGAAGCCGAACCTGGCCATGGAACTCGATTCGAGCGAACTGCTGAAGCGTTTCGTGGCAGCCGATGTCGGCGTCGGATTTATCGCGCGGTCGAATATTGAGGAGGATATCCGGGCCAAGGTACTGGTCGCGATCAAGTTCACCGACGCCCAAATCCGGCGCGACCTGGCCATCGTATTCCGCAAAGACAAATCGCTGAGCCGTGCCGCCAAGGCTTTCATGGACATCGCGGTCAAGCAAAAGAATTTCTCCGCGGCCGGGGCTGGGAAGCAGTCGAAATGAACCGGGTTGCGCGTTTCGTACTTTGCTCGTTCCTGCTCCTCTCCGGTGCCGCAGCGCAGACGCAGCCCACCCGAGGCAAGATTTCTGTCGTCGACGCTAACAAGCTCATCGCGCTCAAGGTCACGGGAACGGCCCGCTACAACGATAAAGAAATTCTGGCCGCGAGCGGCCTGCGGATCGGCCAGAACGCGGCCGACGGCGACTTTAAGGAAGCCGCCCAACGCCTGGGCGATTCCGGCCTGTTCAGTGAGGTGTCATATTCCTATTCGTCCTCCGGCGGCGGCATGAAGCTGGAATTACAACTGGCAGACGTAGACAAGGACAATCTGGTTCCGGCGAATTTCGAAAATTTTGCGTGGTTTACTGATGCAGAACTCTCTGCGGAGTTAAAGCGCCGGGTTCCTCTTTTCAAGCAAGGAGTGCCACTTGCCGGAACTCTTCCCGATAAGATCGAGGAGGCGCTCCAGGCGCTCCTCGACGAGAAACAGATTCCCGCGCGCGTGGACTATCTTCGTGAAAGCTCGCAGGAGGGAGGGAAGCTGATTGGCGTCTCATACTCGGTCGAATCCCTGGAGATTCGGATCCGCAACGTCGAATTTCCCGGCGCTGCACCGGACCTGCTGCCTGGGCTGCAGGCCGCATCTCGCAGACTTACTGGAGCACCGTACGTCCGAACGAGTCTGGCCAAAGTTGCAGAGGTTGATTTTCTCCCTGTCTGCCTGAAGGCCGGATACCTCAAGGCGTCTTTTGCCAAGGCAGACGCACACGTTGTATCGCAAGCGAACGGCGAGGTCGACGTGGACGCCATCGTACCGGTAACGCCTGGCAAAGTGTATTCAACCTCCAGTGTCGATTGGAAGGGTAATTCTGCAATCAAGATAGCCGAGCTCGCGCCTCTCGTCCATCTGCCTATCGGCCAGCCTGCCGACGCCGTGCGTCTTCTCCGCGACGTCGAAAAGGTTGGCAAACTTTACCGCAGCCGCGGCTACATGACAGTTCAGATCAAGCCCGACGCTCAGCTCAACGAGGAGAAAAGCACCGTGCACTACGAGATGAACATCGTCGAAGGCGACCTTTACAAGATGGGCGAGTTGGAGATCTTGGGACTCGACACGCAGGCCACAGCTCGGCTGCAAGCAGCCTGGACGCTGCGCGAAGGTCAGCCCTACAATGCCGATTACCCCAAACAATTTGCGGACGATACCGGACAGCTCCTTCCCCGCGGCGTGCGGTGGGTCATCAGCATCCATGAAACACCGGAAGCCAGGGACAAGACCGTGGCCGTAGAGATCCGTTACAAGCAGCAGTAAAGTTCTCATGTAACCGTAAGCTTGCGTGGGAATCTTTATATTGGCATCATGCTAGTAGGATCATCGGGGGTGCGCTTTTGCAGAATTATCCCATTACACAGGAGATGAAAGCAGAATGAGAGTTGACGGCAAAGTTAAAGAACTTTTTAAGCGGGTTGCAACCACAGTTCTCGGGCTGCAGATGTTGATCGGCCTGGCAGCGGTCCCAGGGCTGGCTGCCGGTAAGAGCGAGACCTTGACCGGCGAAGTGAGCGACGCCATGTGTGGGGCAAAACACGAAATGAAGGGCAAGGCCGCAGAGTGCACGCGCGTCTGCATGCAGCATGGATCGAAGTACGCCCTTGTAGTCGGTGACAAAGTCTACACACTGGAGACCGCTGACAAGACCGCGCTCGACAAGCTGAACGATCTTGCCGGCGCAAAAGCAAAGGTGACGGGAGAAGTGGACGGCACCACCATCGCCGTAAAGTCGGTGGCTGCAGGGTCGTAAAGTGAGTAGTGGAGCGACGGGCGCCTCGCCCATCCACTAGTCTCGTGGCCGAGCGGGGACCCCCGCTACTACGCGTTAAATAAAAAAACCGGCGGTCAGCCCGCCGGTTTTTCTTGCCCACAGTCGTAAGGGTTAGTTCTGTTCCGGTTTATCCTCGCGGCGCTTCAGCGTCGGACGATCATCATCGCTCTTGTCAGTGCCGGTGGACTTGTCAGTGCTTGAGGTGCGGCGCAGGCTAGGACGGCTTCCATCTTTCTCTTCGATAACCTTGTGCCGGTTCTCGATGGTAGCCAGCCGGGATTTCACGTCGTCGAACTCGGACGTGGAGACGACGTATTGTGCGCGCGCCGGGAGAATGGTTGCGATCTCCTGTTGCGACTTCTCAATGCGGTCGGGCGTCTGCGGATGTGAAGCGAAGGCCTTAGCGAGCGTGCCCGGCTTCTTCTTCTCTTTCGCCTGAACTTTCTCAAAGAAGCTGATGAACGCCTGCGGATCGTATCCCGTCTTATACATATATTGCAGGCCAAGATAATCCGCCTCGGCTTCGAAATTACGCTGGAACTTCATGAATGTCAGTGGCAAGCCCAGGCCGGCTGCTTCGTAGATGCCGTAGCCAATGCCACCGCCGATGAAGATCAGAGGAATCGTACCGATGTTCGCCCACTGTGCGCGCGTCATCTGACGAGTCCCGTGGCGGGCGGCGACGTGCGCGATCTCATGCGCCATCACGCCAGCCATTTCAGCCTCTTCATCCGCCGCCAGAATCAGGCCGGAATTCACGTAGAAAAATCCACCAGGAAGCGCGAACGCGTTCACTTCGTCGGAGTCGATCACCTTGATGGTGAACGGAACCTGCGCATCGGAATTGCGCACCAGATTCTGCCCGATGCGGTTGACATACTCATTCACCACCGGGTCCTGAACCAGCTTCACGCCTTGCTCGACCTGCATCGCGTACTGCTTGCCCATTCTGATTTCGCTTTCGAGCGAGTACCAGTTGCCCATGCCACGCCCGCCAACCTTGCGGTTGCCAATGGCGTCCACGTCCCTTTTACTGCCATCATGTTTCACCCGGCTGTCGTCGGGCTCCTGGACGGGAGGGGGGCCGGTAGGCGCCGAGTCGGAGCCACTCGAAGCCGAGTCCGGAGTCGGCGCGGGATCCTGCGGTGGAACCGGCGTTGAGCCAGTCGCCGTACCAGTGGAAACGCCGGTCGCCGACTGCGTGCTCTGAGGCTGCGCCGTCTGATCCTTGGTCTGATCCTTGGATTGATCTTTGGGGGATTGATCTTTGGTCTGATCTGTTGATGACGGTGACGCTTGGGGCTGTGCGGTTGGAGTCTGGGAGCTTTGATCCTGTGCCAGCGCTGGTAGAGACATTAGCGCTAGTAAACTCAGGGAAATCAGCGATTTACGAAACGACATTGGGACACCCCGTGGAAACCCGGTCGGCTGCACTTATTATACCCCGATAGTAAATCGGAATCGACAGAGTTCCCCATGTGATTTGACGCAGGTTCGAGCCGGAAAGTTACCCGCTATTTTCACCGGAACGTGCCGGCTGCGGCTCTTTTCAGAGCGGCTAGCGCGGGTGGCCTCTTAATTCGTCAACCACCAACGACACGAAGGCACACGAAGGATTAGATCGCTTGCTTCGCGGAACAGCGCCCTTTGCGTTTTCCGTCCGCCGGTATACTATGGCGCGATTTTGCAAAGCGATTTTGGAAACGAGTTAGAAAGAGGAGCCGCCATGCTCGACCGCCGTCGTTTTCTGTCGTCGTCTTTCGCTTCGTCCCTGGCCGTGGGCGCCGGCCTAGCCTGGCGCGGAAGTCTATGGGCGCAGCTTGAGTCGCTCCCGTCTAAGCTGCCGGAGCGCTCCCTTTTCGACCAGAACGAAGACGCCTATTGGCGCGAGCTGCGCAAGCAGTTCCTTATTCCGGTCGACGAGATCTACCTTAACAATGGCACCGTGGGATCGAGCCCTGCGCCCGTGCTACGGGCGGTCTTTGAAGGCTATGAGAAGTGCGAGCAGCTCAACGAGACCGATCCCGAAGATTATCCCATCTGGGGATATGCCTCGTGGAACCAGTTTCGCGATCCGCTGGCCGCGTTTGTTGGTTGCAACCGGGACGAGATCGCTTTGCTCAGAAATGCCACCGAGGCCAACAGTTACATTGCGAATGGCGTCGATCTGAAGTCCGGCGACGAAGTGTTGATGACTGACCAGGAGCATCCCGGAGGCGAGCACCCCTGGGACCTGCGTGCGAAGCGCTACGGCATAGTGGTGAAGAAGATTACGCTGCCGAGGCCGGTAGAAAATCCTGCGCAGGTGTTGAATCTTTTCAGCGACGCCATTACCCCGCGCACCCGAGTTTTGTTCTTCAGCCACATCAGTACATTTTCCGGAGTGGTGCTGCCGGCCAAAGAACTTTGTGCTCTGGCAAGAAGCAAAGGGATCATTTCCGCCGTCGATGGAGCACACGTCCCGGGAATGATGCTCCTGAACCTGCACGAGTTGGGCTGCGACCTATATTCTTCAAGCCCGCACAAATGGCTGCAAGCGCCCAAAGGATCGGGATTCCTTTACGTCCGCGACGAAATGATTGACCGCGTTTGGAACACGATCGCAACCGAGGGCTGGGACGACGTCAAGATCCGCGCCGAACGATTCCAGCGCATCGGCAGCTCAAACGTGCCCGCCCTGTGGGGACTGCGCGCCTCGATTCAACTCGCCAACGACATCGGAATGGACCGGATCGAACGCCGGCACCGCCAACTTTGCGACTACATTCTGGCAGCCATGATCAAACGCGGCGCAACGTCGTGGACGTCCCCCGATCCGTCCATGCGCTGCGCGATTGCCACCGTGAACGTGCCCCCAATCGTTCGTATGGATCTGGAGCACTGGATGTGGAAGGAAAAGAAAATTCGCATCCGCGGCGCCGAACCAAACAAGTTGCGCCTCTCCACACCATACTACCTGTCGAGGGAGAACATTGACCGGTTCCTGGATGCTTTCGACGAGTACAAGAAGTCGAAGGCGTAGCACGTGTAGGGACGGATGCATTCGTCCGTCTAATCCGGGCGCAGGTCGGCCCGCTACCTGCCGCGATCAGCATTCATAAGATAAAGCAGTCTGTCGACATGCCCAAGATCACACTCAGTTGGGGTTGGCCGACGGCTGAGAGTCCTCGCTACGGTGCGAAATGCGAGTGCTGCGGAGCGGGCACGGTCGCGGCGCCCTTGGCATTGCGCCAGAGAATTGCGTTTAACGTCTTGGCGTTGGCTGCATCCGGCCGGGAAAAATTCATCTGCGACGATTCCTTCGCTCCCGCGGCTTTTTCTTCGTTCATCTTGTAAATGAGGCCGCTGTGCAGATTCCGGTCGTCGGCCTGGAAGGCAGGTTGCGTCCCAGGACCAGCAAACAGTGGCGACATGAGCGGAGCGTGGGCGTCGAACAGGTTCATCGGAGGGAGGCCGAGGAGAGCTTCCATGGTGTGGACCATGCTGACAGTGGTGTAGAAGTGATGATCGACAAGCGCCTGCGGCACGTGTGGCGCATATTTGCTGATGACCAGAGCCGTAGATCGATGGGCATCGACGTGATCGGCCCCATCCTGTGCGTCGTCTTCGAGGACGAAGATGGCGGTGTCGTCCCAGTAGGGACTGTGAGAAACAGCATCGACAACTCGGCCGAGCGCGAGATCATTATCGGCGACCGATGCCTGCGGAGTTGGCTTGCCGGGACGAGTGCCTCCGGTATGGTCGTCGGGCAGGTAGAGCAGCGTGAACTGCGGAAGTTCTTTGGCGGTTCCCTTCGCCTTCACAAACTCATCGAACTCGCGGAGGAATTCGTCGGCGCGGAGCTGGTCAGGATAGTCGGTATTGAAGTCGGGAAATTGCGGGTCGTAGTGGTCGCGCAGCGCGGCTTTGGTGGGACGCATGCGCTTCATCTGCGGAATCGCCCAAGGCCACGGGCTTGGCCCGCCACGCGGATTGCCAACGTTCGGCGGTAAGGGCTCTCCTCTATTAATTTCGGCCACTGGACAGGTCGCAGACGAGGGAGACGGCGTTCCTTCCTTCGGTGAATTCGCTTTTGCACTCTTGCACCACACGGCGGCGATGAATTCTCCGTAGATGCGATAGGTGAGGCCGCGGCGGGCGAGGTTGTCCCAGAGGAAGCCGGTGGCGGGATCGTCGACGTCGGGGATTCCCTGCTCGAGCGGATACTCTTCGGCCACGCTGCCGCCGGAATCATAGGTGCGCTCTTTACTGCGATAGCCGATGGGCCACGTCTTTTCGTTGTAGTCAGAGGTGGTGGAGGCGGTGGACCAGAGGTGGCCGTCGCCGGAAACTTCTCCGCTGTCGTAGAAGTTGTCGAGCACTCCAAACTGCAGGGCGAGTTTGTGCTGGTTGGGAGTGATGTCGGCTCCGTACATGGTTAGCGACGGGTCGCCGTCGCCGACCGGCAGGTCGCCGAAGATCTGATCGTAGGTGCGATTTTCTTTCAGCACGTAGATCACATGGCGGATGGGATTGGTCCCACTGGCGAATTCAAACTTTCCGCCGTCCGAGCGGATGAGGTTGTCTTCTTCGACCTGGCGAGTGTAGGCGGCGAGATTTTTGTCGATGTCAGCGAGGCTGAGGCGCTGGATGGAACCCCCGATCAGAGTTGCAATGTAGGGATGCTCTTTTCTCTTGCGCTCGCCTTTCAACTGGCCCTGCATGTTGTTGGGTCCGCTGCTTTCCCCTTTGGCGGTCGCGATTAGGAGGTCATTACCCGCGATGGCGAGAGCACTGGGATACCACTCGGTGGGGATGAAACCGAGGGGTTCTTCAGTCGGGCCAAACAGAATGGGATTCGTGGTCAGGTTCGGGGCATACTTGGTGTCGAACACAGCAATCGCGTCGAGTGAAGCACTAGCCACATAGAGGCGCTGGCCGTCCGGCGAAAGGGCGATGGCCTGCGGCACGGAACCATGGCCCTTGAGCCCGGTATAGTAACGACGGGGTGCGGCCCCGACTTTCAGATCGACAGCGGACACGGCGTCCGCGTTCGCGAGCGTCGCGTAAAGCGTGTCTTCATTCGTGTTCAGCAACATCGCGGTGGGATGAGAACCGGGCACGATGGGATCAGACTGGCTCCCAAGCTCGATCCAGCGCGTAACCTTACCCGTTTCAACATTCAACTCCGCGACCGCAGACCCGTTCCACAAGCTGACCCACGCTTTGGTTCCTGTTTTGTTGGTAATCACCGTGTACGGATATGCGCTCGGAATGTAGCGGCTGCGGCTTAGGTCAAACGATTTCTCAATCCTTCCCGACGCGACGTCGAGCAACGCCACATTGTCCGAAAGATTATTAGCGATGAGCAGGCGGTCGCCCTTTGCGCCGGGCAACACTGCGATCCCCGCGGGATATGGTAGCGCGGTTCCAGCGGGAGTCTTGCGCAGGCCAAACGCGACTTCTTTCCCTTCCGCGATGTGTTGGGGCTGGATCTTGATGAAGCGTTCGGGAGTGACTTGTCCTTCCGCGAATTTGTAAACCGCGATGCCGTTGCCAGTGCTCTTTGGCTTTTCGCCGGTCGGATCCGTGATCGATCCCATTGAAGCATAGAGATGCTTACCGTCGCTCGAGAAGGCGAGGCCGATGAAATAGCTTTGGCGCGTAGAATAGTCGTCGCTCAGGCGGTCGTCGGGAAAGTCGTGGAGTTCATTATTGCTGAGATCGAGAATGGCGATCGATTGGCGCGCGCCTGTCTCCTGAGTGCCGTATCCCTGGTTAAGTAGCGCCGCGTAATGGACGTCCGGACTGAGCGCGATGGTCGCGGGGAAACTGTTGGTGCGGGCGAGGTAGCCGGGGACAGGGAGCGTCAGAGCCTTGCTGGTTGGAAGATTGATTCGGCGCGAGCGGTCGGCGGCGCGCGCGACGAGGAACACGACTAGAAGCGCAGGAAGAGCGAACAGAGAGACAGCGGCGATCTTTTTCACGAACCATTTCACGAGTGGAGCCTCGCGAGCGTTTTACCATCCGGGACCGGGGAGATGCAAACGATCGGGGCAGGTGACCGTCTCAGCTGCAGCCTGTTCCGCAAGAGATCGACTGCAGTCAGCGGAGACCGAGGAGCACAGCGACATACCGCCGAACCTTGGCCACCAATGCGGGTTCCGCCGTGGAGCGAAATTTCGCCTTGCGGCCGACCCAATCCATGCTCCTCAACTGATCGACGAGGACTGCGCCCTCGACTTTATCAACCGTAATGGGTAGGGCGAAGGGGTACGGCTTGCGCTTGCTGGTAAGCGGACAAACTACGGCCAGACCGCTGGCACGGTTGTAGCGCTGATCGGTTAGCACCAATGCGGGACGTCGCTTGGCCTGTTCGCGGCCAACCTGCGGATCGAAATCCATCATCACGATGTCTCCGGCTTCCGGAACATAGGAAGTTACCATTCAACAACTTCCTTCCCCACTTCCGCACCGGTCGAAATCTCACCATAGCGATTTTCCGGGGTGATCTGGGAAACGAGTTGCGACAGCGTGGGAATGCGGGTTGGCCGCCGCAGTTCGACGATGCCTTCGGCGGCGGCTTCGATCTCCAGCGAATCGCCTTCCTTCAGCTTCGCTTCCTCAACCACCGGCTTGGGAATGCGTACGGCCAGACTGTTGCCCCATTTAACCATTTGCGTCTTCATGAACAGAGCTCCTTTGCGGATGATACACAGTATATCCTACCGTATATATGTTGTAGACACATATGCTAAAAGCGACCGCGGGGCGCGCTCGTGGAAGCCGGCGTGGAAGTAAAGGAAACCGGCCTCTCCGTATTGCGTTTGCGTGCCGCTTGTTGGCTCAATTGCTTAAAACTTTCACAATTCTTTAACACTGCCGAGCTTCTGCTCCACAACCTCATTGCGGGAAGCTACGTCTAAGCAGGCACCGAAACGTGCGGCGGCCAAGGTTGGCCGCTTTCCTATCAGTCGAAGTTTTCGCATAAGCTCCTTCGAGCTTGGATTGGAGATTCCTGATGGCAATCAATCGAAGAGACTTCCTGTCCGGCGTGGCCGGAGCTTGTGGTGCAACCGTATTAGGGTCGGTCGCCGGACTGAATCCTAAAGCGCTGTTCGCCAGCGAGGCCTCCAGTACGCACCCTCTCCCGCCTCCGGATCAGTCCGGCGTCAATCACATCGTTGTTGTAACCATGGAGAACCGCAGCTTCGATCACTTCCTCGGATGGCTCCCCGGCGCCAATGGCAAGCAGGCCGGTTTGTCTTATCTTGATCCCAACGGGGTTTCACATTCAACTTATCGGCTGGCGCCGGACTTCACGGGCTGTCCGCATCCCGACCCTGACCACTCTTATTCAGGAGGCCGGATTGACTACAACGGCGGGGCAATGGATGGCTTCCTCAAGAACACTTCCAATGATATTTTCGCCATCGGCTATTACACGAAGAAGGATATTCCCTTCTATGCCGCGTTGGCGCTCCACTATACGACGCTCAGCAACTATTTTTGTTCGATACTCGGGCCGACTTTTCCGAATCGAATTTTCCAGTTTGCGGCGCAAACCGACCGGCTGGACAATTCGCCCTCGCAGTGCACCTTACCCACCATCTTCGACTCGCTGAACAACGCTGGGATCAGCGCGCGCTACTACTTCAACAATCTTCCTTTTCTCGGGCTGTGGGGTCCGAAATACTTGCTAAACACGTTTTTGTATAGTGATTTTCTTGCGGATGCGGCGAGTGGGAATCTACCGGCGGTTTCCTACATCGATCCGATTTACACATTGACCGACGACGGGACAGGAAACGACGATCATCCCCATGCCGATATACGCTCGGGCGAAGCCTTCCTGGCTAAGACGTTCCATGCCGTCGCGAGCGGGCCGGAATGGAAGAACACCGTCTTCGTCGTCAACTTCGATGAGAATGGCGGATTCTTTGAACACGTCCCGCCGCCGCGGGCAGCCGCTCCCAACAATGTGGATCCCGACATTGTGAATGGAAAAACGCTGCTTGGCCCAAGAGTCCCGACGGTGATTGCTTCGCCGTTCACGCGCGGGAATCCAGCGACCCCACGAGTCGTCAACACGGTTTTCGATCACACTTCAGCCCTGAAGCTAATCGAGTGGAGATGGGGCTTGCCACCGCTGACCGCACGCGATGCATCGAGCGATGTCGGGAACCTGGTATCCGCCCTCAACCTGACTAAGCCTAGAATTACCGTTCCGGTGTTGCCCAACCCAGTGGCGCCTCCGCCAAAGCCGTGTCTCCCGCTTCCGGGCGGGGTAACAGAGTTTGGCCGACTCGCAAACTCGGAGTTAATGAACGGTTTGAAGACTCGTTAACAGAAATGCCGTTCAAGAAGCGGCGCGGGAAGCTTTGGCGCTCGCGCCGCACGTCTGAGGCTCGGCGCGAAAGTTCACAGCGGCAGAGCGCTCGGGAAACGGACTTGGAAGTCGAGGAGACCGACCCATTCCGGCGTTATGGCGATTCGCACCATCTCTTGAATCATCGAACCGAGCTGCTTCACCCAGGCCTTTCCCTGCTCGCTTCCGAAATAGCGATCGGCAGCAATGGCATATTCGGGAACGATACCTTTCACGGTTTCGAGTCGCGCGGTACCGCGCACCAGCAGTACCTTGTGGGGGAAAGTGTTGTCGTCAATTGTAAGGGCCACCTTGGGATTCTTCGCGAGCGCCTTCACTTTGGGCGCCTTCGGTGGAGTCGCCATCACAAACTCCCGTTCATTCCAATGGAACCAGATTGGTACGACTCGGGGAGTGCCGTCGGTCCAGACATAGGCCAGACGCGCAGGAATTTTCGACTGTAAAAGTTCCTTCGAGGCGGGATGCTGCAAGAGTTGGAGTTCTCCTTGCTTCACGGGCATGATTCACGCTCCTTAGGACTTAGCGCGCTGACTTGAAAATCGCGAACACCGCGCCTTGCGGGTCGGCGATCACCGACATGCGGCCCACTCCTTCCATCGTCATGGGTGGGAGATAGAGATTGGCGCCCATCTCTTTGGCCTTCGATGCCGAAGCATCAACGTCATCTACCTGAAAGTAGGCGAGCCAGTGCGGCGGCACTCCGGGTTTGCGATGGGTCCCGGGCGGAATGCCTCCGATGAAATGCTCGCCGTTCTTGATATGCAGATAGCCGGACGGATCTTTTGGGTCGGTGATCGACTGCCATCCGAAAAGCCGGGAGTAGAAGTCAGAAGCTCGTTTTGGATCGGGCGTGCTCAGATCGGCCCAGCAAAGCGTGCCTGCGATGTGAGCGATTCCGATGCCGGTGCTTTTCTGCGCCTTCCAGAGACAGAAAGCCGCCCCGGTGGGGTCTTGGACGACCGCCATTCGGCCTGCGTCCATGACGTCAAACGCTGGAGCAAGAATCTTGCCCCCCAATTGCTCCGCCTTGCTGACGGCTCCGTCAACGTTTTCAACTGCGATGTAGATCATCCAGTGCGGAGGAACGCCCATCGAACGCTCGTCGGGACCCAGGGTGCATCCAGCAGCCGCATCGCGGCCCTGAAGTTTAAATATGGTGTAAACGCCGTCAGGACTCATCGGCATGTCTTGGGGATTCCAGCCGAAGAGCGCGCCATAGAAATTCTTGGCGGCATTCTGGTCGGTGGTGTGAAGTTCAATCCAGCAGAAGGAGCCGGCGGGATGCTTGTCGATGTTTGCCATAGCGGCAGAAGTTTACACCAATTCCGGACGGGCAGATGTCACGGTAGACGAAGGGCGTTAGTGGGCTGTTTCGAATCTCTAGAGCTTTCCGGTCTCAACAACGTCCAAGGCTTTGGAGAGAGCCTTGAGTACTCTCTAACGCTTGGGTTCTTCTGGCAGGTACATAGGAAGGCGCTCAAACCAGCCCTCTATCTCCCATCCGCGCACATCTCTCCAATCTTGTCCGATGTCTGCCGCAATGGTCTTGGCCGTAATTCGGCTGCTTGGGCGCGGCGCGTCTTTTTCTGGTAATACTTAACACACTCTTGCAAACGCTTAACGGACCCAAATCTGAACGCGAACGACGCAACCCGAACCACAATGACATGGAGCGGGATCAGGCTTGCCTTACCGTCGAGCCTCGTGAGCGGTTCTTTCGAGATTCGCGCCATTGTTGCCTTCCCCTAGCGCAGGTTCTTCCCCACCCATTCTTCAATTCTTCGCAGGGCTTGATTCAGGTTCTCCAGCGAGTTTGCCACGCTGAAGCGCAGATATCCCTCCCCATATTCCCCAAATGCGGTGCCCGAGAGGCATGCGACACCGGCTTGTTCGAGCAGCGCGTCGGCTAGTTTTTTTGAAGGCCAGCCGGTTTTCGTAATGTTGGGGAAGGCATAGAACGCGCCTTTCGGCATACGGCAGGAGAAGCCTTTGATCTTATTCAGGCCGGCGACGAACGCATCGCGGCGGCGCTTGAACTCGGCGCTCATTTTGTCGACGGACGACTGGTCGCCGCGGAGCGCTTCAATTCCCGCCACCTGCGTGAAGCTCGCAGTACACGAATTCGAGTTGGTTACAAGGCGCGAGATGTGCACGGCGAGATCAGGGCGCATTACACCGTAGCCCAAGCGCCATCCGGTCATGGCGTAGGTTTTGGAGAAGCCGTCGAGCAGAATGGTGCGCTCTTTAAAACCGGGCACGCTCATGATGGAGAAGTGGTCGCCGTCGTATATGAGGCGGCTGTAGATTTCATCCGACAAAATAAGGATGTTGCGGTCGCCGATGGCCTCCGCCATTTCGAGAATATCTTTCCTGGTGAGCACTCCGCCGGTCGGGTTGTGCGGCGAATTCAGGACGATCAACTTGGTGCGGTCGGTAATCAGCGACGCCAATTCTTTGACATCGACGGAAAAGTCACGCTCTTCGCGCAGCAGAATGGGAATCGCTTTTCCGAGCGAATACTTGATCATGGACTCGTAGATGGGGAAGCCTGGATTGGGGTATATGACTTCATCTCCAGCATCAATTAATGCCAGAATTGTAAAGAAAATAATCGGTTTGCCGCCAGGTACGACAACGACTTCCTCGCTCGAAACCGGGATTTTCCGGGTGCGGCTGACGTAATCTGCAATGGTCTGGCGCAGCTCGGGGAGACCGGCGGGAGGACCGTAGTGTGTCCATCCTTTGTGGAGAGCATCGATGCCGGCGTCGATGACGTTGGCCGGCGTGTCAAAGTCGGGTTCGCCAATTTCGAGATGAATGATCTCTTTGCCCTGCTTTTCGAGCTGGCGGGCGCGGTTCAGGACTTCAAAGGCGGTTTCCGTGCCAAGCCGCGACATCCGGCTGGCAAGACGCAATTCGTGCAGAGTAGTGGCTGGCATAGCGGCGGATGAAATTATAGCGCTTTGATAAGGTCAGAGGTGAGAGGTCAGATTGCAGAGGTAAGAACCGACTTCTCCGAGATTTTCACCTCTGCAATTTAACCCCTGGCCGCTGCAATCATTCCGAGATCGTGCTCTCTTCGCTCTGCGCCCGCAGGATGCGATCGACGGAATACGGAGCGCGCTGCGCGGGCTCGTGGTAATGGCGCACCTGCATTTCCCCGAGCAATCCGACGGCGAGCATATTCAATCCCGCCAGCAATAGGACGGCTGAGAACATCATCAGCGGGCCATGTTGGGTCATGACATCGGCCTTATGCAAAAGCTTCTGCAGAACGAGCCAGGCGGAGACCCCGCAGCCTGCCATTATGCTGAACATCCCAACCGTGCCGAAGAAATGCAACGGGCGGGAAAGATATTTGAGCAGGAAGCGGATGGTGATGAGGTCGAAGAACACTCGGAAGGTACGCGAGATTCCGTAATGCGAAGCGCCTCGTTCGCGGTTCACGTTCTTGATCGGAACTTCGATGATCGACGCGCCGTGCCACGAAGCCAGCGCTGGGATGAAGCGGTGGAGTTCTCCGTAGAGGGGGACCTGTCCCAGGATCTCGCGGCGGTAGGCTTTAAACGTGGTGCCGAAGTCGTGGATGTCAACGCCGCTCAACTTCGCCATCAGCCAGTTGGCGCAGCGCGACGGAAAGCGGCGCAGCCAGAAATTGTCGACACGATTCTTGCGCCATCCGCTGACGATGTCATAGCCTTCGGCAATTTTCTCCAGGAACAAAGGGATGTCGGCGGGATCGTGCTGCAAGTCGCCATCCATGGCGATGATGTATTCCCCGCGGGCATGGTCGAATCCGGCAGCAAGGCCGGCGGTCTGTCCAAAATTACGGCGCAGCTTGACGACGGTCACGCGGCTGTCAACGGCGGCAATCTCACGCAGCAGCGGAAACGTGCCATCGATCGATCCATCATCGACCAGCACCATCTCGAAGGTCTCGCCGCTCGCCTCCATCACCGACTTAAGCCGCGCGTACAAGTCGGTGACGTTCTCCTGCTCGTTATGGAGCGGGACTACTATTGAATATTTGAGCACAGTGCCTTTTATTATACGGGAACGGGGCCACAGCTCGAAGTGACTTCCGTGAGGCGGGGGTGGCGCCCTGGCTCCGCGCTCCTTCGATGCGCACCGTTCCCGATCGCCGGTGTCGAATCCGGAGCACACGAGTCGTTGCGTCGAAGGTGAATCCCTCCTGCGACAAATCGGGTCGTCTAGAAAGCTGACGGCCGCCAGCCAAAATTCTGGCCGGGGCGAAGTCGAGCCGGAGCACATCCGTCGACTCTCGATCAAAGGTCGAGTAGGTGATCGATCCCTTGCCGTAGGAGATATTTGTTATCACGGAAGTAGAGCCTAGAAGGTGAGACTCGTTTGGCGGCGCCCACTCCGGAACCGCCCATAAGCCGTCCATCAGACGCCTTGGGCCATCGGCGAATTCGTCCGTAAACCACCACTGCTCGCTGAACGGCGCATGAGCTTTGGCTGGCAAACCCTGGAAGTAAGTCACCCAATTGAACGAGCGAAACGCTTCTTCCTTGTAGGTCTCGTCTCCGGTACGCGCGAAGTACAACGCTTCAACCGCCGCGAGGCGCGACGTGTGGCTGTCACAACATTGATTCGGCTTGTTGCAGCAAAAATTCACGCCGTCGCCTTGCTCGGTGGTTACCAACGCTCCATGAACACGATACTTCGGCCACTTGGGAGTCGTCTTCACCCACTCTATTAATCGCCGAGCGTCTTGCTGCCAGTCCGAGTCTTTTTCGGGATGTAACAGAACGTAGCGCGCCAGCTCCAGGGGAATCACATTATTCATGTCGGCCATGTTCGGCTCGACATCCTCGAAGTAGCCGACCCAGAGATTATTTTTCAGCGGATACGACTCCAGCCACTGCCACGCGTCGCGTCGCACTCTCTTGTATCGCGACTGGCGTCCCAATTTCAGCCGGATTAATTCGTCGAACAGAGAAATGGGTCCCAACACATTCGCGGAGTACGGCCCCATCCCTTTGCCTTCGACTCGGCCATCGCGTGCAAAACAGCGAAACGGCCAGGGCGAGTGGTCCGCATCGCCCGGCTTGTAGTTTTTGGCCAGCTCATCGGCAAAATGAATCGCCGCGCGCAGGTATTTCGTCTTGTTGGTCATCTCATACAAACGCAGATAGGCATAACCGTCTTCGCCAATCACATGCGGCTCGACGAAGTCGTCGCCGTGGCTGCTCCATCCGGAATAGCGCGCTGCGCCGGGATTGGCCGACGGATAGGGTACGCCTGCCCAGACATAGCGACCCGGCGTGGTGCCATTCTCCATTTCGTAGTCGACAAAATTCTCCAGAGCTCTCAGCGTGCCTTCATCTCCTGTATACGGGTAGAGATGTTCGACGAACCCTTCCAGCATGGCTCGCAAATAGGCAGTAGAGTTCGCCCAGTTGCGGTCGGGAATCATCTCGGAGGTCTTAGGGTCGATCGCGAAACAGCAATAGAAATAAGGCAGTCGCTGGCCTTGGAATTGGTCCTGAAGAATTCGCCACTGCCCGAGAAAGTCGGAAGCGTAAGAGTCACCGACGCGATCGGCAAAAGGCCAGGGCAGCAACTTCCCCTGGGCGTCCAATTGCACCGGACGGCCCGCGATCTCCGGTTCATCCACCGTGCTGGTTACCGGGAATGGCTGCTGCGCCGTGACGGTCGTGGCCAGGAACGTCGCGGCGAGAAAGACTGATACCATGCAGGCGGGCCACATTGCGTGGAAGTATAACTCGGGTTTCTGCTCAAGAGTGGATTCCACGACTGCAGATTCCATGGGCCCTAGCCTCGCCGATGTTTACTACCTGGTACCCCCACCCCCCCTTCCCCCTGGTCTAATGGAATCATGGGCTTGGCGGGAATTTTTTGCTTCGGTCTTTGAATCCAAAGGACTTATAGGTAAAGTCTTTCAGGAATAAGGACTTACGGGATTTCTTGGCCTCTGGAGCGGGGGAATCGTGTCACGTATCCAATGTCTTATTGACACGTTAGGCTATGAAAATGGTCGGTTCCGGTCGGAGCAGTCTGTTGTTGTCAAAGATGTTTCCTCGCATACGCGGGCCCTCCTGAGAGGTGTTTTCGAAGTAAAAAAGGCTGAGATGGTTTTGGGGCGGACCCGTGTTTCGAGACGGGCGCGCGCTTCGCTTCCCAATCAGGAATGCATTGTTGCATTTGGCGAATGAGGTGTCTGTGATCTGCGTACGGAATTTGGGTGACGAAAAATGGGACCGTGCCCCATAAGCGCTAACTTAGGAACCACTTCCGCTTTGCCCGTTATCCGACCGGAATGGTCCGATGAGCACACTTACCGAAGCGGTAGACAAATTTCGTGCCTATAATCTGCAGATCGACCAATGCAGAAGAAAATCTATGGTCTCGCAGAACGTTCATGAAAAACGCCTTGGCCGGGGCAGCAGGCAGCTCGATTGCCGGATTTGACATCGGACATGCTTCTCCCTTATTGCTCCGAAAGATGATTTCCCACATTGAACTACGGATGGCCGAATCTCTGGATCCCAATCCATGGCTCACGGTGGAAAGTTCATCCGCCGCATCAGGTCTTCAAAGCATGAGGTAGAGCGCAGATTATCGAAGCAGGGATCGACCTTCAGCAATAGCATCCACTCGGCCTGTTGGTGGTAAGCGGTCTCGAGCCACTGAAAAGCGTCATCCGTCCTGCCCAAAGCATTGTAGATTCGGGCAATCCCATACGGTGTTACGTACCTTTCCTTGGATAGCACAAACAGATTCTCTAGAACCATCTGGGCATCGTCTCGATACCCTGCTACGGCAAGGAACTCACCGAGCCATGCCCGAGGGGTCGATCCCGGCCATAAGTCAAGGCCTTTTCGCAATGCAGCAATTGCCGGCTCATGCATTGACTTGCAGCTATATGCCCAACCCAATCCACACTGCGCGGGCCCTTCGTCTGGGGCTAACTCAAGTGTCCGGATAAATTGACTGACGGCTTGATCGTATCGCCGCGAATAAAGGTAATTAAAACCGAGCAAGCTTTGGCTGACGGTTAGAGGATCCAGCCGCAAGGCTCGCTGAAACTCGGTATAGGCCTCCTCGTAGTGCCCCATCATGGAGAGGTACAAGGCGAAGAGGTGATGGCCTCCGGCGTACCGCGGATTGATTTCAATCGCCCGTTCAAATTCTTTTTGAGCATCCAAAAAATCGTAGTGGTACATCGTGGCATAAGCGAGGGCCGTATGGGCTTCCGCCAAACCGTGGTCGATTTCGAGTGCCCTCTGTGCTAGTTTTTTCGCTTTGATACAACCCTCATTCGCAGACACAACTCCCCACGCACTGAGTGAGGTAAGGCTGTCAGCCAATCCAGCGTATGCGAGTGCGTATCCCGGTTCTCTTTCGATTGCCAGTTCAAAGTACTTGATGGCTTCCGCTGCCCTCGCTGGCCGTCGGTTCCAGTAATAGCGACCTTTAAGATATGCGTCGTATGCTTCAGGGGCCACTGGGTGCGCCTTGGCAAGCCGTGCTTGGTCAACTGGTGTCAGTTTGACCTGAATCTCGCGCGCAATGGCTTGGGCCACTTCCGCCTGGAGGCCCAAAATATCTCGTAGGTCCCGTTCATAACTCTCGGCCCAAAGATGCGTCTCTCTTGGAGCATCAATGAGCTGTGCTGTGATGCGGACGCGGTCGCCTACGCGGAGCGCCGTTCCCTCCACGATTGCGTCCACACGCAATTCCTGCGCGACCTCGGTCAGAGGCTTGCGCACCCCTTTGTACTGCATCACACATGTGCGTGACAGCACTCGCAATTCACCAATTTTGGCTAGAGCGGTGATCAGTGCCTCCGTAAGTCCCTCGGCAAAGTACTCCTGCTCAGGGTCGTGCGACAGGTTTTCCAAGGGTAAGACGGCGAGCGATTCAATCCGCCGGCGGGCATTTGTGCTACGGATGAAGCGATAGCCGCGGCTAGCAACCGTTTCGATATAACGAGGTGTTTCCGCCGAATCGATCAATGCTGCGCGCAGACGTTTAATTGCGTTGTTGATACCGTGGTCGAAGTCAACGAACGTGTCCGAGGGCCAGATCTTCTGACGCAGTTCTTCTCGGGTGACAAGCTGACCGGGTCGCTCCAGTAAGATCTGGAGGATCTGAAGAGGTTGCTCTTGTACCTTGACGCGGATTCCGTCCCTGCGTAGCTCACAGCTGCGCACATCCAGCTCGTATTCGTCGAACCGTATGGTCCCGCTCCTGGATGGATCGATACCTCCCATAGAGGACGCCACCCCACGCTAGGAAGATAGTCTAGCACCGCTGCTGGCGCCCGATTTCACTACCCAGGCGCTTCGGATACCCAGAGGATATTCACGTTTGACCCTTGCAGGATTGACGGTTTCCCGAATCTGGAGCACAAGTAGCGACATCTCCCGATCTTGCAACCGGAGATGAAGAAGGAGGTCAGTCGTGAACAAACAGACGATAGTCTCGATTCTGCTTTTGACATGCGTTACCGCGTACATAGCAACTGCCCAGGCGGCGGTCGGCACCGAGCAGCCAATCGTCGTTACTGAACGAGGTCCGGTTCGCGGCGTTCGGAATCACGCTCTTCGCATGTTTCTGGGCATTCCCTATGCAGCGCCACCCGTAGGGAGCCACCGCTGGAAACCACCGAAGGATCACGTCCGCTGGTTCTCGCCGTTGAATGTAAAAAGATTCGGCAATCACTGCCCCCAGGTCGCGTCGGTTTTTGGGACAGCAAGTGTTACGGAGGACTGCCTCTTCCTAAACGTCTTCACGCCTGGTGAGGAGCCCAATTGGGAACGCGGTTCCCGCCGCTATGCCGTAATGGTGTGGATGCATGGTGGTGCGTTTACCGTGGGGGAAAGCGATGACTACGATCCAACCCAGCTTGTACAACAAGGAGTCATCGTCGTCACTATCAACTATCGCTTGGGCGCCTTAGGATTCCTCGCTCATCCGGCATTGAGCGCAGAGTCGCCCGATCATATTTCAGGCAACTACGGGTTCATGGACCAGCAGTTCGCACTGAAGTGGGTGCAGCGGAACATAGCGGCGTTCGGCGGAGACCCGGACAACGTGACGATCTTCGGCGAATCGGCTGGTGGACTCAGTGTTCTTTTGCAGGTTGCCTCTCCAATGGCGGCAGGACTGTTTCAACGGGGGATAGTCGAAAGTGGGGCCTATTTTGGATTAACTGAACCCAGGCTTGCCGACG
>Ga0210400_10000243_pt1 | contig 65547 bp, 69 predicted proteins | sample IncBWH26MmetaG_FD_155456 | JGI IMG/M metagenome (GOLD analysis project Ga0210400, IMG submission 155456) | Forest soil microbial communities from Barre Woods Harvard Forest LTER site, Petersham, Massachusetts, United States - Inc-BW-H-26-M | ecosystem: Environmental > Terrestrial > Soil >...
GAATCTGGTGAGCTTCTATGACGTCGCCACCGGGCGAAAGAACGCAGACGCCTACCCCACCGGCCGCGACCCCACGTCGGGGGGTGTCCTGTCCGCCGCCGTCGCCCCCATCGCGAACAGCAGCGATATCTATGTCGCTTGGGCGAAGGCGCTGCCGTCCGACGCGCCGCCGCCGCGCACCCTGGCCTTCTATGCCGGCCAGGTGGGGCCCGGCGCGGCCGAGCCGCCCATCCCGCTGCCGTTTATCGAGTCCGCGACGGCGCTTGCCGTATCGAGCGATGGCGCAACGCTGATCGCCGGGTCCTCGACCGGCAACGGGTCCAGCAGCTTCGGCCCGCGCACCGGCGCGTCCGAACTGCCGCGGAACAACAGCCCGATCCTCATCCACCGCGCGGGCGAAACGACGCCGACGGCGACGATGCCGGCGGGCAGGGTCGCGGCGCTCGCGCTCACCCCGCGCGGCGATCTCATCTCCTACAGCAAGACCACGGGCGAAGAGGGGCCGGTGCAAGTGTGGAATCCCCAGACCGGAGCGCTGGTCGCCAGCTATGCCTTCTCAGGCTTCCGGGGCTTCGACCCGGGGTGGTCCGTAGGCTGGGACATCGATGCCGACCATCGCCTCGTCGCGATCACCCAGCAGCGAATCCTGGGGATGACGGATCAACTGCTGATTTTGCATGTCCCATAGCGCCGTGGGGCGCGGCGACAGGGCTGTTTGCAAATCCAATTGAGTCCGGAGCCTACCCCTCCGCCAACGACCGGCTGACCAGTTCGAAGACGTTCTTGGACAACCCGGGCGCCGCCAGGATGCGTTCCAGCTCGGCCTTCATCAGCTTGCCGAGCTCCGGTTTGTAGCGCCGCCAGCCGCCCAGCGGCTCGACCAGGCGGGCCGCCGTCATCGGGTTGAAGCCATCGGTGGCCAGGATCTGGTCGGCCAGGAAGCGGTAGCCGGCGCCGCTCGGGTCGTGGAACCGCACCGGGTTGAAGCTCGCGAAGGTGGAGACGAGCGCGCGCAGGCGGTTGGGGTTCTTGGCCTCGAAGGCGGGGTGGGCGGTGAGCGCCAGGACCCGGCCGAGCGCGCCCTCGTCGGGGTCGCGGGCCTGCACGGCGAACCACTTGTCGATGACCAGGGGCTCGGCCTTCCAGCGCTCGTAGAAGTCGACCAGGGCGCGCTCGTAGAGCTCGCCGCCGATCAGCGTCAGGGCCGCCAGGCCGCCGATGGCGTCGGTCATGTTGGCGGCGGCCTCGTAGTGGCTCCACGCCAGTTCGCCGACCTCCGAGCGGGGGTTGGCGGCCATCAGGTCGAGGGCGGCGTTGCGGAGCGCGCGGCGGCCGGCGCCGGCGGCGTCCGGCGAGAACTCGCCGATCTCCTGCAGGCCGATGTGCAGCCGCTTCAGCTCATCGCCGAGGTGCAGGGCAAGCCGCGTGCGCAGCGCCTCGCGGGCCTCGTGGATGGCGGCCGGATCGGCCGGCGCCATGGCCAGCGCCAGGTCCGGCTCCGAAGGCAGGATCAGCAGCAGGGCCTTGAAGGCCGGGTCGGCCGCCTGGTCGGCGAGGGCGCGGCCCACGGCCTCGGCGTAGCGTTCCTCGCCCACCTCGTCGGCCTGGCCTGTGGCGCGGGCCAGGATCAGCGCGCGGGCCAGTTCCTGGCCGGCCTCCCAGCGGTTGAACAGGTCCGGGTCGCCGGCCAGCAGGATGTAGCGGTCGCGGGCCTCGGCGTTGGAGGTGAGCTTCACCGGGGCGGAGAAGCCGCGCAGCGCCGAGATCACCGGCTTTTCGTCGACGCCGGTCAGGGTGACCCTGGTCCTGGCGCCGTCGAGCACCACGACCGTCTCGTCCACCGCCTGGCCGTCGCGCATGAAGGCCTGGGTGCGGCCGTCGCCGTCCAGCAGGCCGATGGTGACCGGGATGGGCAGGGCGCCCTTGACCGGCTGGCCGGGAGTCGGGGCGGTCTCCTGGACGATTTCCAGCGTCAGTTCGCGGCGCTCGGCGTCATAGGCGCTCTTCAGCGTCACCTGGGGCGTGCCGGCCTGTTCGTACCACGCGAAGAAGGCCGTCAGGTCCTGGCCGGAGACGTCGGCGAAGCAGCGGATGAACTCCTCGACGGTGGTGGCGTGGCCGTCCCAGCGTTCGAAGTAGAGGTCCATGCCTCTGCGGAAGGCCTCGGGCCCGATCAGGGTCTTCAGCATCCGGATCACTTCCGCGCCCTTCTCGTAGATGGTCGCGGTGTAGAAGTTGTCGATCTTCAGATAGCTGGACGGACGCACCGGGTGGGCGAGCGGGCCCTGGTCCTCGGCGAACTGGCGGGCGCGGAGCGCCTTGACGTCCTTGATCCGCTGGACGGCGTGGCCGCGCTGGTCGCCCGAGAAGCTCTGGTCGCGGAAGACCGTCAGGCCCTCCTTCAGGCAGAGCTGGAACCAGTCGCGGCAGGTCACCCGGTCGCCGGTCCAGTTGTGGAAATATTCGTGGGCCACGACGCTCTCGATCCGCTCGAAGTCCATGTCGGTGGCGGTGGCCGGATCGGCCAGCAGGAGCGAGGAGTTGAAGATGTTCAGCCCCTTGTTCTCCATGGCCCCGAAGTTGAAGTCGCGGACCGCGACGATCATGAAGAGGTCGAGGTCGTACTCCAGGCCGAAGGTCTGCTCGTCCCACTGCATGGCGCGCTTCAGGGCGTCCATGGCGTAGGCGGCGCGCGGCGCCATGCCGGGATCGACGTAGATTCGCAGATCGACGGTGCGGCCCGTCATGGTGACGAGCTTGTCCTCCAGCACGTCCAGTTCCCCGGCCACCAGGGCGAAGAGGTAGCAGGGCTTGGGGAAGGGATCGTTCCACACCGCGTAGTGGCGGCCGCCCGGCAGGGGGCCGTTCTCCATCAGGTTGCCGTTGGCCAGCAGGCGGTGGAAGGCCGTGTCCGCCTCGATCCGCACGGTGAAGCGCGACAGGACATCCGGCCGGTCCGGCCAGAAGGTGATTTTGCGGAAGCCCTCGGCCTCGCACTGGGTGCAGAAGCGGCCGGCGGACATGTAGAGGCCGTCGAGCGCCTTGTTCGCGTCCGGATCGATCTCGACCTCGGTCTCCAGGGTGAAGGCGTCCGGGACGTCGGGGATGGTCAGATATTCGCCGTCGATCGTGCGCTCGGCCTCCGCCAGGACCCGGCCGTCGATGGCCACGGAGATGGGCTTCAGCCGCTCGCCGTTGAACTTCAGGGCCTCGGCGTGGTCGCCGTTGCGCCGGACCTGGAGCCTGGCCTTCACGCGGGTGGCGTCGGGCTTGAGGTCGAAGGTCAGTTGGACCTGGTCGATGAGGAAGGCGGGAGGCCGATAGTCGGCGAGCTTGATGGCTTGGGGCGTGTCTGTGCGCATGGCGCCATCTAGGCCCGCGAGCGTGGCGGCGCCAAGGCGGGCTCAGCCCGCGGGGCCGTCGCGGGACGGTTTCGGGCAGGGGTGCTCCTCCCAGCAGCCGTCCTGTTCGCGCACCAGCATGTAGCAGTCGCGGCCCTGCGCCTGGGCCTCGGCGGCGAGGGTGCGGGCCATGTCCATGGCGTGTGCGCGGTAGGCGTACGAGCCCACCTCCGCCGCCTCGCGCAGCACCACCCATTTGTTGTCCCGCCAGGCGACGATGATCTGCATGGCGAGCGGTCGATGGCTGTCCATGGCCCGGCGAACGGACAAGGCGAGGTCCTTGTTCCACAAGCTTTTTTCCCGGTGCGTCCGGAAGTCGACAGACACCGCGCGCAAACGCCTTACAACGTAAGACTGCCGGGGGGCGCGACGTGAAATCCTATCGTATCTACATCATCGAACCGGACGGCCGCCTGCAGCTCGGCGAGGCCTTTGCGGCGACGGACGACAAGGCGGCCGCGGCGCGCGCCGAAGAGGTCGCGCAGAAGGGCCGGGCGGGCGAGCTCTGGGAGGGCGGCCGGCTGGTGGGCCGGGTCTCCCCGGACGGCGTTTTCGAGAGCGGCGCAGGCTAGAGGTCTTCCCCTGACGCGAGGTCATGCTTTCCACCCCCGCCGCGGGGCGTATGTTGACGTGCGAGGAAACGTCAGCAGCCGGGCCAACCGGCGGGATCGGCAGCTCATGAACTTCGATTTCTCCGACGACCAGAAATTCCTGAAGGCCGAGGCGCGCAAGTTCCTCGACGCCAACTGCCCCACGGTTCGCGTGCGCGGCGTGCTGGACGACGGCGGCAAGGCCTATGACGACGCCCTCTGGACTGCCGTGGCGGCACAGGGCTGGCTGGGGGCTGCGATCCCCGAGGAATTCGGCGGCCTGGGCCTGGGCCACCTGGAGCTCTGCGCCATCGCCGAGGAGCTGGGCCGCGCGGTGGCGCCGATCCCCTTCGCCTCGACGGTCTATTTCCTGGCCGAGGCGGTGATGCTGGCCGGCGACCAGGCCCAGAAGGCCGAGCTGTTGCCGAAGATCGCGGCCGGGGAGGCGATCGGCTGCATGGCCACGTCCGAGGGTCCGGGCGCGGTCACCGCCGCGAGCCTCAAGGCCACGGTCGCCGATGGCCGGCTGAGCGGCGTCAAGCTGCCGGTCACGGACGGGGATATCGCCACCGTGGCCTTGGTGCTGGCCAAGGAGAACGGCAAGCCCGGCCTGTTCCTGGTCGACCTGACCGGCGCCGGCGTCACCCGCGAGCCCCTGCAGACCCTGGACCCGACCCGCGACGCCGCCCGCCTCACCTTCAAGGACGCCCCGGCGCGGCGGCTGGGCGCGGCCGGCGCGGGGCTGGAGCTGCTGGAGCAGGTCATGGACCGCGCGGCGATCCTGCTGGCCTTCGAGCAGTGCGGCGGCGCCGACCGGTGCCTGGAGATGGCCAAGGCCTATGCGCTGGAGCGCTACGCCTTCGGGCGGGTGATCGCGTCCTACCAGGCGATCAAGCACAAGCTGGCCGACATCTACGTCAAGAACGAGCTCGCCCGCTCCAACGCCTATTACGGCGCCTGGGCGCTCAACACCGACGCGCCGGAGATGCCGCTGGCCGCCAGCGCCGCGCGGATCGCCGCGTCGGAGGCGTTCTGGTTCGCCGCCAAGGAGAACATCCAGACCCACGGCGGCATCGGCTTCACCTGGGAGATGGACTGCCACCTCTACTACCGCCGCTCGCGCCAGCTCAGCCTGGTGGCTGGCGCGCCCCGGGTCTGGAAGGAGCGGCTGGTGAGCCATCTCGAACGGCGCAACGCGGCTTGAAGGGAACGCACCGATGGACTTCAACGACAACGCCGACGAAGCCGCCTACCGCGCCCAGGTCAAGGCCTGGCTGGAGGCCAATGCGCCGAAACGGTCCGCCGGCGGCGATCCCGAGGGCGGCGACAGCATGGCCGCCTCCAAGGCCTGGCAGGCGAAGAAGGCCGCGGCCGGCTACGCCCAGATCACCTGGCCCAAGGAATGGGGCGGAGCCGGTGGGACGCCGATCCAGCAGGTGATCTTCAACCAGGAAGAGGCCCATTATCCGGTCCCCGGCAATCCGTTCCAGATCGGGCTCGGCATGTGCGTTCCGACGGTGATGAGCTTCGCTGACGAGGCCACCAAGCAGCGCTTCGTGGGGCCGGCCCTGCGCGGCGAGGAGATCTGGTGCCAACTGTTCTCCGAGCCCTCCGGCGGCTCCGACGTGGCGGCGGCGCGGACCAGGGCGGTGCGGGCCCCTGACGGCTCCGGCGACTGGCTGATCTCGGGCCAGAAGGTGTGGACGACGGGCGCCCAGTTCTCGGACTTCGGCATCGTGGTCTGCCGCACCAACCCCGACGCGCCCAAGCACAAGGGCCTGACCATGTTCTGGGTCGACATGCGCGATCCCGGCATCGAGGTGAAGCCGATCCACCAGATGTCCGGCGGCTCGGGGTTCAACGAGGTGTTCTTCACCGATGTCCGCGTGAAGGACAGCCAGCGGCTGGGCGCCGTCGACGACGGCTGGAAGGTCAGCCTGGTCACCCTGATGAACGAGCGGCTGGCGGTCGGCGGCCCCTCGGGCGTGGGCTGGGCGCAGTTCCTGGAGGCCGCGCGGGCCATCCCCGGCCTCGACGGCGCGCCGGTGCTGAAGGATCAGGCGATCCGCGAGAAGCTGGCCGACTGGTACGTGGCCACCGAGGGGCTGAAGCATACCCGCAACCGCACCATGACCGCGCTCTCGCGCGGCCAGACGCCGGGGCCGGAAAGCTCGATCGGCAAGGTGGTCACGGCCCTGCAGATGCAGGACCTGGGCAATACGGCGGTGGAGATGCTGGACCAGTACGGGATCATCAACGACCCGGAGCTGGCCCCGCTGCACGCGGCCTTCCAGGGCTCCCTGATGTTCGCGCCCGGCCTGCGCATCGCCGGCGGCACCGACGAGATCCTGAAGAACATCATCGCCGAGCGGGTGCTGGGCCTGCCCGGCGACATCCGTGTCGACAAGGACGTGGCCTTCAAGGACATGCCGACGGGCCGGTGAGTCCCCATTATGTATCGACATTGTTGACACCAACGAGCGACGAAAATATCATGCCGGTCATGTCATCGAGGTCGTCATGAAGGTTCAGGTGAAGAAGTGGGGCAACAGCGCCTCCGTGCGGATTCCGGCATCGGTCATGACGGCCGCCGCGCTCCACCTCGATCAGGCTGTCGATGTCCGGGAGGAAGGCGGCCGGATCATTATCGAACCGATCGTGGCGGAGGCCTATGACCTGGATCGGCTGCTCGACCAGATGACGGCCGAAACCTTCCCTGAAGACGTGAACTCCGGGCCGCCCGTGGGCCGAGAAGCCTGGTAGTGGCGGACTACGTTCCTGACGCGGGAGACATCGTCTGGCTGCAGTTCGATCCGCAAGCGGGGCATGAACAGGCCGGACATCGGCCGGCGCTCGTCCTGTCGCCGGCTCGGTACAACGGCCTCCGCGGCATGATGATCTGCTGTCCCATGATGTCCGGGATCAAGGGCTACGTCTTCGAGGTGGTCGTCGCCGAGGCTCCGCCAAGCGTCGTCCTGGCCGATCAGCTCAAGAGCCTGGACTGGCGTGCGCGAGGCGCGGTTCGCAAGGGCGCGGTGTCCCCGCAAATCCTGGCGGAGGTCCGGGCCAAGATCAAAGCGCTGTTGCGCCTTTAGCCCGGCATGGCGGCGGGCGTCTCACAGCTTGTCGCGGCGGAGCCCCAGGTCGTCTGGGCGGCTTTCATGGACCCGGTCGCGCTGGTCGAGTGGCTGCCGCCGGCGCGGATGACTGGGACGATCCATGACTTCGACGCCCGCGTGGGCGGCGGCTACCGGATGTCGCTGCTCTATCCGCCGGACGAACGGGCGTTCCAGGGGAAGAGCGCCGAGCGGGAGGATCGTGTCGCCGTGCGGTTCGTCGAGCTCTCGCCGCCGCGCCGGATCGTCCAGGCGGTGAGCTTCGAAAGCCCCGACCCGGCCTTCCACGGCGAGATGACCATGACCTGGACCTTCGAGCCGGTGGCCGGCGGGACGAAGGTGACGGTGACGAGCGAGAACCTGCCGCCTGGCCTGCAGGCAGAGGACAACAACGAGGGCGCGCGGCTGTCGCTGGCGCAGCTCGCGCGGCGGTTCAGCTAGGCGCTCATCCGCATCGGCGCGCGGTGGGGCGCGCGGCTGAGCAGGCGGGTATAGAGCCGGGTGAGGCCCTCGAAGGTGTGGTCCCAACTGTGGCGGTTCTCGGCGCGGTGGCGGGCGGCGAGCTTGAGCGCGGCGATGTCGCGGGCGAACAGGGCCTCGGTCGCCTCGGCCAGGCTGGCCGGATCGACGCCGGCGGCCACCTGGCCCACGGTGTCGTCGAGCAGTTCGCCGACGCCGCCCTTGTCGGGGCCGATCACCGGCAGGCCCGCCGCCATGGCCTCGATCACCACCAGGCCGAAGATCTCGTTCTCGTTGGCGTGGATGAAGGCGTCGCAGGAGGCGATCACACCGGCCAGCTTCTCCGGCTCGCCCTCGAAGTCGATGCAGGCGACGCAAGGCGGATAGCGGGCGTCCTTGCCGGCGCCGATCAGCACCAGGCGGTAAGGGTCGCCCAGCCGCTGGACGGCGGCGACCATGGAGTCGATGTTCTTTTCCCGCGCCGGGCGGCCCGCGAAGACCAGCAGGCGGGCGTCGGAGGGGAAGTCCAGGCGCTTCAGCAGGGCGGCGCGGTCGCCGCGGCTGGGGTGGAACAGCTCCAGGTCGACGCCGAGCGGATGGACGCTGACCTCCTTCACCCCAGCCTCGGCCAGGCGGTTGGCGGAGTGGCGGCTGGGGGCGATCACATGGTCGAAGCGCTGATAGGCCTGAGCCCAGAGGTTGAAGGTCGGCTGCTCGGCCCATTCGCCCAGGTGCAGGGCCGCCAGCGTCGGGGCGTCGGTGTGGCAGACGGCCACGACCGGGGCGCCCAGGGCCTGGCCCGCGATCAGGGCGGCGTGGCCGGGCACCAGGACGTCGCCGGCCTCGATGATGTCGGGCTGCAGCATGCCCAGGACGGCGGCCCACTTGTTGGGGCTGGCCGGCATCCGGTAGCCGTCGCCGAAGGGCAGTTTGGTGGCCGAGACGGTGTAGAGGCCCGGCGTCTCGCGGCGCGTGGCCTTGCCGGGGACCACCAGGGTGTGGCGGATGTCCGGCCGGCGGCGTTCCAGCCAGGTGCGCTTGGCCGTCAGGTAGCGCTTCACGCCGCCGGAACGGGGCGCATACATCATGGTGGTGTCGATCAGGTGGAAACTGGGCTCGGCTCCGCCGAAGCCCGGCGCGCCGGCCAAGTCCGCCCGCAGCAGCCGTTCCGGAGTCATCGCGGAGACGTCCGCCACGCGTTCAGCCCTTCTATCCTCGAAGCCCATCGGAGCCCCCGTCGACGAGGCAACGAACAGCGCAGCCGTCCGGTCACGCTGCAACTTCGCCAGCCTAGCGCGTTTGGGAGAATTTTTCCAAAGCCTGGCCAGCGCACCCGCGCCTTTCCGTGATCGTTGAAGCTTGACGCTCAAATTGGGGCGAAAGCCCGACTCGACAAGGGCTTCAACGTGGATCGTACGCCCTGGCGAATTCCGGACGAGCGCCGACATTCGGCAGGAACTGCGGGTTGATGCGCGCGTGGGTCGCCTGCTCGAAGGCGTAGCCCAGGGCCAGCAGGCGCGCTTCCGACCAGGCCGGGCCGATCAGCGACAGGTTCACCGGCAGGCCCGAGACATTGCCCATCGGCACGGTCAGGTGCGGGTAGCCGGAGACCGCCGGCAGGGTCGAATAGGAGCCCAGGCTGCGGCTGCCGTTGATCGGATCGACGATGGTCGCCGGACCCGTGGAGGGGCCCACCAGGATTTCGACGTTGGCGTCCTGCAGCATCTTGTCGAGCGCCGCGCGGGCCAGTTTGCCGGCGTTGGCGCGTTGCGCGAGGTAGCCGGGGTCGGTGATCGCCGGAGCCCTGGCGGCGGCCTCGAAGATCTCCTGTGCGAACAGCGGCGTCTCGCGCGGCTCGCGGTTGTTGAAGGCGATCAGGGCGTCGAGGCTGCGGGCGGTGACCTTGGGCGGCAGGCCGGCGAGGTAGGCGTTCAGCGCGGCCTTGAACTCGACGCGCAGGGCCTCGCTCTCGTTGGCGGAGACGGCGCCCAGCGCCGCATCGTCGGGCCCCTTGACCTCGACCAGCACCGCCCCGGCCTTGCGCAGGGCGGCCAGCGCGTCCTCGTAGATGGCGTCGGTCTGGGGCGAGCGGCCGACGGTCATCCGCAGCACCCCGATCCGCGCGCCCTGCAGGGCGTCCGGCTTCAGGCCCGCCAGGTAGTCAGCTTTGTGGGCGTCGGCGTCCTTCGTGCCCGCGTCCGCGGCGTCGGACCCGGCCATGGCGGCCAGCATGGCGGCGGCGTCATGCACCGAGCGGGTCATCGGCCCGGGCGTGTCCTGCTCGGCCGAGATCGGCACGACATGCGTGCGCGAGACGAGGCCCACTGTGGGCTTGAGGCCGACCACGCCGTTGGCGGCCGCCGGGCAGGTGACCGAACCGTCGGTCTCGGTGCCGACGGCGAGCGTGACGAGGCCCGCCGCCACCGCGGCGCCGGACCCGGCGCTGGAGCCGCAGGCGGTGCGGTCCAGCGAATAGGGGTTGCGCACCAGGCCGCCGATCCCGGTCCAGCCGCTGATCGAATGGGTCGAGCGGAAGTTGGCCCACTCCGACAGGTTGGCCTTGCCGAGGATCACCGCGCCCGCGTCTGTCAGCCGCTTCACCAGGGGCGCGTCGCGGTTGGTGACGTTGTCCTTCAGCGCCAGCGAGCCGGCGGTGGTCGCCGTGCCGTCGGCGGACTCGATGTTGTCCTTCAGCAGGACCGGGACGCCGTGCAGGGGCCCGCGCACGCGGCCGGCCTTGCGCTCGGCGTCGAGCCTGCGGGCGTCGGCCAGGGCGTGGGGGTTGAGCGCGATCACGGCGTTCAGCCGCGGGCCGGCCTTGTCGAGCTCGGCGATGCGCGCCAGGTAGCTTTTCACCAGGTCCTCGGAGGTGAGCGTCCCGGCGGCCATCGCCGCTTCCTGCTCGCTCGCCGTGGCGAAGGGGCTCAATGCCCCGGCCGGTGGCGCGGCCTGGGCCCGGGCGGGCGCCGAAAGGCCCGCGGCCGCCAGAGCGGCGAGCGCCGCGGCGAAGGTAAGTTCTCTGAGCATGTGCATCCCCGATTCCCGCCGGCCCATAGGAGCCGACCGCGGCGCAAAACGCCAGCCGCGCGGCGGGGTTAGAACGCCACCTGGGCGCCCAGCTCCACCACCCGCGAGGGCGGGATCTGGAAGAAGTCGGCGGTGCGGACCGCGTTGCGGGTCAGGAAGACGAACAGCACGTCGAGGATGTGGCCCAGCCCGCCGCTGCGGCGCGGCAGCAGGGTGCGGCGGCTGAGGAAGAACGAGGTGCGCATGATGTCGAACTTCAGCCCCTTGGCGCGGGCGAGCGTCATGCCCTTCGCCACGTTGGGGGTCTCCATGAAGCCGAAGGACAGCGTCATGGCCTTGAAGCCGGGCGCCAGGTCGTGGACTTCGACGCGCTCGGCGTCGGGCACCCGCGGGCGCGAGGCGACCTTGACGGTCAGCAGCACCACCTGCTCGTGCAGCACCTGATTGTGCTTGAGGTTGTGCATCAGGGCGGCGGGCACCGAGCCGGGATCGGCGGTCAGGAACACCGCAGCGCCGCGGGCCTTCAGCGGCGGGCGCTGCGTCAGCATGGGCAGGACGTCGGCGAGCCGCAGGTCGCTCTGCTCGGCCTTCAGGACGCGCCGGATGCCGCGCATCCAGGTCCACATGAGGAGGATCACGCCGGCGGCGATCAGCAGCGGCACGTAGCCGCCGTGCACCACCTTGGCGAGGTTGGCGGCGAGGAAGGCGCCCTCCACCAGCAGGAAGGGCGAGAACGCCACGATCGCCTGCCAGATCGGCCGGGCCTTCAGCCGGTGGATGGCCACCACGGCCAGGACCGAGGAGGTGATCATCGCGCCGACCACCGAGACGCCATAGGCGTTGGCGAGCGCGTCGGAGGAGCGGAAGCCCAGCACCAGGGCCGCCACGCCCAGCATCAGGATCCAGTTGATCTGCGGGGCGTAGATCTGGCCGATGTGGGCCTCGGAGGTGACCTTGAGGGTCAGCCTGGGCAGCAGCCCGAGCTGCACCGCCTGCTGGGTCATGGAGAAGGCGCCGGAGATCACCGCCTGACTGGCGATCACCGTGGCGGCGGTGGCCAGGCCCACCAGCGGCAACTGGAACCAGTCGGGCGCCAGGCGGAAGAAGGGGTTGTCGACGGCGCTGGGGTCGGCCAGCACCAGGGCGCCCTGGCCCAGGTAGTTGGCGATCAGGCAGGGGAAGACCAGCGCCACCCAGGTCCACTGGATGGGCTTGCGGCCGAAGTGGCCCATGTCGGCGTAGAGCGCCTCGGCGCCGGTGACCGTCAGGAACACCGACCCCAGCACGGCGGGGGCGATGCGAGGGTGATGCGCCAGGAGGGCCATGCCCGGAAGCGGGTTCAGCGCGCCCAGCACCTGCGGCGCGCGCGCCAGGGCGGCCAGGCCCAGCACCGCGATGGTGGCGAACCAGACCACGCAGATCGGCCCGAACCAGCGCCCGACGCCGCCGGCGCCCCGCTTCTGCACGGTGAACAGGGCGATCAGCAGCACCAGGGCGATCAGGGGCACGAAGGGGTCGATCCGCCCGCTCAGGCCCTTGACGACCTCCAGCCCCTCGACCGCGGAAAGGACCGAGACCGCCGGCGTCAGGATCGCGTCGCCGAAGAACATGCCGGCGCCGATCATGCCGATGATCAGGATCGCGCCGGCCGCGCGGCCGCCGGCCTTCTGCACCAGGGCCATGAGCGACAGCGTGCCGCCTTCGCCGCGGTTGTCGAAGCGCATCAGGATGGCGACATACTTCAGCGTCACGATCACCATCAGCGTCCAGAGCATCAGCGACACCACGCCGATCACGTCGGCCTGCGCCAGGCGGCCGCCGACGCGGCCCACGTGGCTGATGGATTCCTTGAAGGCGTAGAGCGGGCTGGTGCCGATGTCGCCGTAGACGACGCCCGCCGAACCGAGGGCCAGACCCAGGAAGCCGCGCAAGCTGGGGGCCGAGGGGGCGGCCTGCTCGGTGGGTTCGACGTCAGCGGCGACGGTGTTCAAGGCGCGATCCTGCACGATTAATCGGTTCGGCTTGTCGCGCCGAAGGGCATAAAGATCCCATGAGGTTGTCGGCCCCCGGCGGCCGCCAGGCCTTGCGTTTGGCCAAGGACGCGCCCTTCTTTCGCCGCGAACGAGCAGCGCCATGAGGAGCGCGCCATGAGCCTCTCCGCCGACCTCAGCCCGCGCCGGGAGGTGAGCGTCGACCAGCACGCCCAGCGGCTGCACCCGGCGGCGGCCTACGCCCTGTCGCTGCTGATGGTCGCGGCGGCGACCCTGGCGGCGATCCTGGTGGACCAGGTCCAGGCCGTTCCCAACCTGTCGCTGATCTTCGTCCTGCCGGTGGTGATCGCCGCGGTGAGCTTCGGCTGGGGCCCCTCGCTGGGCGCGGCGGTGATGGCGGTGGTGGCGTTCAACTTCTTCCTCGTGGCCCCGCGCTACAGCCTGAACGTGGCCGACCCGGCCAATGTCTGGGCCCTGCTCCTGCTGTTGATCACCGCCTCCATCGTCAGCGCCGTGGCCGCCCAGTCGCGCCGGCGGGCCGTGGAGGCCTGGAAGGCCGCCGACCAGGCCACGGCCCTCCAGGCCCTGGCCCGCAGCCTGGTGGCCGCCACCGGCGGGGCCAGCGCGGCGGAGGCCAGCGCCGCGGCTCTGGCCCGGCTGTTCCACGCCCCGGCGGTGGTGCTGTTCCAGGGCGAGGCCGGGCTCGAGGTCGCCGGCCGGGCGGGCGGCGCCGAGCTGTCGCCACAGGACCGCGAGGCCGCCGGCTGGGTGCTGGCCGCCCGCATGCCGACGCGCGGCGGCGCCTACCCCGTCGACGGCGCGAGCTATGACTTCTGGCCGGTGGTGACGCCGCAGCGGCAGCAGGCGGTGATCGGCGTGGCCATTTCGCCGGCGGAGGGCGGGCGTCCGGCGGAGCCGGAGCGCCTGGTGGAGATCGTCAGCGGCTACCTGGCCGTCGCCCTGGACCGCGAGGCCTATGCCGCCCAGGTGCTGGAAAGCCGGGTCGAGGTGGCGAGCGAGCGGCTGAAGGCCGACCTGCTGGCGGCGGTCAGCCACGACCTCAAGACCCCGCTCTCGACCGTGCTCTTCACCTTGCAGAGCCTGCGGAAGTTCGGCCGCACCCACGACGCCAAGACCCGCCGCGAGCTGCTGACCCTGGCGGAGACCGAGACCGCGCGCCTGTCGGCCATGGTCGCCAACCTGCTCGACATGAACCGGCTGGACGCGGGCGCCGTGGTGGTCAAGACCGCCCCCGTGGAACCCGCCGAACTCACCGCCGAAGCCCTGCGCAGCGCCTCCGTGGCCCTGGCCGGCCGCCAGGTGTTCAACGAGGTCAGCGCGCAGGCCGCGCCCCTGCAGGTCGACGCCTCGCTGTTCGAGACCGCGCTCGCCAACGTGCTGGAGAACGCCGGCAAGTATGCGCCCGCGGGCTCGGCCATCCGCATCCGCAACGGCCAGGCCGAAGGCGCGGGCTGGATCGAGGTGCTGGACGAGGGGCCGGGCTTCCCGGGCGCCATCGAGCCGATGTTCGAGAAGTTCTCCCGCGGCGTCAGCGGCGACGGCCGCCCGCCCGGCACCGGCCTGGGCCTGTCCATCGCCCGCGGCTTCCTGGAGGCGCAGGGCGGCCGGGTCGAAGCCGAGAACCTGACCGACGGCAAGGGCGCGCGGGTGCGCCTGTCGGCGCCGCTCGCCAAGACCGCCGCCCAGCCGGCATGAGCGCTCCGGCCGATCCTGCCACCATCCTGGTCGTCGAGGACGACGCCAGCCTGAACGCCGCCCTGGCAGCGACCCTGAGGGCGGCGGGCTTCCGGCCGGTCACCGCGCGCACCGCCGCCGAGGGCCTGCGCTGGTTCGCCCACTATGCGCCGGACCTGGTGCTGCTGGACCTCGGCCTGCCGGATCGCGACGGCCTGAGCGTCATCTCCGAGATCCGGGCCAGGGGCCAGACGCCGATCGTGGTGCTGTCGGCCCGCGAGGCGGAGGCCATGAAGGTCGAGGCGCTGGACCGCGGCGCCGACGACTATGTGCAGAAGCCCTTCGGGGTCGAGGAACTGCTGGCGCGGCTGCGCGCCGGGCTGCGGCATGGGGTGCAGGCCCGCGGCTCGGCGCCGGTGGTGCGCACCGGCGACCTGACCATCGACCTGGGCCTGCGCCAGGTGGTCAAGGGGCAGGCGGCGCTGAAGCTGTCGCCCAAGGAATACGACCTGCTGGCCGAGCTGGCGCTGAACCTCGGGCGCACGGTCAGCCACAAGGAACTTCTGGCCGCCGTCTGGGGCAGCGAGCGGGCCGAGATCCAGTACCTGAGGGTCTATGTCGGCCAGCTCCGCCAGAAGCTGGGCACCTTCGCCGGCGCGCCGCTGCTGACCAGCGATCCGGGGGTCGGCTACCGCCTGGCCGCCGTCGCCGCCTGATCCGCAGGCGCAACAAGGGCTGCGCTCCGCAGCGCAGCCCTTGGCCTCAAAGACGGCCCTCGTAGACGGCCGGAAGAGCGCTCCGTTGGGGACGCCCGCTCCGCACCGTCCGGGGGAACGAGGGCGATCCTGAGCTGAGCTCGATGGTCAGTTCTTCAGCGCCTTGCGCGCGGCGTTCTTCACGTCGCCGACGCCCTTCTGCACCTTGCCGGCGATACGTTCCGAGGCGCCTTCGGCCGCCATGCGGTTGTTGCCGGTCGCCTTGCCGACGCCTTCCTTAACGGAACCGGCCGCGTCCTTGGTGGCGCCCTTGATCTGATCCTTGTGCATGGGAACACTCCTTCCACGAGTCACAGGGCCGGGGTGGCCCGTCGGCGTGAGTACGCGGAGGCCGGGCCTTGGGTTCCGACTGCGATTGCGCCGCGGCTCTCGCGCCGCTATCTGCACGCCTCAATTCCCAGTCACTTCGCGAGATCGGTGCGGACGCCCCATGGCGCAGCAATATATTTTCCAGATGCAGGGCCTGACCAAGGCCTTCCCCGGCGCGCCCAAGAAGCTGTTCGAGAACATCTGGCTCAGCTTCTATCCGGACGCGAAGATCGGCGTGGTCGGCGTCAACGGCTCCGGCAAGTCGAGCCTGCTCAAGATCATGGCCGGCATCGACAAGGATTTCCAAGGCGAGGCCTTCGCCGCCGAGGGCGTCAAGCGCGGCTACCTGGAGCAGGAGCCGCAACTGGACGACGCCCTGGACGTCTGGGGCAACGTCATCGCCTGGTGCGAGGAGAAGAAGCTCTTCGACGCCTACAACGACATCGCCGCCAAGCTGGGCGAGGACTACACCGACGAGCTGATGGAAGAGATGACGGCGCTGCAGGAGAAGCTGGACGCCGGCGACCTGTGGGACATCGACAGCCGCATCGAAATGGCCATGGGCGCCCTGCGCTGCCCGCCCAACGACTGGCCGGTGGACAAGCTTTCCGGCGGCGAGCGGCGCCGCGTCGCGCTGGCCCGCCTGCTGCTCTCCAAGCCCGACATGATGCTGCTCGACGAGCCCACCAACCACCTCGACGCCGAGAGCGTCGCCTGGCTGCAGCACCACCTGGAGACCTTCCCGGGCTGCGTCATCCTGGTGACTCACGACCGCTACTTCCTGGACCAGGTGACCAAGTGGACGCTGGAGCTCGACCGCGGCAAGGGCCTGCCGCACGAGGGCAACTACTCGTCGTGGCTTGAGGCCAAGACCAAGCGGATCGCCCAGGAAGAGCGCGAGGAAGCCGGGAAGAAGCGCACCATCGAGCGCGAGCTGGCCTGGGTGCGCTCCTCGCCGAGCGCGCGGCGGACCAAGTCCAAGGCCCGCCTGGCGGCGTTCCACGACCTGCAGAACGAGGCCGAGAACGCCAAGCAGACCTTCGCCCAGATCCAGATTCCGCCCGGCCCGCGCCTCGGCCAGCAGGTGATCGAGATCGACAACCTGGAGAAGGAATACGGCGACAAACTGCTGTTCAAGGGCCTGACCTTCAAGTTGCCGCCGGGCGGCATCGTGGGCGTGATCGGCCCCAACGGCGCGGGCAAGACCACCCTGTTCAAGATCATCACCGGCCAGGAAAAGCCCGACCAGGGCTCGGTGAAGCTGGGCGAGACGGTGAAGCTGGCCTACGTCGACCAGAACCGCGACAGCCTGGATCCCAACAAGAACGTCTGGGAGGAGATCTCCGGCGGGCTCGACGTCATGAAGGTAGGCGGCCGCGAAATCCCGAGCCGGGCCTATGTGGGCTCGTTCAACTTCAAGGGCGGCGACCAGCAGAAGAAGGTGGGCCTGCTGTCAGGCGGTGAGCGCAACCGCGTGCACCTGGCCAAGACGCTCGCCGCCGGCGGCAACGTGCTGATGCTCGACGAACCGACCAACGACCTGGACGTGGAGACCCTGGGCGCTCTGGAGAGCGCGCTGGAGGACTTCCCCGGCTGCGCGGTGGTGATCAGCCACGACCGCTTCTTCCTGGACCGCCTGGCCACCCACATCCTGGCCTTCGAAGGCGACAGCCAGGTCGACTGGTTCGAGGGAAACTTTGAAGCCTACGAAGAAGACAAGAAGCGCCGCCTGGGCGCCGACAGCCTGATCCCCCACCGGATCAAGTTCCAGAAATTCACGCGGTAGACCTCGCCAAAGCTTCGCTTTTTTCGCGAGCATAGGATTCCTGGACGCGCCACGGTTGTAGCTCTACCGTGACTTTGGGCGAACAGGCTCGCCGAACAGAGTGAGCCGCGGGAGGGCTTCGCGCGTCGCCCTGCGAGCTTGCCGGGGGGCGTCGTGAGCACCTATTTTTTCGAGACGATCACCTTCGCGCAGTCGCTGGCCTTCAACAGCCAGACGGACTCCCTGGTCTTCACCAATCCGACAACGACCGGCGCAAGCCTGCGTGTCACCTTCAACGCGGCGACGCCCACCAGTCAGGCGAGTCTCACCTTCCTGGACGTCAGCGACAACCACCTGGTGGTATCCGGCCTGGGCCTGGAGAATCTGCACTCCCCCATTCTGCCCGACGGTTCGGTGTTCGCGGTTGCCGGTCCCGGAGGCGCGGAGCTCTCCGGCGGCTCCTTGGGCGACGGACTCTTCGGCACCACCGGGGCCGATACCCTGCATGGCGGGGGCGGCAATGACGTCCTGCAAGGCGGCGGCGGCGCTGACGTCCTGGAGGGCGGCGCCGGCTCGGACCTCTTCCTGTTCGCGCCCGGGGATTCGCCGACCGTCGCCGGTCAGATGGACACGATCATCGACTGGTCGTCCTCCGACCACCTGAGCTTCGTGTTCCATAACGGGGGATTGCTCACGCCGGCCGGGAACGCGGTCAACTATGTCGAGACGACGGCCGGGAGCTTCGCCGCGGCGCTCGCGACGGCCAACGCCCAGATCGCCGGCGGCGTCGTCGAATACGTCAGCGTCCAGGTGGGCAGCGACGTCATCGTCTTCGCCGACACCAACGGCGATCACGGCGTGGCGGAGGACGCGGTGGTCCTGCAGGGCCGGACGCTGGCCGACATCGACGCCTCGAACATCATCTTCGGGGTCACCGCGCCGCATGCGACGGTGGGGCTGCCGTCGCCGCCGCCGCCCCCGCCGATCTCTCCGCCGCCTCCGCCGCCGGTCTCGCCGCCGCCTCCGATTTCACCACCGCCGCCGCCTCCGCCGCCGGCCATCCCGGGACACGGCGTGACAGCGGTCATCGGCGGCAATCTCGACGTCTCGCAGCTGACCAACCTGCTGCAAAACGGAGTCCCCTCATTCTCCTCGACAACGCTTTCCCTGCAGGGGGGCGGATCCTCGATGACCTTGAGCGGCTTCGGGTTCACCCTCGACGCCGCCGAGAACCTGACCGGCGGAACCTTGACCGGCATCGACTTTAATTTCGTCGGCGGTCTGCATGCCCATATCGCCGGCCTGTCCACGCCGATCCTGAGCTTCGTTGACTCGGTCGAACAGGGCGCGACAACCCAGCTCTTCGGCACGATTTTCGGCGGCGACGACTCGATCCTCAGCGACGTCGCCTCCACCACCGTCCACGGTTACGGCGGCGACGACACAATCCAGGCCAATCAGGGTGGCGCGGTCCTATTTGGCGACGCCGGCAACGACGTCCTCATAGGGTCGCCGTCCGGGTTCAACCACCTGATCGGCGGCGACGGCTACGACACCATGACCGGGGGCGGCGGCTCGAACGTCTTCCAGATCTCCCTAAGCGACAGCGCCGCGAGCCTGGGCTCAGGCGGCCACCCCGAACGGCTCGATCACATCACCGACTGGACGAGCAGCGACTTCCTGCAGTTCACCGATGGTCCAGCGATGACCGCCAATGCCTATGTGGAGGTCACGGCATCGAGCTTCGACCAGGCGCTGAGCATTGCTGTCAACGATCGGTCTGGCGCCAGCCCGTCCCCCTACGTCGTCGCCCAGGTCGGCAGCGATGTCATCGTGTTCGGCGGGCAGGTCATCAACGCGGTGGTTCTCAGCGGCCGAAGCCTGGACGACATCTCGCCGGCGAATGTGGGCCCCGATCCTTCCGCGGCGCCCCATTTGTCGCCGCCGCCGCCGCCCCCACCGCCGCCGCCCGGGTCCGGGTCCGGGGTGAGGGTCGACCTCTTCGATGGCGCGGACATGGGTACGTTCCAGGAGAGCCAGCTCTCAGACGGGGTCGCCACCCGCACATCCACCTTCGACGTCGTGCGCTTCGCGGGCGGAACCTCTCAGCTCTCGATCACCGGCACGGGCCTGACCTACGGCCCCGACGGCGTCCTGAGCGGCGGCACAGTCACCGGACTGGAGATCACCTCGCCGAACGGTCACTTCCAGCTCAGCGGCGCCCACACGGATGGATCGATCCTGGGCCAAGCCTACCACAGCAACAACGCCGAGATTTCGACATCGGCCCTCATGTCCGGCGACGACGTGATCACGGTTCGGGGATCCCAGTCTCCGGGCGCCGACACGAGCTACACGGGCCTCGGCTATGGCGGCAATGACCTGATGATCGGCGGCGGCAGCCTGACGACCTTCTTCGGCGGCGACGGCAACGACACCGTGCAGGCCGGCAGCGCCGCTTCCAGCTACCTGCGCGGCGACAACGGCGACGATTCCCTGCAGGGCGGGTCGGGGTTCGACGACATCAACGGCAACAAGGGCGACGACACCATCGACGGCGGGTCCGGCGGCGGCGACTGGCTGGTGGGCGGCCAGGGCGACGACCTGATCACCTCGCACCACGGCGACGACATCCTCTACGGCAACCTCGGCAACGACACCCTGAGGGGCGGCGACGGGACGGAGATCATCCGTGGCGGCCAGGGCGACGACTCGATCGTCGGCGGGGCCGGGAACGACTTCATCTCCGGCGACCGGGGCAACGACACGGAGAGCGGCGGACCGGGGGCCGACACCTTCCACGGCTCCCAGGATGCCGGGATCGACAAGGTGCTGGACTTCAACCAAGCCGAGGGCGACCGGGTAATGCTGGACCCGGGGACTACCTACACGGTCAGCCAGGTGGGCGCCGACACGGTCATCAGCATGGGCGGCGCGAACCAGATGATCCTGGTCGGCGTGCAGCTTTCGACTCTGACGCCGGGCTGGATCTTCGAAGGCTGAGGTCCGGCGGCGGGTTCGGCGACGCTACTTGGGCGGCGTCGTGGCGGGCGGCGCCCCGGGCGTAGCTGCGGGCGACGGGTTGACCGCGCCGGGCGCGGACGCGTCGACCGGCGGCGTCGCGGGCAGCGACGGCGGATTGACGCTGGTCGAGGGACTGCTCGCGCTCGGCGCGGCGTCAGGCGTGGACCGCACGTCGGAGCCGGCGGTGGTGGTGGCCGAGGCGTTGGCGCTGGCGCCGGTGGAGGCGCTGGCCATGGCCTGGCCGGACCACCAGTCCTTTCGGGCGCGCACCTTCGGCGAGGCCTTCATGTAGGCGCTGAGCTGCGAATAGGGGATCGGCTGCTTCGGGCCGGCCGCGGCCTGGGCCATAGCCAGCCCTGACGACAGGGCGACGGCGGCCGCACCGGCGGCCAACAGGATGGTCTTCATGGGTCACTCCCTCACGACGTAACGCCGTTCAACCGGCGCCGCTTCAACCTGTGAGGGCGATGCAAAGTTTCGCACGGTCGGCCGCACGGCGGCCTGGCCGTCCCGCGCCTCGACGAGGGGGAGCTGGCGGGATTGCATTTGCCGGCCGCCGCGCCGCTCACCGGCCGGACTGCGCCGACCGCTGCTCTACGGCGGAGTCTGCGCGACTAGCGCATAGGCTGCATCGCGTTTCCCTGCCTACCGGGAGGTGATAGGTTCGGCGAACGATGATCGGGGGATCGACGATGTGGCGGACCTGCTTCCTCTTCCTGGCCGGCGTGGCCGCAAGCTTGAGCGCGGCCTCCGCGCGGGCCGACATGCCGTCGGAGCCGTCGGTGGCGACGGCGCGAACCATCAACGACGTCCTCGACCGGCATCCAAAGGACGACGTGCACATGGTCCTGACGCACGGCATGCGCACCGCGGACCGCAACACCTGGCGGGATTTCCGCGGCGAGATCTGCGGCCACCTCAAGGCGCCGCACCGCTGCGTCTCCGCCGCCCCGCCGGTCCGGGTCAGCGACCAGCTCGACCTCGGTCCCTGGCCAAAAGGCGCGTACTTCCTGTCGGATCAGATCTGGACGTCCGAGGAGACGTGGCGAGGCAGCCGGCCGTTCATCGACCACTACGCCATTCCCCTGGAAGACGGCCGCCGGCTCTTGCTGCACGAGCTTAACTGGTGGCCGCTGGTGCTTGCGATGAAGTGCCAGTTCATGGTGCCGAACGACACCGAGCTGGTCGGGCCGAACGCGGACAACATCAACAACTGCACCGCCGATCCGGACAACATGCGCTTCGGCTGGTACAGCGCCGACCGGGCCAAGGCGCTGCTGGGCGCCCATCCGATGTCCGGCGGCGCGCCGTGGCTGAACCGCGGGCTCAAGACCGACATCCTGGACTGGGGTCTATCCGACGCGGTGCTGTCGCTGGGCACCATGAAGACCCTGCTGCGCGAGGCGATCCGCTGCAGCTTCGATGATATCCTGACGCCGGCCCAGCGCATTCCCCGCGGCGCGGGCGGCCTCGGTGAGTTCGCGTGCGAGACGGCCGCCCCTCAACCGGCGGACATCGGACTGGCGAACGACAACTTCATCATCGCCTCCCACAGCCTCGGCGCCTTCCTGCTGCTCGATACCTTCGCCGCGGCGGCCGGTGACGCAGCCTACTATCACGAGGCGGGTTCCTGCGCGGCGGCTGCGAGCCGGTCGACGCGGCCGCTGTCCGCGCCCCTGGAGCCGGAGGCGACGGCGCGCCGCAACGCCCGCTCGGCCCAGTCGCTCTGCCTGGCGCTGGAGGCGAGCGGGGACCTCTACTTCCTCGCCAACCAGTTCTCGCTGATCGAGCTCGGCCGCGCCCAGGGGATCGACGAGCCGCGCGAGACGTCGAGCCGCACGGGGCCGTCACGGGGCCCGTCGCAGGGCTCCTCGTTCCTCGATGCGCTGACGCTCTGGTCGGAGTCGGGCAGGGCGCTGGTCCCGCGCCAGATCGTGGCCTTTTCGGATCCGGGCGACGTGCTGACGTTCAAGCTGCCGCAGGTCGGCCAGGCGAAGATCTACAACGCCTACCCGAAGAACGCCTCGCGCTGGCTGGGCGTCTTCGAGAACCCGCAACCGGCCCACCTGGGGTATTTCACGAACAAGGACGTCCTGCGCGCGATGTTCGGGCAGTAGCGCGTGGGCCGCTCCGCGCTATAGACGAGCGTCGCCGCAGGAGCCCGCGCCGCATGTCCGAACCGCTCACCCTGATCGCCGTGCCGTTCATGACCGTGCTGGAGCCGGCTTTCCAGGGCGGGGGGCTCTCGACGGCGCGGGCGTGGGAGTTGACGGACGACCAGCGGCCGCACGTGCGCGCCATCGTCCACGCGGGCGAGGTCGTGCTGACGCCGGAGTTCCTGACCACCCTGCCGGCGCTGGGCCTGATCGCCTGCGTCAGCGTCGGCTACGACGGCATCGACGTGGGCTGGTGCCGAGCGAACGGCATCGAGGTGACCCATGCGCGGGGCCTCAACGCCGAGGACGTCGCCGACCACGCCATCGGCCTGATGCTCGCGGCCTGGCGGAACATCCCGAGCCTCGACCGCAAGGTGCGCGAGGGCCGCTGGCGCCAGGAGGAGCGGATCGGCGCGCAGCCCAGCCTGGGCGGGCGGACGCTGGGCGTTGTAGGCCTGGGCCACATCGGCGCGGCCGTGGCGCGGCGCGCCGAGGCGCTGCGGCTGAACGTGCAATGGTGGGGGCCGCGGCCTCAGCCCGATGCGCCCTGGCCGCGGGCGGAGAGCCTGCTGGCGCTGGCGCGGGACAGCGACATCCTGGTGGTCTGCGCCCGAGCCGAAGCCGCCAACCGCGGCATGATCTCCCGCGAGGTGATCGAGGCCGTCGGGCCGCAGGGCATGATCGTCAATGTCGGCCGCGGCCAGTTGATCGACGAGGACGCCTTGATCGCGGCGCTGAAGGATGGCCGGCTGTGGCGCGCGGCGCTCGATGTCTTCGTCCAGGAGCCGACGCCGGCGGAGCGCTGGGCAGAGGTTCCGAACGCCGTCCTGACGACCCACACCGCAGGCTCCAGCAACGAGGCCGTGCCGTTGATGGTCGCGCAGGCGATCGACAACGTGCATCGTTTCCTGCGCGGCGAAGAGTTGGCCAGCCCTGTGGCGCCGGTCGCCGGTTAGCGAGGACGGAGCGAAGACATGGCCAAGGTTCTGGGTATCGGCGGGGTATTCTTCAAGACGGCGGACCCGAAAGCCTTGCAGGACTGGTACGCCAGGGTGCTTGGCTTCGACGTTTCGAAATGGGGCGGCGTGGTCTTCGAGCATCCGACGCGGGGCAACATCAACTGGACCGCGTTCGCCGCGGACAGCGACCATTTCGCGCCCTCGACCGCGCCCTTCATGGTCAATTTCATCGTCGACGATCTGGATGGCGTGCTGGCCAAGGCGCGGGCGGAAGGCGCTGAACCGGTCGGGGAGACGATGAGCGACGAGACCTATGGCAAGTTCGGCTGGCTGATGGATCCGGCGGGGGTGAAAATCGAGCTGTGGCAGCCCGCGGAATAGCCGCTCTTAACTTGACATAAAGACATAAAGATATCTTTATGGGCTCATGACTTTGTCGGCGAGCCAGGGTGTGGACGTGCTGCGCGCGGCGGGCGAGCCGTCCCGCCTGCGCATCCTAGCACTTTTGGCGCGTGAGGAACTGGCGGTCCTCGAGATCTGCCGGGTGCTGGACCAGAGCCAGCCGCGCGTGTCGCGGCACCTGAAGCTCCTGGCCGAGGCCGGGCTGGTGGAGCGGTTTCCGGACGGCGCCTGGGTGTTCTACCGCCTGACCGGCGAGGGGGCCGGCGCCGCCCTGGTGGCCCAGGTGCTGGCCGCCATCGACCCGGCCGACGCAGCGCTGCAGCGCGACGCCGAGCGGCTGTCGGCCGTCTGGGCCGAGCGCGCCGCCGACGCCGGCGAATACTTCGCCCGCAACGCCGCGCGCTGGGACGAGATCCGCTCGCTCTATGTCTCCGACGCCGACGTCGAGGCCGCGATCCTGGGGGCCGCCGGCCCGGGGCCGTTCCGGCGGCTGGTGGACCTGGGATCGGGCACCGGGCGGATGCTGACCCTGCTGGGGCCCCACGCCGAGGTCGCGCTCGGACTGGACCTGTCGCAGCAGATGCTGAACCTCGCCCGCAACCGGGTGACCGAGGCCGGGCTGCAGAGCTGCGAGCTGCGCCACGGGGACATCTTCGCCACCCGCCTGCCCGACGAGAGCGCCGACCTGGTGGTCGTGCACCAGGTGCTGCACTACCTGGCCGATCCCGCCGCGGCGGTGCGGGAGGCGGCGCGGATCGTGGCGCCGGGCGGGCGGCTGATCATCGCCGATTTCGCGCCGCATCGCCTGGAGTTCCTGCGCGAGCAGCACCAGCACAGGCGCCTGGGCTTCGCCGAGCCGGAGATGGCCCGCTGGCTGGCCGAGGCGGGGCTGGGCCAGGTGCGGGTGAGCGCCCTGCCGCCGGCGCGGGACGGCGGCCTGACCGTCAAGATCTGGACCGCCGAGCGGGCCCGCGAGCCGCAACGGAGCGCCGCATGACCGCCTCCAAGACAGGCCTGGCCGACAGCGTCCTTGGCCCCATTGCCCGCGCGGGCATCGGGTCCACCGCCAAGCCGCGTGTCTCCTTCGAGTTCTCGCCGCCGAAGACCCCGGAGGCGGAGGAGACCCTGTGGGAGGCGATCCGCCGCCTTGAGCCGCTGGGCCCCAGCTTCGTCTCAGTGACCTACGGCGCCGGCGGCTCGACCCGCGACCGCACCCACCGCACCGTGCTGCGGATGCTGAAGGAGACGACCCTTCGGCCCGCCGCGCACCTCACCTGCGTCGAGGCCAGCCGCGGCGAAGTCGACGAGGTGATCCGCGACTACTGGGACGCCGGCATCCGCCACATCGTGGCCCTGCGCGGCGACCCGCCGGGCCAGATCGGCGGGGCCTATTTGCCGCGCGCAGACGGCTACGCCAACGCCACGGAACTGACCGCCGGCATCCGCGCGATCGGCGACTTCGAGGTCAGCGTCGGGCTCTATCCGCACGTGCATCCGGAGAGCCCGTCCATCGACCACGACATCGACGTGCTGAAGGCCAAGGTGGACGCCGGCGCCACGCGCGCCATCACCCAGTTCTTCTTCGACCTGGACGGCTTCCTGCGGTTCATGGACCGCGTCCGGAAGGCCGGGGTGACCATCCCGATCTCGCCCGGGATCATGCCGGTGACCAACTTCAAGGGCCTGAAGAAGATGTCCGGGCCGATCGGCATTCAGTTGCCGGCCTGGCTTGCGAACCTGTTCGACGGGCTGGACAAGGACCCGGACACGCGTCGGCTGCTGGCCTGCTCGGTGGCCACCGAGATGTGCGCGCGGCTGGCGGAAGAGGGCTTTGCCGACTTCCACTTCTACACGCTCAACCGCGCCGACCTTACTTATGCGATCTGCCGCGTGCTGGGCGTGCGCGAGCCGGAACAACCCACGACCACGGAGGCGGCCGCATGACCCGGACCGAACGCATCGCGGCGCTGAAGGCCGCCGCCAAGCAGCGCGTGCTGATCCTCGACGGGTCCTGGGGCGTGATGTTCCAGAAGCGGGGCCTGAGCGAAGCCGACTACCGCGGCGAGCGGTTCGCGGCCTACGAGGGCCAGCTCAAGGGGAACAACGATATCCTGTGTCTGACCCGGCCGGACATCGTGGGCGAGCTGCACGACGCCTATTTCGCCGCCGGCGCCGACATCAGCGAGACCAACACGTTTTCGGCCACCTCCATCGGCCAGGGCGAGTACGCCCAGGAAGCCGCCGTACGCGACATCAACCTCGAAGGCGCCCGCATCGCCCGCGCCGCCGCCGACCGCTGGACGGCCAAGGAGCCGCACAAGCCCCGCTTCGTGGCCGGCTCCATCGGGCCTTTGCCCGTGATGCTGTCGATGAGTTCCGACGTGAACGATCCCGGCGCGCGCAAGGTGACCTTCGAGCAGGTCTATCAGGCCTACCGCGAGCAGGTGCTGGCGCTCCACGACGGCGGGGTCGACCTGTTCCTGGTGGAGACGATCACCGACACCCTGAACTGCAAGGCCGCGATCAAGGCGATCCTCGACCTGGCGGACGAGGGCTACGAGCCCCTGCCCATCTGGATCTCGGGCACCATCACCGACCGGTCCGGCCGCACGCTGAGCGGCCAGACGGTGGAGGCGTTCTGGAACTCGGTGCGCCACGCCAAGCCCTTCGCGGTCGGCCTGAACTGCGCGCTGGGCGCGGAGCTGATGCGGCCGCACATCGCCGAGCTCAGCCGCATCGCCGACACGCTGGTTTCGGCCTATCCCAACGCCGGCCTGCCCAACGCCATGGGCGAGTACGACGAGACCCCCGACGAGACCGGCCACATGCTGCACGACTGGGCCGAGCAGGGGATCGTCAACATCCTGGGCGGCTGCTGCGGGACCACGCCGGAGCACATCAAGCACGTGGCCGACGCGGTGCGGGGCCTCGCGCCCCGGCCCATCCCGGAGCGGCCGACGGCCATGCGGCTGGCGGGACTGGAGCCGTTCGAGCTTGTCTGACCCTTACCCGCTCATCCCCGCGAAAGCGGGGATCCAGGTGTTTTCTGTGTTTCTGAGCTTCAAACCCAACAGCGGCGCCGATCTGGGCGCGGCAACGAAAAAAGCCTGGGTCCCCGCCTTCGCGGGGATGAGCGGTATTTAGAGAGCCATGCTTCCCAAGATCTTCATCAACGTCGGCGAGCGGACCAATGTCACGGGGTCCGCCAAGTTCAGGAAGCTGATCGAGGACGGGGCCTATGGAGAGGCGCTGTCGGTGGCGCGGCAGCAGGTCGATGCCGGCGCGCAAGTCATTGATATAAATATGGATGCTGGCCTGCTCGACTCCGTCGAGGCGATGAAGACCTACCTGAACCTGCTGGCTGCCGAGCCGGACATCGCCCGGGTGCCGGTGATGATCGACTCGTCGAAGTGGGAGGTGATCGAGGCGGGGCTGCGCTGCGTGCAGGGCAAGGCGATCGTCAACTCGATCTCCATGAAGGAGGGCGAGGCGAAGTTCGTAGAGCAGGCCCGGGCCTGCCTGCGCTATGGCGCCGCCGTGGTGGTCATGGCCTTCGACGAGGTGGGGCAGGCGGACACCGCGGCGCGGAAGATCGAGATCTGCACGCGGGCCTACCGCCTGCTGACGGAACAGGTCGGCTTCCCGGCCGAGGACATCATCTTCGACCCCAACATCTTCGCCGTGGCCACCGGGATCGACGAGCACAACAACTACGCGGTCGACTTCATCGAGGCCACGCGGGAGATCAAGCGGACGCTGCCGCACGCGCGGATCTCGGGCGGGGTCTCGAACGTCTCGTTCAGCTTCCGCGGCAACGAGCCGGTGCGGCGCGCGATCCACTCGGTGTTCCTCTACCACGCGATCGCGGCCGGCATGGACATGGGCATCGTCAACGCCGGCGAGCTGCCGGTCTATGACGAGATCCCCGAGGAGCTGAAGGTCGCCGTCGAGGACGTGATCCTCAACCGCCCGCAGCGCGACCCCAAGCTCAGCAACACCGAGCGGCTGGTGGAGCTGGCGCCCAAGTACAAGGGCGGCAAGTCGGAGGCCAAGGGGCCGGACCTGGCCTGGCGCGAAGGCACGGTCCAGCAGCGCCTGACCCACGCCCTGGTCCACGGCCTGACCGACTTCATCGAGGCCGACACGGAAGAGGCCCGCAGCCAGGCCGAGCGCCCGCTGCACGTCATCGAAGGCCCGCTGATGGACGGCATGAACGTGGTCGGCGACCTGTTCGGCTCGGGCAAGATGTTCCTGCCGCAGGTGGTCAAGTCGGCCCGGGTGATGAAGCAGGCGGTCGCCTACCTGATGCCCTTCATGGAGGCCGAGAAGGCCGGCAAGCCGCGCGAACACGCCGGGCGCATCCTGATGGCGACCGTCAAGGGCGACGTCCACGACATCGGCAAGAACATCGTGGGCGTGGTCCTGCAGTGCAACAACTACGAGGTGATCGACCTGGGCGTCATGGTCCCGGCCGACCGCATCCTGGACGAGGCCGTGGCCCACAAGGTCGACATGGTGGGCCTCTCCGGCCTGATCACCCCCAGCCTCGACGAGATGGCCTATGTGGCCGGTGAGATGGAGCGGCGGGGGATGAAGATCCCGCTGCTGATCGGCGGCGCCACCACGTCGAAGACCCACACGGCGGTGAAGATCGAGCCCAAGTACAAGGGCAGCCAGACGACCTATGTGCTCGACGCCAGCCGCGCCGTGGGCGTGGTCTCCGGCCTGCTGTCGGCCACCGAGCGCGACCGGCTGATGGCCGAGACGGCGGCGGACTACGTCAAGGTGCGCGCCGCCTTCGCCCGGGGCCAGGACAAGCGCGCGCGCTCCACCCTGGACGAGGCGCGCGACAACGCCTTCACCCCGGACTGGACCACCTACGATCCGCCGAAGCCGTCGTTCATCGGCACGCGGACTTATCAGGCCTATGACCTGGCCGACCTCGCCCGCCACATCGACTGGTCGCCGTTCTTCGCGAGCTGGGAGCTGATCGGGCGATACCCGCAGATCCTGGAGGACGACGTGGTCGGCGAGGCCGCCGTCAGCCTGTTCGCCGACGCGCAAGCCATGTTGCAGCGGATCATCGGCGAGCAGTGGTTCACCGCCAAGGGCGTGGTCGGCTTCTGGCCGGCCAATTCCGATGGCGACGACATCGTGCTCTACACGGACGAGATGCGGACCACCGAGCTCGCCCGCCTGCACAGCCTTCGCCAGCAGATGGCCAAGGACAAGAGCCAGGCCGACGGCGGCCGCGCCAACGTCGCGCTCGCCGACTTCATCGCGCCCGTCGGGACCAAGCCCGACTGGATCGGCGGCTTCGCGGTCACCGCCGGCCACGGGGAGGCCGAGATCGCCAAGGCGTTCAAGGACAAGGGCGACGACTATTCGGCGATCATGGCCGCGGCGCTGGCCGACCGCCTGGCCGAGGCCTTCGCCGAGGCCCTGCACCGGCGCGTGCGCACCGAGCTGTGGGGCTATGCGCCGGACGAGGCCTGGGACGTGGACGCGATGATCGCCGAGCAGTACCGCGGCATCCGCCCGGCGCCGGGCTATCCGGCCCAGCCCGACCACACGGAGAAGGGCACGCTGTTCCGCCTGCTGGACGCCGAGGCGGCCACGGGGCTGATGCTCACCGAGAGCTACGCCATGTACCCGACGGCGGCGGTGTCGGGCCTCTACTTCTCACACCCGGAGAGCCACTACTTCGGCGTGGGCCGGATCGAGAAGGACCAGGTCGAGGACTATGCGCGGCGCAAGGGGTGGGACGTGGCCACGGCCGAGCGGTGGCTGGGGCCGATCTTGAACTACGAGGCGTGAGGAGTGGCCTGAGGCTTAGCCTCGCGCTCGGCTTCCCGCTCCGCCTCCGCCAGCGCGCGCCATTTGTGCGACTGCCGGCTGACCAGCAAGCCGCCCCCGATGCCGATGAAGGCTATGAAGGCCGCCATCAGAGCCAGGCCCTGGATTGCTTCATTCATCTGGTCTTGCATCGGCTTGGAGATGTATGCCGGCGACGAGGGTTGCAACGCCAGCCACGAAAATACTCCCGATCCATGGGTTCGGGAAGCCGATCACGCCTTTGGTCGCGAGAGGCGCAAACATCGCGGCGCCAGCCGTGGCGGCCATGGCCTTTCCCGCCAGGTCGAGATCTTCTCCAAGCTTCCGCAGAAAAGTGCGCCAATAGCGGTCGGCGAAGTTGGCGGATCGAGGTCGCGGCGGCATGGCGGGCTCGGGCAGTGGGACGATCAGCCTGAACAATAGTTCGTCATTTGTTCTCGTCAAGCGCAGGCCCGAAGCTCAGTTGACCCGGACGGCCTCGGGCGGGTCGGCGGCGACGTCGATCACCACGATGCCGGCCTTCTGCCCGGTCTCGACATAGCGGTAGGCCTCGGCGATCTCCGCGAGCGGATAGCGCCGGTCGACCACCGCGCGGAACTGGCCGGCCGCCATCCGGGCCTTCAGGGCCTCGACGAAGGCCCGCGCGCCGCCCCGGGGCGGCAGGGGCACGCCGACCCGGTCGTTCCGGGCGATCGCCGACCACAGCATCAGCGGCAGGTACTCGCCCCAGGGCCCGACGTCCGTCGCCATGAACACGCCCGCAGGCTTCAGCAGCCTGCGGTAGCGGAAGTAGCTGGTCTTCCCCACCGCCTCGAAGACCACGTCGAAGCGCTCGCCGATGCGGCTGAAATCCTCCGCCGTGTAGTCGATGACCCGGTCCGCGCCGAGCGACCGGGCGAGCGCCAGGCGCCGGGTGGGGACCACCGCGGTCACCTCCGCGCCATAGGCCTTGGCGAGCTGCACTGCCGCCGAGCCGATGGCGCCGGACGCGCCATAGACCAGGACCTTGTGGCCGGGACCGACGTGGAACTTCCTCAGCCCGCTGTCGGCGTAGTAGGCGCCCTCGCAGACCACCGCCTCGCCGAAGGGCGTGTCCGGCGGCATCAGGGCGATGGGGGCGGTCTCGGGGAGGCAGACGTAGTCGGCGTGGGCGCCGTCGCTGCGAAACGGGCACATGCCGAACACCCGGTCGCTGGGCTTGAACGCCGTGACGCCGGCGCCCACCGCCTCCACCACGCCGGCGACGTCCATGCCGAAGATCGTGCGGCGCGGCCGGCGCAGGCCGAACATCAGCCGCCCCAGTCCCCGGGGCCGCAGCTCGCCGCAGTCGGTGCGGTTGACCGTCGCGGCATGCGCCCGGACCAGGACCTCGCCGGCCGCGGGCGCGGGCTTTGGCGCGTCGCAGATCTCTATGACGTCCGGTGACCCGTAGCGCCTTGTCACCGCGGCTCGCATGGTCAGAGGGTCCGTCACCGCGGTGCGCCCGGCCTGGCGGCTCCGGCGGGGGGCGGAGGCCGGGGGTGAGCCTACGCGCGAGGCGGGGGTGCGGCTAGGGCCGCGTAAGGATGAGGATCGATATCGCGTCCCCTTATTTCAATCCATAAATCTCTAGGGTTTTCCGGGCGTTAGCGTCCATCGGAAAAGCCGTACCCCCCGCCCGTGCCCCTAAGTCGGCTTTTGTCAGGATAGCATGGCTGCGACGGCCCGCCGCAAGGCCGCTCAGACGCGCTTCCGCCGCTCGTCCAGCTTTCGGACGCCCTCAACTTCCTTCATCCCAACCATATGAATTACCATCAACTCCTTGCCCGCATCCGCGATCTGCTCGCGGAACGCCGATCCATTGACTTCGCCCCAGACGATGTCGCCGCCCTCGATCCTGGCGCGGTACGTAGCTGCCACCTCGGATGCGCGCGCGAGACTTGCCTGAACGCAGACCGGCACGTTCGCCGGTTGGTTGAGCAGCCTGACTAACATCGCCTCGGCGGCCCGGATCATAGCGCGGCTGGTGTCTCCTAACTCGGTCTTCAGTTCCGCGTTGCCGCTGAGGCCTCCCGGCTGCGTGATCTTCAGCTTCTTCTCCGCCTCCTCGAAATCGAGACTGGCCCTCAGGATGGCCCCTAGTCTGGCGTTGGCGGCGCGGTCTTCGGCCTCGATCTGCATCTTGTCTTGCTGCCGGGATTTCTGGCTCGCGATTAGCGCCGCCGCGATGATTGCCGAGACCGTCCCTACCGCCTGCACCCACGCGGCGGTCCCGCTTCCGAACAGGCCCTTGGGGTCAGCTTCTGCGGCCAGTCCGATGAGCGCGGACCCGAAGAGCGCCACGAAGATGAGAAGCCAGAGCGATGGCAGACGCGCCCAGAGAACGCGCGGGCGGATGCTCAGCCTGAACTCGCCATCATCGCGTGGATAGCCCGAGCCGTCGTGAAGCCGAACCAAGCTCAGCAGCGCCACGGCGAAGGCAATCGCGCCAATCACGACAACCAGCCCGACGGTCGCCCCGAAGTCGATCTGGGTCCAGGACCAGGGTGGAGGCGCGGTCGGCGATGCCGCCTGGAGCTGGATGCTCATGGATGCTCCCCTACGGGCCGACGCGCGAGCCCGAGGATAGCTTCTCACGGCCACGCTTCGGGGTGAAGCACGCCGCCGCGAACGTCGGTGCCGAGCGCCAGGCCGACGACCGGCGCGTTCATCGCCAACTCACCCCGCCGTGGCTAAGCTCTGCCGCGCGCGGGGGAGCCAGTCGATGTTCAAGACCCTTTCGACCATCCGGTCGGACGCTCGGGCCTATCGCGAGTGGTTCGAGTTCGTCGGGCGCACGCTGGCCAGCGGCCCGGCCCGAAGCACGCGCGACCTCGCCACGATGTTCTGCACCAGCGGTGAGCCGCTCGACGGCAAGCCGACCACGGCGGAGGATTTCCCGGCGGTCGTCGGTGCCCTGACCCCTTCGTTGGTTGCGTTTCAGGGCTGCAAGCTGATCTCCGGCGAGATGGAGGCGCGCTTCACCAAGAGCCTCCGGGTTCCCGTGCCGGAGCGGGTCGCCCACCTGACCGCTCGCGGGACGCGGGTCCTCGACTGGCCGGGCTGGCGCGTCGAGTTCCTGTTCCAGCGATATCAGGTGGCCCAGGCCCTTCGGCGACTATGGAAGCCGTTCGCGGGCGCGGTTGGTGTAGCGGGCGTGTTTGCCACGCTGCTCAAGCTCGTGCTGATGTGGAACACCGAGCAGGCCGCGATTGCCGGGGCGCTGGCGGGCGTCGCCGCCCTGGCGAGCCACCTCCTGTCCGCCCGCCCTTAAATCTACCGCCGGGCTGGGATTTCCGCGCCCAGGAGGCCGCGGGAGCGCCGCGAGGCAGTCCGGGTAGCCCTCGGGGCCGGTTCGGGCCTGTAGGGCCGCCCCAGGAGTCGCGGCGGGCAGTTGCCGCGCGCAGATCGGGGGCGTGCCGGGGGGGGCGTAGCCGGGCGCGAACTTGAAGTGTAGCGTAGCCTTAGGATCGCGCGGTGGACGGGGGTCACATGCGTAGGGCGGGCTGGTTTCGGCTCTGGCTTCTGCTGACAGTCCTGGGCGTCCCGGCGGCCGCGATCTGGGGCGAGGTCCGGGATGATCGTGTCTGGCAACGCCTCGACGAGGCCACCATGAACCGCTGCGTCGACGTGGAGCTTTCACGCCCTGATCACCCGGACGCTGTCGTGTGCGCGCGGCGGGCCGGGGCCTACAAGGCGAACTTCCAGCGCGAAGGGACGACACTGCTCCGCTACTGGTCCCTGCGGCTCGGGGTCATGTTCGTGGGAGATCTCATCATCACCGGCCTGGTCGTCGCGTTTGTCCTCGCGATCCGTTGGGTGGTCAGGGGCTTCCGCGCGACAGGCGGCTAGTGCAGCGGCTCGCCCGATCCCGGTCCCGGTCCCGGTCCCGGCCCCCACGCCTCGAGGAATTCGGTTACAGGATATCCAATCCCCAAAGTTTCCCTTCGCCACTGATCCAGCGTGCTCCAGCGTCCGGCCGCCTCAAGGACGAGCCGCTACGCGGTCGGCTACGCGCCGCTCCGCCGATCCCCCGGGACCGACCGGAGGTCGGCCCGAGGGCAGGCCAAGACCCGGCCGGACGCCGGAGCTTTGGGCTTGGCATGGGCTTAAGGGCGGGTGTGGCGTACGGCCTGGCTTGACCGCGGGCCTGGCCGGCCCATGCTGATCGCCTGGGGGATGGGTGGCGGACGAAGCGAAGCTTGGCACGGATTGGACGGACGAAGAGCTCGACCTGATCGTCGGCGACTACTTCGCCATGCTCGCGGCCGAGCAGGCCGGGCGGCCTTACGTGAAGTCGCATCACGGCGCGCGGTTGATGGCGCAGATCGGGCGCACGCACCGGTCGGTCGAGTTCAAGCACATGAACATCTCGGCCGTGCTGGAGGAGCTCGGGCGGCCGACGATCCGCGGCTACAAGCCGAAGATGAACTATCAGCGCTCGATCCTGCAGGCGATCGAACGCCATCTGCTTCAGCCGGAGGCCGGCTGGTCGCCTGAGCCCGCCAGTGGGTTTGCCGAACCGCTGTCGCTGTTCCTTGAGCCGGCGCCGCCGCTGATGCCGCCCAAGACGAGGCCGGCGGAACTGGAGCGCCTGGTGCGCAAGTTCGACCCGGGCGAGCGGGATTTCCGCAACCGCGCCTTGGGCAAGGCGGGCGAGGAGGCGGTGTTCCACTTCGAGCGTCATCGGCTGGAAGGCGAGGTCAGGCCGGATCTGGCGCGCAAGGTGCGGTGGGTGGCGCCGGAGGATGGCGACGGCGCGGGATACGACATCCACTCGTTCGATCCGGACGGACGCGAGCGGCTGATCGAGGTGAAGACCACCTTGGGCGGTCGCACGACGCCCTTCTATCTGACCCGCAACGAGAACTCGCTGGCTGAAGAGCGCTTGGACGCATTCCGATTGCTGCGGGTCTATTCCTTCGCGCGGGAAGCGCGGATGTTCGAGATCAGGCCGCCGTTGGCGGAGGCGGTGAGGTTGTCGCCGCACACGTACCAGGCGTCGTTCGCTTAGCGCGTCGGGCTTAGCATGGGTTTATGGGCCGGTATGGCGGGGTGGACTCGGCGGGTGAAACCCCCTCCGTCGGCTTTGCCGACTCCTCCCCCTGACCGCGCTTCGCGCTGGGGGAGGATCTAGCGGGGGTAATTGGGGGACAGGATCGTCTGTCCCCGTCGCTGAGTTTGCCTAGGCCTTCACGGCTTTGCGGAGGATCTCGTTGACGCGGCTTTGCCAGCCGGGGCCGGATTGGCGCAGGCGGTCGAGGATGTCGCCGTCGAGGCGCAGGGTGACCTGGCGCTTGGGGTTGTCGAGCCTGGGGCGGCCGCGTCGGGTGAGGGCGCCGTCAGCGGGGCGCAGCACGCGGTCGCCTTCGCGCAACTCGGCGCGGTCGAAGAAGTCGTCGGTCAGTTCAGGGGCGTCGTCGGGATCAATCCAGACGGGCGCGCCATCGTTTGCGTTCTTTCGCATTGCACTTCCTCATCGAGATGATGCGGCGGCCGCCGTCGCGCAGAGTCCAAACCACGACCACCATGGCGCGGTTCAACCGGCCGACAGCGATCCAGCGCGTCTCGCCGTAGTCCTGCCGGTCGTCTTCCATTTGGAAGTGCTTTCCGGCGAAGAGCTTGGGCGCATCCTCGAAGTCGAGGTTCCTTTGTTTAAGCGTCTCGGCCCGTTTGGCCGGGTCGTAGGTGATGAGCACTCAAGGCGCCTCCGCTGGGTCTAGGTGTCGGTCGGGTCATGTCCATATCCTTCGTCCTGGAGGCGCCTTACGCGCCTGGCGTCCGACGGCTTGAGTGCTGCCGGTGCGTTTTTGTAACGACAACAAATGAATCGAGCAAGAAAAAACGTAGCTACGGAAATTACAACTACATCATCGTCGGCGGGCAAATGTTCTCTGTTTGTGCTGCTTGAAGCAAGCCTGTTATGAGTGGCTTCGAATTGGGGGGATCACCTGTCGCCGTCGCGCGAAATCGAGGTTGGTTTGGCGGGGTGGACTCGGGGGGTGCAACCCCCTCCGTCGGCTTCGCCGACACCTCCCCCTGATCGCGCTTCGCGCTGGGGGAGGATCTAGCGGGGGTAATTGGGGGACAGGAACGCCTGTCCCCTTCACCTCAAACGAAAGCGCCGCCGGCCATGGCCGGCGGCGCTCGCGTTCGTGGATCGTTCGTTAGGTCAGGCTGCGGTAAGCGCCATAGCGTTTTTGCGGCGCGCCATCCGCAGTCCGCCGCCGACCATGCCAAGCCCACCGAGCATCATCGCCCAGGTTGCGGGCTCCGGAATGGCCACCGCGCTGCCAGTGACACCGCGAAATTGAGAACCTCCCTGGTACTCGGCGCCATTCGCCCCACCATAGGCGCTCAAGCTGAGGGCGTCGCTGCCGCCCAGGGACAATGAGTTCGCAAAGGTAATATAGAGCGCATGGGGTCCGAGGTTGATGGCAAAATATTCGCCACCTCCATCATAGATTCCGGTCGTGCAATTGTTGCAGCTCGCAGAACCGGAAAGGTCAATGTCGGAAGCGACGACTGCATGCGTGGTGGCGTCCCACGAGAACGTTCCAGACAGGTTCGCGAATTGGTCGCCCGAGTACGCGGCATCAGAGGAAAAAGTATACGGGATGACCACGTCGGCCCGCGCGCTCGACGTTAAGCCCATGCCAACAACGGCGCTGAGCGCAGCTATCCCGACGGTAAGTCCTCGCATCATTCTCATGTTTCGCCCCTGACGTGTGCAAATGCCACCATGAGTAGCCTATGGGAAAGCTTAACTGAAGTTAAGAGGCGGCGTCGTGGAAATTAATTTCGGTTAATTTCGGGGGACAGGAACACCTGTCCCCTTCGCCTGGCAGGCCCATGGACTCGGCGGGTGCGACCCCCTCCGCCGGCTTCGCCGACACCTCCCCCTGATCGCGCTTCGCGCTGGGGGAGGATCTTCAGATGTTCCGCTTTTGTTCTTGATTTCGCGAGTGGGTTATGAGAGGGTTTGGCCGGCCCTCCTGCGCCCTTGACGGCGCTTGCGCGGGCTGCGGGCCTTGGCGGGAAATTCAGCGATGGCGGATGGGGAGCGCTCCGAGGCGGGGCGGTTTGTGGGGGTTTGCGAGCTGACGGCGGAGGCGGCGTCGGCGATCTGTGGGCGGGTGGCGGCCGGCGAGAGCCTGATGGCGCTGGGGCGCGATCCGGCGATGCCGCACCGCACGACGCTCCGGCGGTGGGCGGAGCGGGACCCGGACTTCCGCGCGCGGCTGGGGGCGGCGATGCGCGAGGCGCGGCTGGCGCGGCGGCTGCGGGACCGCGAGGCGGCGGCGCGGCGGGCGGCGGAGCTTGCGGCGCGGCCTCGGGCGCCGCGGGGCGGGTCGGTGAGCCGCTACAGCCGCGAGCTGGGCGAGGCGATCTGTGCGCGGCTGGCCAATGGCGAGAGCCTGGTGGCGATCGCGCGCGATGCGGACATGCCGTGCTGCGGCACGGTCTATGGCTGGCTGCACCGGCACGCGGAGTTCGCCGACCTCTACGCCCAGGCGCGGCAGGCGCAGGCCGACTACTATTTCGACGAGGCGCGCGAGGTGGCGCTGGGCTCTACCCACGCGACGGTGTGGTCCGACCGGCTGCGGTTCGATGTGATCCGCTGGCAGACCGCGCGGGTGGCGCCGAAGAAGTACTGTGAGCGGCTGGTGGTGGAGGCGGAGGTCGCCGCGCTACGGGCCGAGGCGGCGAAGGCCGAGGGCGAGGCCAAGGCCGCGTCGAACCGGCTGATCATCGATGTCGTCCGCTTCCAGCGGGCCCCGAACGGCAAGGTGCTGGCGGCCCCGCCCCGCAACGCGGCGGAGGAGGCCGACTGGGTCGAGGCCTACGGCCGGCCCTACGACGGGGCGCGGTAGGCGCGGGGGCCATTGACCCCTGACCTTCGCGCCCGTCTGGAGGCGGGAAGGGCTCCAGAGATAGGCGACGACCTGTTACGCGAACGCCGCCTGGGCGAGGCCCATCATCTGCTCGAAGTTCTTCGAGTAGAACAGCTCGCGGTCGGCCTCCGACAGGTCCCCGAAGGTCCGTTCGAACCGGCCGATGGGGTCGTTGGTCCCCTCCGGATGCGGATAGTCGCTGGAGAACATGTAGAGGTCCGCGCCGGAGTCGCGGATCAGATAGCCCGCGTCCTCTCCCGGGAACGGCGTGAATTTCACATGCCGGCGAATGATCTCGGAGGGCTTGGCCGACAGCGCCTGCAGGTAGGGATCGGTGCGCCCGAAGCTGCGGGCGCCCATGTCCATCTGGCGCAAGAACCCGGGCACCCAATAGGCGCCGTACTCGATGACGCCGCCGCGCAGCTCCGGGATGCGGTCGAAGACACCGTCATAGACGAGCGCGGCCAGGAACATCTCCGCCGAATGCGGCAGCACGACGTAGTCCTTGAACCGCAGGTTCTCGCCGCCGCCGTGGAGGTCCGGCGAGGGCGCGCGGCCGTTGTTGAGGTAGGCCGGCGGCAGCACCCGCGACCCCGCGCCGATGTGCAGGACGAACGGAATGTTCCTGGCGGCCAGCAAGGCCCAGAAGGGATCCAGCTCCGGGTGGCCGGGCGAGCGTTCGCCCCCCGGCGTGGAAGGCGTCCAGACCGCGCCGCAGCCCAGGCGGATGGCTTCCTGCGCCTCCTCGACGGCGCGGGCCGGATCGTCCAGCGGCACATAGGCCACGCCGATCAGGCGCTCATCCTTGCAGAAATCCGCCATGGCGCGGTTGGCGGCGCGGGTTCCGGCGTAGACGACGTCGATGTCCGACGAGGTGCGGAACGGCCGCAACGCCGAGGTGGGGAACACCAGTTGGCTGGCGAAACCCAGCTCGTCCAGCGCGCGGGCTCGCTCGGCCGGGTCGCAGGCGCCGAAAGCCAGGCGGCCTTTCGGCCCGGCGATCAAGCCCTCGATCACCTTTTCCTTGGGCGCCACGACCGGCGGCCGCGTGGACGGCGGGTCGCGCCGCAGCAGCCGATCCTTCATCGCGCCTTCGGCGAAGGGGACCAGCCAGTCGGCCGGCTCCATCAGATGGCTGTCGGCGTCGTGGTAGACCCGCCCCTGAGCATAAGGCATCCGACGTCCTCCCGCGCGTGGCCTGGACCCGATGGCCCGACGCCACACTATCTCCTGCGATCAGCCGTGCTTACAAACGGTTTTTGGGCCGGCGCCTGATCCTGTTTCGCGCTGGAGGAGGATCTTGGGGCGGCGCCTAGGAGGCCTGGGCCAGGCCGGTGGACGGGCCGGGCGCGGGGCGGGCGGGCGCGCCTTCGAGGCGGCGGTCGATGGCGCGGACGACCATGGCGGCGGCCCATTTGTGGGCGGTGAACATGTCGGCCGCCAGGGCGCCGGCGAGGGGCACGGCGCTGACCGTGGTGCGCAGGAAGAGGAGCGCCGCGGCGCCCAGGAGGGCCGAGGGCGGCGCCCCGGCGCGCGCGCCCTGCACCAGGATGAAGCCGCCGGCGAGGGTGGAGTAGAGCTCGCCAACCCCCGGCACCCAGCTCAGCACGCCGTCGATCCCGAGGCTGAAGGGGCCCAGGCGCACGATGCTGTCGGACATGCGGCCGACGAAGGCCACGCTGTCGCTGATCGCGCGCAGCTCCGTATCGCTCTTCATGGTCGTCTCCATATGAGGTGTCCGGGGCATGGCGTCAGGGGTGGGGCTCGGCGGCGCCCGGGGCGGTCTCGCCGCCGGCTTCGGCCTGGGCGGTCGCGGCGCGGTAGGCCTCGCGCCGGCGGCTCATGGCCGCCGAGACGCTGTCGGCCGCGCGGCGGACGCCCTCGTAGACCTTGTCGTCCAAGTCGGCCATCCGGCGGCTGAACGGGGATTCGGGCCCGATGCTCTCGGTGATCTTGCGGCCGAGCGCACTGAGCTCTTCCTGCAGGCGGCGGTTGGCGGCGTCGAACTCGCCGGCCGCCGGGCCGCGTTCGCCGAGGCTCACCCGCACGGCCTGGGCGATGAAGCCCGAGCGGGTCATGCCGCGCGCCTCGGCGGCGGCGTCCAGCCGCTGCACCAGCCGCTCGCCGAGCGAGATGTTCACCCGGATGGGCGGATCGTCGACGGAGACGTCGATGGGGATGGCCAGCACGCCCGGGGGGGCCGCGATCTCCTCCAGCGGCGTGGGCGTCGGCCAGGCCTCGCCGGCGCCGGCCATGGCGTCCAGGCCGCGGGTCAGGGCGGCGCGGGCGTTGACCAGCAGCTCGCCGAGGTCGCGGCCCTCGGCTTCGCAGTCCGGCAGGTCGGGAAACCGGGCGCGGTAGCCGCTCGAGGCCGAGCCGCTCACCAGGGCGACAAACAGAACGATGCTCATTTTTGCGGATCCCAGGGCGATGACCGTCCGGGACAAGATTGTGTAGTTTTGCGCAAAAACAAGCGTCGCCGCGAAAATCGGGGCGGCCCGCGCCCAGGGGCCCGAGGCGAGGGCCGCCTGCGACAGATCGCCCTCGGCGGGGCAGCCGGCTCTATTGGCCGTCGGCCTCGATCGCCGTGCGGTGCGGCGAGGCCGCGTGGAACTGGCCGACGAAACGGCCATCCTGCCAGACGTCGCAGCCGGTGGGGAACTGGCCGCCGAGCGCGCGGCGCATGGCCGCCTCGTCGCCGAACAGCATCATCTGGACGGGAGCCGCCGCTTCGCCCCCGGGCGACAGGCGGTAGAACTGGTACGCGGGCATCGACACTCCTACGCCCGGTGAGGTGGCAGAGTTCCCGCGGAATTCAAAGGGCCGGCGCTTTCGAGAGCCGTGGTCCGGAACTCGCCTGAGGCGCGAGCCGCATTGCGACTTCCGGTTAACCAAATAACGTCGTTGGACTTCCAGGACAGACGCCCATGGCCTTCGCCGCGGGGCTGCGCCGGGGGAGGTCCTTGGGGGACTCCATGAACAGATTGCCCAGGCTTTTGCTTGGCCTCGCCGCCGCGGGCGCGATGTCGGCCGCCGGCGCGGCCCACGCCCTGACCATCACCGTCACGCCGTCGCTCGCGCCCAACGCGTTCGGATCGCCGTCCTATGCGCCGTGGGTCACCAACGCCGTCAACGCGCTCTACACCGGCCAAACCAGCGCGGGGACGCCGGGAACGCCCAGCTACTATCAGGCGCAGAGCAACGTGCAGGCGTCGGACCTGGTGGTCACCAACTTCAGCGCCTGGATGGGGCAGGCGGAGCCGGGCGGGGCCTTCGCCGGCGAGCTGGGCAACCGGGGCCACTTCGGCCTGTCGATCCTGGGCGACGGCCAGCAGTTCTCGATCAGCGAGCTGTCGTTCAACGCGGTTTCGACCGACGCCGGCGACGCGCTGGGGTTCAGCTTCGCGACCGGCGGCTACGACTACTCCAACAGCTACGTGGGCGTGCTGGCCGGGGCCGACGGGATCGTGGGGACCGGCGACGACGTCTTCATCACCAGCGGGCCGAACACCCAGTTGGTCGACGCCCTGTTCGGCCGCGGGTCGGGCAATGCGCTGGAGGGCCTGTGCACAGGCTGCACCCAGGCGCAGGAGCAGGCGGCCATCGACGCCGCGGCCGCCTCGTTCGGGACCCAGCCGTTCCAGTTCACCGGCACCTACCAGCTCCACGGCGTGACCGGCGGGCTGCTGGCCCAGGGGTCGGGGACCTTTGACGTGGGCGTTCCGGAGCCCAGTGCCTGGGCCCTGACGATCGCCGGGTTTGGCCTCGCGGGCGTAGCGCTCCGCCGCCGCAGGGTGCTCGCCATGGGCTGACGCCGCGTTCCGGCGGGCGCTCCTGGCGCGGGCGTCCACGCCCGGCCGCGGCGCCCGCCGATCGGCGGAACGACCGTGGCCTTGAGGCGCTTATGGCGGGCGGCTGGGAGGTCACGGATGCTGCTGGAACCGGGATCGACCTGCTGGCGGCGGGACACGTCGGACCGCGCGGCGCTGCTGATCGACATGGCGGACTATTTCGACGCGGCCATGGAGGCCATGTCCCAGGCGCGGCGGTCCATCCACCTGCTGAACTGGGCCTTCGAGCCCGACACCCTGTTCCACCCGCAACCCGGCTGCACGGGGCCGCAGAGCGACCGGATCGCCACCTTCCTGACGCGCCTGGCGCGGGAGGCGTCGGGCCTGGACGTGCGCATCCTCTGCTGGAAATCGGCCGCGCCGGTGGCGGCCACCCAGCGGTGGTTCCCGATCGCCGACCGCTGGGAGTTCAAGGACAGCAACGTCAAGTTCGTGCTCGACGGCAAGCTGCCCGTGGGGGCCAGCCACCATCAGAAGATCATCGTGGTCGACGACGCCATCGGCTTCTGCGGCGGGGGCGACATCGGCCCCGACCGCTGGGACACGGCACAGCACCTGGACGACGACCCGCGCCGGGCGAAGACCAAGCGGCGGGCCACCAAGAGGGGCCACCCCAACGACTTCGACAGCCGCCATGAGGTGATGGGCGTCGTGGAGGGCGCGCCGGCGCGGGCGCTGGGCGCCCTGTTCCGCGACCGCTGGGCGAGGTGCACGGGCGAGGTCCTGCCCGAGCCCGCGACCGTCCTCAAGCCGGCCTGGCCCAAGGGTGTCGCCGCCCAGTTCAGAAACGTCGAGGTGGGCCTTTCGCGCACCATCGGCGCCTGGCGGCGCTATCCGGAGGTGCGCGAGGTCGAGGCGCTGCACCTGGCCGCCATCCGCGAGGCGGAGCGCTGCATCTACATGGAGAACCAATACTTCACCTCGCCGCTGATCGCCGGCGCCCTGGCCGCGCGCCTGGCCGAGCCGGACGGGCCGGAGGTGGTGCTGATCGGCACCGAGCATTCCCCCAGCTATTTCGACCAGCTCACCATGGACGGCACCCGGGTGAAGTTCATCGAGCGGCTGAAGCGCGCCGACAGGTACGGCCGGTTCCAGGCCTACAGCCCGGTGACCACGCTCGGGCGGATCATCATCGTCCACGCCAAGCTGACCATCGTCGACGACCGGCTGCTGCGCATCGGCTCGGCCAATATCAACAACCGCTCCATGGGCTTCGACACCGAGTGCGACATGAGCTTCGAGGCGACCGGCCGGCGCGGCACCGGCGCCCGCCGCGAGATCGAGCGGCTGCGCACCCGGCTCCTGGCCCACTGGCTGGGCTGCGACGAGCCCACCATGGCGGCGGCGATCGGCGAGGGGGGCGGCGTCGGGGCGGGCGTGGAGCGGCTGCGCAACGCCGGCTACGCGCGCCTGCGGCCGATCGAGCTGAAGGCGCTGGGCCCGTTCGGCGAGGCGGTGGCGGCCTATCACCTGGGCGACCCCATGAGCCCCGCCGACAGTTGGCGGCTGCTCGGCCGCAAGCGCGCCGGCCTGAACGCCGACCGCAGAGGGTACGCCGCGGCGAAGGGGTAGGGACCAACCCCCCGGGGCGGCGAGCTAAAAGCACCCTTAGATGGCGCTGTGATATTTCGCACTTTCAAGTTGAACAATTGCGTTCGTCGAGTACTGTTCTTCTGGGGTCGTCGGGGAGCAGCAAATGGTTTTGGAGGCAATGACACGGCGTTCCGCCGCAGCGCGCCGCTGCGCCCGGGCGCTGAGGCGCCGAGCTGGAGCCGTGGCGACCCTGATGGCGGGAGGCCTGCTGGTCTCCGCGTGCGCCACGGTGACGTCGACGCAGGAGGCCGTCGATGCCGACACGCACGTCGTGTCGGCGAGCGAAGGCCTGCCGTACTACCTTCCGAAGCGGCCCATTCTCATAACCGTGGTGGTCGACAAGGGCGACAAGCCTGCGCCGCCTTCCTTGACCGTGGCTCAGGGCGTGATGGAGCCGGACATGGCCCATCGTTTCACGCTGAAGTACGGGCAAAACGCCGTCGGCACCAATGCCATCGTGGTGGGCATCAATTCCAAGGGCCTGCTGCAAAGCGCCAACAACACGATCACCAGCAGCACGGGTCAGATCGCGACCAACCTGGGTGCGGTCCTGGGCGCGGTGTCCGGAATGGCCGTCCCCGCCGCCCCAGCCCCGGCGCAGCCCTGCGTGGCGGGCCAGACGTACAACTATGTCTACCATACGGACGGCGCCCTCGGCGCCCAGCCGCCGATCGCGTGCGGCATCACCCTGACCATCACGCGCGACATACCGACGGCGAAGATTCCCTCGGCGGTGAATGCGTCGCTGCTGCCCGGTGCGGGGAAGTCGAAGGCCGGCTTCTTCTTTCGGCAGGAAATCGCCTACAAAATTGAAGCCACAGACACCGCGGGTGCTCTTCTCGGCCAATGGATTGCCTACTCGCCAGACGCTTCGGATACCTTCTTCTATCCCATCAGTGCGACGCTGTTTGCCAATAGCCACACGAATTTCACGTTCACAGACGGGATTCCGAGCAACGTCGATCAAACCACCGACAGCGAGATCAATGGCGTCCTGCAAATTCCGGCAAATATAATTTCAGGATACACGACGGCGCTGGGCCAGGTGTTTTCCGCATTCAATACCGATAGAACCGACAAGGTCTCGGCGGCGGTCAGCAAATCGAAGCTTGAGTACTGCAAGGCCACGATCGCCGCAAATTCCCTGGCCGGAAAGTCCCCGGCCGATCAGGCGACGGCCGAAGCCAACATCAAGGCGGCTTGCCAATAGCCACGGCATCGGCCTGTCGGACTTTGCGGCGCGCGGGCCTGAACGCGGACCGCAGAGGCTACGCCGCGGCGAAGGGGTGATCGGGCGGCCGGACTACGGCCCGGCCCGACGCGCGGCCTCGCGCTCAGCCAAGCGCCTCCCGCCACCCACCGCCGATAGATTTCAGCGCTGGCGCCTGGCGGCAATATTTCCTTCGCAGGGGCGGGGGATTCGTAGGCTCGGTACTGAGCGCCTTGCGTCGTGGCGGCGGATCGGGTTGCGACCTGGCCCGCTCTGCGTTCCTTGCGGATACTACCTGTGGGGGCGCCTGGCGGCGCGGTTGGGCGGCCCGGGGCCAATGTGGATTGGAATGGGCGGTACGGCCGGCGGGATGATGTCCGAGCGAGAAGATCCCCTGACCCTGACCTTCCGCTGCCCCAAGGAGCTGGAGGGGCTGCTGCCGCCGCCGGTGCCCGCGGCCCAGGGGCTGCCCGGCTGGCTGAGGGCCATGCCGGCCCAGGCGTTCAGCGCGGTGGTGGCCGGGGACGACGACACCGCCAAGCGCTGCCCGCCGTTCGTCGACGCCATGACCAGCGGCTTCCTGATCCCGCTGATCTGCGACGTGAGGGTCGAGAACGGCGAGTTCACCTGGGACAACGACCTGCCGGCCGGCGGCGCCGTCGGCTTCCCGCGCTCGCCGATCGGGATCCACGACGCCTCCCAGGTGAGCGGCACGCCGCTGTTCGACGCCGACCGGTTCATGATCAAGTTCCACAACCTGTGGACCATCGAGGCGCCGCCGGGCTACGCGCTGATGTTCACCCATCCAGTGAACCGCTTCGACCTGCCGTTCACGACCCTGACCGGGCTGGTGGACAGCGACCGCTACCACGACGCCTGGATCAACTTCCCGGCCCATTGGCGGGATGCGGGTTTCAGCGGGGTGCTGCCGAGGGGCACGCCGGTGGCGCAATGCTTCCCGGTGAGGCGGGAGACCTGGGCGGCGCGGACTGCGACCTTCACCGACGAGGAGGCGCAGCGCACGCACGAGGTGCTGAACGCCATCGGCCGCGAGAAGGGCGTCTACCGGCGGCGGTACCGGGCCTAGAGCGTTCGGCGACCTGGTAGAATCGGCTGTGCGCCCCCTCCGTCTCGCCGCGTCCCGCGTCGATCCACCTCCCCCGAAGGGTACACTTCGGGGGAGGTGTCAGCGAAGCTGACGGAGGGGGCGACGCCGTCGCGTCAACTCGAGCGCCGAACGCCCTAGGACCCGCCGTTCGCCTCAAGGCCGAGGAACTTGGCGGCGGCGCTGGGGCGCAGGAAGACGCGACCGTGCGGGGCGGCGGCGAGGGCGGTGATGGCCAGGCCCGCCGCCTGGGCCGGGCCGCGGGCCGCGGCGCGCAGGGCCGCCTCGCCGGCGGCGCGCTCGCCCATCTCCAGCAGGCATTTGGCGAGGGCGATCCGGGTCACGGCGTCGTCGGGCAGGGCTGCGAGCGCCTGGCGATAGAGGTCGGCGGCGGCGGCGTATTCGCCGTCCAGGGCCATGAGATTGGCGAGCGCGATCCGGGCGTCGCGCCGCTCCGGCGCCATGGCGCGCACCTCGAGGAACAGGCGGCGCGCCCCGGCCCGGTCGTTGCGCTGCAGGTGCAGATAGCCCAGCCCCATGCGCAGGACGGCGGCGTCGGGCGCCAGCGCAAGCCCGGCCTGGAACGCCCCGGCGGCCTCGTCGAAGCGTCCCAGCTTGGCGAGCTGGTCGCCGAGTTCGAGGAACGCCTGCGGGTAGGCCGGCCGCCGCGCCGTGGCCTGGCGGAGTTGATCGAGCGCCTCCTCGCCCCGCCCGGTGTCGGCCAGGGCCCGGGCCAGCAGGGTCTCGGTCGCCGGATCGCCGCTGCGCCTGGCGGCCCCGCGCAAGGGATCGAGGGCCTCCTGTGCGCGGCCCTGTTGCAGCAGCGCCTGGCCGAGGAGCTGGGCGGCCAGGACATGGCCCCGGTTCGACTTCAGGACGCCGGCGGCAAGGCGCTCCGCCTCATCGAGGCGATGGTTCCGCAGGGCCAGAACCGCCCGGTCCAGCGCCTCCTGGATGGTGCTCGGCCGTTCGTGGAGGGAAGGGGGAGGCTTCGGCATCGCGGGCGACAACAGGGCAGGCGACGGCGATCGTCAAGCGCTTGGGCCGGCTCCTGGAACGCGGGAGGCCGACGGCGGCGGGGCCCGCTTCAATTCCGGTAGAGGTTGGCCAGGCGCTTGGCTTCGCGGTCGTCGAAGCCGAGGGGCCAGGCGAAGTGGGCGCGCCATTTCACGCGCCCGCAGCCGGGGCAGTTCCAGGCGACCCGGCGGGCGACCTGCTCCAGGCGGGTGGCGTGGCCGCCGGACTTGAGCTCCCGCAGGCGGTCGATCACCCGCTCCACCCGGTAGGCCTTGGTCCAGCCGCAGAGGGCGCAGGCCAGCAGCAGGCGCGCGCCGGGATAGTGGCGATGATCGCCGAGCGTGGCCTTCTCGCCGACGGGCACGATGCGCATCTTCATCATGAAGAGAACAAAAGCAGAACATGAAGCTCGTGGCGAGTCCGAAATTCAAGATCGCCAAGCGGACAGGCTCGGGGAACGCCGTTCCGGCTGGGGCGTTTGTCCGCGGCTTTTCAATCAAGAGGCTGTCATGCGATCCATCCTTCTCTTCGCCATCGGCGTTCCGCTCCCGGTGATCCTGCTGCTGGCGTTCTGCACGCACCACTTCTAGCCGTCAGCGCGCCCAGAGCTTGTGGGCCAGGACCCCGGCGCGGGCCTCGATCGCCTGGGCGGCGTCCAGGGCGAGGTCCTCGCGGTAGCGGGACGCGATGAGCTGGACGCCCACCGGATGGCCGGCGGCGGTGAGGCCTGCCGGGGCCACGGCGACGGGCAGGCCCAGCACGCTGAGCGCGCCCAGGAAGCGCTGGTCGTTGTGGAAGATCCGGCGCACCGCCGCGTCGCCCTTCAGGTCGGCGTCGAAGGCCGGGGTCCGGCAGACACTGACGGGCGCCAGGACCAGAGGGTAGGTCTCCAGGAACATCAGCCACTCGCGCAGCAGGCGGGCGCGCGAGGCCATGGCCTGCATGTAGCCCGCGGCGTCGAGGATCGTGGCCATGTGCAGGATGCCCTCGAGCGCGCCGATGAAGGCGGCGCTGCCCATCTCGCGCATGGGGCCGATCTGGACGGTGGCGATCTCGGTGGAGATCAGGTCGCACCAGAGCCGCCAGGCGGCGGTGACGTCGGGGACCACGGCCGGGACCACCTCGTAGCCGGCGTCGGCGAGCCAGGCGGCGGCCTGGCCGATCAGCGCCATGACCTCCGGATCGGTCTCCATGTCGGCGGGGATCTCGGCCAGGGCGACCTTGATAGGGCTTGGCGGGGCGGGCCCGGTGAGCGGAGCGGGGACCCACCAGGGGTCGCGCGGGTCGCGGCGGCTCATCGCCTCCAGGGCCAGGCGGACGTCGGCGACCTCGCGGGCGAGCGGGCCCTGGACGCTCATGATCTGGGCCATGGGCGGTCGCTCGACCGTGGCGCTGGGGTTGAAGGCCGGCACCCGGCCGAGGGTGGGCTTGATGGTCGCCACGCCGTTGCAGCTCGCCGGCCAGCGCAGGGAGCCGCCGATGTCGTTGCCGTGGGCGACGGCCCCGATGCCGGCGGCCACCGAGGCGCCGGCGCCGCCGGAGGAGCCGCCGCAGGTGATGGCCGGGTCCCAGGGATTGTAGGTTTGGCCGTGCAGCGGGTTGGAGGTGAAGCACCGCAGCGAGAACTCCGGCGTGTTGGTCATGCCGAGGATCACGGCGCCGGCGGCGCGCAGGTTGGCGACCACCGGCGAATCGCCGGGAGCGATGACGCCGGCCAGGCCCGGCACGCCGTTGGAGTTGGCCTGGCCCTCCAGGTCGATGTTGATCTTCACCGTCACCGGAACGCCGTGCAGGGGGCCCAGCGGGGCGCCGGACGCCTGGGCGCGGTCGGCGGCGCGAGCGGCCTCGCGGGCCTGGGCGCTCAGGTCGACGACGACGGCGTTCAGGGCCGGGTTGGCGGCGGCTTTGCGCGCCAGGTGGGCCTCCAGCACCTCGGTCGCGCTGACCTCGCGCGCGGCGACCCTGCGGGCGGTCTCCACCGCCGACCATTGCCAGATCTCCGCCATCGCCTCGTCCCCTGCCGGTGTCGCCACGAGCCTAGCCGGATCGGGCTTCGGGCCAAGGGGCTTCAGCGGGGCGCGCAGTCGTCGTAGCGGGGGCAGGCCGAGGCGAAGGCGGCGTCGCAGGCCTGGCCGCGCAGCGCGCGTTCCATCGGCGGCGGCTGACAGCAGGGCAAGATCTGGGTCAGGCGTACGAACAGCGCCAACCCCACCAGCCATCCCATGATTGAGAGCCAACGCCGCTCGCGCGGCGTAAGGCTGATGGCGCGACTCATTAAGCGACTCCGCGGCGCCCCACCCCGGCGAGCGCTTGGAATTGCCAAGTGCCCGTGCGACGCGCCTGAAGCCATGTGTTGGATTGCCGCTGCGACCGATTCGCGCCGCAAATGTGCTGAATTGGAGGCAGCTTGACTGTAGATGGCACAGTCAAGCTTGAGTATACGGTCTCGCTAGTTGCCGCTACTCTTCAGGTTGAGCCGGATGGGGATGCGCACAACCCCGCCTTCGACCGGTGCTCCGTCCGCGGACCAAAGGTTCATCTTCATGGCCGAGGCCAGCTTCACGGCGGCTTCCGAGAAGCCCAGGCCGTCGGGGTCGCCGGGCTCCGGCGCGCAGGCGGTGAGCGCCCCGTCGCCGCCGACCACGCAGCGGGCGACGCCACGGCCGGTGGTGAGGCCGCCGGCGACGGCTTCCGGCGGGAACAGGGCGGGCGTGGCCTTGGGGTCGAAGGTGGCCAGCCAGATCGGCGCCATGACCGCGCGGTCGGCGACCTGCGCCGGCGGCGGCATGCGGATCGGCACGTCCACCCACAGCTGCGCGCCGTGCGGGGCGCGAGCCAGGGCGGCGGGCGCGATGCGGAACTTCGGCGCAAGGCTGAGCGCGGCCTTGGCGAAGCCCCGGTCGTGCGGCGCCTCCTTGATCGCCTGGCACTGCTGCAGGAGGCCGGCCCTGGCGCCGGAGCGCTCGACCAGGCAGTGGGCGGCCACATAGCCCTCGATCCCGCGGCCGGCGGCCGGATAGGCGGCGGCGAGGTCGTCGAAGCCGGGCGCCGCGGCCCACACCGGATCGTCGACCATGGTCACCTTGCGCATGGCCAGCGGGTTGCCGGCGACGGGGCTCTGCGACGCGGCCAGGCCGGCCATGTCGTGCATCGAGGTGATTTGCGCCGCGGTCCCCTGGTTGCCCACGAGGTCCTTGCGGGGCGGGGTGAAGGTCAGGTTGATCGCCATGACGGCGGTGACGGGCTCGCCGTCCGGCCCCTTGCGCGGGACCAGCTTGAAGGTGGGGCGCAGCTCGAGGGCGGCGGCGCCGAAGCCCTTGCCCGCCGGGCTCTCGGAAGCGACCTGGCAGGTCTCGGCCAGGCCGTGGGTGTCGACCTTGCAGTTCAGCCGCACGTGGCCCTGGGTTCCGACCATGTAGGCGAGCGCCGGCCAGACGGCCACGAAGTCGCCGGTGGCGGACTCGTCGTCGCTGGCCACGTCGACCACGGCGTCGGCCGGCGGGAGCCTGGCGGGCGGCGGGGCCTTGACCACCAGGGGTGAGACGGTGCTGGACGGCGCGTCGGGCGGCGGGGCGGCCGCAAACATCAGGGCCACGAGTTGCGCCAGCATCGAAAGCGTCTCCGTCCGCGCCGCCTGGAGGGGGCACTGTGGCGCAGATGGGCGGGATTGGGTAGCCGGCGCGGGCCGGGCTTAGGGCGCGGCCTTCGGCGGCCTGGACTTGGACTTCGGCTTGGGCGGGGCGCCGTGGATGTCGCGGTAGGCGAAGGAGAAGTCCGGCGTGCGCCGGCGCGTCAGGCGCTGCTCGATCAGGGCGGCGATCAGGGCGAGGACCACCACCAGCCTCAGCGGGTGATCCGCGAGGATGTGAGCAAGACGTAGGATCTCAAGACCCTGGCTCATCGGCCATCAACCTAATTACACGCCCCAGGATCACACTAAACGCCCATGCCTAAGACCGCGTGAAGCAAGTTGGCTAACGCTGTCAGATAGATAGAAAAAGGCCCCCGGCTCTTGCGAACCGGGGGCCTTCATGTGTCTCGGCCTTGAGGTTTTGGGGCTATTCAGCGCCGCCCTTGGAGGCGCCGCCGCCCTTGGCCGCGGCTTCCTTCTCCTGGCGACGCGCGCCGCCGAGCATGCCGGGCAGGGCGTAGTTACCCTCGTGGCAGGCATATTCGTAGATCACGCCGTCGAGCTTGTAGAACTCGTACTCGCCGCCCCAGGGCTTGGCCCAGGTGGTCGGGTCGTCGAGGGTGTACTGGTAGAGGACGCGGTCCTTGCCGTCGCGGGTGAAGCGCTCGGTGACCTTCAGGTTCTGCCACGAGCCGCGATAGGCCTGGGCGGCGGGGATGTTGGTGGTCTCGACGACGAGGGTATTGCCCTCCCAGTGCCCGACCGAGTCGCCCATCCAGGGCCGCACGCCGTCGGTGCGGTGGGTCCCGCCGATGCGCACGACGCGGGTGTCGTGCACCATCTCGACCTCGATGACGAAGGAGTCCTTGGTCTGCAGGAACTGGTAGTTGTTGTTGTAGAAGCCGTTGGGCAGCATCGGCGGGCCGGCGTTGCGGCCGAAGCCCATGATGCAGCGCTCGCCCAGCGAGCGGTTCTCCGGATTGTCGAACGAGCCCATGCCGCCGCGGCCGCCGCCGAAGCCCGGCTGCGGGGCGGCCGCCGGGAGGCGGGCCGGGGGCTGGCCGTCCGGGGTGGTCAGGAACGAGGTGCGCGGCTCGCCGTGCACGCGCATGATCGCCGAGCCCGGGTCCAGCCAGCCGCGGTTGTAGCCGCCGACGTCGCCGCCGGCGGCGGCGAATTCCGGACGCAGCTTGGCAGGGTCTTCCTTGCCGCCCTCGGCCCCCGAATTGGGGTCGGTCGGCTTGTTGCCTTCCACGACCTCCTGGGCGACCGCGCCTTCCATCTTCTTCACCTCGTCGGGGGTGTAGGTGGAGCGGGCGCCCAGCTTGGCCGGGCGCTGCTCGGGGGTCAGAGTGGCGTTGGACCAGAAGCCGGAGAGGTCGGCCGAGGCCGAGGCCTTGGCGTCGGCGGCGACGGCCACCTGGCTGGCGAAGACGATCGGCGCGGCGCAGAGCGCGGTTCCGACGACGAGCATAAGGGCGCGGTTCACGGCTGACTCCCGGAAGAAGAATGGTTCGCGCCTTAAGGCGCGCTGAATGAATCCACCAGCAATTTTACGGCTTGGGCCGCACCCGGGCAATGAGTCCCAGGGGCAAGGCTTTCCGCCGGTGCGCCCCTTTGCGCTTTCATCGTTGCGGAACTGTTTCAGGAGGCGCGGCCAAAGGGCGCGATTTTGCCGAAGTCCGGGCGCGACAGTCGGCGCGAGGCCGGCGTCTCCCTCCCCGCCGGCCTGACCGGCCAGCAGGCCGCCATCCCGGCCTGTCCCTCCAATCCGGCCGGTCAGAGCCCCCGGCGCTGATACTCTCCCGACGCCGGGGGCTCCGCCGACGGCCGGCTACGCAGCCGTCGGACGCCCAGCCACGACAAGCCACACAGCCGCGCTCAGACGCCGGCGAGCGTGCGCGCCGGCGCGTGACCGGCGGATGAACCATGGCCGCGCTTCAGGGCGTGGGCGGATCCGCGGTGGGCGGTTCGGGAGGCGTGGGCGGCGGCTCGGGAGCCGCTTCCGGGAGATCGTGGGCCGGCGCGCTGTCGGCGGCGGTGGCCGCGGCGTCGGCTGCGATGGCGGGGGCGGAGGCGCTGTCGGCGCGGTCGTCGACTGGCCGGCGCGACGCGCGTTGCAGCAGGGGCGCCGGCTCGGCGGGCGCGGCGACGGCCTCGGGCGGCCCGCCGGCGAGCTGGATCTGCAGCGAGGCCTCCTGGGGAGGCGGGAAGGGAGCGGTCTGCGGCGCGAGCTGGCGGGTCATGCCCACGGCGAAGGCGCCGGCGGCCAGAACGCTCAGGCCGACCACCGCAAGGGCGCTGAGCCGATGCGAATGCGGGCGGATGTCGAGACTGGCCATGGGGGCTGAACCCGGCATCCGCCGCTTCGTTCCGGCGCCGGGGTCAGTTGCCTCGCGCGGCGCTCCGCTGGCCGGCGCGCGACATCGGGCCGCCGTAGCGGGCGCGGTTCGCCGCCGTGTCGGGGATCGGCCCGTTCTCCACGGTGGTGAGCGTGTACGAGGCCGGCGCGACGGCGCTGGTCGGCGTCCCGTAGGCGTCGACATAGGCAGGGCTGGACGAGGCGTCGGCGAAGGCCTGGCGCACCTGGCCCATGGCGTCGCGCACGGCCACGTCCTTGCAGGACTTGCCCATGTTGTGGTGCGAGGCCGGGTCCTGGTTGAGCTGGTCGCAGAGGCGGCCGGCGGTGTCGTTGACCCGGCGCATCAGACGGTCCCGGTCGGCGCGCAGGTTGAGGTCGAGGTCGGCGTAGCTGACGGTTTCGCTCAGGCTCATGGCGCGGGGGCCGTGGCCGGTGACGGTGACTTCGTCGATGGCCTGGGCCAGGGCGGGTGCGGCGGCGCACAGGGCGGCGGCGGTGACGGTGAGAAGCGCGAGATGGCGCATGGTGATGGTCTCCTCAGGGCTCGGGCGGTCGACCGATGGGAGGACGGGCGGCCGATCCGGCGCCGACGTGCAACTGCGCAGCGAAGCGGACAGTTCCAGGCAGGGCCGACCCGAGGACCGCCCGCTTCGTTCCGACGCGGGTTTTAGCTGCCCCGCGCGGTGTCGGCCTGGCCGGCGACCGCCGCCGGGGCGGCGGCCGCGCCGGCGTCGGCGAAGACCCGATCCACCTGGCCCATGGCGTCGCGCACGGCCACGTCCTGGCAGGATACGCCCATGTTGTGGAACGAGGCCGGCTCCTGGTTCAGCTCGTCGCAGAGACGCCCGGCGGTTTCCTGGACGCGCAGCATCAGGCGATCGCGGTCGGCGGGCTGGTTGAGGTCGAGGTCGGCGTAGCTGACGGTCTCGCTCCGGGTTTGGGCGTCGGGGCTGTGGCCGGTGACGGTGACTTCGTTGTCGGCCTGGGCGAGGGCGGGCGCGGCGGCGCAGATCGCGGCGGCGGCCGCCAGGGTGGCGAGAGCGAGATGACGCATTGGGGGTACTCCTTTGGGGGCCGCGCGGACAATGACTGGGGAGGGAATGCGCGGTCCGTTGGAGCGACTTCAACCGCAGGGCGGCGGGGCGGGTTCCTCGATCGCGGCTATGCGGGCGGGGGCCTTTTTGGGGCTTGAGCGACCCCTCCCGAGGGGGCGCGCCGGTTCTGGGCCGAAACCTCAACTAACGTTGGGAAAGCTGTGAGGATCCTGGGAGCCGCCATCCCTCCGGGGCGCGGGTGTTCGGGGCGCCGAGCTAGGCGTCCTTGCCGGCCTTGATGGCCTTCGGGATGAGGAAGAGAATCGGCAGGATCGCGGCGTAGACGGCGATGGTGGCCCACAGCGCGGTGCTGAACCCGCCGTGGTGCTCGTAGAGGTCCGCGCCCCAGACGTCCCCGAAGCGGGTGGAGATCCAGTAGAGCGACAGGAAGAGCATCATCATGGTGCCTTCCAGCCCCTTGGGGCAGGAGCGCATGGCCAGGTCGGTGAAGGCTGCCTGGCCGATGCCGCCCAGGAGGCCCATGGGCACGGCGGCCCAGAGCGCGCCCGAGGCCGAGCGGATGAACAGCAGCGAGGCCATCTGCGGCACCGCCAGCACAGCGCCGACCCACAGCAGGGTCCCCAGGCGCAGCCGCTGGGCCAGCCAGGCGTAGAGCAGATAGACCGGCAGGAAGCCCGCGTAGAAGATGGCGAAGAAGGCGCCCACCTGGGCGTCGGTGGCCTTCAGGTCGTTGGCCATGTGGTACTGCAGCGCCACGCCCGCGCCAGGGGCGAACTGCCAGAGCAACTGGATCGCCACCACCGGCCAGATCGCCCAGGTGCGCAGGAGGCGAAGGGCGTCGGCGCCGGGAGTCAGGCGCCTGGCGGGCGCTTGCGCGGCCGCGCCGGCCCGGGCGTCCTCGAACAGGCGCCTGGGCCCGAAGGCGCCGAAGAGCGTCATAGCCACCATCAGGCCGCCCCCGATCAGGAAGATGATCCGCGCCGCGGTGGTCGCGCCGGCGCCCTCCAGCACCCCGCTCAGGATGCCGCCCAGCAGGAAGGCGATCACCTGCGGCGCCAGGATCGCGCCGTTCATCACCGTGCTCATCTGGCCGGACATGGCGTGGTGGCGGCCCACCGAGGAGGCCAAGCCCGCCGCGGCCCCGCCCACGAACTGCATCAGGACGGTCGACGCGAAGACGCCCATGAGCAGCACCCAGTAGGTCGGCTCGACGAAGGCCATCAGGGTGAAGAGCGCGGCGCAGGCCAGGCCGAAGACCACCAGGTGGCCCCGGTCGCCGGCCCCGCGCGGGCTCCAGCGGTCGCGGATGAAGCCGAAGACGAAGCCCACGAACAGCGGGACGGCGCAGATCAGGTTGAACCGGGCGGTCTGGTTGGCGTCCAGGTGCAGGCGGTTCTTCAGGAAGAAGGTGATCGGCAGGCCGATCAGGCCCTGGTAGGGGGCGGCGAAGTTGATGATCAGGATCGGCACGCCGGCGTAGAGCAGCAGCCGCAGCCGCCGGGCGCCCTGGAGCGGAATGGCGATCTCGCCGGGGATTTCCTCAACCGTCGCCGCGACCGCTTCCGACATTACGATGCTCCCCGAACGCATTAGGCGTAGCGTGGCGATGCGCCGAGCGGAAGGCCCGGCCCGGGCGCAGGGCGGCGGGTTTTGCGACGGCGCTGCGGATTTGCGCTGCGGGCGGCTGCGCGCCGCGCGGAAGCGGTGCTAGGCTCGCGCAGGCAAGGGATTAGGGGAGGCTTCGGGCATGGCTCGCAATCTGATGGTTTCGGTGCTGGCGGCGGTCGCGGTGGCGGGCGCAGGCCTCGCCGCGGCGGCGGTTCCGGCGAACCTCACCGCGGCGCTGGGCGACCAGAAGCGGCCGCCTGCCGACAGCTCGCGCGATGTGGCGCGCAAGCCCGCCGAACTCCTGGCCCTGGGCGAGGTGAAGCCCGGGCAGAAGGTCGCCGACTTCATGATGGGCGGCGGCTATTTCACCCGCATCCTGTCGCCGGCCGTGGGGCCGACGGGCAAGGTCTACGCCTACCAGTCCAGCGAGTTCATCAAGTTCCGCGCGGCCTATGGATCGGAGCAGTCGAGCGTCGTGGCCGACTACAAGAACGTGGTCCCGCTGACGGCGCCGGTGGCCGCCGCCGGCCTGCCCGAGGGCCTGGACCTGGTGCTGACCGTGCAAAACTACCATGACCTGCACCTGAAGGCCTTCCCGGCCGAGACCGCTGACACGGTCAACCGGGAGATCTTCAAGGCCCTGAAGCCAGGTGGGATCTACCTGGTGGTCGACCATGCCGCGGCCCCCGGCTCGCCGCTGACGGTGGCCGACACCCAGCACCGGATCGACGAGGCGATCGTCAAGACCGAGGTGGAGGCGGCGGGATTCAAGCTGGTGACCGCGGACGACAAGCTGCTGGGCAACCCGGAGGACCCGCACGACAAGGGCGTCTTCGACCCCTCGATCCGCGGGCATACGGACCAGTTCGTCCTGAAATTCAGGAAGCCGAAGTAGGGCCGTCGTCATGGCGATCAAGATGTTTTTCACACCCAATGGGCCGATCGTGGTGGGGGGCGACCTGTCGGAGCTGAAGCTGACGGACTCCACGGGTCAGCCGATCGACGTCTCCGGCGAGAAGATGATCTACCTCTGTCGTTGCGGCGGCTCGACCACCAAGCCGTTCTGCGACGGGACCCACGACGAGATCGGCTTCAAGGCCGCCGAGGCCGCGGTACGCGACCAGGGCTGAGCGCCCGCCCGTTCAGATGACGGTGGGACGTGACGGGCCGGACGCGGTCGTCTAGAGGTTCCGCTTGAGGGGCGCGACCGGGGACCGAACGCGCGTGACTGTTGAGGAAGACGTCGAGGCCATCGGGCGCATCGAAGCCGTGCCGATGATCCTGGAGGTGATCTGCCGCACCACCGGCATGGGATTCGCGGCCATCGCGCGGGTGACCGAGGACCGCTGGGTGGCGTGCGCGGTGCGCGACGAGATCGCCTTCGGCCTGGTCCCCGGCGGGGAGCTGGACGTCCAGACCACCCTCTGCAACGAAATCCGCCTGGGCGGCCAGGCGCTGGTGATCGACCACGTCGCCGAGGACCCGGAGTTCAGCGGCCACCCGACCCCGGCGCAATACGGCTTCCAGAGCTACATCTCCCAGCCGATCGTCCGCGACGGGCAGTTCTTCGGGACCCTGTGCGCCCTCGACCCCCGGCCGGCGCGGGTGAACAACCCGCAGGTCATGGGCATGTTCAAGCTGTTCGCCGACCTGATCGCCCAGCACATGGACACCCAGGACCGGCTGGCCCAGAGCGAGGCGGCGCTGCTCAGCGAGCGGCAGGCGGCGGAGCTGCGCGAGCAGTTCATCGCCGTGCTCGGCCACGACCTGAGGAACCCGCTGGCCTCGATCCAGGCCGGCGGGCGGCTATTGGCCAGGACGCCGCTGGACGCGCGCGCCACGGCCCTGGTGAGCGCCATGCAGGCCAGCGTGCTGCGCATGGCCGGCCTGATCGACGCGGTGATGGACTTCGCCCGCGCCCGGCTGGGCGGCGGCTTTGAGATCGACCGGCGCGAGCGCCCCGAGCTGGAGGGCGTCATCGCCCTGGCGGTCGACGAGCTGCGGATGGCGAACCCCGACCGCGAGATCGTGACCGACGTGCGCCTGGACGCGGTGGTGGCCTGCGACAGCGGCCGCGTGGCGCAGCTCTTGTCGAACCTGCTCGCCAACGCCCTGCGCCACGGCCGGGAAGACGCGCCGGTGACGGTGCGGGCGCGCAGCGACGCGGGAAGCTTCGAGCTGTCGGTGGCCAACGCCGGCGAGCCGATCCCGCCGGGCCGAATGGCGGTGATGTTCCAGCCCTTCGAACGGGCCGAGCACCACCACGGCCAGCAGGGCTTGGGCCTGGGGCTCTATATCGCCGCGGAGATCGCCCGCGCGCACGGCGGCGCGCTGGCGGTGACCTCCGACGCGGTGGAGACCCGCTTCACCTTCACCATGCCGCTGGACTGAGCCGGCGGTCAGTGCGTTACGTAGGGCCGGTCGTCCGCGGGCGGGCGGTGCGATCCCGCCACGGCGACGAAGCGGCCGCCCTGCCAGAGTTCGGCGCGGATGTCGGCGCGGGTGGGCCGCCGCAGCCGGTTCACCGCTTCACAGTCGGTCTTGCAGTAGAAGCTCTCGTCGGGCTCCAATCGTCCGTCGTCATGGACCAGGTAGATGCGGTAGACGGCCATGTTGTGCTCCTTCAGGCCCCGGACGAGGGTCTAGGCCGCCAAGGCGACGAGGGAATGTCGATCGCACGACGGCGGCGTCATTCGCTCGCCTTAGTTATGGCGGAGCTTGCGTCGGGTTCACGCGTTCGCCCAGGTTGATCCGACCTGGGTGGGAAGGGCTCTAGGTTTGCGGCCAGGCTTTGCGCCGCGGGGAGGGATATAGGTCAGATGCTCCGCACCTTGCTCCGGGCCTTCACCAGCCCTGTGGCCGGGCCGGTGGGTTTCGCGGTGGCGCTGCTGATGTGCGCCCTGCTGATCGCGTCCACCGTGGCGGCGGAACGCAACGAGGCCGCGCTGCGCGCCCGGATCGAGACGCTGTCGGCCGAGAACCTGAGGAACGGCGTCGTCCTGCACGCGCGCCTCGCGGCCTGCGAGGGCGGCCCCGCCGACCTGGCGCGCACGCGCTCGGCCAACGCCGCGCTCAGCCCGGAAGCGCGCGCCCAGCGCCTGTCGGCCACGGAGCCTCAGGGCTTCGACGTCTGTGCACGGATGGAAAGCGCCGACCGCGCGGTGCTCGAGACCCTGAAGTGAGCGGGCGCGCCTTGAGATCGGCCGGAACCCTGGCGGCCTGCGCGCTGGCGCTGGGCGCCTGCCAGAGCCTGCGCCCGACAACGGCGCCGCAAGCCGCCGCCGCGCCGCCCGCCGCCGCGCCCGCGCCGAGACCCGCGCCGGCGCCGCAGGTGGTGACGGTCACCGCCCCGGCGAAGTCCTGCGTGCCCAAGACCCTGCCGCGGGCGCCGAAGTACCCCGACACCGACGCGGCCCTGCGCGACGCCGGCGGCGCGGCCGACCGCTATCAGCTCATGGCCGCCGGCCGCCTCCTGCGCGACCGCCGGCTCGCGGACCTGGAGAAGGTCGTCGACGGCTGCCGGTAGGCTCGCCTCCCTCTCCCCCGCGCAGCGCGAGAGGGAGAGGATAGGGAGAGGGCGGCGCAGGATTCGCCGCGGCCGATCCGGTCCGGGCATGACCACGAACAGGTGGGCCCTTGCCCAATCCTCGGGGGATCACGCCTTCACGAGCCGCCCTCTCCCTACCCTCTCCCTCTCGACTTCGCCGGGGGAGAGGAGGCGGGCGCCGCTACTCGTTCGATCCGCCGCCCGCCGCGGCGGCCTTGGCGGCGGCGAGGGCCTGCTTTTCCTCGGTGCGGGCGCCGGCCAGGATGCCGGGCAGGGCGTAGTTGCCCTCGTGGCAGGCGTATTCGTAGAGCGGCCCCTTGGTGGCGTTCAGCGCCACCTCGCCGGTGTAGGGGGCGGTGTAGACCTGCGGGTCGTCGATGGTGAAGCTGTACTTGATCTGGTTGGGCGCGACGCGGGTGAAGCGCTCGACGATCTTCGAACCCGCCGAGGCGCCGCGGAAGTTCTGTTCCGGCCGCATGTTGGCGGTCTCGACGACCAGGGTGTCGCCCTCCCAGTGGCCGATCGAGTCGCCCATCCACAGCTTCACGTCGGCCGGCGGATGGGCGCCGGCCAGGCGGATATGGCGCAGGTCGTGGACCATCTCGACCTCGATGGCGACCTCGTCCCTGGTCTGCACGATCTGGTAGTTGTTGTTGTAGAGCAGCGGCAGCATGGGCGGGCCGGCGGACGAGCCGAAGCTGAGGATGCAGCGCTCGCCCAGCGAACGGTTCTCCGGATTGTCGAACGAGCCGCGGCCGCCGCGGGCCGAGGCGAGGCGGGCCTGCATCCGGGCCGCGGCCTCCGGGGTCATCTTCGGCAGGCGGCCGTTGGCCGGCGAGACCAGGATCGAGGCCCGCTTGACCCCGCCCATGTCGATGATCTTCGTGCCCGGATCGACCCAGGCGGAGTTGTAGCCGCAGTCCACGCCCGTGAAGCCGCGGCCGCAGTTGGTCGGCAGGTCGGTGACCTTGGCGTTGGGGTCGGTGGGCTTGTTGCCCTCGGCGACGAGCTGGGCGTTGGAGCTCTCCAGCTCCTTCACCTCCTGGTCGGTGAGCGCCAGGCGCTCGCCGTACTTCGCGTCCCGTTCGAAGGGGGTGATGGTGGCGTTGGTCCAATTGCCCTGCAGGTCCGGCTGGCCGTAGGCGGTGCGTGGGGCGTGGTAGGCGCCGGGCTGGGCCAGGGCGGCGGGCGCCGCGGCGAGGGCGACGCAAACCGCCGCCGATGAAATCAGTGCAAGCTTCATATCCGCGCCTCCCCGCGCTCATCGGCGCGGTCCTTTATGTGGACTCTGAAAATACCGATCTTCCGAGGATACGCCTGCGGCCACGGCGCCGCCAAGAGGCCGCCGCCCTTGAACCCTGACACTTGAACAGGGGGGCGGGCTGTGCGAGGCGGACGCCATGAGCGACAAACCGACACTTCCCGACCGCCTGGCGACGGACCCGGACAGCCCCTACTACGACGCCGACCTGCTGGCGCTGAACGTGGGGGTGCGCTTCAAGGGCGAGGACAAGACCAACGTCGACGAATACTGCGTCTCCGAAGGCTGGGTGAAGCTGGCCGTCGGCAAGACCCTCGACCGCCGCGGCAAGCAACTGACCATCAAGCTGAACGGTCCCGTCGAGCCCTACTTCCGCGACGCCGACTGATTTCGGCGAAAACCCGCGGGTCTTAACGTTCCAGCCAGGGATGCGCGCGTAACCTGCGACCATCGGACAAGGCGAATTGCGGCCGCGTTCGATGAAATTAGGCGATCTCGGGGCTGGAGGGCGCGATGTTCGATCTCACGGTGGTGGCGTTCGACGGGCGGTGGCTGCTGCTCGACGAGGCGGAGGGCGAGCTGGGCGAATTCGCCACCCGGGACGAGGCGCTGAAGGCGGCCGGCGATTTCGCCGTCCTCGACCGCGAGCCTCGCCACGTGCTGATCCAGGACGACGTGGGCGAATGGGACGAGACGATCGTCGAGCCGCCGCGGATGCACTGACGGCGAAATTCATGGCGGCGCTTCGTTGCCTCGGCGCCTCACGATGAAACATAGGCGCCCTACGCGAGCCCCCTTCATGCGCGATCAAGGCTGACGCCGATCCTGGCCAGCCCCTCGGAGGTCGCCATGCCCAGTCTCTTCTGGCCGAACCTGAAGCGCAGGAACGTGAGCGCCGTCGGCGAACTCAGCCGCGTGCTCCACTGGATGGGGGTGATCGCCGCCGGGCTCTGCCTGCTGCTGGCCACGGAGTTCGCCGTGGAGGGCTGGGCGATCCATCTCAGCCGCGACCTGATCGTGACAGCGCTCGCCCTGGTCCTGGGCACGCGGGGGCTGCGCTACGTGCTCGCGCGTGAGTAGCTTGCCAAGCCGCGGCGCCCGGCGTTTGCTGGCGTCATGACCGACACCGTCCCGACCCCTCCCGACGGCTGGAAGCACACCGGAGTGCGGGTGGTGCCGGGCGACCAGCTCGACGACTCCACACCGCAGACGCCCGGCATGCACCGCGCCGCCGCCATCGACCGGGCGCGCATGGGCGCCCAGAAGCTGTGGGCCGGCACCGTCCACATCCATGCCAACGCCAAGACCGGCGCCCACCATCACGGGCCGCTGGAGAGCGTGATCTATGTGGTGTCCGGCCGGGCGCGCATGCGCTGGGGCGAGGCGCTGGAGTTCACCGCCGAGGCCGGGCCCGGCGACTTCATCTATGTGCCGCCCTATGTGCCGCACCAGGAGATCAACGCCTCGACCGACGAGACCCTGTCCTGCGTGCTGGTGCGCAGCGATTCGGAGGCGGTGGTGGTGAACCTGGAGATCGAGCCGGCGGAGAAGCCCGAGGGCGTCGCCTGGATCGACCCGATCCACAAGACCTGACGCCCGGCCGCCGCCGGGGCCGGCAGGACCACGGAGACCGACGGCCATGCATCAGATACTCGGCCTGGGGCTGGCGCTGGTGATCAGCTTCATGGCGGTGCTGATCCACTACGAGGCGCTGGGGCTGATCTCCATGGTCACCGTCAAGGCGCCGGGGAGCCCTCGGCTGAAGATGCTGGGGGTGATTTCCGCGGTGGTGGTCGCGCACATGGCCGAGGCCGGCGTATTCGGCTTCGCCTTCTGGCTGGGCGCGCAGGCGATGCATATCGGGCGGTTCGTCGGCGACGCGCCGACCAGCGCCTTCCAATACTACTACTTCGCGCTGGAGACCTACACGACCCAGAGCGTCGGCGACCTCTATCCGGTCGGCGGCCTGCGGGTGCTCGCCAGCCTGGAGCCGCTGGTGGGCCTGATCCTGATCGGCTGGTCGACCTCCTTCTCCTTCCTGTTCATGCGTCGGTACTGGCGCCTCAAGCCGTCGCTGCGATAGGCGGCCCCAAGCGAGGCGTCCGGGGCCGAGGCGGGCGCGCTCCGGCCGGTTTTGGGCGCCGCTCACCGCCCAGGGGGCGGTGAGCTTTGACGTCAGCCTTCGTCAGACCGCAGCGTCATCGCGCCGATGCCCGCCGCGACGTCCAGGCCCGTGGTCCCCTCGACGCTGACGGGCTGCAGGGCGATGCTCCTGTCGAGCCCGCCGATCAGGGCGTTCGCGCCGACCCCGACGATCGCCGTCGCGCTGGCGGTCGCGCCGGCGTAGTGACCCGCAAGAGCGCCGCGCGCCTCGTCGGTGTGCGGTGCGACCACCGCCCAGACCAGCGTGCCGGAGTGCTGGTAGCCAAGGTCCAGGCCGACCCTCGTCATGCTGCCTTCGTAGCGCTCGACCCGGTCGCCGTGCGCGAAGGTGCAGTTGAGCTGGCGGGCGGACCCGAGGACGAGGCCCCATCCGCCGCGCTCGTTGCACGAGAGGGTGCCGATCTTGACGCCGTTCTCCGCTTGCGCGGGAACCGCCAAACCGAACGCGCCGATCACGGCGACACATGCCAAAAGCTTGTTCATTTGCTCACTCCATCGCCGGGTTTCGGCGACTGTGGGCCCCTCCAGGTTTCGTATAAGGCCCAACTCCACGAGGTTGTTCCCAGCCACCGGACGCAGGCGTGCGATCGATCACGGGCCGGGGCGGCGCGCGCCGACGAGGGCGAGCGAGGATTTTCCCCACGGCTGTCGGCTGGGCGTTCCAGCGTTCGTCCTTGGGCTGGAAACCCCCGTGAGGAGACGACCCATGCGCTATCTGTCGATCTATCGTCCTGAGTCCGGCGTCGAGGGCGGAACGCCCGATCCTGAGCACATGGCCGCCATGGGCCGGTTGATCGAGGAATGGAGCGCCAAGGGCAAGCTGATCTCCACCGAGCCGCTGACGCCGCGCGACCGGTGCGCCCGGGTGCGCCTGGATGGCGACGGCCAGTTCGCGGTGTCCGACGAGACGGTGCGGGCCGGCGGCTTCGCCTTCCTGAACGCCGAGTCCAAGGACGAGGCGATCGAGCTCTGCAAGGCCTTCCTCAAGGTCGCCGGTCCGGGGACCTGCGAGATCCGCCAGGTCCTCGAGTTCGCGCCGCAGCCGGCGTAAGGGCCCGCGCCTCGGCGGCGCTCAGTGCAGGAAGGCGGTGACGACGGCGACGGTGGCCTTGGGGTTCTCTTCCATCACCCAGTGGCCGGCGTTGGGGATCACGGCGCCCTGGACGTCGGTCGCCGCCGCCTTGGCCACCACCGCCATCTCCGGCCCGAAGGACTTCTCGCCGCCGATGGCCAGGACCGGCATTTTCAGCGGGCCGGCGGCCAGGAATTTCTGGTTGTCGAGGGCGTCCTGGTCGAAGGCGTGGAACTGCTCGAAGCCGTCATGCATGGCATGCGGCCGGGCATAGAGCTTGGCGTAATGGACGCGGCTGGCCTCGTCGAAGTTCTTCGGGTCGGCCGAGAACTCGTTCCAGAAGCGGTCGAGGTAGATCCGCTCGCGGCCCTTCACGAGCCGCTCCATGTCCGGCCCGCCGAAGCGGAAGTGCCAGAGCAGCGGGTTCTTGAGGATCTCCTCCCAGGGGCCGACGCCGGGGATCGGGGCGTCCATCAGGACCAGGTGGGTCACCCGCTGCGGCTGCTCGGCCACGAAGGCGTAGCCCACCATGTTGCCGATGTCGTGGGCGACCACGTCGACCTTGCCGACGTGCAGGGCGTCCAGGACGGCGGAGACGTCGCGGCCTTGCGTCTTCTTGTCGTAGCCCGTGTCCGGATGGGCCGAGAGGCCCATGCCGCGCAGGTCGGGCACGATCACCGTGTGGGTCTTGGCGAGGGCCACGGCCAGGGGCTGCCACATGTCGCCGGTCTCGCCATAGCCGTGCAGCATCACCACGGCCGGGCCGTGGCCGCCGACGCGGACGAAGATCTGCGTGCCGTTGGCGGCGAGGGTCTCCGTCTTGAAGCTCGGCGGATAGGGGCGGACCGCGGCGAGGGCGGAGGTCGCGAGGAGCGAGGCGCCTGCGGCCAGGGCGGCCAGCCGGGCGACTGAGGCGATCTTCAGCATGCGGAACTCCTTCCCTGGACCCTGTCTCGGGTGACAGTCGCACGAATATGCGCCGCTGCAAGGTGAAGCTTCGCCTCGGCGGCGGCGGCGGCGGCGGCGGTCAGCGGGCGCGATGCAGGGTCCCGCGGGCGATAGGACGGAAGGGCCCGCCGCCGGGCGGCAGCATGCCGAAGTCGACGGCGAGGTCGCCCGGCGCCTTCAGCTCATAGGCGAGGCGGAAGGCGGGCGCGCCGCCGGTCGCCTCGGCGGTGAAGACGACGGATCGCCCGGGGACGATCTCGGCCTTCGCGTAGTGGATGACGTGGCCCTCGCCGTCGGCATAGTCGGCGCGCAGGGTCCCAGCTTCGGGGTAGATCAGCATCACCTGGCTGAAGCCACCGGCCGGCTTGCCGTCGGGGCCGGTGATGTCGGTGCGGTCGCGGCGCAGCAGGGACCAGCCGTCGGCCTCGACGGTGAGGTGCGAGACGCCGCGCGAGGTCCCGCCGGTGTCGGCGACCTTGCCGTCATCGCTCCGCCAGTCGCCGACCAGGAAGGCGAGCCCCGCCAGCGGGGGCTTCAGCGCCGGCTGCGCCAGGGCCGGGGCGGCGAGGGCAAGGGCGATGAGGGCGAGAGCCAGTCGCTTCATCTCGATCTCCAACCTCATCCGTCATCCCGGCTCGCGCCCGTGGGGCGTCCGCGATGGCGGAGCTTTGTGGGATATTCCTACGGCTGGCCCAGGTAGTGGTCGAACCAGGCGAGGGTGCGCTTCTTGAGGTCTTCCTTGTGTTCGGCCTCGCGGATGCCGTGGCCTTCGCCGGCGTAGATCACCAGCGAGTTGGGCACGCCCACGGCGTCGAGGCCGGCGTGGAACTGCAGCGACTGGTCCGCCGGGCATTCCACGTCGCGCTCGCCCACGTAGATGAAGGTCGGGGTCTTGGCGGCGTTGATGTAGCGGATCGGCGAGAACCGGTCGTAGGCGGCCGGGTCCTTGTAGGCCGTCGTGCCGAAGAACGGGACCATCCACTGGTTGATGCCGTTCTCGCCGTAGTAGCTGACCCAGTCGGCGATCCCCGCGCCCGCCACCGCGGCCTTGAAGCGGTTGGAGTGGGTCACGGTCCACATGGTCATGAAGCCGCCGTAGGAGTGGCCGTAGACGCCCAGGCGCCTGTCATCGACGGGGGCCACCTTCTCCACCGCATCGACGCCGGCCAGGATGTCGCGCAGGTCGCCGCCGCCGAAATCCTTGACGTTGGCCTTGGTGAAGGCCTCGCCCTGGCCGAAGGAGCCGCGCGGATTGGCCTGGAAGACGAAGAAGCCGTGCTGCACCAGGTCGTTGGTCGCGCCCTTCCACATGTAGGTCGGCTGCACCGCTGAGCTGGGGCCGCCGTGGACCAGGACGACCATCGGATATTTCTTGCCCGGCTCGACGTTGGCCGGGCCGGTCAGCCAGCCCTGGACGTCATAGCCGTCGCTTTTCCAGGTGATCGAGCGGGCGGTGACCTGGGGTGTCAGGCCGTCGTTCTCGTGGGTGATGGTCCTGGGCGCGGTGAGCGAACCCGCGGCGATGTGCGGCCCGGTGGTGAAGTCCTCTCCGACACCCGCCAGCACCTTGCCGTCGCGGCTGATGGAGACGCGGCCGTCCCCGGCCGAGAAGGTCTCGGCGGCGGAGAGCAGGGTCTTGGTTGCGCCGGTCTGCGGATCGACGGTGAGCAGGGCGTTCTGGTCGCCGACGATGGCGGTGGCGAACA
>Ga0210400_10000244_pt1 | contig 65544 bp, 97 predicted proteins | sample IncBWH26MmetaG_FD_155456 | JGI IMG/M metagenome (GOLD analysis project Ga0210400, IMG submission 155456) | Forest soil microbial communities from Barre Woods Harvard Forest LTER site, Petersham, Massachusetts, United States - Inc-BW-H-26-M | ecosystem: Environmental > Terrestrial > Soil >...
GCGCCCGGCACGCACCTCGAGCTTGGGGAACTTGGCCTTCAACTGCTTGGCCACTTCCTTGAAGGTCTCATCGTCCTTCGGGTCAAAGCCTTCCTTGTTGACCAGGTTGACGTAGATCGTATTGGCCGCAGCCTTCTCGACCTCGAACTCCGGATCGTCCCACCACTCCTCGTTCGCCCGAATGAAGCGGCTGCCGGCAACCGTCGGGCCCTTGTTCTGTTGCTGCTGCGTCCCCTGTTGCTGGCGCTGCTGACCACCGTCGCCGGCGGCCGCGGTCTCACGCGTCGTCTGTCCGGCAGCAGCAGCCTTCTTGGCCCAGAACTGGGCATCGAGCCGTGAGATCTGCGCCTGCAGTTCGGCGGACTCCTTGGAGTCGCCCTTCTCGTACGCGGCAGCGAGCTTGTCCTTCAAGACATTGATGGCCGTCTCGTGCGCCCGGTCGGCGGCATCGTCGCCACCGCCGCGATCGACTTGCACGCGGTCGAGTTTCGCTTGCAGTTCGGAGATCTGCCGCTGGTGCTCGGCATCCCGGGCCGCCTGCCGCTGCTCGAACTGCTTCTCGAGATTGCGCTCGAGGCGCCCCATCCGTTTGAAGAGTTCCTTCTCCGCCTTGGTTCGTGGCCGATCGCCATCGGCGTCGTCTCGAACACCCTGGCCGATGTCGGCGGGCTTGCGGCGGGTCACAGCTTTCGAGGGATCGGCGGCGTTCATGTCGACGCTGATCTCTCTCTCAGAGGCACTGGACCCCTGGTTTTCTTTGGGCATTTACGCTCCTGAGCGCGCGGATAGGGCTTCGTCGAACGCGAATGTAGACTTCCGTCGACGCGTTGGACATGTCAGGAACTGGCTTGAAGTGGAGCAGAGTGGGAGGAAGTGGGGAGGTGAACCCCCCTGATCGGGGGGATTGCTGCCTTTCCTACTGATGCCCCGAAGGGCGCGCGTGTACGGGGGCGGTGGTCCTCTGTTCCATGGCCCGGTTGGCTTGCCGGCCGGGTTTGAGGATTCAAAACAGGGGCCGCCCCCTTTTGGTGTATGCGTTTGAGAAGAGCGGGGCGCGCGCCTTACATCTCAGTCGTCGCCCCGCCGGCATGGCCCTCACCAGTCCCATGCGACCGCCGGCGCGCGTAGCCTAGGTCGCGGCCGAATCAAGTGATCTCTCTAGCCTCAAAAATTCGTGGGTGCATCACCAGACCATGGAGTCCCGCGTCGATGGACCAACGCAGAATATTGAGGCCCGGCTGCACCAGGTGCGGTTCTTTCTATGTCGGGTGACTCACACCTATACCCCGTCCGGATACGGCCAGTGCACTACTCTGGCGGGGACCCGGTACCCCGTTCACGCTAGTGCGCGAAGGTCATCACTTGTCGTGAGGCCGATTCTAATCCCTCAGATGTAGAACTTCCAGGCGTAGGGGTCGTCGGTGACGCCTAAAGTTTCGGTGAGCTTCATCGCCTTGATGATCTGACCGGTCTCGCGCAGCACGAGCTCCTGGCCGACGTGTTTCTGGTAAACGACGTACTTGCCGATCAGTTCCTCGGGCGTGCGGATGCTGCGCGTGTAGTTGTCCAGTTTGACGCCACCCGTGGTCTGCCCTTCCATGCAAGCGGGCCCGACTTTGAGGATTCGCCCCACCGTCATCTGGTATGCCTCGGCTTCCATGGAAACGTCGACCACTTCGATACCGCCGTCGCTCTTGTTGCGCGGCTGCAGCGGCTCGACGACGATCATCCAATAGGCGGGCTCGAACGGGAAGCCGGCGGTCAAGAGGTCAGGCGGCGGCTTATCGGCCTGCATGGCCGCGCGCGCGGCGGCCTCGACCAGGGCATTCGTGGCGGCCGCGCGCGCTTTCGCCACCGCCTGCGTGGCCGGATTAGGCGTATTTGCTGGCTGGGGGCCGAGTGGGCGGGTTGAGTTCATCATCGTCTTGTCCTCCGGTCATACTCTTGATTTGGGCACTGATCTTATCGACGGTGTCGGCGAGCTCCTTGCAGCGACCGACATGCTCGCGGTAACTGTCGATCTCGACACCCCGGGCCATCTTCTCCATGAGTTCGCCGCGCCGCGTGCGCAGCATGATGCGCAGCGAGTCCAAGGCTTCGTAGGCGTCAGTCATTGGAGAGATTCTCGACGTCTGTCTTGAGCCGGGCCCACCAATCGGCCGGCAACGCCGGGGAGGTGCCCAGGCGCAGCGACACCGTCGGCACCGCGTCGTAGCTCGTGGTCGGGCGCTTGCGCCACCAGATGTAGCCGCCACCGAGCTCTTTCAGGCGTTCGGTGACCCGGTCGACGACCGCGCGGGCGCGCGCCTGGTCGTGCACCCGGAAGTTGTGATACAGGATCCGCAGCACCAAACGCGACGCTTCCGGATGGCCCTCGGGCTCAATCTCGCCGTTGGGCGTCGACCAGTAATCGAGCGGGATCTCGAAGAAGGCCATCGGCGGCCCGTCGATCTCCATGATGGTGGGCTCATACCGCGCCGGGTCCTGGTAGCGCTTGTTCACGCGGGCAGATACTTCGTGCCGGCAATCAGGCGCTGTTCCTGCTCGCGCAGAATCTTGTATTCCTCCTCGAGCGTGCGCCCGAGGCGTGGCAGACCCTCTCGGAAGCGGCGGTCATAGTCGCCCACCGCCCAGTAGTTGTACCAGCCAAAGGCCGGATGAGAGGGCTTCGCGAACGCCACATTCTGGCGCGGTCGCCCGCTGCGTCCCGCCTCGTAACCCGAGTACTGCTGGTAGGCAACGCGCGTGCGCTCACCCTCCATCGCGTAGAAATCACGCTCGGCGCTCTGGAAGGTTTGCGCCAGATCAAGTGCGGACTCGCCGTCAGTCGACAGGCCGAGCACGATGTCCTGGAAACGCTGATTCGCCTGGGCGACCGTGATCTTGTAGTACTCGAGCCATTCGGCAACCTGGGGCACAGTCGGAATCCATATCTGCCCCAGTTGCGGCAGCGGCAGTGCCTTGACTACCTCACCCGCAACGGCGATCGGTAGCGCGGCAGCCGCGGCGATCGAGACGGTCATCTGTAGGAACTGCCGGCGGTTCATTTGGCCGTCACACGGGTCGGCAGTTTCGAAAGATCGTGGCCTTTGTCGGCTTGGACGAATTCGTGGGCTACCGATGGCTTGGCCTGGACGCCTTCGCGCTTGGCGGCCTCCGGGTTGTGCTCCACCCATTCCCAGAAGCGGTGCTCCTTCATTGAACGAGATGGCATCACGGCTTCTCCTCGAACAACAGCGGATATTCGGTCGGCAAGCGCTCGTACTCTTCCATGAAGGTCTTGACGGCAGCGCCCGGGAAGACCGGCACGCGCTGGCCACAATCGCAACTGCTGTATGTGTGCCAGGTGCGCCCGTGGATGACCTCGAGGTTGCACACCGTGATGGGATGGCCGCGCAGCCAGCAACGGAGACGCCTCAGCATCCGCAGCTCCCGTAGCTCTTGCCGTTGGCTTCGAGCCACCACTCGAGCGGCGTGGTTGCGTCGAGCACCAGATTGACGAAGGGCGCGAACGGGTTTTCGGCTGTGACCGCGCCCAGGCGCTTCAAGAGATACATGGTCGACAACTGCTCACGTGGGTGGACGTGCAGCGTGTAGATGAACGAGGGGCCCAGGCGTAGCGCGCATTCGGTGAGGCTCAATTCGGTGCAGGTGCAGGCCGGTCCGAAGCCTTTGTAGCGCTCGGTGCACTGACAATGCGTGAGGAAAAACCGGCAATCCGGGCAACGGGCTCGATCGTCGATGGCGGACTGGCTGGACACTGCGGCTCCCAGAGAGGCGAGCCGCATCATATGCCAGTCGCAGGCGCGCGTGCTAGATGGTGTGCTTGGCGATCGTCTCGCGCTCGCCGTGGCCGATCACATGCTTCGCGGGTACGGAGCGCTCGCGGCCCATCGCGGCCTGCTCGTTTTCTTCGCGCTCGGGTTCCATCGCCTCCTTGCGATTCGCCTTCGAGCTCGCCATGTCCGACTCGCCCTCGGCGCTCTTGACGCCGATCTTGCCGCCATCGCCGATCACATGGTCGGCCTCGACGGTCTCGTGCATGATGCCGCGCCCGCCACGCACCTCGTGGTGCTCGCCCTCGCCGGCGTCTTCCTGTTCGCGCTGCGCGCGCCCCTGGGTCGACCGGGTACCGCTCGGGCTGCGCGCCATGCTCGAACCCTCATCGTCCTTCCCGCCGATCGGCTCATCGTGTTCTTTCGACACGTGCTCCTCGACGTTCTTCTCCTGGTCGCGGCGTGCCGCGGTACCGGAGCGGGCCATGCTCGAGCCCAAGCCGCGCTCCACTTCCTTATGCTCGTCCTCTCGCTTGATCGTCATGTCTGCTCGCCCTCTTCGTCATCGGTGGATGGGCCTGCGCCCGGGGGACCCATCGACGGACCCGCGCCCATTTGCGGGCCGGCTCCCATGGGTGGCGCCATCGGCGCCGGCTGTGGTGGTTCGGCCGGCATCTGGGATGGCCCGGCGCCGCCGTGCATTGCGCCTTCCGGGCGCCCGGGCTGCGCGTGCAAGCGGTTCAACCGCTCGTGCGGGGTACCTGGATCGGCGCCGCGCGCCGGCCCGTGGGCCTTGTGGCCGTGTTTGGTCTTGGCTGTCATTGCTGTCCTCCTCCGTCATCGGTTGCGGGGCCCTCGCCCGTGTTCTGATAGTCCATGGACGGCGGCCCGGCGCTCGGTCCCTCACCCTTGGGCGGTGTCTCGATCGGCTGCGGATACTGCGCATCATCGCGATTGCGATGCTGCGGCAATTCGCCGGCAGCCTCCTCATTGTCGTCCGTCTCGTTCATCGAGAGCGGCGCACCCTCGGGTCGCCCCGGCCGGCGATGGTCCTTGAGCAGCTGCTCCTGGGTCGAACCCTCGTCGGCGCCGCGGGTCGGCTCCCCGCCGTAGTAGCCGTGCTTGAGCTTGGCGGTCATTTGAGGTTGCCGGCGCGTAGGTGTTCGCGCAGCAGGTTCGCGAGGAGTATCACATGGTCGACGTTCGTCAATTCAACGGCGGGAGACTCGTTCTCCAGGTAGAAGGCTGGATCCTTGAGCCACAGCGTCACCTCCTGCAGGGTGGCACGCACCTGGTTCACGTCCAGGGGATTGTGGCAGAGAAAGATCTTGCGGCCTTCGCTGTCGACGGCCGCGTGCACGGCGATCGCAGCGTCCTCGAGCGCCTGGCTGTGCTGGATGTGCGGAACAGGGCGACGCAGCGGATTCGTTTCGTTCATTGGCCACTCCGGAGCCCTTCCTCGAGCGCCTGCTCGCGGTAGAAGCTCTCATTTTGGCCGCCAGCATAGAGCCGAGCGAGCACCGCGGCAACGCCGGAGAACGGCAGGTCGAGTTCCTGGGCGGCGTTCGCGAAATGCCGCGGGCTGATGTCCGACGTCCCTGCTTTGAGCTTCTGCCGGAGGAAACCGCGGGCGTTGCGAACATCGGAGGCGGGCGCTGTCATTTGACGCTCCCGCCCATATGACTGTCGGCTTCCGCTTCCTCGGCCGCGGCGGCTTGTGCGGTCTCATCCGCCTGCTTCAGACTTTGCTGATGCGAGGCTTCACCCTGCTCGAGCTGAGTCTCATGCTGTTCCTTCCCCTGATCGAGGCCCTGCTCGTGCGCCTCCTGACTCTGCTCCAGCGACTGTTCGTGCGACTGGACTAATTTCGCCTGCTCGAGGTTGTGCTGGTCCGTTGCGTGCGTAAGCCCTTGTTCGTGCTGCTGCTCGCCCTGGACTAATTTCTGCACGTGGCCGGCTTCTTTGTGCCGCAAGTCGACGTGCGCTTTGACCCCGCCGCGGATGGCATCGGTCGCCGCACTCGTATCGATGCGCGCTTCCTGATTGTTGAGCGCCTGATCCTTGCGCCGCTCTTCGTTGTCGAATGCGATCTGCTTGCGCTTCTCCTCGGCCTGGAACTTCTGCTCGTTCTGGTCGATGGTGGCCTGGCTCGCTTTGGCGGCGAATTCCAATTTCTGCTGCGCCGCCTGCTGTTCGGCGGACGGGGTGCCGGGCTTAGGCGGCGGATGCGGCAGTTGCGAGATGATCTGCGCCACCCGGTTCGAGATCTGCTGTTCGGTCTGCGGGTCGAGGCCCTGAGGGTTGCCGTCGGCGTCGAAGTTCACCTGCAGGCCCGCAGCGGCCATCACCTGCTTGTAATAGGCTTTCGCCATGTGATCGCGGATGTGCGCCTGCATCGCCGGCTGGATGACCTTCTCGAAGACGTCCGGCGGGTAGAGACTCGAGGCGCGCTGCAGCCCGTCCTGGTGAATCGCGATATGCGCCTTGTCGTCCTGGGTCGGGTACACCTTGACCGGCACGCCGGCGAAGATGTTGGCATTCTCGCCCACGGCATCCAAATACGGCGGCGTCTTCGCGACCGGGCCGATGGCGTCCAGATTCGGCACCTTGAGTGCCACCAGCATGCGGCGGTGCGCCTCGGCGCGGTGCGGCGGCGGGTAGAGGTCGGGGGCCTTCTCCTGGAGCTCGAGCACGGCCTGGGCGCGCATCACGCGCTGGGTGTCCGAGCTCACCGCCGGGTCGGTCACGCAGATGACATCGACGCCGGGCGCGAAGTCGGACTTGAGGAGGAACTGCTCCTCGTCGCCGATCTTGTAGTCGTAGCGGTCCGGCATGAAGTCTTCCATCAGCTCGCAGAGCATTTGCAGCTCTTGGCTCATGGAGACGTGCAGGCGTTTGTGGATCGCATTGATCGGCTTTTGCGCCTGGTCGATCAGCGCGACCGTGGTGCCGACCGGCCCGGTGTTGTTGCCATCGCCCACCGCGGCATCCGTCGTGCCGCAGAAACGCTGGCCGGCGTCGACCAAGGCGCCCAGCAACTGGAAGAGCGCGGGACTCGGTTCCTTGAACGGCGGCGTGAAGAACGACTTGGCGAGATCCTCGCCCGAGGAGTCCACCTGCTTCCAGACGCCGAACTCGAGCCGGAACTCGCCGGCGAGCTTCGCCTCCTTGCTGACGAACCCGCCCTGGAAGTTCGCGGCCAGCGCAGCATCGAGCAGGCTGTTGACGGCACCGGAGGCGGCCATCCCTAAACTGCCGATCACATGCGGATAGCCCCAGCCATAGAACCCTAAGCCGGGCAGGAACTGGTGATGGGCGAACCAGATGCGCTTCTTGTAGTCCGAGTCCTTCTTGCGCCAATTGCGCCGCACCATCAGGACTTCGTCGTTCGAGGCGTCCAAGACCACGAGGTACGGGCGGCGCCCGATATCGCCCTCCGGCAATTTGCGCATCCCATCGCCCAAGCGATCGCAGTCGAGCTGCAGGTCGACGTGGTACTCGAGCATCTCGTACAGACGGTCCGTGTCGTGCATCGACACCTGGCGCTGGTCCGAGATGTCCGCCGCCTGGTCGTGCTCGGCCTGGCCGACGGCAGGTTGTGGCAGGTAGATGTCCAGGAACATGCCGATCTGCATCGACTTGTCGATGTCCTCGCCGGTCATCGTGAACTTCCACGCATAGCGCGGCATGGACTTGAGATCCGTGCCGGCGTAGGGAGCCACGAACTGGGTGCCTTTCACGTAGCGCAGGATCGGCAGGCCGGTCGTGAAGTCCTGACTCGCCCGGCGCATGGCGCTGCCGCCCATGGGCAGGTACATCGTCATCTTGTCCGTGTCGTTGAAGTAGCCCTCGTCGACGTCGGTCAGGTAGTGGTTGACGAAGGTGCGGATGCGCTTGGCCCGGGCCATCTTGGGCGCGGTCTGGGTGCCTAGTACTTTCGTTTCCGCGGGGCCGGCCGGCGGGAAGAGTTCGACGATCGCATTCGCCTGGAAGCGGCTGGTCGCCTCCATCAGCATCGGGTGGGTCGTGTCGTGGCCACCGAGTTGCTCATCGTCGGCATCCGCCACGGGCTTCGACTTCAACCCCAGCATCTGCATCGAGGTCTTCTCGCGGTTCTCCCAGTCGGCGCGGCTATCCTCGTCCGCCCGGCAGAATTCCTTGAGGCGCATGGCCAGGAGCTTGCGCTCCGAGCTCTCCATCAATTCGGCCAAGTTCTCGTCGAAATCGCCCTTCTTGGGGATCCGGGCCTTCAAGGGCGTACCGGCTTCGACGGTAATCGAACCGTCGGGGGTCCGCGTGATGGTGTGGCCATCGAAGCGAGAGACTCCGGTCTTGACGTCCGGCGTCTGGGTGGCGATCGATTCGTAGGCCAAGGTCCGCTCCAGGAGAGGGGGTCGGACGCGAGGTTACCGCGTGGGGCGGGGCCTCGACATGTCAGCGGTTGGCTCTGTTGGCGAATTGAGCGGCGGCTTCGGCTCTTAGCTTCGGGAGTTTGCGCAGTTCGCGCTTCAGGCGCCGGCGGTCGATCAGATGCCAATCAAGCCACTGGCGGCGTGGGTCGAAGACACCGCCTTCACAAAAGCGGCCCAAGTTCAAATCTTCGACCAGTTCGCTGGAGACTCTGACCCGTTTGCTCAATTGAAGTCGAGCTCCTCGAGGTCCCCGTCATCGTCGTGATACTCATCGTCGTATTGCGTACCGTCGTCGCGCTCGCGGTCCATGGGCTCCAATGGCAGCGGGTCGGGTATCGCCTCTTCGGGCGGTTCCTGCGGCGGCAGGCGCAGGTCCTCGGAGGGTTTGTTGCCGCGGCGGCCGCTCATCGGTCGTCCCGGGTCAGCACGACTCCGCCCTCATCGTCTTGGGTCACCGTCCAATGCCGGGCCTCCTCGAGTGCAGCCGGGTCGGCCTTCGGAATGATCTCCTGCGTGTATTCGATTGCCTCGTTAGATTCCACCGACGATCTCTCCCTGGGTGATGTTGCCGTGCCAATGTCCCGCCGCGCCAGCGTTCAGGCTGGGCGTGACGGTGAGGGTATCGAACGGCACGCTGCTCGGGAAGTTCCACGCCATCTCTTCCTTGCAGAGTACGGTGTCGACGGGATAGGCCGGCGGGTGTGCTTCGTTACCGTCCCAGCCCAAAAGGTGGCGCCAGACGATCTCGCGCTGCTGCCAGGTGTCCATCGCGACGTTCTTGCAGGTCAGGAATACGTTCTGGCAGTGCGGGCAGAGGAAGGCGAAAACGTTCGGCGTGAGCCAGCGGGGCAAGAGGTCGACTAAGCGCATAACCTACCGGTGCTTGCGCATATAACGGGCCCGGCGTGCATATTTGCGGGCAAGGCGCGACTCAGCGCGCTCGCGGGCGAGTTTGGCCACCGCCGTGGGGCCGTGCTCGTCATTGAACTCGGCGCCGCTGTAGGCGTACGCGAGCTCGGGCAGATTGGTCGGCAGCGGGATATCAATCTCGACCCGCTCGAGGCTGCCCTTGCTCAAGCGTGAGGGCGGGATGGGTCCGGATCCCATGGGATGGGGCAGCGACGTCAGAGCGACCCCATCGCCGCCAGGAAATAGCGTGGCAGCAACGCACAGCGGGATCAAGCCGCCGGGGCTCATCCGGGCACTACCAGGTAGCGCCAGTGGCCGTCGATCTTCTCGAGGATGCGGCCGCCGGTGTCTGCCTGGTGCATGCGCGACGGCAGGCAGACCGGTTTGACGTTCTTGACAGACGCGAGCGCCAAGTTGTCGAGGAATCGTCGGTCGATGGCGCGTGACTCCGCTGGCGTGATCAGACGGTTACTCCCAAAGGCGCCGCGCGGATCGGTCCAACCGACCGAATACCGGAAGGCGTCGGTCATGTCATTGCTTGCGCGGTCGATTTCCTCAAGCACCTCGAAGAGCGCCGGGTCCGGCTGCTTGAACGGCAGCGAATTGATCCAGCCGCCGTCAGGAGGCAGAAAGAAGGTGCGCTTGGGGACCAGGAGCTCCGGCACCGCGATCGCGGCGGCCGCGCCGGCGAGACATCCTAAGAACCCGCGCCGACTAACTCGCATCGTCGACCGCCTTATCGGCTGCGCTGGTCGCATTCTTCATGGCCTGCGCCGCGCCACTCACGGTGGTATCGACCTTGTCCGCCGAGGGTGCCGGCTTAGGAGGCGCGGCGGCGGGTTTCGCCGGCGGCGGATCGCCGTCATCGTCGTCCTTCGATGCCAGGCCGATCGACTGGGCGAAGCGGTGCAGCGTACCTTGCATGAAATCTCGATTGCTGCGCCCGGGCATTAGAGTCGTCCGGCCAAGACCAGCACCAGCACGATGATCAGAATGAGGCCGATCACACCGCCCGGCATGTAGCCCCAGTTCTGCGAGTGCGGCCAGGTCGGGAAGGCGCCGACCAGCAGCAGCACCAGGACGATCAGCAGGATGGTACCCACACTCATGGCGAACTCCTTTCTTTACTGGACGGTGAGGTTCGTCGGCGCCGCGGGCACCGGCGGCGGTAGCCCGGTGCAGGCTTCGATCGACTTAGGTCCCTCGACGGTACCCTCGACCGACGTCACGTAGAAGCAGGTGGACCCGACCACGATGCCCGTACTGATCACGGTCGTCACCCCCGTGATGCCGATCGCCACGCGCTGCTCATTGCCGGTCAGTCCCTGATAGATGTTGTAGGTCAGGGGCACGATGATCGTCGAGCCGTCGACGTTGATGGTGGGCGCGGTCCACAAGAGCGTGGCGGTCGCGGCGGGGAGCGGACTCGCGGCAGCGGGGCCGGTCCAGGGCGCGCTGGCGATCGTCTTGCTGTACCACGCCTGGGCGCTATTCTCCTGCCAGATGAGCCCGTTCACGTAGGCGATCGCGATTACATTGCAAGTCGTGGGGTCGACCGAGCCTTTCAAAGTCACCATGCTCTTTTGGCCCGGCGAGGCCCAGGTCGCGGTACACGGTGCGGTCTGAGAGATGCCCCAGACATTGCCCGCGGCATCGGTGATGGTACTGTTTGAACCGACGAGGACGACGGTGTTATTCGGGGAGGCGGCGGCCAGGGCGAGAGTCGCCACCAGGCAGCCTAGGAGGGCAAGTTTACGCATGGACATCCCTATGTGTGGGTGAAGGACTGACGCTCCCGCTTTATACGCCTTTTTAGATTCGCAAGCGCGCGCACGCTGCCGGGACCTCGCTGCCGTTTAGGCTTCGGTTGTTTGACGTGGCCAAACACGCGAGGGCCGTTTTGCCACTTGCGCTGGATGAGCGGCTTTCGGTCCGGTCTCCCCACGTCGTTGAGTCCATGCTCGCCCACCACTTTATGGAGATAGGTGCGGTTGACGCCGGTCAGCCGGGCCGCCGCTTTGATGTTCCCCCGGCAATCGGTGAGCACTCGGCGCCAGTACTCGGCCTTGAATTGCCGCAGCGCCTCGCGGTAGGTCATGAATCAAGCAGGGCGTCCCGAGCGGCGGTCACGCGCCGGAACTCCGCAGCATCGCCGCCGTTGTCCGGATGGTGCTGGCTCGCCAGGCGCCGGTAGGCTAGCGTCACTTCCTCTTTTGTCGCGTGACTTGAGACGCCGAGCACCTGCCATGGCTGCTCGGGCGCCGGCAGTGCGGTAAACCCCTGGAAGGCGCGGTCGAGAATGAGCGCGCCGCCATAGCGTTCGATGGCGCGCATCGCATCCAAGGTCGCCGCGATCGCCGCTAAGTTGTCTGGCAGCCGATCATAGGTGTCGATGGCCATGCAGCGCTGGTTCTTGCCTTGGGTCCAATACACAGCGGCGCCCACGTCCGCCGGCATGGCCTGCGAGCGGTTCGGCGTACCGTCCAGATTCAGGCGCAGGTTGGTCGAGATAATGATCCGCGTGCCGCCTAAGCGGCGCACGGCCGCATTCAGCCGGTCCATCCCTTGGCCCAAGGTGACGCGCTCTTGCCGCTGCCACTGACCGGGCTCAGCGCCCGGCTTGCTCGCTTTGCCGACGAACTTTGCCTTGAGGCGTACGCTGGTGCGCTTCCAGCCTGGGGGCCAACTGAGCGGGTAGGCCGTGGCGCTCATGGGCCGCTCAGATTGACGATCATGCGGCGGTACTCGGGTCGCATCACCATGCCGTAACTGCCGAGCAGGTAGATCTTGTCCTTGAACGGGTCGTCGCGATAGCCGAAGAGCGCGATCAGTTCGTTATTGATCCGGGCGCGGAACTCCGCCGGCAGGAGGCGCGTCCCGTCCTTGAGTTTGATGTCGGCCACTTGAATCTTAGGCGCCGGCGGCGGGGCGTCCCAGATTTCGCGCCCCATGAGACGCGGCCGAGCGAACGGGTTGAACAGGTCCGATTCGGCCGGCGTTGGCGGCAGCGCGCGCATCATGTCGCGCAGTTTCTCGACGGTCAGCGTGTTCTCTGCCGTCGGCCCCCCACTCGTCGTATTACCCGCCATGGCCCACCGGCTCGGCGCGGATGCTGCCGTCGGGCTGCACCGTGACCGCGAGTTTCTCCTCAGAGCGCAGAATCGCCTCGAGTTCCTGGACGCTCGGCCGTCGCTTCTCCAGTTCCTCGGTCTTCATGGCCTGGCCCTTCTGGAACGGCATCCACTCGCAATAGCGGCGCCCGGTCGGCCGCTCGCCCTCGCCCTGCCAGAGGTAGACGCTGTGGCGCGCGTGCAGTTTGGCACCGATATCGAACACCGCGAGGCTCACACACTCATCGCCCCACACCGCGACTACGTGCGCTGCAAGTGGCTGACCGGGCAGCGTGTTCATGTCCGTGTCGTACCCCCAATCCTCCGATGTGAGCGAATAGGCAGTGACGCCGGGCTGGATGTACGGGCGGTACCAAACGACGCGGCCGACGGTGGGTGTGATCACGGCAATCTCCTAGTGATGGGTGTGTAACACGAGTGCAACGATGGAAACGACCAGGGCGGCGACGCTCAGCAGAAAGGCCAGGCCCGCGAGCTTCATTCGTCTGCCTCCACGGGTGGGAAGAATTCGGTCAGCCACCACCAGAAACGGCGGTACCAGGGCACGCGCTTGATCTGGAGGGTGCATCCATTCAAGCGCTCGACGATCAGATAAGGCGTGCCGTCGGAGAGTGTGAGGACGGTCCCCTCGGTGAGCAGCGGACTCGACTCGGTCATCGTCACCGTCATTTTAGCCTTCGTCTTCACGCGGCAAGTTCCACATCGCCGATGGTGAACCCGGCGGTAGCGACGATCAAGAGCGCGGCGTTGGGCGTGATCTGGTGCGCCGGCACCGGCAGCGGGAATGGGACTTTCTTGATGTGCTGCAGGGCATTGATCACCAGCGCCGAGCAGTCGTAGGTGCCCGAGCGGTGCAGGTCCTTGTTGAGGAAATAGCCCAGAATGTCCCGCTGCGCATAGAAATCGCCCACCTTGGCGATCAGATTGTCCTCCCAGTCCTTATACTCCGCGGCGGTTACCTCAAGGGTGGCGCGGCGCTTGCGGATCCAAGCTTCGGTGGATGGCTGGCGGAAGTGCACGCCGGGCTTGACCCCGCCGAGCTCGTCATTGCGGGCGTCTAAGTACCGGCCGTCCTTCAAGAGGCTGGCGCAGTGCGACCAGCCGTGCGGGCCTTGGCCGAACCACGCGATCCATCGCGAGGTCCAGTCCGGGCCCATCAGAAAGTCGATGGTGATGGTCTCCATCAGTTGATCATCGTCTCTACGACCGTACCCGACCCGCCCTGCAGCACGTTGACCAGGTAGGCGATGCAGCGACCGCGGTAATAATTGCACTTGGTGCCGACCACATAGGACGCGGTGACACTGAAGCCGACCGCGAGGTTATCGCTGGCTCCCCCGTATTCGCCAGTGTAGTAGGGACACGCGGTGGTCCCCGCCATGGTGTAGACGTCACCGACGTGCGTCCCGTTGCCGACGGTGAAAGTCTTCGGCCCCCACGCAATCGGGTTGCAGCCGGCCAAGTACCCGTTGTTCAGGAAGCCGAACTGCCACGGCACATCGAGGTAGGAACCGCCGCCGCCTTCCGAATCGCCTTGGGCGAGGCAGATCGCGCCCATGTCCCCGGGGTAGGCGTTCGGGTTACCGTTCCACGCGGTGATACTCGAGCAGGGCGTCCCGCCATTGAAAGTGAAGCTATCGGACAACACGGCAGTCTGCGCATCCGCCACGCCTACTATCCCGGCGCAGAGCATCAGGCCCAGCAGCGTCGTCATCGAACTCAGTCTTGGAAATTTCATCGTCTTCTCCCGTTGGTTGACTATGGTCTCGAAAAAATGCGGTTCCAGACGGCCTTGGCTTCGACCTTCGTGGCCCCGGTCGTCTCAACGTAATGATCGATGCTCGAGCAGAAGATCACCCAGCCCTTGGCATGGACCACGAGCTTCATCTTGGTCTCGCGGTCGTGCAGGCGCGCATCGTCGGCGATGCCGCGCGGGAACCCGTTGAACCCCGTCGACAGCAGCCGATTGTCCCGCACAATGAGCGAACCCACCCGCGTCGAGGGGTCGCGCGACATGCGGCTGGCCGATAGCGCCAAGTCGAGAAAGTATCGATCCCATTTTTCGTTCACGCGATTCGTTCCTTTGCTTGCGCGGCCTGGCACGCGGGATTGAGCCACAGCACCTCGCGATTGATCTTGGTTCCCCGCCGCGCGTTGCCGCGGCTGTTGCACGAGTACTCGGTCCAATCGGTGAGCTCGGCGGCGTACATCTCCGAGTGGAAGCCAGAAATGATCACCATGCCTTTGAGATTTTTCAGGCAGCCGAGTAGGTCCATGTGCTGCCAGTCGGTCATCTCGTGCCGATAGTACTTGTCCGACTCCCAGCGCCGGCCGTTCCTAGTGCTGAAGACATACGGCGGGTCGCAATAGTGCAGCGTCGTCGGCGCATCGTGCTGCATGAGCACGGAAGTCGCCGGGCGGTGCTCGATGAGCACACCTGAGAGGCGCTCGCCGACTGAGGCGATCACCTGCGGGTATTTCTGCCACTGCGCGAAGTCGGTCGACCACTTGCGCCCGGAGTCGATCCGAAAGCCCGTGTTCTCCTTCGTTCCGCCGCTCGAGCCGTACCCCATACCGGCCTTGATGGCCAACTGCCGGGCGCGCTCAATCGGGTCGGGGGTCGGCGTGTAGGCGTTTTCGAACTCCTCCCGCGCGAACGGCGTCAGGGCCAGGAGCTCGCAGAGCGCCAGGCGCTGCTCGGGGTTCCGGAGCACCCGAAAGAAGTTCACGACGTCGCCGTCCAAGTCGTTGTAGACCTCGGCGTACGAGGGTTCTTTGGTCAGGAGCACGCTGCCGGCGCCACCAAAGGGCTCGACGTACACCTGATGCGGCGGGAAGAACGAGCGTATCCAACTGGATAGCCTGAACTTCCCGCCGTGGTACCTAAGTACGGGCCGTTTGATCACGCCGGAAGCCTCCATCCCGGGCCTTGCGCTCGGCGATCTCCTCGCGGTCGACCGCCGTCGTCTTGGGCGCGGTCACGCCGATGCGCACCTGATTGCCCTTGACGCCCATCACGGTCACTTCGATGTCCGCTCCGATCTTGATGCTCTCCCCCACCCGTCTGGTCAGAATCAACATACCCCTCTCCCTAGGTTCGAAACATAACGATGACGGCGAGTCCCGCGAAGAGCGCACTGCCCCAAATCATGAAACGCGCCGCTCCGGAGATCGGCGCGCGCCGTGCGTGCAGTTCCCGGTGGATGTCCGGCAGCGTCTTCCTGAGCCACGGCAAGCGCCCGGTCGACCACTGCGGCGCCAGCCACCAGACGCAGGCAATGTAGAACAGCACCGCCGGCGGGACACGGTGCATCACCAGCGCGATCACCATGGCCGCGATCGCGCTGCCGAAACAGCCTCCTAAGGCTATGGCGTCGCGGTTCATGGCAGGTCACAGTCGACGCCGCACCAACTGTAGTCGTCGAAGTAGTAATACTCATAGCCTCCAGAATCGTAGGCCGGATAGAAGTCTGGCGAACTCACGAAGTCGATGACCTCGTCGATCAGTGCGCCCTCTTCGTCGCCGATCCACGCGTTGATGTTGGGGTCGATCTTGTCGTCGATGTAGTAAATCGCCCCCCCGATCTGATAGCCGATGGCGAAAGAGGCCGAGAGATAGCTTCCCGCGTACGCCGCGGTCGACGCGAGACTGGCTTCGACGCTTAACCCCGCCGTCCACGAGTCCAGGAAGATGTCGTAGATGGTCATGTCCAAGTTGGGCGCCGGCGTCAGCCCCGCGATTCCTCTTTGGATATACAGCGCTTGGCTGCGCGCCAACACCGTCCTGGCGCCGCCCGCCGTGTAGCTCGCTTTGACCGCAGCGGGCGCATAGGCATTGACGGCGGCATCGACGTTCGCCTTGCCAAACGCTGCTTGTAGTTTGAGCAGATTGGTGGCCGTCAGTCGTTTGGCGGCAACTTCCAAGAGCGGCGCCAGGTTCCCGCCGCTGTGGATGTAGTACTCGCGCGAGAGCCGCGCCAAGTAGATATTCGCCGCGTTCGCGATGGTCGTGTTGATGGTGGGCGAATAGGTGAAGTTGTACAGCACGACCACCGGAAACTGAGAGTGGATGGTGGCTACCGTCGTGCCCCTCGAGGGCATCGGCGGACTGCCTGGAAATGCCACCGGCGCGGTGGCGTGATCGGACATGCACTTAATGGGGAGCACTTCGAGTCCCCGGCTCGTGATGATGGGCATACGACACACTGGCGCGTTCGGTAACGCCGTAGCCCCTGCCGTCGTCGACAGCGCCACCGCACCTGCAAGAACCGCGGTCGCGGCTAATTTGGACTTGAGCATAAAACCTCCAAAGATCTCGATTGGTTGATCAATCGGCGTATTCGGCCCCAAGACGTCCTTCGATCTCCGACTGGCGGGCCAGGCCATGGATATATGCCAATACCTCGATTGGCGGTTCGGCGAGCGGCGCATTGCCGCCCAGGTTCGCGGGCTCTAAGAGCCGGCTATTGCGCCGGTCCCAGTAGACTCGGTGCTCTAGCATCCACTTGAGCGCGCGCTGCGCCAGGTGGTATTCGTCAAAGACCCGGACCATTGCCTCCGTGGTCCAGTCCATGCGCTTCGCAGGGAATTGCGGTCCGGTCATGTCGTCGTCTCCTGTTGCCAGGCCCAGGCATTGAACGCCTTGGCTTTCATTTCCTCGAACTTCTCCGGCGCCCAACTGCGCTCAAGCCAGGCGCTATGCACCCGGGCCGAGAGCGTCCAGCCCAGGAGGCTGCGGTGCTGCGCGCAGGCGAAATAGTGCCGCGGGATCCAGCGCGTGCAGGTGGGCGCCTGGCACGTATGCATTTTTTCGTGGCCGTGTCTCACGAGTCGTAACTCGAGGCTTCAGCGAATTCCTTGGGCGTCATCTCCCGTCCCCAGGTATCGCGCGCGACCTGCCGGATGATGCACTCGGCCGACGCCAGACGCTCCTCGAGCTCGCGGATCCGCTGATCTTTGGTCTTCGGCTTGTCGATGCGCTTGCCGCGCAGGAAGATGCCGGCCTGCACTAACTCACTCACCCGGATGGCGCCGGCGAGTCCGCGCGCGACCTCGATGTCGCCGGTGGCATCAATGACCAGCCACGGACCCCAGAAGCCGGCGTCATGGCGCTCGCGCACCTTGATGACGTAGGTGTCAGAACGGGCGTTCATTGGCACCACCCAGCTCGCTTATAGGTCCGTTTCTTGTGGCAATTGGCACAGACGACGTCACACATTTTCAATTCCTTCATGAACTGGTGATGGCTGCTGGCACGAGAAATCAAGTCTGAGACCCGCCGCTGGCTCTTGGCCCCGATACCGACACGATGATCGAACTCGAAAGGCGCCGCGGGGTCTGGCGGTTCATCGCAGTCCATGCACGGTTGTGCGGACAAAACCAAACGCCGAAGTCGCACGCACAGTTCCCGAGCGCGGCCCATCCTGATGCGGGCCTTCTCCCGCTGATCAGTCCGATTGCGGTCATACCAATTTCTCGCATAGTCGGGATCGGAGCGCATCGTCTAGAAAGGAATATCGTCATCGAATTCCGGGGCGTGCTGCTGACCCGTAGGCGGCGGTTGTCCGCCCCAGCCATCGTCAGATGGAGCCGGATGTCCAGCGTTCACCCGCTCGCTGATGGTGGGCGGCCGCTGGTGCTGCGCCGGCTGCGCGATTGATGAAGCAACAGATCCGGCAGCACCGTTTATTTCCCCGGTTTGCGCATCGACGAATTCCCATTTCTGCGTTGCCGCGTTCCACACGGGCGGCGGCGGCCGATTCGGCGGCGGAGCAGCGGCGGGTGGCGGGGTCGGTAAGATCCACTGCTGGCGGTTGGCGTCCCACACCGGCGGCGGTGGAGCTCCTGGCGGTAGCGGCGCATCACCCCAGGCGCCCGCGGCGCCATTCGCGCGGTAGACGACGCCGGCAGGGGTCTCGAGGCGCACGCCGCCGACCGGCTTGTCACCGAACATCACGGTCGGATCGTAGGAGAGTTTGACGCGCTTGCCGATCCAGAGCTCGGAGTCGGGCCCGTAGGCCATCTCCAAGATGAGGACCCGGCTTTTGTTGAGCTGCAGGCCCTTCAAGTGTTCCTGGAACCAGAGGAAACACTTGACGTCCTGCCCGTGTGCCCCGCGCCCCATGATCTCTTCGGTCACGTGGGCGATGGTCAAGATCATCGGGCGCTGGCCCTCGAGATCCCGACCGCGCCAATACTTGGACTTGACCATGTCGGCCGTTCTCATCGGTAGATCTCCATGATCATTTTGAAAGGGAGGGAGGAGGAAAACGACGCACGGAGCCCCGCGCGCATCATCCGATCGGTCTGCGTCATGCGGTTCATGACCAGCCAGCGCTTGGCGTTGATCTGCCGCTCGGAGAACCACAGCGTCCAGTGACTGCGCCACGTGGGCGACCAGGCGTCCGGATGATGCATCCCCAACGCGCGGCGCAGGCGCCAGGCGCGGATCGCATCGGCATTCCTCTCCGCGAGCTCGAACTCCGCCATGATCTGATCGACCTCGAGATCGACCGCGACCTGGATGGGATCGGTCATAAACCCGCCTGCGTGAGCACCATGCGAGCGGCGATCACCATGGGGTCTATTTCCGGGTCATCCGAGTGACCGCAGTCGCCGCTCGCGATCACCGTCACGTAGCGCTCGAGCACGGTGCGCAAGGCTTCAGCGAGATTCGGCGCGGCAGCCATCACCTTGGCGTCCGCAATGGTCTCCAACTGGTTTTGGATGGCTGCGTCGCCATCGAGTGCAGGATCGATATCGCAACTGGCGACGACGAAGCCCTCACGCGTCACGATATCGACCGGGAATTTCTCGGTCTTGGCCGTCCAAGGGCCCGGTGTGCCCGTCATGACGGCACGCGGGAGCAGATCTCCGCCTCTTGCTTGGCCGTATTCCAGCCTTCGCAGAAGTCGGCCTGCAGTTTGGTGTGGTCGAAGTAGCGGGCGGCCGCCTCATCGCGGTCATTCTCGCTCTGCCCCTCGGCGTAGTAGTCCTGGCCCCGTTCGAACGCGGCATCGCGCGCGTCGCTGATGCGCTCCGATCGCTCGTCGAGCAGATCGGCATTGACTTCTGGATCGCCCAAATCAACCGGCTGCGCGCGTCGCTCGGGCTGGCGGGCCGCTTCCTCGCAGGCATGGCACTCGATCTCGAGGAAACCGCGCTCGTTGACGATGCAGTCGCAATCGAGTTTGCGGTACTGGGTCATGACGTGGGACCGGTGAGGGGCTCGGCCTCCACGGGCAGGCTGGCGAGCTCTTTGAGCAGCGGCACCAGCGCCTTCTCGGCGGACTTGGCCATGGTCGAGGCGGGGGCGTTGGTCCGCTGCAGGAGCTGCAAACACCGGATGGCGCGCAGCAGCCGATCTTTGTTGGTCTTCGCTTCCATGAGACACCTTCGTTGCTGATTGGACGGTTGCATCCTAAAAGCAGTGCTTGAATAAAGCAACAGCCTAATGCAATATTCATCCATGATCTATAAAACAGCGTGGGTCCATTACGAGTCGAGTCGCAACATCGCACGAGTCTGCGGGGTCACAGACCAAGCTGTCAGTCAATGGAAAAAGCGGGGAATTATCCCCATCCACTGGGCCCTAGTTCTTGAAAAGGACAGCGGCGGCGTGATCAAGGTCGACCCCGCGGTCTACTCCAAGTCGGCGATATAACAGCGATGTGTATATTGCTTATGGCAAATGGACGGCGTAAAAATACGAACGCCTCCACAAGGGAGGCGTCGTATGCCGGGTACCAGCCCGGGCTGCGATTGAGTGATTGCGCCACGAACCGCGTCGCCATTCTACCTGCGCACGCTGTCTCCCGCAAACACCCAGTCCACGGCATACCGTCTGAGGCACGAAAGACTGTGGCCGAAACCGGCCTGGCCCTCAAGAAACGGTTAATCCGGGCAACGTTGCGCCACTTGCGACCCGGTCCTGAAATGGAGCTCGCACTCGATGCGAGAGGGGACCCGAGTATCCGTACCAAGAGGGAGAAAGGGCAGGAGACTCGACCTGGGGCGAATTGTGCACCGTCTATTCACAGGGTTATCCACAAGTGCGCTCTCTGAGTTCCTCGCAGGGCAATGGGCACCTCAGGCGTCACTATGTGCCTGAAAAGCAGCACTTCGCGCTTTGCGGCTTCCTGCCGTCTCGAGGCAGCACCTGGCGCCGGCCGCATGTCCGAGCTCGGGTGTGCATCACCTGCCACAAATTGCTCCGCTCGAGACGCTGATGCCGCTCACGAAGATCGGTAACGAGTCGTTCAACATCGAGCGGATCTTGAAGCACGTCGAGGCCGCAGCCGAGGTGGCGTGGTCAGGCTCCGAGCGCACCATGATCAATCTGGTGGCGCGCTTGATCCGGCTGCAGAAGCAGCGGATCCAGGAGCTCGAGGCGCGCGTGGTGTTTCTCGAGCGGGAGGCATTGCTGCTGGAGGCATTGCTGCTCCAGGACAAGAACCGGCCGCTGGAGCAGGAACTGACGTATTTCAAGGCGGAGCACGCGGATCTGCTCCGGCGCTGGCATCTGATTATGGAGAGGACGCGATAATGACCGAGACCAAAATCGAGTGGTGTGACTACAGTTTCAACGCTTGGTGGGGCTGCACCAAAGTCTCGCCGGCGTGCGATCACTGTTATGCCGAGACCTGGGCCAAGCGCACCGGGTTTCCCGACCTCTGGGGCGTCCAGGCCGGCCGGCGCACCTTCGGCGAGAAGCATTGGCTGGAACCGCTCAAGTGGGATATCAAAGCCCTGCGGATGGGCAATGTGACGCGACCGCGCGTCTTCTGCAATTCCATGGCGGACGTCTTCGACAACCACGAGGGCGTGGTCCTGGCGCGCGAGCGCCTCTGGAGGCTGATCCGGGCCACGCAGGGCCTCGACTGGCTGATCCTGACCAAGCGCATCGGCAACGTCCACAAGATGCTGCCGCATGACTGGGAAGACGGGTATCCGAATGTCTGGCTCGGCATCTCGGTCTGCGAGCAGCGCGAAGCGGACCGCGACATCCCGAAGCTCTTGGACATCCCCGCGGCGGTGCGCTTCCTATCCTGCGAGCCGCTCTTGGGCCACATCGACCTCTTCCCGTTCCACCAGGGCTCCTGCATCGCCTGCGCGGGCGGCGGCGAAGTGGCGGCGTGCGGTCCGACCACGACGTTTCCGGAACATGACGACGGCCTCGAGCGCTGCTATGACTGCGGCGGTACCGGGCTCTGCGAGGACAATGAGGGCCTCGATTGGGTGATCGTGGGTGGCGAATCGGGCGCCGGCGCGCGCAGCATGAACGTCGACTGGGCGCTCAACATCGCCGCAGAATGCCGCTCGCAGGAGATCCCGTTCTTCATGAAACAGTTATCTCAGGCGGACACCAAGGAATTTAAGGACTTCGGCTCGTTTCCCGAGCCGTTGCGGGTGCGTGAATGGCCGAAACCCTAACCCCAGCCGCCAAGCGGCAACTGTTTGACGATGAGACCGCGGAGCTGCGCCTCGCCAAGGTACGCGATCGCATCCGCAAGAACTTCCCGAACGAGCGCGCAGCGCTGCACTGGCGCCGCGACACGCCGACCCGGCTGGTGTCGATCTGCGGCCGGTTCGCCATCGAGAAGACCGGCGAGGGCGAGGCGCTGCGCTACACGGCGAAACTCTTGCCGCATTCGGTCATCGGCAATCGGCGGTTTTCCCTCGAGCAGGCCAAAGAGGACTGCAATAGCCATGCCTCACCACTACCGCTCGAACCCGCGCAGCCCGAGCTCGCGCCGGTAGTCGAGCGTGAACCGGGGAGCGATGACGAATGAGCTTCGAGGTCGTGATCATCCGCAACAGCGACGGCAAGCGCGTGACCTACGTCGACACCGACGACTGGACCGTAGGTGCAGAGTTTCGCTGGACCGAAGGCAACCAGGCGTGCGATTGCAACCGCCGCGGCTACTTCCTGTTCCTCGAAGGCGATCCTGACCCGGACTATGGCCAGTGCGGCGACACCGAATTCTCCGTGATCTTGCCCAAGGAGAAACCCCGTGAATGACGACGACATGATGGAGTCGATGATCGGCGCGCTGCTGGTCATGGGCCTGGTCGTGCTCCTGATCTGGTTTGGCTTGCCACTCGTGGAGGACTATTTCCGATGAAACTCATGGTCTACGACGCAGAGATCAAGCACGCCATCCCCGAGCGCGGCCGCGCCAACTTGGACGGCATCCAATACTGTGACGGCTGGGGCGATCGCATCGGCATGGGCGTGTCGGTCATCTGCGCCTACGTCTGGGGCGACGGGTATCGGGTGTTCCTCGAGGATAACTTCGAGGCGTTCAAGACCCTCGCCGAGGACCCAAACACCCTCTGCATCGGCTTCAATAACCGCATATTCGACGATCTCCTGGTCCGGGATGCGCTAGGCGTGGTTATCGACCAGGACCGCTCCTTCGACCTCCTACGCGCCGTACGGGTCGCCCGCGGGGACAATCCGAGCGCGCCCGGCAGGGTCTCGCTCGACACCCTCTGCAAGGCGAACTTTCTACCCGGCAAGTCGGGGAGCGGGGCGTTCGCGCCCATCCTCTGGCAGAAGGGCAAGCGCGGGCAGGTGATCGACTATTGCCTGAACGATGTCATGCAGACCACGCAGCTCATTGAGCTCGTGATGACCGGCCGACTGCGGGATCCAGAGAACGGCCGCATCCTACCCGTGACCATCCCTGGGGAAATCGTTCGGGAGGACGTCGCATGAGCGACCCGGGCGTTTGCTATTGCGGGGCATACGGCGGCGGCAAGCACACCCTCTCGGCACGCTGCAAGCCGACGCCTCCGGCCCTCGTCACCGATATGCAGCGGCTCGATTCCCGTCTGAGCCAGGCCGCCTATCGCCTCAAGATGGCGAACGAGGAACTGCACCGTGCCGAGGTAGAACACCGGCTAGCGGGCGAGGCCGTCGACGCCGAACTCGCCCGCTTAGGAGGCCGCTGATGCCATTCTTCCGCATGCCCGACGGCAGTGTCTGCCACGTCCGCATGGCCAAAGGCCGCTCGCGGCGCTGCACGGTCTGCAAGTTCCAGACGGTCCAAGTGCGCCTGCGCGAGTGCGATTTCCTGCTGCCCAACGGCAAGACCTGCGACAAACTGATGTGCATCGACTGCGCGCATCACGTGGGCCCGAACCGCGACCTCTGTCCCGAGCACTTCTTGCACCGCGAGGGCATGACCGCAGCCGAGCTCGACGCACACTGGGCCGAGATCGACGACCTGTTCGACCGCACTGACTGGCCACCGGAGAAACGACCATGACCGATAAAGCCTGGATCACGATGACCGTCGAGCCCTACGAACTGGTGGCGCTCGTCGACTGGCACCTCGAGCAGAAGCGCGTGTGCGCCATAGACGAGAGGTTCGAGCAGGCCGAGGTGCACCGCAAGCGCGCGCTCGAGCTCATGAAACTGCGCGAGGCAGCCGGCGAGACGCGCCGGATCGCCGCCGAAGCCGCGAAGAAGGATCCGCCATGACCGACAAGATCGGTACCGCCGGCCGCGCCGTGATCGGCGCACTGCTCACAGCGTTCGATGCCGCCAAGTAGCAGCTCCCAGTCGGCATGCGCGAGTGCACTATCCTCCACATGGAGTGCGAGAAAGGCCACAGCTGGCTCACCGCCACGAACTGGGTCCAGCACCCGTGTCCCACCTGCCAGCGCCAGGCGCTCGAGAAGGCCGGCGACATTCTGGCCCACCAGTTGATGTACGGCGAGCACGCGGCCGAGTTGGCCGCATGGTGGGCAGCGCGCGATAACAAGTGCAGTTACTGCGACCCACTTCATCCCGAGGAGGGACCAGCCCATGGCCTATGAACCCGACGAGCGGATCCTCGAAGCCTGCCCAGGCTGCGGCAGTGGCCGTCTGGCGTGCGTCCTTGGCACCAGCGAGGCGCTCGACTTCTGCATGGCCTGCCACCGCGTCTGGGAGCGGCTGCCGGCGGGCGAGCCCTACACCATCGACGGCGAACAATTGGCCTTCAAGGTCCCCTGCGATAACTGCGCCTACCGCGGCGACTCCAAAGAGCGCGCGGACCCCAGAGGCTGGGCGGAGCTCCAGTCGATGCTGGCGCACGGTGGGGAGTTCTACTGCCACAAAGGCGTGCCGTTCAATCCCCTGACCGGCGGCGCTGACGGGTTCGAGTTCCCCCGGAAGGAAGCGACCGTGGACCTGGCCGGCAAGTGCCACCCGTATCAGCAGTACGACAAAGACCGCATGCGGCTTTGCCGTGGATATCTCAACGCCCACATTGGACCCCTGGTCAAAAGGATGTTCTCCCATGCCCAAAATTGAAGGCCGCAAGGTCATCGCCCAGAAGAACCTGCCGATGCGGATCCCGCTCTGGCCGACCTTGACCACCTGGCTGCTCCTCGACCGCTTCCACGCGCCCGAGTGGCTGGCGGGCATCATGATCTTCTTGATCGCGTTCGCCTGGCTCGTCTGGTTTCGCGATATGTACACCCGCGTCGACGTCGACGTCCTCACCAACCGTAGGGAATAGAACATGCAAAAACTCTCCGTCTCCAAGCGCCGCGGCGACATCGGCGGCTCGATCGTCAACCGCACCCAGATGCACGGCAAAAAGGAAAAGGTGCCGGCGATCTCCGTGCCCGTGGGCGGGATCATTCTCACGCCCGAGGAGTTCTGCGCGCTGATGCAGGACCCGCATGCGTACGAGGCGTTCTTCACCGACGAGCGCAGCCAGGTCATGGAGCCGCGCTTCCCCGGCATGGACCCGATCACCATCTCGGATAAGTTCGAAGGCGCGAAGGCGACCATCAAGCCGGAGGACGCCGAGGATGCGGTCATTTTGAAGCCGGCAACCATCGGGTCGATCGTCATCACACCCCTGGGCGCGCAGCCGATCATGAAGTGCATGATCTCCGGCGTCCCCGATGTCCACCTGCAGACGCTGACGCTGCTCAATAAACGCTGCACGATATCGATTCTGAACGGGGCACTGGCCGACCGGGACGAGAAGCAAAAAGACCTGCCGCTCGCCGGCGGGGGACCCAACGTCGACGGTACAGACGTACCCGACAGCAACGAGGCCGTCGATCCGCCGACGCTCGCGGACGCCAACAAGGAAGAGGCGGAGGCCACCGCGAGCGCCATGGGCCAGCAGATCGGCCGCTCAGATCGCGCGCAGAAGGCCAAGAAGGCGCGGGCGGCGAGGACCAAGAAATGACGACATCCCCGTCCTTCGAACGCTGCAGCATGTGTCCACTTCCGGCGGGGCACATCTCGCCTTGCGAAATCCCGGTTCCGATGCTGGCCACGCACCATCCGATCGGATCGGCCGAGGAGTGCCACAGCCGACGGGTGCGGTTCGATAAGTACTTCGCCATGCAGCAGTTGCTCATGGAAATCGTCGCTGCGGCGCCCGAGGACAACCACGCCATGCAGTTCCAGAGTAAAGCCAGGGAAATCCTTGCCGGCATGGTGCGGCCGCGTGGGCCCGCGGTGCGCAGTAAGGAGCGGGCGGACGAGCTCGAGACTCTGGTCCTCGCCTATCGCGTCGCCTCGGGCGTGTTCCCCGTCGAGTCGCCGCATCTGCCGGAGGCGCGTACGCTGATCGTCGAGGCCCTCAAGGCATGGGAACGCGCGCATCCGCCGGCGCCACTCGATCCGCTACTCCTATGAGCATGCCCCATCAGTGTCGATGCGGGACCTGCGGTCTTGAGTTCATGCCACAGGTGCCGGACCCATTGGACGCCGCCAATCTCGCCACCTACAACCGTGAGCAGGGCGTCAGACTATTGGCTGCGGCCATCATCAAGATCGCACCCAACGAGGCGCAGCAGATCGCCCAGCGCTGGGAGCAGCTGCGGGAGTCGGAGCAACGCGCGCTCGATGATTTCTTGGCCGTGCTGCGCGCACCATGAGCGCGACGGATAAATGCGCCTGGGACCATGACGGCACGGGCGTCTATACGCTGGGCTGCGACGGTGGGGATTACTACGGATCGCAGAATGGCGACTTCGATGCGCCGCCTGACTTCATGATTTATTGCTTCAACTGCGGTAAGGAAATTGACTGGTCGGCAGTGAACGACCAGGACGAAGAGCAAGCGACGCGGCCCGATGTCGTGGCGAAACACGCGCACCAGGGGTCAGTCGGAATCGATCGGGGGGAGACCTGCTTGCACTGCGGTAAGGACATGCACGACCCGGTGCACGACGTCGGCCCATAAAAAAGCCGCCTGGGGTCACCAGGCGGCTTAAGTCCATTTGCAACGATCAACACAAGGCGAGCCGGACTCTACCCGCTTTTGCTTCCTACTGGAAGGTCGCTGCTAGGACCGGTGCGGCCGGAGGCGCGACGGTCACGGAGGCCGGAGCGACTTCGGCGTTCGACAAAGGGCTGATATTGCCCGCCGTGTCCGTCACGAACACCGTGTAGGTGTCGCCCGGGTTGGCCGAGGGGTCCGTGAAGGTGAGGTCCGTCGGCAGCAGGCCCGCGCCGGCAACCGCGCTGTTGGTCTGCAGCGTGGTCTCGGGTCCGAGCACCGGCGGTGTGCCGGTCGAGCGCTCAACCTGGTAAGTGATCGACGCGATGTCGGTGGCCGCGAGCGGCGAGCCGTCCGTGCGGGTCGTCGGGATGGTAGCAACGAGAATGGCTTTCATGGAATCTCCTGAAATGTCGAAGGTAGCCGCCAGTTTGGGCGCGGCCGGGGTTGGAAGGAAACGCCGCAAGATGGTGCGGACCAGTTGGTCGACCAGTTCGAGATTCGCCTCGAGCTGCCTCAGCCTTCGACTCTCAAATTGTTCGATGCGCTCTAAGCGCGTAAGCCGGCGGTCGATATCGTGTTCGTTCATGGCGCGCACACTCTACAGCGGTCAGATGACGGTAGAAAGGCTCAAACGATGTCGGCGCTATCCTATACGACGATTGGCCATTGTCGCATGCCAGCGACCGGCATCCGCGGTGGTAGAATCCGCGCCCATGAAGTCTATGCGCACCATTGCGGTCGAGATTCGTCACAACGACGAGGCGCTCGGCCGTGTCTATCACAATGGCGCGGTCGAAGTGCACGATGAGGTGCCGGGCGCTGAACCCCGTTTCTGGATCGGCGCGCGTGCCTGGCACGCCGGCATGCACTCACGCATACCGCTTAGCCGGAAGTTTCTTCCAAGCCCAGGGCGACACATCGTCCCGTTCGTCATCCGGTAACTGCAAGTCATGGTAGCGCCGGGCGTACATCCAGACGATGACGCAGGTGGAGACATAGTCGTCGTGGTCACCGTTCGGGAACTTGGAGCACTCCTCCATGACCGCGTAGGAGAACGGCCGCGGCGGGTACCAGACGCAGCCCTTCTCGAGCATCAGGGACGCCGAGTTCGCGCGGGCCACGAGATCCCCTTCCTTGCCCTGCTTGCCGGATGACCCCGAGAGCTTGACGCCCTTGATCGGCAGGCGCTTCTTGCGCAGCTCCTGGATCAGGCTGTGCCCGGAGACCTTCTTTTCGATCAAGATCAGGTTCGGGGCGAACTCCAAGTTCATCTCGATGGCTTTCTTGCGCAGGTCCGGATAGCTATAGCGCTCCTGGACTGCGTCGAGCAGCATGATGCTGGTGCGCGTCTGCCCGAGCACGGGCTTGCCCGTATTCTTGTCCATGAACTGTTCGGTGTAACTGAACGTCCCCCAGGTCGTGCAGGCCGAGAAGTCATCCTGCTCCTCCTCCTCGAGCGCGGTGTCCCACACCTGGATGATCTGGTCGAAGCGCGGCATGGGGCGCTCCTCGCCGGCGTTCGCCCGCCATTGCGGCTGCACCCACGGCCGCCACCAGTGACGCTTCAAGATCAAGCCGCCTGTGCCCGCGGGGCGCTGGTTGTGCTGCGCCTGCCAGGCGGCCTCCGACATGATCCGTTTCTCGGCGTTGACGGTCTTCGCCGACATGCGCTTGGGGTCCAGGACTTCGCGCTCCTGGGTCCGCGGGTCCTCGAAGATGGGCTTGGCGTCAGGGAGGGGCCCGTCGCCTTTGTTCAAAAACGTGATGGTCTTGCGGGCCGGGTCGTACTCCTGGGGGATGATGAAATGGCACCAACGGCTGCCCTCTTGCTCGAGGACGTGGCCGAAGATGTCCATGTCGTGCGTGCGCTGACCCACGTACACCTTGCGGGCCTGGTCGGGGTTGTTCAGACGCGAGCGCCAGGCGTTGTCGTGCCAGGCCAAGGCGTTATGGCGGGTCTTGTCCGACTCGATCTTCTTGGCGTCGTGCGGGTCGTCGAGAATCTGAATGGTGCCGCCGACACCCGTGATGCGGCCCTGCAGGGAGCCGATCATCCGGTAGCCGCCCTTGCGGTTGCGGTACATGCCGGCGGTGTTCTCGTCGTCGTAGAGTTCGATTTCCCCTGGGTATTGCGTCTTCCACCACTCGGACTCGATGAGGCGGCGGGAGAGAATCGAGGCATCGCGCGCGAGCTGGTCGTCGACGCCGGCGGAGAGGAACTGCTCACCGGGTTCGTGCAGCCAGTGCCAGTCGGGCCAGAGCACGGAGACCAGCATGGTCTTCGACATGCGCGGCGGGACGTTGATCATCAGGAACCGGATCTCGCCTAAGGTCACGTAGGCTAAGTGATCGCAGATGGCGTCCATGTGCCAGTTCCACACCATCTTCTGCGGCTGCAGCGTCGCCCAGGCGCGCTTCGCGAATGTGCGTAACGAGCGGCGCGCCTCTTCGGCGGCGACTTGGGTCAGGTAGGCGCGGACGTGGCCAGGGGTGAGTTCCGCACGAGGCGGCAGCAAATCGCCGGAGAGCAGTTCGTACATCTACATCTCAGGCCCCTTGAGCCTGGCGGGTTTTATTTATCGGTTCACGGGGTCGACACTGATCCGGATATGGACCTTGGCGGTTGCTGCCAGTCGAAACAGCCAATTGACGGAGAAATACTCGTGCCGGCCGCTCCTCATCCTCGAGAGACGCATCCAGGTAACGTCGGCAAACTCGGCGGCATCGGCCAGGGTGCGGAAGCGCCTACGCAGATCGGCATCGATCGCCCGCATCAGCGCGAGCTTGAACTGCGCCTCGGTACTTAAGGGTTCGGGCACCTAGCCGCCCGCCTTACTCACTACCTCGTCGATCGCGGCTTCGCGGGCCCGGCCGCCGCTGCCGACGGGGAGCTCGTCGGGGGTGCCGGAACTGCCGGAGGCTGCGGGGTTGTGGGGAGCAGGGTCGGAGGCGGAGTCGGCGCCAAAGGCGCTGCGGGTGGGTGGCGAGACGGTGCGGCGGCCACCTTGGCGGTTGCCGCTCGAGTCTCTGGGATCGCCCTCGGAGGGTACCGCGTGCTGCGGACCGCGGGACACCGCGCCTTCCATGCCGGGCCGATGCGCCGGCTGATTGATTTCGCTTTCGTAGGTGGGATCGGCCATGGCGCGCTCCTAGATGATGCTATACGGGGCGCGTGCAAATATGTCATATCCCGGCAAGGCGTCAAGCGGAGGTCTTCTCCTGCACCGCGATGACACCCTCCTCGAGCGCGGCTTTCTCGACGTCCTCCGCCGTGAACCCCAGTCGCTGCGCGAACTCGAGACCGACCAGCGGCAGCATCTGGCGGGTGAGTGCGTGCAGTTTGCCGGTGGGCACGTTCTGGAACTCCAAGGTGTGATGGGTGTGCTTGTGGCTGTGGCGCTCGACGATGAGTTTCTCGGCGAACATGCCGTACTGCCTTCCTAAGCTGGTCAAGTACAGGTGCTGCTCGCGGATGGTCGGCAGCCGGTAGGAGATGCGATCGCCGCTCGAGCTCGTGATCTCGACCACCGCCCGCTGCTCTGCGGTCAGTTCCGAGTAGGGCTTCAAGCGTTCGGCGAACACCGGCTTGCCGTGCCACTCGACCGTGCGCTCGGTCGCCTGCTTGGCGCCTTTCTCCTTGACCCACTCCGTGAGCGGCTTTTCGGACATTTCATAGAACTCGGTCGGGTCGTAGAACACCCGCTTGACCATGCCCTGCAGGACCGCCTCATCGTCGATGGCCAAGCGCTCGGCGATGACCTTGGCCTTGGCCTCTTGGATGGGGCGCAGATAGTCGGCGAACTTCTTGAGCTTGGCGAGGGACAGGCGACTCGCGGCCGAGCGTGCAGTCGTGTAGCCGGCTTCGCGGTAGGCGCGGTCTTTGTCGAAGTGGTGCAGCCAGCGCTCGCAGAAGACCTTGTCCTGGTCGGTCTGGGGACCCAACTGCCGGGGGCGTTTTTTGATCCCCTTGCCTCGCCCCATCAGCGCAACGCAGTCGCCCGCTCGGCGCGCTCCCGGTAGGCTTTGCTATAGGCGAGTACTCGCATCGCCGGTACCGCGTCCGGCAGTTGCCGATACTTCCAGGGTGTTGCAAACCAACTGCCGTAGTCGATGAGCTCGATACCGACGGTGGCCATCAGTTTGCGCAGCACCTCTTCTTGGCTCACCGCGATCGCGCAGTGGCGGAAGGCGAGGCCCTCGACCTCGAATTCGAGGATCTCGCAGAAGATCGTGTCCTGGACCAGCCTCATAGCAGGTGTTTCCAGGCCCGGCCCAAGATGATCTCGCGGATCCGCTCGTAACTCACGCCGTATTCCCGGCTCAAGCCGCGGTAGCCAAACTGGGGGTCACGCGGGACATAGACCTTGCGTATCCGCCGCACCTGGTGGGCGTACAGTTTGGCCTGCGGGTTGCGGCGCCCCTTCGTGCGCGCCCGGGAAAACGGGGTCGAGGACTCTCCACCGCTGCCTATATGGATCACCGTCATCGCGGCACGTAGCTCCGCAGGTAGGCGGTGATGATCAGCGCGGCAGCCTCCCAGCCGTTCGCCACCTCGCAGCGCCATCCCAGCGCGAGCATGCGCTCGTGAAAGGTCTTCTGGTCATCCGAGGCGCCAGGCCCGCGGGTGCGCTTCATCTCGAGCCAGAGACCCGGACACTTCGTCGCCCAGATCGGCACCGGCAGGATGTAGTCCGAGGCGCCCGGCTGCGTCCCCATGGCCTTCAACTTCCCCATCGTGATGCCGCGGGTCTTCTTGTCGGCCCCCAGGTAGGCACCGTTGGGTACGTGGATCAGATAGTCTGAGACCAAGCCGCCGGCGAAGCGTTGCGTCTGCGCCCAGTCCATCAGCCAGCGGCACTCCTCGTACTCGAGCGGCACCGGCAACTGCGGCGTCCTCGCGCGTCTCGCCACTTTCGCCTTTTTAGCAGGCCGGATCTTCTCTGGCACCGGCGCCCCGTGGTGATCGCGCTTGAGCCCGTCGGCGTTCTCCATCGCCTTGACGGTCTCGGCCGGCAGCCCGCGGCCGCTGTTCTGCTGGAACTTGGCAAGGTTCGCGTCTTGGCGCGCCCGGATGTCAGCTAGGTCCTGTTCGGTGTAGCGGTATGGCATCAGCGCGGCACTCCCCTATTTTGCGTATCAAGGATGGCCTGCACTGTGTCGAGGCAGAACGCTACCTCGGGCGGCGGATGCAACTGCAGTCCATCCTTGATTCCGATCCAACCACCGTTGTAGCGCTCCGGCCGGCACTCCATCAAGAATTGCACGGTCCTACTCATGGCCGTCAACTGGGCCGCGTATAGCCCCTGAATCTCCATGCCGCGCTCGACGACCTTGTAGACCCTATCGCGATGCGCCGGCCGCATCGCCGCCATGTTGGCCTTCAGCTCGGGGATGGCCATGGTCTGTCGCTGAACAAGCGCGCTGATCGCGTCGACGGACTTCAGCGGCAGCCCTTGTATCATCATGAGTCGAGCCTCCGGAGTGTTTTGGGCGCCTTATGGCCGAACCGATCTTGCAGTAACACGCGCGTGACGATGGTGAGGTCCCGCCGGCAGTAGTCGTCGGCGATCTTCATCCACTCGTTCTGCTTGATCGGGTTCAACTGATCGGCGTAGAGCTCGCGGTAGGCTGTGATCAGTTTCATGGCGAGGCGATCGCCCAAATCGGCGAGCCGTTTTATATGGACAGAATTCACCCGCTGCCACTCGAGCGTTTCGCCGAAGGTCATGCCAGTCTCGCGTCATATTGCGGATGGCGAGTGTAGCCTCTACGCTCCCCACCATGCTAGATCTCGACCTCGAACGGTTCGCGAACGGCCTGCATCAGACCCGGGCCGGCTGGCATCTGCGCATGGCGATCCACGAGGCACGCATAGCAGTCGAACAGATCGGGCGCCTGGAACGGCGCAACCACCCGTACGGCGCCAAAATGATCAACGACTGGCGGCGCACCTACATCAAAGCCTGCGAGAAGGCTTCAGAGGCCATCGACCAGCTCTGGGATAAGCACCAGTGGCCGGCCGATGGCGCGCGGCGCCGCGACTTCGAGTGGAAACCTAGACCTTCGGCTTCGCGGCGGTAGTGGCTGCGGCTGCGTCGGCCGCCTGAATCGCCGCAACCAGGGCTGCATGGTCGGCTCCGTACTGCGTCAGGACCGCGTTCACGTCATTGGCCGACACCGGTTTGCCCTCGGTCGCCTGCTGGAACAGCGCGAGCAGTTGGGGCGCGGCGCCCAAGAGGCTGGTCAGCAATCCTAAGATCACCGCGGGCGTCATGATTGCACCGCCGGCGGCGTCAACTTCACGGTACAGGCGTCGAACGTCTGGATGGTCAGCGGTTTGGTCGTTAAACACGCTGAGAGCACCGCCAGTGGCCCCAGGGCCTGGGCGAGGTTACCGGTCGCCACCCCCGTGTTGCCCGTCTGGGCGGCTCCGTACGCGACGTCCAAGGTCATTTTGATCGAATCCGTGATCGACATGACCTTCTTGGCCTGCGCCGAACTGATGAGACCGGATTGCAGCGTCGAGGTCGTGGTCTTGATGACCAAGTCCTCGGCGGTCACGGCATTCGCATAGAGCGCATCAAACGTCTGTAGTGCCGTCGGCGCCGGCGTCCCTGGTGTGGCCGGGGGGACCTGACAGCCACTAACCGAGAGTGTGGCTGCCCCCAAGAGGGCCAGCACCAGGATTGGGAGTAGCAGCGGGGATAGCAGCCGGCGTGGCTGTGGCGGTCGCGGTAGCAGGTTTAGCAGGTGACGCATTCGGATCTCCAGGTTGAACGGACAGGGCAAGGGTCGGCGCCCCGGGGGGCGGCTGATTCGGGTCCGGCAGCGCCGCGGGGCGCGAGCGCGCGAAGAAGAAGTTCATCTGCAGCGTCAAGATGGTGATCAGCGCTGCGATGACGGAGGTCAAGATGGTCGTGCCGGTCTCGCTCAGTTGCGTGTGAAAGAGCACCAGCACGAAGACCAGCGCGATGATGGCCATCAACAAAATGGCGGTGAACCCTACCTGGGCTTTGGCAAGCAGTAGGTCAAGGTCCGTCTGCTTCACGTGGTCCCGTGCCGCAGCAACATGATCGCTCCGATCAGGCAGGCGACGCCCAGCCAGCCAAAGTGCGGGGGCGGCCGCGGCGCCGGCGTGGTGAAGAACGTCCAGAACGCCTGGATGATGCAGAACACCAAGGCGAAGACCAGCAGGATCAGAACCCAGTTATTCATGACGGCGCTCCCGGGACGGTGATATCAGCAGGCCAATTGCCAGTTTCTATCATGGTCTCGAGGCGTCCGGCTCGGGCGGGGCCGACTTGCGATGTCCATAACTGGTCACTGCGGATCTCGGCGACGGCGGAAGCATAGTCTTGTTTCGCCATGAAAGACAAGAAATGCGGCCAGCGCAGGAGCCCGGCGACGCCGATGTTGTAGGCGATATCAGCGAGCGCCACCTGCCGGACCGGGTCTAAGGCGGCGTACCAGACGAGATACTTGGCAAGCCCGGCTTGCACCTTGGCAATCCGGTTCTGCTCAATGAACTGCAGTTCCACGGCGTCGAAGCCGGTCATGAGATTGATGCCGATGCCGGCCGAGAGGTTGCCCTTGAGTGTGTCGCCCTTCTGGAATGTCTTGCCGGTGGCGTCATCGTAGATGTACTGCCGGTCGCCCTCCTCGACCTCGAGTTCGGCGTCCAAGTGTTCAATCGGTGTGGGTGTGTTCATGCGTGCCTCGTGAATGCAAAAACGGCGGATGCGATCGCGGCGGCGATCGAAATGACAGACACCAGCATCAGCCAACCCTGGTGCAGACCGACACCCTGGTCCTGCCGGCTGTTGACCCGCTTGGTGAGTTCTTCGATCTTGTCAGAGAGCACCCGGAAGGATTGCTCGGCTTCGCTGCGCGGCATGAGGAGGCGAGCCGAGTCGGCGAGCGCACCGCGGAATTCGTTCATCGACTCGAAGCGCTTCTCGCTCGCCGACTCCGCCTTGGTCACCGCCCGATCGGCCGCGGCCAGGGCGGCAGAGACCGCCTTCTCGGCGGCGGCGAGCGCGGCGGCCACCGCCTTTTCCTGGGCGTCGAACCGCATGTCGACGTACTGCTCGAGGGAGATGTACTCGCCCGCGAGCGGCGCTTTTTGCGGGTCGCTCATCGGCGCACCGGGTCGCTCGAGCGGGTACGTGCACCGGTGGAACGATAGGGGATCTCATCGATCCGCTCGTGGATACGCGACAGGCCGTCCTCGATGCGCTCGAGCTTGCGGGTGTTCTCGCTGTGCATGGCGGTGCGCGCCTGGGAGATGCTGTCCAGGTGCCGGGTCAACTCCTCCCGGGTCACATAGGTGGAGAGCAACTGCGTGTGTCCGTCCTGCAGGTCATCGATTTTCTTGCGGTAGATCGCGGCAAGCGCGCTCAACAAACCCACGAAGCCTCCGAGCAGCCAGTTGATGATGGTCTGAGTCGTTGAATCGGGTGTGACAGGTTCCATTCAAGCAAATGCCTCCAATGATTGCACCACGCGCGGTCGCGGCTGTTCGGGCAGTGAACGCCACAGTTCAGCGAAGGCCGGCATCCCGGCGTCGCGCAGGGCAGCCGCTGCGTCATCACGGCTCCTCCCCTCTATCAGCGACGAAATCTTATCCGCGGCCTCACGGGCCTTGATCTTGTCCTGCCGGATGTCCCGCTCGGTACCGCGCTCCTTCAATTTGGAGTCACGGATCTCCTGCCGCAAGGCTTCGACTTCCTCTTTGTCGCCCTTCTCGGTGGCCTTTTTAAGGCGCATCTGCAGACCCCGGATGTAGGACTTCTCCGTCTCCCGCATCTGGTAGCGATCCATCTGCTCAGGGGAGGTGACCCGGGCTGGCGCCGGGCCAAACCCGATGTACGGCATGGTCGAGAGCACCTTGCCGCGCGCGTCCATCTCGCCCGCGCCTACGAACTGCTTCGTCCCCTGAATCGAGAACGGCACGACCTGGCGCGCCCCGTAGGCGAGGCTCTGCCAAGTCTGTTTCTCCCATGAGTCGTCTGGGAACCGGATGGCGTTGCCGAAGAAATCCTCATTGGCATAGATCGAATGCAGGATCCCGAAGAGCGGGTTCGCCTTGTTGATCAGCGTGGTCACCGGCTGGGTGCCGTACTCGTACAGGTCCTTGGTGTAGGAGGGCATCGAGATGCGTTCTTTGGTCCCGTACTTCGTCATGCGCCCGGTCCACGGGAAAAAGTAATCCTTGAGCTCCTGCGGCCCTTTGCCCGTGAGCAACTGCTGAATGATGGCCCCAACAATCATGGTCGTACCGATGAGCGCCAGCGTGTACGGGATCTTGTGCCCGACCTTCTCCGCGACGCGCTGCAGTTTGGACTTCTGCGCCTCATAGTCGAGCCGCGCTTGGGATGTCTTCGAGAGCGGCGCCGCGGGCAGTTCCGCCGGCGCCCCGCGCGCCATGTAGTCCAAGAGCTTGACCACGTCGATGGGCGCGCCCCCGAGTTCGCGGATGGTGCCTAAGTTCCACCCCACCGCCCGGACCATCATGTGGTTGACGTCCTTGAACGTGCGGTTCCAGAAGACGTTGTCGTACACCATCTCGCCTAAGCGGTTGTCGACCGAGTTCCAGATGCGCTGCATGGCACCGGCGAAGGCGACCGGGTCCTCGAGCGGATTCCTGCGGATATGATCAGCCGCCAGGTCCGAGAAGACGCCCAGTTTCTGGAGCGGCACGATGTGCTCCATGATGATGCTGGTCGACGCCCGGGTCATGCGGCCGGCGATCTCGAGGCCGGACATGATGGGCAGCACTTTGAGCGGCTCCAACTGCCAGATTTGCTCGAGGTCACGCCATAGCCGCATCGCGTACTGCTGCGGGAAGGAGGTCAGGACCTTGGTGAGCGACTCGACCTCGCCGCGCGGTTTGGTGAGCGCCGCCTTGACGTCACTCGCCAGCGTCGCGAATCCCACGCCCTTGAACGGCGAGAGCCCTTGCGCGGCCTGGAAGTAGTTGTCCATCTTGACCCGGCCGCCGGCGGCGGACAGGCCCTCGACGATGCGGCGCATCTCGGGGCTCGCGGTTTTGGGATCCACGTAGGCCCGCATCAGGCGCTGGCCACGGATCAGGTTCATGGCCGCCCCGCCGATGCCGGTCGATGCCTCCAAGAACGCGGCCACGGCGCGCAGCGGCTCGCCGTGCGCCAGCCGCTCGATGGCGAGGGCATTTTTCGATATAACGGCATCCAGCGTGGTGAACCCTAAGTGAAACGCCGAGAACCCCAACTGCAGCGCATTGGCAGCGTTCGACATCGCGCGAAAGATCTGCGCCGGCAGGAAATTGCGCAGCGCCGAGCTCGACAGATGATTGTTGATCACCCGCGCGGCGTCGACCGGCATGATGTACTTGCCGCGCTCGATGAACCCCTGCTCGGTCTCGCTCCACTGCCGGACGCGCCCGACCGCGTCATTGATTTCAGCCCAGTCATCCGGACGAAGCTTGCCGCTCGGGAGGAACTTGGCCAGCCCCTCGTCCTTGAAGCGCTGCATGAGTTTTACGCCGGCGTAGAAGCGCTGCATCTCGCGCAATTTCGCAAAGGCCAGAACCAGCGGGTTGGTGCTGATCGGCGTCAAGCCTGCCTCGAGGCCCTCTTTGGTCGTCGGGATAGTCCGCTCTTTCAGGAACGATGCCGGGCCCTTGAGCGGTCGGCGGCCGAAGATCTGGCCGAATATCTTTTTGGCCTGCGCGTCGTTTTGCCAGATGTGAGGAAAGTAGTTCTCGATGAAATTGTCGAGCGCGCCTACGCCCAGGCCGCGGATGTTCTCCCGCCAGCCGTCGAGTAGCTTGCGGATGGTGTCCGCGGCCGGTTGCAGATCGGGGCGCGTCGGCCGCCCGCCCTCCATCGCGTCGATGAAGTCGTACCGGTCCTGCGTCCCCAGCAAGTCGAATTGCTTGGAGTAGCGCTCGAGGTCCTGCAGCGCCGCCTCCGAAGCCTGCGCGAGCTCGCCCAGCGCTTCCCTGGTCACTAGGGCCGTCGCCCGGGCCGGCTCCGACACGCCGGCAGGATCGGCGATGCGGCGTAGCGATAGCGTGAACTCGTTGTTCGGGATGGCGGCGACGGCGCGTCGCACCAGAGCGTAGGCGCCTTTCTTGGGTGAAGGCGGCTCGGTCCCCGCGCTGCCCTTGCGGCGTTTCAGGAACATCGGCTGACCCGCCATGACACTATCCCGCATAGCGGGTGTGATGCGCACCATGTGGGCCGGTACCGGCGGTGAGAGCGACTGCGCAGCATCCAACGCGGCGACATGATTGGCCAGGAAGTGACGCTGCTCGTTGGTCCCTGACTGCATGATCCGCTGGTATTGTTCCTCAGCGCCTTCGTGCGGCAGGTTTTGCGAGTCCTGCCAGCGGCGAAGCCCCTCGCTGAGCTTAGTCAATTGAGACTCTCGGCCAGAATTCTCGACTGGCAGATTTCCAGCCTCGACCTTGCCGCCCCACTTCTTGACCAGTTTGCCAACGGTCGCCGGCAGGATCTTGTCGTAGAAGGACTTCATGCCTTCGCCGCCGACCTTGAGGTCGAGGCCCTCGTACTTGACTGCTGGCAGGCCCGGCGGCTGATTGGCGATCTTGACTGCCATCTCCTTGCCGATCAGGCGCTCGAGCGCAGATTCCTGGACCTCACCGTTGTGGATCGTGCCGCCGGCCTTGTTGACGATGTGCACCGTGTAGGTATTGGACTTCTCGCCGCCGTGTACATGCTTGATCGCGCCGATCTTGCTGACGTGGTTCTGCAGGTTATAGCGCTCGGCATTGGTCTCCCCGGTGTCCCACGACACCGCGTCATAGCCACGCTCGGCCGCGTAGCGCAGCATCCGCTTCATGGCGAGCTCGGGCCAGGTCGTCTTAAATGGCGCGTTGGGGACAGGCGCCCCGGTCGATCGCGACTCATTGCGGATATCCATATTCACCCGCGCCAGGGCTTCGCGTAGTTCCGGGGTGGTCCGCAAAAAGGCTCGGTGAGTACCTACCGCGTCCATGGCGTCCTGAGCCGTCGGGAAGATCACCTCCTGGTTGAAACTGCGGCGGTGGCTGCCCTCGTCCATGACCATCCAGCCCGGCTCGCTGATCCCGCGCAGCACCGTGACCTCGCCCTGAGCCGTCTGCGCCTTGTAGAGCACGCCCTCGTGGCCTTCCTGGTGGCTCTGCAGATCCTCGCCCTCCTCCCACTCGAGCGGCGCGCGGGTTTCTTCAATCTGCCGCTCAATGTCCGCCTTCTTGTCCTGGAGCGCCTTGAGCGCGGTGTCCTCCCCGACATAGCCCTTGCGGCGTCCCTCCTGATGCCAGTCCGACTGCACCTCGTGGACGTGCAGGACGCGCTCGCCGTTCGGGCCCACCCGGTCATCGAAGCGCACGTGCGCCAGCACGTTCTTCTGATCCCAGTGGGGGCTGTCATATGCTTGGGCCCGCAGCTTTTGCTGTTCGGCGTAGTAGGCATCGTGGCGCGCGCGGAGCTCCGCATAGCGCTGCTTCATGGCCGGCGAGAGCGCCTGCTTGGCGAGCAGTTTTTCGTACAGGATGGTGAGCTCACCATTCTCCGGACCAGTCAGGAAAGGCGTTTTGGCCTCGCGATCGAGCTTCATCAGGAGCTCGCGGTAATTCTCCCCGCCTGGCGTCTTCCACTGACTGTACTGCGTCATCCCGGTTACTTCGCCCGGCTCGTTCGTTTCATAGAACGGCGCCATGAGTTTCTCAGGTACGCCGTGCGACTCGAACTCGCCGATCGTCTCCTCATCACCGCCCATGGCGCGGGAGATCGCCTGGTTCAAGTCTTCCATGGCCGACGGGTCCAAGGCATCGACCTCGCCGTGTTCGAGGAACCACTGGCGCAGCGCATGCTCATCGGCGCCCTTACCGCCCATGCCGAAGAGTTCCTCACCCAATTGCACGCGATGCGCATTGACGTACTCGGCCACCTCGTCCTTGGTGACCCGGCCACGGCCCTCGAGCCAGTCCTTGAGGCCGGTCCACTGGATCTCCTCCGCCTTGACGCCCGGCATGTTGCGTAAGGTCGCCTCCCACTCGGCGCCGGTGCCCTTGTCGCGCTTGGCGGCGTCGACCGCTTTCGCCAGGCCCGAGTAGAAGGTATCCTCAGGACCCGCGAACGCTGGGACAGCATCGGGACCGCCGTCTTTCGTCTGGGTTGCGGTACCCCGGCGTAGGAATGACTCGAGATCCCCCAGCGTTCGCTTCACGAAGAGGTCGTCGAACTTCTTCGGCAGCCCCATGACACTCCGTATCCAATCCCGCAGCATTCCCATCAGACGGTCGAGCCATCGCTTGGCTTGGGCCGGTACCGACTGATCCGCCGCATAGCGCTGGCCGTAGTAGGCGAGCACCTCCTCCGCCGCGCGATTGCGATGGTGGGCATTGAGAGGATTGAACGTCCCCGGGAACTCCGACTGGCCACGGGCGCGGAACTCCGCCGGCATGGCCTTTCTGATCCCGTCCAAGATCGCCTGATATCGGGCATCACGGGTATCACCAAAGGCCGCGCGCAAGCCGTAGTGCGTGATGTACTCGTGGGCGATCGAGGAGATCACATCTTCCGGGCCCTCGAACTGGTCGCCCACCAGGTAGATCTTGTTCGTCTCCGGGTGCATGAACGCGATGACATCACCCGGGTCCTTGTCGGCAAGGTCGCTGGCCAGTGCCGGGTCGCGTTTGAGCTCGGCCAGGTTCTTGGCGATGACAACGTCCGGCTTAACCCCGAAGCCGCCGATGAACTTATCGACCGTCTGCCGGATCTCGGGCGTAGACATTGACGGCTCAATTTCCCCGCCTTCACCGCGGCGGTAGAGCACCGACTTCTCGCCGTCCTGCTTGGTCTGGAAGGTATCGACCAGGCGCTGGATGGCCGCATTGATGGCCGGTCGATCCTCAAGCGGATAGGGATTGCCCTTGTAGCCGGTCGCATAGCGCTCGCCCTCGGCGCCCTGGACCAGGTAGTCGCTCTGGTTGCCCTCAGCCTTGATCTTGTCTTGGACATAGCCCTCGAAGGCGCGCGCGAACATCTCCGTCGGCCGGCGCCAATACTCGCCCAGCGCTTGGGCATTCCGGATGTAATGCGTCGGTCGCTCGCCGAAGGTACCTTCCGGATTCGCCCGCGCGCCCTCGATGCGCTTGCGCACGTCGGGGATCTGCACATCGTTGAGGAACGACCGCTGATTGTTGAGGGCCGGGTCGCCAGGGCTCGTCTTCAACATCTCGTCGATACGGTCGATGCGCGCCCGCATGTTCTCGAGCGACAGTTCGCCATCGCGGATGAACTCCGCGGCGCCTACCTTGCGCTTGAACAGCGCCTCCATGACCCCGTTCCAGGCTTCCTGCATCTCGGGGCGCAGATGGGCGAGCGAGCGCCGATCGGCATACCAGCCAGACGCACCGCGAGCGCCCGTCGTGTAAGCATCCGAACGGCCGAACTCGCCCATGTAGTGATCGAGCGCATGGGCCCATTCGTGTGCAAGCGCGCCGGCGCCGTTGATCTTGGTCATGTTGATGACCAACTTGCCGGGCTCATAGTGCGCCGCGAACCGGCCGCCGCCTCGAGCTCCGAGCGCGAGGCCCATGGTGCCGTTCAAGCTCAGCGCCTTCGGGGGCAGGTTCATGATGCGTGCCAGGTCCTGCAGGCCCTCATAGGCATAGTTGAGCAGCCGCTGCCGCTCATCGTTCGCCGCCCAGTTACCGAACTCAAGGCCACGGAAGCCTAAGTCCTTGACGAAGTCGGTGCTGGTCACATCCCCGGTGCGCACGGGCGGCCCGATGCGGTTGATCTCGTCCAGGTGCGGCCGCTTGGGCTCCGGCGGACCTTTGTCCTTGACGACCGCGCCCGGTTCGGCGGCCTCCTTGACCTTCTTCGCGGGCCAGCCGGCGGCGAGCAGCTGGTCCGCCTTGCGCTGATCGCTGTAGGCAATGTGCAGCGTCGAACGGCGGCCTTTCTGAATGGACCAGAACTTATCCCGCGCTTCTTTCTCCTCCGGCGTCGACGCAATCGAGTAGCCGCGGGGCATCTTGAGTTCGGTCGCCAGCGCATTGCCGATCTTGCCGATGTCCTCCGGAGTGTCGGCCGCGAGCATCATGTCGCGCACCCGCCCCATGATCTCGACGTAATGCCGGCGCCCTTCCGGGGTATTCATGCGCGGCTTGGCGGCCAACTGGTCGAACAGCACCTTGGCCATGGCGAGGGTCTTCGGGCTATGACCGTCGTCGATCAATTGCTGCCAGTTGGGGTTCCAGACGGCCTTCTTGTTGACCAGCGTTGCGGCCTCGCCTTCCGACATGCTGGAGAGGTCCGCGAGGCGCATGCCGCGCTCCGCCCATTTGTCCTTGCGCGCGCCACCGATCTTCTCGCCGGCGTCCTCGAGCGCCCCGGTCGGCTTGATACCCAACTGCTGTTCAACGGCGGCCAATCGCTCGGTGACCGTCTTCGGCACATCGGTGAGATCCGTCTGCTGACGCGCCTGGCTGAAGAGGTCCCCGGGCTTGCCGGTCTCGACCGACTCTTGTCCCGTGTTGCGCTTCTTGTCGAGCGCCGCCTCGAGCTTCTTGATCTCGTTCTTGACGTGATCGACCGCACCGAAGAGGTCCTGCTGCACACCCGGCGGCTTGCCACCGCGCTGGAACGGGATCCGGTCGAGCTCCTCCTCCGACTCGGCCTCGGTAGCCAACCCGGCGCGTTCAATCTCCCGCTCGAGGCGGTCCTGCTCCTGGCGCAGTTGCTCGAGGCGCGCCACGGCCTGGTCGACCGATAGCTTGGCGAGCTCGGCATCGCTCAACGGCGTGCGCCAGTCTTTGGCCGCCTCCGGCAGGCGTGAGTCGTTGTGGCTGGAGAAGTGCTGCTTGCCGCGCAGTTCGTCGTCGATGCGGTCTAAGAGGACATTCGGCGAGTAATGACCGTGCTCATCGGTGACCGGATAACCTGCCTCCGCCAGCGCTTCCGCTGCGTGGTCGAAAGACATGCCGCCTGCACGGAAAGCTCTCTTGATTCCAACATGAGCAGCTGCAAGCCGCATATCCGCGGGGTCGACACCCTGGGATCCAGCTTCTTCGCTATCCAGGCCACGCGGATGGCGAGCCAGGAATTGGAGAATGCTGTCGTGGTGAGGATCTGGGCCAGGAGATCGTTTAACCGTGACGCGCGGTACCGACTCGGGGTCGATGGGCTTGGTGAGGTCGCCCTCTTTGAGCCAGCGCTTGAGCTGGGACGGGGACAGTTCCGTAATGCCCCCCAACCCTTTCCAGTCTTTCGGGTAGTGGGATAGATACTGAGCCCGAGCCTCCGCCTCATTACGTACGCCAACTTGGACCTTGTGCTCATCGAACTCACCCTTCGGGTTCAACTGGTCGATCACATAGGCTTTGTCCGCGTCCGCGTGCGGGCCCATCATGATGTCGATGCCGTCTTCGTCGGCACCTTTGGTCCCCGGAATATACCCGTAGTCGGCGCGCATCAGGCGCTTGCCCGGCTTGCCGGTCCGCGCATCGACGAACCGCCGGTACTGGCCCTTCGTGTTCTCAATCTTGATCGGCAGCCCGTGCCACTCGACCGACGGCTTGAAGTAATTGCCGGCGGCCGCCTGCGGGCCGGTGGGGACGTCCGGCTTGCGCTTTACTTCTTGGCCGAGGACTTCGGCGGCAGGCGCACCCCCACCAGCCGGAAGCCCTGCTTCACGAGCCCGGATGCTCGCGTTCGGAGGCTGTTCTCCGCGGGCAGCACGGACGCCTTCGGCTTGCCGTCCTTGCTTGGCGGCGTTGAGGTTGCCTTCGGCTTCTTCGAGTGTGGTGCCTGTGCCATGGGAGAGTCCTACCCCTTTGAGTTCAATGGTGCGGCCGTCCGGATGCGCAAACGTGAGTGTTGCACCATCGAGACGCGCCTTCGCTCGAGCCATGGCCGCCTCTGCGGCCGCATGATCGTCGCCTTGGACGACGAATTCGTCCCCCGAAATATGATAGGCATTGCCGCCTGACTCCTCGTGCAGCGCCTGCGCCACGGTCTTGAGCAACTGGTCGCCGCCCTCGTGGCTCGCGTTGTCGTTGATCCACTTGAGTGAGTCCACGTCGACCGACACCTGCGACGGCTTCTTGGCCGAGTCCTCATAGGCCCGGCGGTTGGGGATCCCGGTCAGCTCGTGCGTGAGGAGCGCGGCCTTCATCTGCTCCGGCGTCATCTGGTCGACGCGCTGGCGCAGGCCCGTGGCGGAGCGGCGTTCGACCTGGGCAACAGGCTGCGTGCGCTCGAGCTCGGTCTCAGGCGCCCGCTCGCCCGTTTCAGTAATGTCCTTAAAAGTTGCAGGTTTACCCTGTTTCGTTTCACCTGAGGGAGCTTTTGTTGCACTGGGAGGCGTTTCCGTCTCACTTGCGGCGGGTTTCGTACCCACGACCTTGCGCGCCTGCGCCATCGCCTGGCGTGCCGCTTCGACGGTATCGAACTGGGCAACCGGCTGGCCTTTCACATGGACCGACCAGCCTTCTTCCTCGGGCTCGAGGGTTACATCCGACCGCTTCTCGGCCGCGGCCGCCGCGGTATTGAGTGCGTCGACCTTGGCTTGATACGTGGCCCGAGCACCCGCGGCGCCGGTTGGCGCCTCGGCACCGGCGGCAGCGGCGCCTCCGCCGGCAGGACCAGTTCCTCCAGGTCCAGGCGCAGCCCCCGGCGCGGCGGCTCCCGGGCCTCCTCCAATTCGGGGAGTGCCGCGAGGAGCGCCGCCAGCGCCAGGAGATGTCGGTTCATAGCGATGCGTGTCCTCGTTCCATTCGTAGCCGGGATAGGTTTGCCCTGGCTTCATCTGCGGGCCGCCCATGGCATCCGATGCCGCCTTGACGCGGTTCAGGAGCTCATCGGCGTCCAGGTCCCGCCGCGCCTGCGCTGCTCGAGCGCGCTCCGGCGCCCCCATGGCGTCATGCGCGATCGCGATCGGCGCGGCCGTTATTGCGGACGTGACGCCCGTGTAGGCAATGTCTTTGAGCGCATCCGAGAGCGTCGTCTGCTCGTGGACGATGCCGGTATCGACCGCCTTCTGAATCGACGCCTGCAACATGCCACCGGCGCCGTTCGCGACCATGGTGCCCGCAATCCGCCCACCGGCAGTCTGGCCCACCGCGGCGCCCACGATGCGGTCGAGCACCGCCTTGCCGGCCGGCGAGCGGGAAAGGACCGCCGAGACGGGGATGGCGCCCGCCGCATCGCCCACCGCATAGAGGAAGCCGGCGGTGTTGGCGATCTTGTCCGAGCTCGCCGCCAGGTCAGCCGCTTGCTGCCGGAGATCATTCGTGACCGGGTTCAAGCCGCGCTTGCCGCCGATCGGCGCGGCGTCATCTAACTGGTCCGCCTTCTCGAGGATGCGACTCACCTGGTCATCGATCTTGTTCTTGGCGTCCTCGCGTTGCGCCGGCGCAAAGAGTGCCGTCGCCGTCGCAGCACCGGCGCCCATGCCGACACCCGGACCGCCGACGGCAGTCCCGGCGACCGTTGCGCCCGTCACGGCCGCGAGATCGGGGATGGCGAGCGCGGCGTTGAAGGCGATGCCCTTGGCGCTCCACGGGTCGAGCTTGCCGTTCTTGAGGTCTGAGGGCTGCCAGACGCGCTCATCGGCCCAGGCTTGGTTGCGAGTCCCGCGGCCGGCGGTCACATTGTCGCGGCCCGCCTCGAGCGTCGCCTGCGCGCGCGCCGCGTTGTCCGCCTGCTGCTCCGGAGACAATCCCGATATCGCACTCCAGTCACCGGCGAACTCCTGCGGTGAGATCCCCAAGGACCGCGCCGTCTTCTGCACCAGCGGATCCTTGGCGAGCTGATCGGAGGGGACGATGCCCTTGTCCGCGCCCATCCGGGCCGCGACCTGGGGCAGGACATTGAGGGCCGCCGCCTGCCGCTCGGCGCTCTGCACCTGCGCCGCACCCGTCGTCTCCTGATACCCGGCCTTGAGCTTGCCGAACTCAGCACCGACCAGGTGCGGATAGGCCGTGGCCAGCGTCGAGACGTCAGGCCCCGACGTGAACCGGTCCGCCTCCTCGCCCACCGATTGGCGCAAGGACGGCAGGATGCCGGTCACATAGCGCTGGTCGGTATCCGAGGGGCTCGCGGGTTCGTGGCCGAACAGCAGTTCCTTGCTGCGCTGGAGGAGGCCGATGGAGTTATCGACCGGATGTGCAGCCGGATCCTGATGCGGCCGGACGAGCGCCGGGACCGATGCGGTATCGGGTCCGACCGGCTTCCACGGGTCTTGCGCGGGGGTCGCGGCCGGCGCTTGAGTATCGGCACCCTGAGCAATCCAGCCGGCGCCCACGTTACTGCCTCGTCAGCGGGCCGCTGCTCACCTGAGTGGGCTGGCCATCGATGCCGATGGTCCACTTCCCCTGCGCGCCGAAGTCGCGAACCATGCCCGGCTTCAAGCCCTGCAGAGCCTGGGGCGGTGGCTTGTTGCCCGGCTGCACAATGGGCGCGTTCGCTTTGGTGACCGCGCCGGCGCCGTACTGATCCAAGATGTACTGGTCGGCGACGCGCTTCGCCTTCTCATCATCGCCCATCGTCGCCTGCATCACCGACTTATAGATCGCCGCATGGTCCGCGTTGACACTGCCGGTCTTGGGCTTGAACGCAATCTTGGCGGCCGTGTCCTGGTCCATGCCGAGCACATTGGTCAGGTACTTGTGGGTGCGCACCGCGGCGGGGTCCTGGTTCGACTTGTCGATCCCGGAACCGGCTTCCTTGCCGAGTACTCGTCCCTGGAAGGGCTTGCCGTCGATGCCGGTCACGGGCTCCGCGTGCGCATGGCCGTCCTCATCACGCACCAGCGTGTGAATGACGCCACCGGGCCCGACCGCGTAGGTGGCGGCGCCCATCCCGGCGGATTTGGTGGCCGTGGCGCCAGCGATGTCCTTGAAGGCGCCGGCCACGTTCTTGGTCTCGGTCGTCTCATCGAGATTGCGCTTCTCCTGAGCGGCCATCGCGGCGGCCGGCGTACCGATCCCGGCCTGTTCTTTCGCGCGCGCGGTCTCGATACCCTGCGCCTGCGTGTCATACGCCTTCTGCTTGTCCGCAATCTGTCCCTGGTTGGCGTCGTGCTGATCGGACATGACGCCCGCGAGCACCGCGCCCTGGTTGGTCGTCGCCGGCGCGGAGGCTTTCATGAGGTGCAGGCCGAATTCGAGCAGCGCCGCGAACTTCTCCTTCTTGGTCTGCGGTTCATCGTCCGACGGGCGAGCGCCCATCTGGGACTTCATGTTGTCGTACTTCTCGTCGATGTCGCCGTGCTGCTTCTGCCACCAATCCATGTAGTCGGTGCGCGACTGCGGCTTCATGGCATTCAAGAGGTCCAACGTGGTCTGGGCCTTGGCGAGCTTCTTGGGGTCGTACTCGGGCTTGACGTCTGGAGTGGCGATCTCGCCCTTGCCCGTGCCCTGCTGGATGGTGCGGCCCGGCTGCGGCTGTGACAGCGGGGGAGCCGCGCCGGCGCCGGGTGCGGCTGGCTGCGACGGGGAGGCGGCGGGACCCGGCGGCTGGCCACCCTGAATGGGCGGCATCGACGGCTGCTGGACGTCGGAGAGGTCCGGATCGGGAGCGATGGTGCCGGCGGCCATGGCCTAGCCCCCCTCGATCGATGGCATGGTGGGCGCTTGACCCGGGTCGACCGTGATGTTGGAGAGACTGTTCGAACCCGTGGTCGCACCCGAATCGTACATCCCCGCGCCAGAAGACCCCATCGGCGGCGCACCCGAGCCGCTCGAGGAGCCGCCACCGAAGAGGCCGGCAACCGTGGAACCCAACCCCAGCAACTGATTCGCCGTGTTCGACTGAATGGCCGGCGTCTGCGCGGGACTGCCCTTGGCACTGCCGACCGCAGAGATCAGCGAGCCCAACTGCTGCGCGCTCCAGTTCTGCTGACGCATGAACTGCGCGTACTGATTCGAGAGGTCGGTCTGGGCGATCACCTGGGCGACACCGCCCGTCTTCATGAGATCGCTGATCTGCGAGGAGGTCATGTTGGTGACGTCCATCCCCGCCTGTTCGTAGGCACTGGCCGCCGCCAACTTCTGCTGGTTGTCCGACTGCCAGGTCGAGATCGCCTTGTCGTAGGCGTTGGCGTTGCCGGTCGCCGTCAACTGCCCCACGTTCAAGTTCTGATCGGCCGCGAGCTGGCCCTCTTGGATGGCCTCGCGACTATTGCCGAATGATCCCGACCCCGCCGCACCGCTCTGGATGCCAGCCAAGCTTTGCAGATACTGCTTGTTCGAGGCCGCGACCGACGCATCAGTGACCGCGGCCGTATAGGGACTCATGTACTTGGAGGCCGTATCGGCGTTCCAACCGTTATTCGCCACCTGACTGATGAGCCCGGTCGCTTGCTGGTTGTCGCCCTGGGCGATGCCATTGGTCGCGGTCGAGGACGCCAGGCTGTATGCCTGCTGCTGATTGCCGGACATGGGCGCGGTCATCGTGCCGGTGTAGGGCGTGAACGGCTGTTGGGCGACGTTCTCCGCCTGGTTCAACATGCTGCCTTGCGCGCCCGCCAACTGCGCCGCGCCGGCGTTGTTCTTCTTGGCCGCCGATGCGGCCGACTGGTTGCTGGCGATGCTCTCGCCCGCGTCGATCGCCGCGATACCTGCTGAGACCCATCCGGCTGGCATTGTTACCCTGCCTCGGCAGGCGGCGCGGCGCCCGCATAGTGATAGTCGTAGCACACCGGCTGCTGCAGTCGCATGCAGATGATGAGCGTGATCCGCTCCTCGTTCGTCGGGTTCTCGACCCAGTGCGTCTTCGAGTTATCGAAGGCGAAGAGATCGCCGGGCTTGGTCTCGAGTTTGTAGCCCTCGTAACAGAACTTCTGGCCCTTGGCCGCCTTGATCTGGACGCCGAATTTGAGGTAATGCTCGGCGTGCCAGCCCTTGTCGATGTGCTTGCCGACGCTGCACTTGGGCGGTATGCGCGTAATCAGCACCATGCCTAACCGCTCGGCGTAGAACATGCGCATGAGATCGAACACCAGCGGTTGCAGGTACGGTAGTTTGTCGTACGCGCCCCACCACACCGATTCATGCTCGCCGTTGAAGGCCGCGCGATCGCCCGTCCAGTCCTTCCAATCACGGAAGCGGCAGATGATGTCGGAGATCTTCTGGTGCGGGTTGCCGCCGTAACTGCCCTCGGTACGGAACACGTTCTGGTCCCAGAGCTCAGGCGCAGCATCCAACTGCTGGATCAATGGGGCCACCACCACATTGCGGTGCAGGATGCGGATAGGGCGCTGAATCTTGGTGACGCTGACTTTGAGTCTGGCGTTCATGCACATGCCTCGATGAGTCGTTTGCGGAAGTCCCGTACACGGACGGGGTCTATCCGGACTTTATCGAAGCAAGGCTCGACGTGCATCTCGCAGAGCTGCGCATGGCGGTGCTCGTCGAAGTTCCGCTGCACCAGGTGCTCATAGATCGGCCGCGCCGTGACCGCGTTGAACAGGTCCTCATACTGCACGTGCATGCCCTCGAGGCGCTCGAGCGCGCCGCGCCAGAGCGAGCCCAGCGGGGTCAGACCCAGCGTGACCAGCGAGCGGTTCACGTCGTCCAAGTCACGGTGCACGATCACCTTGCGGGCTGGATGCGTGTTGACGAACGCCGGCAGGAGACCTAAGGCCGTGCAGGAGATGCCGAGCATGCGCCCGACGTGGATCTGGTCCAAGAGCTCGGGACGGTGTTCGAAGACGGGGTCGTGCAGGCAGAGCGAATGCTCGGTCGTGAGCCAATTGGCCGCCCAGGTGCTTGCGGAGCGAGGCGCACTCAAGACCATGAACTTGACCAAGGAGGTCTCCACATCACGCTGATGGGCAGCGCGGACGGGAGGAGCTTACGGGCGCGGGCTAGTTCGAGGGAATGCCAGTGGCGGGCTTGTCGAACCCCCGATTGAGGACTTCGGCGGCCATCGATTCACGCGCGACCTGCAGCGTGACCGGCGTCTCAAGTAGCTCCCATACCTGGCCCAGCACCAGCGGCGACCACATGGCACCCGCCTGTTCCTTCAGGAATACGACTTCCTCAGCGGACAGGTCGATGTAGTGATTGGCCTGGGCGATGCGCTTGGCCAGCGCATAGGCCGTGAGCTTATCGACCGCCGACGGCAGTTTGCCGCGATCGACGAAAAGCGCGGTGCGTACCAAAGCGGTTCGCAGCGTGTAGCCGGCAACGTCCTGGGCATCCGTGATCTGGACGCCAGCCAGGTCTTTCAAGGCGAGGGTGAGGTCGTATCGCATGGGCGCGATATTACACGCCCCACTTGGCGTTGAGGTAGTTCTCGACGTTGGTGATCTCGGTGTTGGTCAGGATCCGGTTGTACACGATGAGTGCCGCGATCGATCCATTGAGCGGGCTGCTGTTGCTAACATCAGCACCGATCAAATCGGTGTATTCGCCTGAAGTATTGCCTGCCCCGGTCGTCCCTGTCCCGCTGCCGGCGGCCGCACGACCCTGCCGGAAGACGTAGGCGCCCGAGGTCGCGTTGTAGGTGACGTTGGCCTGAAATGGCGTGCCAGACACCCACGCGGTAGAAGATGAACCAATCACTGCAGCGCCTGTCTTTACGAGACCAATTTTTGCCGTCCCCCCGACGGACACCAAATACAGAGATAGCGCCCCGGTATTACCGCCAGTAATCGCTTGCGTGGCCGCGCTTGTATTCGGATTGGCTACGATGAAGAAAGTGCCAGCATTCCCGCTAAACCAAAAGCCCCCAGAGCCGATACTGTTGGTGGCACTCACTGGAGCGGGAATAGCGTAGCGCCCAGCAAGCGTTCCCGGCCATTTCAGAGCAACGAGTCCATTGATTTTGTTGGAATCAATTACCACCCCAGCCCCGTCGCCGCTCGACGCAGCAAATGCCAACCCGCCTATCCAGGGGGTTCGCTCACGCATACGCGAAATTGCGGTGCCCGCAGCGCCTAGGATGTCGTCCGACTCCCACCAGAGCATGAGGTCGGGGATGGTGCCGGGCAGCGCCGGCGAGGCCGCTGCGATCGTGACCGTGGCGTTAGGCGTGCTGCCACTTACCGTCGCCCCGGAGAAGGTCAGGCTGGTCGTGCCGGCCACCGTATGCGTGCCATCGGTGACGCTCAGCGATCCGCCGCCGGTCCCCACTGCGGACGCCAGTTGCAGTTCATAGAGTTGGCCGCCGGCCATGACCTGCAGGTACGGATTGCTCGAGCCGCCGAGCGGATACGCCACCATCACGTCCAGGCCGTTGTAGGTGAAGTTATTGGCCGAGATCCCCACCGTGTCGACGACTTCGGCGATGCGCTGCACGTAGAGCCAATTCTCACCGTCCGAGCCGATCGTATAGCCCGGGTCGGGATCCGCGACCGAGGCCCACATCTCCTGGCCCGGTTCCACGTGCAACCGCCACGTCCCCTCGTCCGTGATGTCGTTGACGTTCTGGATCCGGTCCTCAACGCCTTCCGGCCCGAATTGCTCGAGGTTGCCGGTCAAGTCGATATCGCTGCCGGACACCAGGCCAGAAGAGAAGGTCTGCAGCCCGCTGAAGGTGTTGGGGGCACCGACCAGAGCGTACTGCGGATGGTCGTCGGCCAGCAGGTTCAAGAGATTGCTGTGGTTCAACTGATGGTCGTTGACCGCGATGCTGCCGCTCATGAGCGTGATGCCGTTGCCGGCGATCGCCCACCGCAGGCCACCGGCGCCGCCATTCGCGAGCGGATCCCACATGATCAGCGCATCGTTCCCAGGATTGCTCAACCCCAGCCCCGTGGCGAGCGGCTCCGCCGACCAATAGCCGTTGACGAACGTGATCACATCGCCATTGACGGGAGCGGCGAAGGTACCGGGGTCGGTATCGGCGATCTGCGCGAAGGTTAGGAAGCCGAAATGTGCAGTCGTCGGCGATTCGGCAATGAGCACCTGGCCTGCCTGGAGGCCGGCGACGGTGTGATCAGGCCCTAAGCCGGTCTGGTCCGCGAGCTCGTGGACGGCGACGCCGACCGGCGTCGTGCTCGAGGTCTGATTGGCGAGCAGGTTGACCGCGCCGATGACTTGCTGCAGCGACTGGACGAGCTGGTTGCCTTTGACCTTGTCCCAGGCGTCGCCGAACTGGATGTCGAGGTTGCCGACCTTCTTGCCTGGCATGGGCTACCGCTTCGCGTAGGGCGTCGCCAAGCCCTGCCAAATTCCCATCCTGAAACTCGAACCCAAGGAGGGCGCGCCGCCCGGGCCCGTGTAGTTGTCCAATTGGATGACCACCTGGCTGCCGTGCGCGTCGATGTCGATCTGCCCCGTGGTTTCGGTGAACAGCACCGGGCCCTCCTGGACGTAGGTCTGATCCTGCGGCCGGTCCTTGGTCAGGAGCGTCAGGTTCATGGAGCCGGTCATGTAGGCCCAGTCCGGCAGCATCGAGCGAATCAGCAAATGACTGTCCGAGCCGCCGATGGCGAAGCGCGCATCCGACCCGCCCATGGTGTACTCGCTTTTGGCGCCGCCGACCGTGATGTCTAAGGACTTCATGAAGAAGCCGATCGCTTGCGTGCCAAACGCTTCGACCGCATCGATGCCGACCTCGTGCTGGTAGAGATACCCAGCATTCACCCCGTAGGGATAGCCGTTCATGGCCGGCGCGCGTCCCGCCGCGCAGGTGCGCTGCCAGTACCCGTAGAACCAGGTGCCGTCTTCCCAGTTGAAGGTCACATAGCGGTCATTGCCGATGAAGAGCGCGGTACCCGCCGCGATGGGGCTCACCAGCGGCAAGTTCCAGGTGGCGTTCGTCTGACCATTGGTCAAAAGCACCGGCCGCGACTCCTGGTCCGAGAACTGCAGTTCGTAGTACCCCGTGCGCCCGGTCCACGCCGTGGTGAGGCTGCCGGAGGTCGCCCACTGCTGGAGGATGCCGTTGAAGGTCACGGTAAAGGCGCCGTCGATCGACTGGTAGAGCCAGGTGATCTCGGTCTTGGGTTCGTAGGTGTAGCAGACGACGCCTTCGGACTGTGCACGGTTCAAAGCCGTATGGAAGCCGGTGCTGTCGACGTAACTGGGGTCGAACACCGTCTCCCAGACATCGCAGGCTTGCAGATTCAGCGTGCCTGAGTAGTTGTAGAAATTGTCGAAGCCCCAGAAGTAGGCGACGCCGTCGACGTCGACTGCAGCGTTCGGCCCCACGATGGTCACGCCACCCGCGGGGATGAAGTCGTACTCGTCCGGCTCACCCACGAACACCATGCGGTAGAGCGTGGTGTCGGTCCAGATCAGGTTCTGGCCCTTGGTCTTCAGGCCCGTGACGATCCGCGAGCCCGCGGTCAGGAGGTCATCGCCGGCGGTGTTGATGTCGGTCGGTACCCAGTCGGTGATGTCGTCGAACGAGCACCAGCGCACGAGGAGCGGATCGAAGGCCGAGGTCACATCGGTGCAGCCCAAGGCGATGATCACCCGCTGCTGGGCGTCGACAATGACGCGCTGGCACCCGGTCGGCGCCAAGGGGATGATCCCGGCCCGGCTGTTAGGTCCCGTGTTCCGCTGCCACCAGTAGATCTCGCCATCCGACTGCGAGGCGATCAGGTCCTGGCCATAGTTGTCGAGCGACCAAGTGCGCATGCGCGCGAACACTCCAGTACCGATGGCGCGCGCCGTGCCGTAGGTGCCGGCGCCATACAACCCCGTGCCGTAGCCCAAGAGCTGGCCATTCGCCGGCAGGCCCGTGGTGATCTCATAGGCAATCGAGAAATTGCCGCCGCCAGTCGCGCTCGAGACCGCCGGCGACGCCGCGAAGATGGTGTAGGTGTTGGGGTCGATAACCGAGAGCTCATAGCTACCGAGTAGTTGCAGGCCGCCGACCGGGGAGGCACCGATGATGTCGATGAAATCCCCGCTGTTCGCCTGATGTCCTGGGTCCACGATGCTGACGATGTTCGAGTTCGCGAACGTGGTGAGCGCATTGACGACGTTCGAGGTCTTCCTCTGCGGCGTGATGTCGTAGAGCGTCCCCTGGTTGACGACGTAGAGCTTTAAGTTTGTGCCGATGGCAATCCAGTACTGGCCATCGAGCGAGCTCCAATCATGGAGATCTCGAGCGAGACCCGCATAGATAGACGAGGAGAAGCCGGAGGGCGGCGTCGAACTCCCCGTGGTGTTGGGCAGGCCCAGGGTATTTTCGGCCGTGGCCGGCGTGTAGGTGGTCGTATAGAGCGCCAGGCGCGTCAATCGTACCTCGTCGATCGCGCCGGCGAAGGACGTGGTCCAGCCGCCCGCCACCGCCATGCTGCCACCGGCCGGGCCGATGTTGCCCGCGTAGGAGAGCGTTCCGGCCGAGACTCCCCCGATGTAGAGGGTGAAGGTCCCGCCCTGCCGGACCAGCGCGACATCGGTCCAAGTGTTGAGCGCAACCGCGCCGCTGGTGATGTTGCCGTAACTGGATCCGGTCCAGATGAAGGCTTTGACCGTGCCCGCCGCCGTGTACTCGAGGTAGAAGCCGGCGGTGTCACCGTTCGAAGCGTCGAACAGCAGGCCCAGGACCGCCGAGGTCGGGTAGATCCAGAACTCCAAGGTGAAGTCGGTCTGCGACAAGTCCAAGGGCGTGCCCACCGTCACCGGCGTCGAGACTTCCGCGGTAGCCCCGTCCGACTGCAGCGCGCCGTTGCCGAACTTCGGCGTCGCGCTGTCCGAGGTCGCGGTCGAGCTCGCCGTCATCGGCCAGTTGTAGAAGGACGCATCGCTCGGCACCAAGGTCGAGCCGCCGATGTTGGGCGACAGCGGCCCGGCCGGCGCGTAGTTCGAGGTGTAAACCGCGGCCTTCGAGACCCGCACTTCGTCCAAGTTGAAGGGCGCGAAAGTCACGGAGGGCGCGCCACCGAACAGCACTCCCGTGGGCGAGGTCGGGCTATTGGTGCCCCAGTTGGTGGCCGTCGTGCCGAGCGCCGTGCCGTTCAAATAAAAAGTCGCCACCGCGCCGTGGCGCACCAGAGCGAAGGCGTACCAGGTATTGGCCAACAGCGTGGCCACCGTATTCGAGAAGCCGGACCAGCCGCTCACATTGGTCGAGATCTGGATATCGGTGCTGTTCGGCACGGAGATGACGACACCGGGCGACCCGCCGTTCATGTTGCCGTAGTCGACGATGGTGAAGACTGCGCCAAACGCCGGGGCCATGAACCAGCCTTCGATGGTGAAATCCCCGCCCGTGGGTCCGAAGAGATCGAGCGGACCGCCCGCGACAATCGCCGGGGTCGTGAGCTCGGACGAAGTTCCGCCGCCGCCCGGGAAGGAGCCCTCGCCGGCGCCGAACTTCGGGTTCGAGGTCGAGACCACCGCGGTCGTCGGCGTCATGGTGTAGTTGTTCACCGAGGAATCGATGAACTCCAAAATGTTGGGCTGCGTCGCCGGCGAGGTCAGGGGACCGCTCGGCGTGTAGTTCGCGGTATAGAGCGCGACGCCCTTCGTAATACGCAAGTCATCGAATTTGTTGCCGGCCAGTGTATTCGTCCACAGGCCGTGGCCGAGTTTCATGGTACCCCCGCCCCAGAGCAGCGGACTCGATGTCGGGGCGCCCAACGCACTCCCGACGCCATTGACGAACATGTAGAACCGATTGCCCTGCCGGCAAAAGGCGATCGCATTCCAGGCATTGGCGATCAGGGAACCACCAGGTGAGGACCCGCTGATCAATCCGGTGGGGACTACTTGGAGCTGGAAGTCCAACTGGCTGCTGTCTGGGCTGCCCGTCTGATAGAGCATGATTCCGCCATCCAAATACGACGGGCCCATGCCGATCTCGAAGATCTCGCAGTTGACACTGCTGACACTGGTCGGCCAGTACCAAAATTCGATGGTGAAATCGCCCGAGGTCAGATCAAGTGGTCCGGAAGCCGGGCATGGCACCGAGATGCTGTCGGTCGCCAGAGGGGTTATGAGCGCGCCCGTGCCGAATTCGGGGCTCGAGGTCGTCACCTGCGCCGTGCCATTCGCCGTCACCGTGAGATTGTTGGGCCCTGAATCCGGGAAGCTCGTCGAGCCGTTGGTGCCATCCATGTGCAGCAAGATCGCCACCGGCCAGGTGAGGGTCACCGGGTCCATGTGCAAGAGCAGGCTACACGGGATATTGCCGGCGACCGCGTTCAAGTGCAGCAGCAGCGTGGGCGCGCCCGGCACCAGCGTCTGATAGGTCTGCTCGCCCAGTAGCGCCTGGTACTGCCAGCCGCCTTGCTTCTCCGGCAGGAGCTTGTGCCAGCGCACCCAGGTGGAGTCTTTCCACCGGTCCCAGTTCATGTAGTTGATGCGCGTGCGCGCGCCGCGTCCGGTCGTGTTGGAGAGCACCCCGGGCCCCAGTGGGATGCTCACGTACTGCGCTTTGCGCTGGCCTGCCACTAGGCGGGTCTCCAGACGCCGTGCTCGAGGTAGCCGTGATAGACCTCGAGCGGTTTGCCATCCCGGCTGGTGTACACCGCGATCGAGGGGCTCACCGTGATGGTGCCGTCCTCGTGCTCGACGACCTTGTGGCCGCCGAGATTGCCCGCGTGGTCATTCGGCGTGATGGCAATCCAGCACTCGTCCTCGATCGAGTAGCCATAGTCGCCCGGCGACCAGAGGTGCCAGTCGAAGCCCGGGACGCGGCGTCCTATCAACTGACCACTCCCTTGACGTTGGGCGATCCAGATCCAGAGATGAAGGTCGCACTGCCGCCCGAGAGCTCGATGGCCTTGCCGGCGGCGCCCGCCGCGCCACCCGGCATCTGGTAGGTGAACGTCGTGTCGTTGGCACCCGCCGTGCCAGCCGCTCCCCAGTCGCCGCCCGCACCGCCGTTCTGCGCATGCGCGCCGCTGCCGGAGACCGCTTGAACACCCGCGGCGCCGAACGTCCCATTGACACCCGAGGTCGAATCGCCGCCGGCCGTCGCCACCGCGGCGCCGACCTGGGGGTCACCCACCAGGCCCGGCTCACCGCCGAACGCGCCGCCGGATCCCGCACCGCCGCCGCCGGCGTTGGCGACACCCAGCACCGCCTGGCCATTGGAGACCCCGCCCCCGCCGCCGCCGCCGCCGCCACCCCAGATATGGCCGTTGCCGTTCGTGATGTTGAAGGTCGACCCGGATCCCGGTCCCTTGATGGCCTGGCCGCCGGGCTGGCCGGCGAGCGCACTGATGTAGGTGACGCCACTCCCGGGAAAGCCCGTGCCGCCACCGCGACCGCCGCGTCCACCCGTGCCCAGGATGTAGCCCAGGTTAGTGAGATTGATGGTGCAGCCACTGATGAGGCCGGAGAGGTCCATCGCCGGTGTGCCCGAGCTCGAACTCTCGACGACCACCCCGGCCGCTACCAGGATGTTGATGGTCGCGGGGCTTCCCAAGGTCCCGATGATCGCCTTCAAGTTCCAGTCGACGCTGTTGCTCGAGATGGTGATGGGCAGCGTCGTGCCGGCGCCCGAGTTCAAGTTCGGGCCCTGGATTGCGGTCCAGCGGTTGAGCGCGAAGTTGTAGCGCAAGAGGAAGCGATCGATCGCGCCAGCCGCGGTGCCGAGGGTAGGGGCCAAGCCATTCGCGAACAGGAAGATGCTGTTCCAGGTCAGCGTGCGCCCGCCCGTGCCGTCCTGGACCACGAGGAGGTCGATCTCCGAGCCGTCGCGCGGGTTGATCGGCGCTGCCATGGTGCGGTTGCCGGTCAGGGTCAGGATCTGACTGTTGCCGGCGTTGGCATCGATCGTCGTGGTCGGGCCTTCCGTCACCGTCTGATAGGGCCAGGCGGTGGGGATCGTCACCGAGTTCTGGACGATGGTGTTGGCGGCGATCTCGGCCGCAGTGCGCGACTGGCGCACCCAGTTGGCCGCCGGCGTGCCGCCCAAGGACGTGGCAGAGGAGGCGTTGGCGACCACCGGCCAGCAGTTGGTGCCATCGCACCAGATGAGGCGGATCTCGCCATTGGCGACCGTCGTGGTGCTGGTGCTGCCCGAGTACGTGAAGGTGAGTGTCTGCCCCGTCTGGTTATTGATCAGGTACATCTTGCCCGGGATGCTCGACGGGACGGTCACCGTCACCGCGGAGCCAGGCGTGCCGGTCATCAATAGCGAGAAGAACCTCGAGACGCTCGCGGTGCCAGCGGTGAGGGCGGGCAGCGAGTAGGAGGTCGCCGAGGCGATGTTGACGACCGTCCAGCCGCAGATGGCCGGGTCTAAGAGATTGATGGCGTCGGAGTTGAGGGTCGCGCCCCAGGTGTTGTTATAGGCGCCCGTCGCGATCAGGCGAACCTGATTGAACGTCGAGAATGAGTCTGCCACGCGAGCTCCTTATCCGGCCGCGGCTGCCTGCTGTGGTGGCGGCCCCGGTATCGACGCGATAGGTGCCAAGGGTGCGTACACCCCTGATCTCGCTGCGATCATCACTTCGCCGCGGGCATTAGGTAGAAGTTCTTCATAGTATTTCGTTTTCATGTCGGCATAGCGGTCATCGGCTTTGAGCCACTGCTCGGCCTCCATGAGGCAGGCGACGAAGAGCAGCTGGCCCTCGTTATCGCCAATCCAGGTGTTCTGCGCGACGACGATCGATGGCGGCCGCTGCACATAGCGGCGCTTGATGGCCGTCGCGTTGGCATCGGCCGCGGGCCCGAAGATCCAGGTCGACTGGCCCTGGTCCGCGTAGTAATACGGCCGCCCCGCCGCCGCGGCGAGATAGCCCTGCATGAAGTCCCACGAGCGCTTGACCATGAGCTTGGTCGCGCCGTTGTAGACCACCCACAAGTTGCGCTCGACCACGAACTGACTCGAGATGACCGCGTTCGCCGTCACGGCATTGGCCATCGGCAAGGTCCAGATCGCCGTGGTCTGTCCATTGGTCAGCGTCACCGACTGGATCTCATTATCGGAGAAGGTGACGACATATGGCCCGGTCGTGCCGGTCCAGGCGCTCGCCAGCGTCGCCGAGGTCGCATTCGGATTGATCGCCGCGTTGAAGACGAGCGGCTGGCTGCCGAGCGGCTTAAGGAGCGAGGTCGCCGCCGGGGCGATCGCCACCTGGTCATTCACATCGAAGATATCGAGGTCCAAGTCCACGACCACCCGCAGTTCGCCCAAGTAGATCAGACGATTGATGCTGGCGAGATACGCAGCGCTTGCCTTCAAGGGCCAGACCTGCAGGGCCGAGTACAACTGCTGGTAGCTAAATCCGAGCATTCGGCACCTCGTTATCGACTTCGTTGGAGGGCCCGGAGAGCGCGCTGCCGGCTTGGGCGATCAGGTAGTAGGCGGCCGAATCGATGTCATCGACGGGGTCGTCCGTGATGATGTCGATAAACTGAAAAAGACTGCCGGCCAAGGTCTCATAGAGCGCCCAGCCGTTGTTATTGGCGTTTTTGTAGAGAAAGAAGTTCGATATACCGCCCGTTGCGCAGGTCCAGGTGAGGAGAATCTGGCTGCCGAGTTGGTTGAGGGTCCCCTTGAGCACCGGCGCGGCCACCGGCGGGCTCAAGGTGATCTCGACCGTGTTCGACACCGCGCTACCCATTCTGGGCGTTCTCGTTGATGTCGTAGCCGCGGATGTAGTACCAGACGGTGTTCGCCGGCGGACTCGAGTCGGTGTAAGTCAGGGTCTCGATGGCGAGCGCGCCGAACTCGTCCGCCGTGTTGGGGAGCGACACCAGCATGGTGAAGTTCACGCCATCGATGGAGCGCCAGACCTCATACGCGGCAGACAGGTACGGTCCAAAGCCGCCGACGCGGTCTTCCCCGACAGGCGGACCACCGATACTGCTCCACGTGAGGACGACCGATCCGCCAGAGATGACGGCGGTAAGGAAAGGCGGTAGCACCGCGTAGGTATCGACCGCGGGCTTCCACAGCGCGACCGGATCCGACACGACGGCCAGGCGCTCTTGAGGCTGCGGGGGATCGTAACAGCCGGGACAGACGCGAATATTCGGGTAGTAGCCATCGAGGACGAGCTCGCGGAGGTAGTACCGCAGGCCGCATCGCTGGCAGAGCCCCCAGGCAAGTCGTCCCTTCGCGTATGCCGGCAAGTCCTCACCTTACTTCTGGCCGATGCCAGGGTAGCGCGCGTGCACCTTGCGCTTGATCACTTCCTGCTCGGCAGGGCTCGCGTAGTGCGCCATCGAGAGCGCGGCGCGCGCATGGTTCTCGTCATGAATCGGATACCGGCGTCCCGGGAGGGCGAACTCGCCCCCCGGGATCTCGTCCCGCCGTTCCGTGGTGAGCTTGCTCACGGCAGCAAGACCGCCCGCTGCTCGGGCGTGAGCTTAAGCGCATCCGCACGAGCGGCGTTCATGCCCCAGTTGGCTACCTGGGCCGCCGTCACCCCGGTTGCGGTCAGTTGCGTGGTCGTGAGACCCAGCGCGGCCGCCTGCAGGGCCGAGAGCTTCAGTCCCTTCAACTGCTCGACCGACATGCCCGTGCCATGCGCGTGCGCGACCGCAGCCCCGGCCGCAGGAACACTCGGCGGCGTCGGCTTCTTGGCTGAGGCCGGGAAGCGCAGGTTCGCGATCGGCGCGGGAGGCGTCGGCTTCGGCTTCGCAGCGGGAGCGACTCCAGGGCCGATGCGCGCGGCCTCGATCGGCAGGCCCGCCAAGATCAAGCGCTTGACCTCAGCCAGGTTCCAGGTGGCGTCCGGCGCCGGGTAGCTCGCACTCACCGCGACGTCCTTCTGGGCGACGTAGTCATAGATCTGCTCGGCGTCCGGGTTGTAGCCAAAGCGCGGTTTCGGATTGATCAGGTTCATCTCAATGTCCTCCAGTGGTTACCAGCGACCGCGTTTCGGCCGCGACATAGTCAAGCGTACATCGCCCCAGTCACGGTTGGCGTCCAAGGCCATCGCGAGCTGCCCGCCGATGTTGCGCGGATTCGGGTCATCCCCCCGATAATACTTTTGCAATACTTCAAAACGGCCCGCGTTGAATTTCATGGCGAGCTTGGCCGCGAGGCCCGCGTGCATCGCCTCCTGCATCTCGGGGCGCGTCTGCAACTGCAGCGACAGGTCCGAGTCCCCGGGCAGCGCCGTGTTGACCATGCCCCAGTAGAAGATCGCATCGGTGCTGTTCTCGGGGCTGCGCCACACCGTCATGACCACCTGGTTGTATTGCCGGTCAATCAGATACCGATCCGGCCGGCCCTGCTGCGTCTTGTCGGGAATCTCGAGCCACTCCTGCCGCGACATCGGATTGATCGGCGTATCGCGGTTGTCGCGCCGCAAGATCGCATCCGATACGGTGATGAGGCCCGCCGGCAGGATGATCTGCGGCGTGTTGACGACGGTCGTGAAGTTGTACTCGAGGAACTGATAGGTCCGGATGCCTAAGGTCAGCCACTCGGAGTTCAGCATCAACGCGAGCGAACGGAAGGCCGACTCGATGTGATCGTTGCCGAGGGTCTTGGCCGACACGCCGGCGCGCTCAAAGCACTCCGAGAAGACTGAGGCTAGGTCCGGAGAGAGGTACCCAATGTTGGTGCCGATGGCCACCGCGGGTTAGCCACGCGCCAGGCCCTGAATGACCTCGAGGAACGCGGTGCCTCCGGTCAGGGCGGTAACGTGCAAGCGCACGGCCATGCATGGCTCGGTGATCACCCCATTGGCCCGGCCGGTCTGACTGGTCAAGCCGGCGGCCAGCGCGAAGACGCGGCAGAGCACGGCCTGCGTGTAGGCGGTGCCCACCGTGGCCCCTGTGTTGGCGACCGTGTAGGTGAACGTCGTGAGGCCGGTCACCGTGATGATCTGGCTGCCGTCCAAGTTCGGGTCGCCCGAGTTATAGATGACCGCCGAGTCGCCGGTCACCAGGCCGTGCGGGTTCGCCATCGTCACCGTCGCGGTCGTGGTCGAGCGCGTGAGGGAGACGACGTTGTTGCCCTTGATGTAGTTCGGGTTGTCGGGCGTCGCCTCGATGGAGTAGGTGATCGCGTTCGCGTCCTCACTCACCGAGCCGTACAGGCCCACGTTGAAGAAGTACGCGAGATAGTCGAGCGGGATCCACGGGGTTACCCCGATGGCCGCCAAAGACACTCTGATCGGTGATCGCATCGACTATCTCCTCACTGCGCCCGGCGGCGGCGTCCCGATCTCCATACGTGGCACCCCGGGACTTACCGTCCCCGGTCCGGTCGCCCCTTGCATCGGCATGGGCGCAGGCATCGGCCGAGGCCCTGCGATGATCGGCCGCGTGGCCGTCGCGGGTCCGGTCGGCGCGCCCGGCAGTCCTGGCGGCGCTGCCGGCGGCATCGAGGCCCCCAGTCGCGGCTCAGGGCGCGGCAGCATGGGCTGCCTGGGCTGGAAGCCGCCCACCGCCGCGGGGACCGGCGCCTGCGTCTGCGAAGGCAGGGGCGGCCGTCCCATGATGGGGCGTTGCATCATGTCCCGGTTGCTGCGACTGGGCATGACTCTTAGACCGGTGTGACGCCGAAAGAGCCCACCTGCGTGGTGTTGTCCATGACCTTGAACTCACCGCAGATGTATTTCGCCCCGTTGAGCGCTGCGTTGGTCGTGTAGGTCCCGCGCACATCCCCAGTACTCGTGGTCGCCGGCAGCGTGATGTCCGCTGCCACGAAGGTACCCGGGTCGGCCGCGTCCGCCACCAGCGCGCCCATCCAATCGCCTGACTGCACCCGGAAGGGCAGGCCCAGTGCGCTGCCGGTGCCGAAGGTCGCGAGCGTGATCGCCGCACTCGACTGAATCGAGGTGATGCTGGCGAATGCCTTCTTGCCGGTGAACGCGGTGCCGGTCTGCACTTCGGTCTGCACCTGGCCGTAATAGTCGGTGCCGATGACCGTGATGGTGGAGGACGTCGTCCAGGCGCCCACCACATTGCGGGGCACATCGGGCACGGTCGCCGCGAGTACCGCAAAGCCGCCCAAGCCGATCGAGGCGGAGACCGAGTAGAAGTTCGACACCGCGAGCTGGGGCGGCACCCCAGCCACCGTGACGTTCGCCGTGACGGCGTTGACCAGCGCGGCCTGCGTCGTGTAGGTGGGGTTCAAGCCGCCGCTCGAGACGCCGTAGCCGCCACCGATGGGTGAGGGCGTCGCGGGGTAGAACTTGACCGCCGTGCTGCCGTTGGTGAAGAGGCCGGTCAGGACCTCGCCGTCGGAGAACGTGATCGGAAAGAGATTCGTGGGGCCAGCCCAGTTGCCGGTCAGCGTGCCACTGGTCGCACCGGCGGCAAGGCCCGCGGTGAAGGCTGCCGCGAAGGACGTGCCGGCCGGACGCCACCGATAGGTGAGATGGACTTCGCTACCCGGCTTGTCTGCCTGGTAGGGACCGAAGGTGGCGCGCCCGTTGAAGGTCTGGTTCGCCCGGGAGATCAATTGACGTGACATGGAAAGCTCCTGATAGCAGCCGTCGTCGGCATCGTGGTCAGTCTTGGCCCGGCCTGCTTCTGCGGCTCAGCCGGGCACTCGTCGCTGGTTTAGCCTAGTTGCCGGACGCTGCCGCTCCGCGAGGATTGGTCCATCCCTGGCTGTAGCGTTCGGAGATCTTGTAGCGCAGGTTCCCGGTCTCGAAGTCGCCCTCAAGGCCCTTCTTGAGCGCGCGGCGCTTGAAGGCTCGCAGACCGTCGGGCACGTCCGTGATCAGGTACCACTGGGTCGGACTCGACAGATACCGGTTGACGCTGAAGCCGTCGCGGATGGTGCCCAGTTTGAACAGGGCATTGATGTTGTTGTCCCCCGTGTCCGGCTGGTAGGGCGTCATCAGGAGCCGGGCTGCCACGAACTGGAGCTCGGTCGGGATGACCAGTTTCTTGATCATCGCCCGCACGGGGATCGACCGCTCGTCGGTCCACTCGGCGATCTGGATGCTGATCTGCTCGAGCGCGGCCTCGGAGAGCTGCGCCGAGGTCGCCAGCATGTTCGAGAGCACCCCTCCACCGCCGAGCGGATGAGCCGTGCTGAACAGCGGCACACCGTCACCGCCAGGATTCGTCGACGCGAACCCGTAGTTCAGGATGTTGGTGCGGTTGAGCTCCTTCGAGTACTTCATCGACCGGCCCATGGAGCGCGCGATCTGGCTGCCCATGGTCAGGTACAGGTTGTCCTCGACGGCCTCTTCCGTGATGGCGACCGCCTTGACGATCGTGGCGTGCTGGTAGCGCGACACGAAGGTCTCGAACATGTCGTCGTACTCGATGGCCGAACCTTCGGGCTTGGTCTGCCCCGGCCCGGTACCCGCCATCATGACGTCCTCTTCGTACGCCTTTTCCGAGGGACTCTCGGTAAAGATGTCCGGCCAGAGGTCCGGATACTCGGTGTAGGCCAGGCCCACCACGGCGTTCAGCCCCAGTTGGAGCTGCTTGCGTTCGTCTGCTCTCAAAATTGTCATTGTCAGATGCTCCTAATAGTTCGCTGAGACGAGCGCGGGGTTAGTAGACGACGCCGGCGCCGGCGACCGCGTTCTTGTAGTGCAAGAAGATGCTCACCAGGGCCCGGGCGTACTGCCCGTAGTTGTTGTTGGTGAGAAGTCTCAGCGACTGCACTTGGAGCTGCTGGTTGGTGGCGGAGGCCGACAGCGTGGTCTGGTCGACCATGTCGCCGCTCTGCCCGGTTTGGGACGATCCGGCCCCGACCACGACGTTCGCCGTGTTGCCGATGTTGGTGTTGGCGAGGCCCGCCGCACCCGACACCTGGGCGTCGAACAGAAGATCCGGGTCATCGAACACGGACGCCTCGACGGTTGATCCCGTCTGGATGGTCGTGCCCGACAGCCACTTGCGCTGGAACTGCGTGTTGCCCTGCGGATCCACGTAGTTGCAGCCGGCGAAGGAGCCGATCGACGGGTTCGCGCCCGCCGCGACCACATCGATGTTGGTACCGGTACCGGTCGGCTTCACCAGGCTGCCGCGGTAGATGTTGGAGGCCAAGGCGCCGGCAATGTTGTAGTCGGCACCGCTGTTCACACGGACCGGTGTGCCGCCCATGGCGTGCTTGACGGCCGTGAAACCCGACGGGTTGTTGATGTTTGCTGGAGTGGTCATAGCTTGACGGTCCTCAAGGAGTGAATGGGATCAGGTGTCGGCGTCCTGTTTGGGCGCCCGGCGGGCGCGCATCGTGACGTTCTCCTCGCTGATTTCATTACGATCCTCGACCAGCGGCATCTTCGAGTTCGCCTCGGCGAGTCCTGGACGTGGCTTGCGCACTGCGCGCGTCGCCGCATCCCGTCGCCGGTTGTAGTAAGCATCCCGTTGCGCCTTCATGTGGTCAGGCATTTTCATCAGGATGGTGGTTTCGTCCCCCACGACCTCGCCATGCTTGGCCAGGCGCCCGGTGAAGGTCTCGGTGGGGATGTCCTCCTCCTCGAGCTCGCCCGGTTTGACGAATTGCCAGCCTTCACGGATGGAGGCGAGCAAGTTCACATCATCGCCGTGCCGGCGCCGGTGGCGCGCGATCCAGCAGAGCGAATACCCGGGAGGGTCGGGGAAGGACGGCAGGGCGTAGGCGCGCTGCCAATTCTGCTTGGGGCCGCGATCGACGACATGGACACCCGAGGCGTCCTGGGCGCGGTCGGTGCCGGCCGTGCGATCGACGGCGTGGATCCCATCATTGCCCTTGGCCCGGGCGGCCCGGCGCTGCTTGGCGATCGCGGCACCGGTGGCCTTTTGCGTCCGCTGCTCTTTGAGCTCCGCGGCGCCGATCGACTTCGCCGGCACCTTGGCCTTGATCTGTGCTGCACTGGCGATATCGTCGCCACCAATGTCGATGGTGCTCATGATGCGGCCTCCAGTGCGGCAGCTTCTTTCATGAACTGCACCACGTCCTTATCGTTGTCGGGGTCGAGACGGCATGCCTTCATGGTCTCGATCTCCTGCTTGGTGAGCGTGCGGCTGGTCCGGCTGCGATCGCGGGCGCTCGCGGCGCCACGGTCGGCCAGATTCGCAGCGGCAGCGCGGCGTTGCTGGCGGGTCTCGCCGTCGCCTTCGCCCTCACCGCGGCGGACATCGTCATCCGGATCATCGTCGTCTTCCGGATCGCCGCCCTTGCGCCCGGCACGCACCTCGAGCTTGGGGAACTTGGCCTTCAACTGCTTGGCCACTTCCTTGAAGGTCTCATCGTCCTTCGGGTCAAAGCCTTCCTTGTTGACCAGGTTGACGTAGATCGTATTGGCC
>Ga0210400_10000246_pt1 | contig 65405 bp, 55 predicted proteins | sample IncBWH26MmetaG_FD_155456 | JGI IMG/M metagenome (GOLD analysis project Ga0210400, IMG submission 155456) | Forest soil microbial communities from Barre Woods Harvard Forest LTER site, Petersham, Massachusetts, United States - Inc-BW-H-26-M | ecosystem: Environmental > Terrestrial > Soil >...
ACGAAAAACAGGGGGCGGCAAAAATGAATCTATTGAAATTTCTTTATCATTAGATTATTATAAAATAACCGGAAATAGTTGTGTATTATTATACAAACATTATTGCAGACACAAAGAAAGTGTAAAATTTATCGGTAAGGCAAGCAAAGCCATAAACATTTCTTTTTCTGAAACGGTGAGGTTAAGTTTTGATAATGTAGAAAATCAAATTATAAAACACGGCCCTATGTCGTCTCAGGAAATTGATGTTGCATCTTTTTACCATTCGTTTGACAGTATTCCGAAACAGGTTATAAATACACAAAACATAAAAGACGGAATTTATTTCAGCGTAAAAGATGTATTTCTTAATCAACCCGGTTTAACGGCTGAAATTTTTTTCCCGGATACAGCCTTCTTAGGCAAAAAACCCGTTTCATTACTTTCGCCGAATTATCTTATCGCAAGAGCTTATGCAGTAATACATTTTAAGAGAATATTCATTTATATAAGAGACGATTATTATAAAGAAGCCATTTTAAGCGAAGATGGAAAATTATTTTTTCCGGACATAACGCAGGCAAACACTTCCATAGGAACACACGTGGGTGCATCTGCATTGGGCATTGTTTTTGGAAGTATTGCATCGGCCTTCATTCCGGTAGGTGGTGGAATTACGGGCGCTGTAGTTAAAGGAGGAACGGTTGGAGCTGTTAAGGGAGGTACTCAGGCGGCAATAAGAAGGGCCGGAACAACTTATGCAACTTCAGATATTATTATTGATTACGAAACCGGAAATTTAATTCCGAACAAGCCTTAAATCATTTTCAAAAAAGCAATTTCTTTTTCGGTAAGCATGCGCCAGCGCCCGCGCGGTAAATCTTTTTTTGTAAGCCCTGCAAACATGATGCGGTCAAGCTTTAAAATATCATAATCCAGTTTTTCAAAAATACGGCGCACAATCCGGTTTTTACCGGAGTGTATTAAAACACCTACTTCGGTTTTGCTTTCGCCGGCGTAAGAAACCTCATCTGGTTTTATAAATCCGTCTTCCAGTTCAACACCGCTTTGCAATTGCGCAAAATCGGCCGGCTTTAAATTTTTAGCCAACTCAACATGATATAATTTTTGCACTTTGTGTTTCGGGTGTGTTAATTTTTTGGTCATCTCACCGTCGTTGGTAAAAAGCAAAAGACCCATAGTGTTTCTGTCCAATCTTCCGACAGGGTAAATTCTTTCTTTACATGCGCCTGCAACCAATTCCATAACGGTACGGCGGCCGCGGTCATCATCCACGGTTGTTAAATAATCTTTAGGTTTGTTTAGCAAAACATAAACGTGTTTTTCTGTTTTTAAACGCTGGCCCGAATAATTTACTTCATCACCGTCTTTTATTTTATAACCTAATTCGGTAATTATTTTTCCGTTTACGCTTACGCAACCGCTTGCAATTAAATCATCGGCTTCTCGGCGCGAACAAATGCCCGCATTGGCGATGTAACGGTTAAGACGTATTAAACCTTTCTCGGCATACGTTGGTTTTACTTCTTTCTTTTTGGAGAAATCTTTTTTATAAAAACGTTTGTCGTTATCAAATGGTTTTCCGAAAGTTTTTTTGTCGGCGTGTTTGTCAAAAGAACGATGTTCGTGTTTTTCGTCTTTGCTGTATTTTTTTTCTTTATCAAAAACAGGCTTGCCTTTACCATAAGGTTTTGCAAATGATTTTTTATCATCTCCTTTGTCAAAAGCGCGGTGTCCGGATTTATCGTCCCTGCTGTAATTTTTTTCTTTGGAGTAAGGTTTGTCTGAAAATCGGTCTTTTTTAAAACCATCATCTCTTCCTGTTTTTTCACGCTTGTCAAAATCTTTATGTTTTGCTTTATCGTTTTTACGGATAAATAATTCTTTTCTGAAGGAGCGTTTTTCTTTCGAATCTTCTTCTTTGCTTCCGAAATTTCTTTTTGGCTTATCCCAATTTTTTTCCGGGGAATCTGTACGGATTTTTTTATTTCTGGTAAAACTGCGTTTTGCTTTATACGAAGATTTCTTTTTTTTGCCTCCGGGGCCGGGCTTTGGTTTCCTGTCGTTCATTTTGCAAAGATACTATCTTATATTAAAGCATGTCGGGGTAATATGCCCGCTTTAAATGTTGTATTTGCCCAGTTTGATTATTTACGGCTATGATATCAAAGCGGACTTCCTGTTCCATTTCATATTGCTTAATAAATTCATGTGTGGCGCGGATAATTTTTTTCTGTTTTGCGCGGTTAACAAAGGTTTCGGGTTCGCCAAAATCGGCATTTTTGCGGGTTTTCACCTCAATAATGGCCAAAAAATCGCCGTCAAGGGCAATTATATCTATTTCCAGGTTTTTATAACGCCAGTTTGTGTGTAGAATGGTACAACCAATACCTCTTAAATAGGCAATGGCCTGCTCCTCACCTTTTTTACCTGTTTCAAGAGTTTTAGGCACAAATTTTGTTTTTATCAAAGCTAATCCTAATTTAGCAAACGCAAAACACCCCAAATATGAAAAAAATAATTTTATCAATCGCTTTGTTTACCTTTACTACCGCGGCTTTCGCCCAGTTTGAAGGGACTATCGAGTTTCGTATGGAAACTAAAAAAGATACCACAACAAACATTTATTATGTAAAAGGCAACAATGTTAAGCTTGACCAGATTGGAAAAAAATCGGGTAAGGTAGAAGGCAGTTTTGTCTTCGATTTAGCCGGTAAATCCATAAAATTTGTAAACCCTGCGCGTAAAGTTTGGGGCGACCACAAATCGGAAACGCCTCCTACCATTAATGGTACCTGCGAAATTACCAAAGCAAAAACAACCAAAATGGTTGCCGGCAAAATGTGTACGGAATATGTTGTAAAAAACACTGCCGAAAACACACAGATTATTTACTGGGTTGCCAGCGAAAAATATGATTTTTTTGTTACCCTTGTAAAACTTTGGAACCGCAAAGACAAGCAATCTATTTATTTTAACCAGATTAAAGACCTTCCTAAAGGTGCAATGCCTATGTTGAGTATTGAAACGACGTTGGACGGAAAAACAGTGCTAAGCAAACTGGAAGTAATAAAATTAGAGAAAAAGGGGATCGATGCTGCTACCGTAGCAGTGCCTGCCGAATATAAAAAATTCGAACAATAACGCGGCTTCATCAGTACAATTTTAAACCTTGTCGAACGACAAGGTTTTTTCTTTTTCAAACACCCTGTTTAGAATTATTCTAAATTACGTTTTCGTTAAAAAAACCTTATCGCAAAAGGTAATTTAATGTAATCTTCTATTAAATTTGCGCCCATTGTAGTGATTTGTCATTACAATGTCATAGCAACCAAATCTTATGATAAAAAACTTATCCCGTAGCGCTCTGAAACTTTTCATGAGCTTCTTTCTTGCGGGTTTTGTCATCTCCAATAATCTTATTGCTGCCGATGGTAAAACCGTGTTTAAGCAAAACTGTGCCGTGTGCCATACTACCACCGAACAAAGGGGTACCGGACCTGGCTTGAAAGGTATTGCCGATAAACATAAAACCGAATGGCTTTTAAGTTGGGTGAAGAACGCCGAGAAAATGATTAAATCAGGAGATCCTGAGGCAAACAAAATTTTTAAAGAGTTTGCGCCTACCGTAATGACTGTTTTTGAGGGAACATTAAGTGATAATGACATTAAAGCCGTTGTAGAATATATTAAAAACCCCCCGATAGAAAAGAAGCCGGACGTTGTTGCATCAACGGGCGGTGGAGAAACAACGGAAGCGCAAGGTGGAGTTAATCCTTTGTACATTATTCTCGCGGTTATTGTAATCCTTGCACTTTTAATCAGCATCCTTCGCGGTGTGCGCGTTTCATTAAGAAATATCACTAACAAAAAAGAAGGTTTGGCAGAAGAGCCTCCTCATACTTTCTGGGAAGAAACAAAAATCTGGATGGGTGGCCATCGTCGTTTTGTAGGCGTTTGCGTTATCGTTATTACCTGCATCGGAATGAAAGGCTGTTGGAACTCTTTGTTCCATGTTGGTGTGTATTACGATTACCGTACCGACAAAGGTTATAAACCCGAACAACCCATTAAGTTCTCTCACAAAATTCACGCTGGCGATAACGCTATTGCTTGTCAATACTGTCACAACTCAGTTGAGAAATCTCGTCACGCCGGCATACCAACTGTAAACGTTTGTATGAATTGTCATAAGGGAATCAGTACAGGCCCTACCACCGGTGAAAAAGAAATTGCAAAAATTTATGCAGCTGCAGGTTTTGATTCTAAAAATCAGAAATACGATGTTAACAAAGCAAATCCTATCAAATGGATTAAAGTTCACAACTTACCGGATCACGTTTATTTTAACCACTCACAACACGTTGTGGTTGGTAAAATTGATTGCGCGCAGTGTCATGGTAATGTAAAAGAAATGACTGTTGCCGAACAAAGAGTTCCGATGACAATGAAATGGTGTATTGAGTGCCACCGCAAAACAGAAGTAGCTATGGCGGGCAATGCGTACTACGATAAATTGCACGAAGCATTAAAAGAAAAATACAAAGGCCAGCATTTGAAAAACTTCACCGTTGCTCAGATGGGCGGTATCGAATGCGGAAGGTGTCATTATTAATTTAAGAACAAACGATTTTTACAGCATATGGGTACAAAAAATAAATACTGGAAAGGCCTCCCGGAACTTCATCAAAGCCCGGAGTTTTTGCAAAAAAGCCGGAACGAGTTTGCAGAAAACCTTCCGATGGAAGAAGTTCTAGGTAGCGAAAGCCTTAACGCAAGCAATACTTCGCGTCGCGATTTTTTAAAGGTAATGGGCTTTACAACCGCAGCGGTTGCCCTTGCGTCCTGCGAAACCCCGGTTATAAACGCGATACCTTACGTTAATAAACCCGAAGAAGTAACACCCGGTGTTGCAAACTTCTACGCGTCTACCTTTTACGACGGACACGATTATGCCTCTGTACTCGTAAAAACACGTGAAGGCCGTCCTATTAAAATTGAAGCAAACGAATTATCAAAACATAATCATGGTACCAACGCACGTACCCAGGCAGCGGTATTATCATTATATGATGGCGCACGTTTAAGTTCACCCTGGGCAAAAGGCGCTCCTACTACGTGGAAAAACGCGGATTCTGAAATTGGAAAAGCGTTAGCTAACGCGGGCGGAAAAGAAATCGCGATTTTATCTTCAACCATTATTTCTCCGTCTGCACGCGCGGTAATTGCTGAGTTTGTTGCTAAATATCCAACCACAAAATTATACCAATACGACGCAGTTTCTTATTCGGCACTGAGCAATGCCAACGAAAAAGTTTGGGGCAAAAAAGTAGTGTCTAAATATCATTTTCACGAAGCTAAAAAAGTAGTAGTAGGCGTTGCCTGCGACTTTTTAGGAAACTGGTTATCTCCAGTTGAATTCGCATCAGGTTATTCGCACAACCGTAAGGTCAGCAAAGAAAACCCGAACATGAGCAAGCATTATCATTTTGAAGCAAACATGTCGCTTACCGGCGCCAATGCCGATGAGCGTTTCATGATTAAGCCTTCTGAAATTGGTAAAACAGTTGCCGCATTATATAACGAAGTAGCCAAAGCAACAGGTAACGCAAGTGTAAGCGCTAACGGAACAATTGCTTCCAACTCTAACGCACAAAAAGCAATTTCGAAAATCGCTAAAGAATTAGCGGAAGCAAAAGGACAATCATTAGTTCTTTGCGGATTAAACGATACGGATACACAGGTTTTAGTTAACGGTATTAATAAAATGCTGGATAACTACGGTAAAACAGTTGATATTGAAAATTACTGCAACTTAAAACAAGGCGACGATAAGCAATTCATGGATTTGATTGCTGATATGAATTCCGGAAAAGTTGGAGTTGTGATGGCATACAATTGTAATCCTGTTTATACAGCTCCCGTAAAAGCGGGCTTTGCTGCGGCTTACAAAAAAGTTCCTGTAAAAATTTCTTTTGCGCAATCATTAGATGAAACCGCGCAGGCTTCTGATTATGTTTGCCCGGATCATAACTGGTTAGAATCATGGGGCGATGCAAATCCTTGCCGCGGTCATTATTCTTTACAACAACCTGCCATCAATCCTATTTTTGCTCAGCCCCGTTACGAAGGTACTCGTCAGGTGCAGGATACCTTATTAGCCTGGGCCGGAGTAAAAACGGATTACTTAACTTATTTACAGGCCTTCTGGCAAAACCGTGTATTCCCGATGCAGGGTAAGTACGGAGATTTTTATTCTTTCTGGAGCAACACGTTGCACGATGGCATTTTACATATTCATTTTGCGAAACCCGTTGAAGAAGTTATTGCCCCTATGGCAAAAGACAGTTCGGGTAAACCTTTAATGACCGGTATCGCAACTGTAATTGCTGATTCATTAGGCATAGCAAAAGAAAAAATCGAAGAGAAAAAAGAAGAAAAAATATTAGCAGCTGAAGAGAAAAAAATCGAAGTTGATTACAATGCGGCCGCGTCAAAAGCAGTTTCTGCAAAAGGTGGCAATTGGGAAATTACAGTTTACGAAAAAGTTGGTTTGGGCAACGGTAACATGAGTAACAACCCATGGCTGCATGAATTACCCGATCCCATTTCTAAAGTAACCTGGGATAATTACATTACTATGCACCCAGAAGATGTAAAAGCACAAGGCTTCGGAGAAATGCTGCGTCAGGATATTGAAGGAAGTATGGCAACACTAACCGTTAACGGAGTTACTGTTGAGTTACCGGTTTATCCTCAACCTGGTCAGGCAAAAGGAACTATTGGTGTTGCACTTGGTTACGGACGTAAAGCAGAAACCATGCAGGTTGCCACTCTTGTAGCAGGAGCAAATGCTTACGATTTCTGTACTATTTCAAATGATACAGTTCAAAATATTTCGGCTGAGGTAAGTGTTGCCAACGCCAATAAATCATACACATTCGCTGCCACACAAATTCAGCACACCATCATGGGCCGCGAAGAGTGGATTTTGCGCGAAACATCTTTAGGACAGTATAAAAAAGACGCCGCTTCTAACAATCCGAAAACAGAATTAGCAACGCACTCAGGCAAGCTTCCGATTAATGAAGTTGACTTATGGGCAGCACACGACCGCCCCGGTCACAAATGGGGATTAACCATTGACATGAATTCATGTATTGGTTGCGCGGCTTGCGTTGTAGCATGTTCTTCAGAAAATAACGTACCTGTTGTTGGTAAAGATCAAATCATGCGTACGCGTGATATGTACTGGTTGCGTATCGACCGTTATTATACATCCGATATGACCCGCATGAAAGCGGAAGAAGAGCATACCGGTTCGCGCCAGATGTATTTAGGAATGGAAAATCCTTCTCATAATCCTAAAGTAACTTTCCAACCAATCATGTGCCAGCACTGTAATCACGCACCTTGCGAAACAGTTTGCCCGGTTCTTGCAACCAATCATAGCAACGAAGGTTTAAATCAAATGACTTATAACCGTTGTATCGGCACACGTTATTGTGCGAACAACTGCCCTTTTAAAGTTCGTCGTTTTAACTGGTATAACTACAATGGCAATCCAACATACGCAACAATAAATCCAATACAACAAGACCTTGGCCGTATGGTATTAAATCCGGATGTGGTTGTACGTGGCCGTGGGGTAATGGAAAAATGTTCTATGTGTGCTCAACGTTTACAAGCCGGTAAATTATCTGCTAAAAAAGAAGGTAAACCTTTACAGGATGGAGCAATTAAAACGGCCTGTCAGCAATCCTGTCCTACAAACGCAATTATTTTTGGTGATTTAAGCGATACAGAATCAAAGGTTGCTAAACTGCGCGAAGATGAGCGTAACTACTTCCTGTTAGAAGAGATTGGGATTAAACCAACTGTTTCTTACCTGGTAAAAGTTCGTAATCAGGAAGAAGAAATTGTTTGGGAAGCTGAAGAAGCTGCTGAAACAAAAGCAGAAGAAAAGAAAGAAGAGAAAAAAGAAGAAGCACATTCATAATAAATTAAGGATTCAGAATTAGGAATTAAGAATTAATTAATATGCACGCAGAATCGCAAATAAGAGAGCCGCTGATTTTAGGAAACAAAACCTATAGTCAAATCACGGATGACATTATCAAACCGGTGGAAGGAAAAACCGGAAAAGCCTGGTATGTGCTTTTTACCATTGCCACACTTACTTTCATTTGGGGTTTGGGCTGTTTAGCTTATACCATCGGTGTGGGTATCGGTGTTTGGGGTTCAAACAATGGCGTTGATTGGGCATGGGATATCACCAACTTTGTATGGTGGATTGGTATCGGTCACGCCGGAACACTTATCTCTGCGGTACTTCTACTTTTTCGTCAAAAATGGCGTTTAGGGATTAACCGTTCTGCAGAAGCGATGACTATTTTCGCTGTAATGTGCGCCGCTATTTTCGTATTGTTTCATACTGGTAGGGTTTGGTTAGACTACATGTTATTCCCTTTACCTAACCAGTTCGGTTCGTTGTGGCCAAACTTTAACTCGCCACTTTTATGGGACGTATTCGCGGTATCAACTTACTTCACCATTTCATTAGTGTTCTGGTATATCGGTTTAATTCCTGATTTTGCAACTATTCGAGACCGTGCAATCAGTCCTTTCATGAAAAAATTCTACAGCTTGTTATCATTCGGTTGGGGCGGAAGCGCTCGTCACTGGAGCCGTTTTGAAGAGGTATCTTTAGTTCTTGCAGGTTTATCTACTCCGCTTGTATTCTCGGTTCACTCGATAGTATCGTTCGACTTCGCCACTTCAATCCTTCCGGGTTGGCACACAACGATTTTCCCTCCTTATTTCGTATCCGGTGCCGTATTCTCAGGGTTTGCAATGGTACTAACATTGATGCTTATCGTTCGTCGCATTTATAATTTGCAGGCGTACATCACAGTAAAACACGTTGAGTATATGAACATCGTTATCATCGTAACAGGTTCAATCGTTGGTGTTGCTTACTTAACCGAATTATTTATGTCGTGGTACTCAGGCGTTGAGTTTGAGCAATACGCGTTCTTAAATCGTGCAACCGGCCCGTACGCTTGGGCATACTGGTGTATGATGACTTGTAACGTGGTATCGCCGCAACTTTTCTGGTTCAAAAAAATACGTACTTCATTAGTTGCTACGTTTATTTTATCTATCGTAGTTAATATCGGTATGTGGTTTGAGCGTTTCGTAATTATCGTTCCTACACTTTGCCGTACGTTCCTTCCTTCAACCTGGAACATGTATCACCCGACATTTGTAGATATCGGAATTTTTACCGGAACCATCGGGATGTTCTTTTTCTTCTTCCTGTTATTCTCAAGATATTTTCCTGTGATTGCACAGTCAGAATTAAAAACCATTTTAAAAATTTCAGGAGAAAAGCAAAAGAAAGATGCGGAAGCGCACTCACATTCCCATGCACCCGCACACTAATTGTTTAATAAAAAGATTGTAATAATCATATGGCAGGAGTAATAACAAAAAAAGTAATTCACGGCGTTTACGACGATGAAGTTCCTTTGCTGGATGCTTGCAGAAAACTGAAAGCAGCCGGAATTAAAGTGAAAGAAGTTTTTTCACCTTTCCCTATTCACGGAATTGACCCCATCATCGGAGTGCCCCGCACGCGCTTGGCAATATGCGCGTTTTTATACGGACTTACCGGTTGCGGATTAGCAACATTAATGATGTGGTATATGATGGTAAGCGATTGGCCTACCGATATTGGTGGCAAACCAAGCTGGATGTATATTTATAACGTTCCCGCGTTTATTCCTATCACATTTGAGTCAACTGTATTTTGTGCAGGACACGGAATGGCATTAACATATTTATTGCGTTGTATGTTGGTACCGGGCGCAAGAGCAAAAAATCCAGACCCAAGAACTACCAACGATAAATTTTTGATTTTACTTGAATTACCGGAAGAAAAAACGGGCGAAGCAGAAAAAGTTCTTCGTGCCGCCGGTGCTATCGAAGTAAACCAAAAAGGAACAGTAACAGAAAAATTACCTTATTAAAGATAAACTTTCAGAGAGATGAAATTTGCAACAATCATAAACTTAAAAACTTTTGCGGTAGCCGCTGTTGCCGCCTTAGGTTTAAGCTCGTGCAGTAACGCGCCTAACAGTCCGGGTTACGAATACATGCCAGACATGTACCGATCGCCTTCGTTAGAATATTACTCAACACACATATTAAACGGCGATACTTTAATGACCGCCAAACAACCCGTTGCCGGAACCATTGCTCGTGGCCACATGCCTGCAATACCTCCCGGAATGGATTACGAAAAAGCAGGTCTGTATTTAAAAAACCCGATTCCTAACAGCGATGCGGTGTTAAAAGATGCAGAAGTTTTGTACAGCAAATTTTGTGTGCATTGCCACGGTGATGCAGGTCACGGAGATGGAAAAGTGGGATTGAAATTACCCGGCGCCCCTCCGGCGTACGATGGTACGTTGAAAAACTTACCGGAAGGAAAAATTTTCTATTCTATCACACACGGAAAAGGAATGATGGGTTCACATGCAAGCCAACTGAGTGCCGAAGAGCGTTGGAAGCTGGTGCATTATGTACAAAAATTACAAGGGCCTAAAGCAGCTGCAGATTCTGCTGCTGCAAAAGCACCGGTTGTTGTTGCCGAACTTAAAAAAGAAGAAAAAAAATAAAACACCGAAGGAATTATGAGTAATTTAAACTTTACATTTCCGCAAAAAGCAAAAACATTTACCTACGCGTTAATGGGCGTGGGTGTTGTTTCGTTAATTGCCGCTTTTGTTTGCGATCATCCCGCTGAGGCTGATACGCATTATAGTCACAACCGCGCGTGGGCAAATATTTTTATCAATTGCTTTTTCTTTATGGCAATTGGTTTGGCTGCTGCTTTCTTTTTAGGATTGCAATATGCTGCCGAAGCAGGATGGGCCACTACGATTAAACGCGTGATTGAAGCAACTGCCTGGTTTTTACCCTGGGGTTTATGTTTGATGATGTTGATGTTTATTCTCGGTCAGTTAGGCGTTCACCATATTTATCCGTGGATGGACAAAGAAATGGTTGAGCATGACGCGCTTATTAAAGCTAAATCCGGGTACTTCGGTATTTTTTGGTGGGTACGTACCATTGCTTATATGGTTGCATGGACATGGTTTACCTGGAAACTTCGTAAAAATTCATTGGATGCGGATAACGAACATGATCACAGCCGCCACTGGAAAAATGTAAAATTAGGAGCATGGTTTATGGTTATCTTCGCTGTTACTTCTTCTACCTCGGCCTGGGATTGGTTATTGAGCATTGATGTACATTGGTTCTCTACCCTATATGGCTGGTATATTTTCTCAGGTATGTGGGTGAGCGCAATCACCGCAATGGTTTTAATTATCGTGTACCTGAAAAAATTAGGTTATATGGAATTTGTTACCGAGAGCACTATTCACGATATGGGTAAGTGGATGTTTGCCATTTCGTTTTTGTGGACGTATTTATATTTTTCTCAGTTCATGCTGTACTGGTATGCAAATATTCCAGAAGAGATTATTTACTTCCAGCAACGTTGGGAAAATTATAAGCCTTTAATGTGGACTGTATTCTTCATCAACTTTGCATGCCCGATGGTTATCTTAATGAGCCGCGATGCAAAACGTAATTTCTGGTTCCTGATGTTTGTAGGTATTATTATTTTCATCGGCCACTACTTAGATGTTGTAATGATTGTAATGCCCGGAACGGTTGGCCATCACTGGACGGGTTTAAGTTGGATGGAGTTCGGAATTTTTGCCGGCTTTTTAGGTTTGTTCCTGCATGTGGTGCTGAACAATTTAACCAAGCGTCCATTGTTGGTTAAAAACCACCCATTCCTCGAGGAAGCTTTACATCACAGTACTTAGTAATTAAACGAACAGAGAGATAATTTTAAAAAGAATAAAAATTTAAAACCGAAATAAAATGATACTGTTGTACATCGTAGCCCTTTTATTGTTGTGTATAGCCTTAAACCAATTGTTTAAAGTTGTTGAGCTGTCGCGCGATTTAAAAACCCAGAAAGAGTGGCACCCCACCGAGAGTGATAATCGTTTAAACGGACGTTTAATGATGTGTTTCTTTCTTGCCTTCATGTGGTTTTTTGTATGGCAGATTTATCGTTTTGGCGGCGACCGCATTCTTCCTGTTTCTGCATCCGAGCATGGAGTAAAAATAGATTGGCTGTTAAATGTAAATTATTGGATTATCATCGTGGTTTTTGTTCTTACCAGTATTTTCCTTTTCTTCTTTGCGTGGAAATATTACGGAAGGGATAATCATAAGGCAACCTACTACCTGCACAACAACAAACTTGAAATGTTGTGGACGATTATTCCTGCCATAGGACTTGCGTTTATTATCGTATTCGGATTAAAATACTGGAACGAAATTATGGCACGCGATAACGACCCTAATCCGATAAAAGTAGAATTATACGTAAAACAATTTGACTGGACCGCACGTTACGCCGGGAAAGACAATAAATTCGGTATTGATGATTATATGCAGATTAGCGGAAGCAATCCTGTTGGTTTGGATACAAATGATGTTGCGCACAACGACGATATTTTAGTGAAAAATGAATTTCATATTCCGAAAGGAAAAGAAGTTGTTTTTCAATTCCGCTCGCGCGATGTAATTCACAGTGCATTCATGCCGCACTTCCGTGCGCAAATGAACTGCGTACCCGGCCAGGTAACTGCGTTCCGGTTTAAGCCAACTATTACAACAGCAGAAATGCGTAAAGATCCACAGGTGATGCGCAACATTGATGAAATTAACGCCATACGTGTAAAACGCGGCGAAGACCCGATTGAATTTGATTACCTTGTATTATGCAACAAAATTTGCGGCGCATCACACTACAACATGCAAATGAAAATTGTAGTGGATGAGCCGAAAGATTACGAAGCATGGATAGCCAAGCAACCAACTATTAAAAAAGCAACAGCTTCAAAATAATTTACAAAGATTAAAACCTGTAATAATGGGAAACAATACACACTCGGGAGTTTTAGAACACAGCCATACGGCGCATGATCACGATCACGCGCATGACCATCACGAACACCATGAAACATTTGTGAGCAAATACGTTTTCAGTATGGATCACAAAGTGATCTCCCGCCAGTTCCTGGTTACGGCGGTTATCATGGCTGTTGTTGCAATGGTTATGTCAATCATTTTCCGTTTGCAATTAGCATGGCCCGGCGAAAAGTTCGCTTTCATTGAAGCCATCATGGGTAAAAAATGGGGTAAAGACGGAATTCTTGACCCGAACGCATACTTGGCACTTGTAACAATTCACGGAACCATCATGGTGTTCTTTGTATTAACAGGTGGATTAAGCGGAACTTTCAGTAACCTGCTTATTCCTTACCAGGTTGGTGCACGCGATATGGCCTCCGGATTTTTAAATATGCTTTCTTATTGGTTCTTCTTCGTTTCAACTTGCCTTATGTTAGGTTCTTTATTTGTTGAAGACGGAGCTGCATCCGGTGGTTGGACAATTTACCCTCCTTTATCTGCTTTACCCGAAGCAATGCCTGGTTCTAAATTAGGTATGACTTTGTGGTTGGTATCAATGGCCCTTTTCATTGTATCCGCGTTATTAGGTGGTTTGAATTACATCATCACCGTAATAAACCTGCGAACAAAAGGAATGAAAATGACACGTATGCCACTTACTATCTGGGCGTTCTTCATCACTGCTATTTTAGGTGTGCTTTCTTTCCCCGTGCTTTTATCTGCGGCTTTGTTATTAATTTTCGACCGCTCAATGGGAACAAGCTTTTACCTTTCTGATATTTATATCGGCGGCCGCCCGATGGAACAGGCCGGTGGTAGCCCGATTTTATTTGAGCACTTATTCTGGTTCTTAGGTCACCCCGAGGTGTACATCGTATTATTACCCGCATTAGGTATTACATCCGAAATTATTTCTACCAACTCACGCAAACCAATTTTCGGTTACCGTGCGATGATTGGTTCTATGCTTGCAATCGGTTTCTTATCGTTTATTGTTTGGGGTCACCATATGTACATGACGGGTATGAATCCGTTCTTAGGTTCTGTATTCGTATTTACAACACTCTTAATTGCGATTCCTTCTGCCGTAAAAGCGTTTAACTACATTACTACTTTGTGGAAAGGGAATATACAATTCACTCCGGCCATGTTGTTCTCTATCGGATTGGTTTCTTCTTTCATAACAGGAGGTGTAACGGGTATCATTCTTGCCGACTCAACACTTGACATTACCATTCACGATACGTATTTTGTTGTGGCTCACTTCCACATTGTAATGGGATTATCTGCCATCTTCGGAATGTTTGCAGGGGTATATCATTGGTTCCCGAAACTGTTTCTGCGCATGATGAATAAAAAATTAGGCTATGTACATTTCTGGATTACTATTATCGGTGCGTACGGAGTGTTCTTCCCGATGCACTTCCTGGGAATGAGCGGTGTGCCGCGCCGTTACTATACCAACAGTAACTTCCCGATGTTTGATAATTTAATTGACATTAACGAATTGGTTACAGGCTTCGCAATTCTTGCGGCATTCGGCCAGGTGATATTCTTAATTAATTTCTTCTACAGTATGTTCCGTGGCGATAGAGCTCCGCAAAACCCGTGGAAATCCAACACACTTGAGTGGACAACGCCAATGGCGCACATACACGGTAACTGGCCAGGTGCTTTACCGGAGGTACACCGTTGGGCTTATGATTACAGCAAGCCGGGACATGAAGATGATTTCGTTCCGCAAACGGTTCCTCTTGGCCCCGATGAACATGACGGAGGCGAACATTAGTAAATGCAGTCCTGATAGCTTCGGGATAAGAATGTTGTAGAGTTCGGAATTGATCCCCTGCCATGAGTAGGGGATTTTTCTTTTACTAAAACCGAGCCTAAAAATACATCTGCGAAATCCGCGTAATCTGTGGCTTAACTTTCGAAGCCAGTACCTTATTCGTATATTCGTGCCTCATTATTTGTATTTATGAACTTTAAACAACGGTTAAAATTTTACGGAATAGGATTCATTCTGGGCCTTACGATTTTAATTACGATTTTAAATAAAAAAGGCTGCGCCGGTTTAAACGAACGCAAAGCGCAGGAACTCGCTTTACAGGTTTGGAAAATCAGCGATGCGCATCGCTGTAAATTAAATTGCTTAGGATTAACTACCGATACACTTTTTATGAAAGCCGTACGCGATTGCTACGTAAATTACGATAAGAGCGAAGTACATGCCGAGCCTTGCGGTACCTACGTGCTTGAGAGTGCAAAAAGTGTTGTACCGTCGTTCACATTGTTGGTAGCCGATTGTAATACTACTTCTGAGTTACAAGACATTACAATCGCAAAAAATTGCAATTGTAAATAGGAATTTTCTGTTTTTATACTTTGCCCGTTTCGTATTTTATATTATATTAGCTATTCAAATAATAACCCTATGAAAAAACTACTATCTTTTCTTTTCTCAATTCAATTTGTTTTTAACTACGCGCAGGTAGTAAACGTAAAACAAACATCGTCTTTATCCGGCGGCGGAAATAATATTATGAGCACGTTTGGCGTAGCTTATACAGCGAACAAGAATTTTATATTCGGATACAGGAGTATGCTCGGCGGAAATAATATTTTAAGAATTAATTCGCAGGGAGATACCGTTTTTACAAAACTCCCGAACACCTCAAATTTTTCACAATTAACCGCCACCAGCGATGGCTCTGTATACGGGTTTTATTCTCCAGGCAGCGACAGCCTCGTAATCCATAAATTCAGCGCCATGGGGGTAAGAAAATGGCAAAGAAAAATAGTTCTTCCGGCGGGAGGAAACTGGAACGGATTAAGTGTTACCGATAATGGGATCCAAAATGTTTTTTGCATGGGCTCAAATTACTGGGCTAACGGTGGCCACGCTTTAATTGGCAAATTAGATTCATCCGGAACACCTGTTTTTACGAAATCAATTGACATGTCATCCTGGTTCGGCACAAACGTTTATAATGTTAACCCAACGGCTGTAAAAATTACTTCTGCAGGAAATATACTCGTTTTAGGAACTACATATGCAAACAACGGAACTCCGCAATACCTGTTTCTGATTATGTTTAACCCGGCAGGAAATGTTTTATGGACTAAAACTTATCAAACAAGTGTCGGGGGAGTTGGATCGCCCGCAATTTCTCCTATTTCTTTGAACCTTACATCTGCCAATGAAATTCTTATTGCAGGGGAAGGGCAGTCTTACACGGGCACAACATATATGCGTTTAGACCAAAACGGAAATTTGTTATGGGCAAAATCAATAGCAGATAACAGCCAGGGTTGTCAGTTAATCGGATTAAGTAACGGAAATCTGGCCTTACACATTGCCAACTCAAACCAGGTTGTGGATGCAATTCCTAAAAACATGATTTCAATTCTTGACCCTTCCGGAAATGTTAAACTAACCCGCTCTTTCGGATATTCCAATAGTGGAAGTATAGCGGCAATAGGTGAAGACGTTTCAACTAATATTGTTGCGTTGGGATATAGTGGCAGCTATCAGGAACTATATATCTATAGTATAGATACCGCAGGTAATTCTACAGGTTGCTATGATGTAATCGGTACTTTACCTGTAACAACCTGGACACCGAATTTTGTGAGCCAGACCTTATCAGCAGCAACCGAAACAATCTCTCCGGTTTATAATCAGGCCATAACGGTGTTTCCAAGCGCTACCTTTACAAAAAGCAGCCCGGCGATACAAGCAAACGGAGTTATAACAAAACCATTATGTCACGGAACTTTTGGCTCGGTGACACTCAACCCTTCGGGCGGAACATCTCCTTATTCTTACAAATGGTCGAATGGAACCAACTCGCAAAATTTATTAAATATACCCGGAGGAATTTATGTTGTAAGAATATCAGATAATAAAGCATGTGTAGAATTGGATACTTTTAACGTGATTGAGCCACCAGCGCTTGCCACAACATATACCGTAACACATGTAACGTGTTTCGGCATGCATAACGGCAGCATTCATGTTACTGTAAGCGGAGGAACTCCCGGTTACAATTACCAATGGACAACGCAAGCCACCACCCCCAATCTCTCTAACTTAAGCGGAGGATTTTATCAGTTAACAATTACTGATACAAATAACTGTACAAAAACATTAGCGGTATCTGTAAACGAACCTCAGCAATTAATTGCCGGGATTATTTCTTCGCAGAATGTAAAATGCCATGGCGCATGCAATGGCAGCTTAACCGGAATTGCATCGGGAGGTACGACGCCATATACGTATTTATGGAACAACACAGGTAACAGCACTACTACAAATATTTCCAATCTTTGTCCGGGTAATTATCTTTTTTCTGTTACCGATTCAAAAAATTGTAATACGTTTTCTAATGCGGTAATTACCGAGCCAAGTGCTTTAAGTATAAGTACAAGCACTGCCGGATCGCTTTGCGGAGTTTCAACCGGTGAGGCATCGGCAGCAGTTGCCGGAGGGGTTTCACCCTATACTTATCAATGGTCAAACACTACTACCAATGATACAGCGTTTAATCTTTCAGCCGGAACTTATTCTGTAAATGCCCACGATGCCAATAATTGCCCTATTTCTGCTTCGGTAAATGTTGGCCTGGTAACACCGGTTTCACAACTTTGTATGGTTACGGTTGATTCGCTTTCATCGCACAATATTTTACTATGGAATAAAACAGGATTGAGCCACATTGCGTATTTTAATATTTACAGAGAAGATATTACAAATAACTACACCCTGATTGCAGCGGTTAATTACGATTCGTTAAGTGAGTATCATGACCATGATACATTGATGGCGAATCCCAACATAACTACCAAGCGCTATAAGATTTCGGCAGTGGATTCCTGCGGAAGTGAAAGCACGAAAAGTAATTTTCATAACACTATATTTATTGCGCATAATAACGGAACATTTACCTGGAATACTTATACTATTCAGAATACGCCGAATCCGGTTACCAGTTATCTTTTAATGCGCGACAATTTATCTAATGGTAACTGGCAACAGATCGGTACCACGGCGGGCACCCAAAATATTTTGAATGACCCGAACTATACTTCATTTCAAACAACGGCAAGCTGGCGCGTGGAAACTGTTTGGGGAATTTCCTGCACGGCAACTATGCGCGAGAGTAATGGCGCTATGGGTGCTATTATAAAATCAAAATCCAATATTGTTAACAACAGGCAAATCGGAATAAAAGAAAGCGCAATCGGTAATTTTGGAATTTATCCGAACCCTGCCAATGATTTTTTGACTATTATTTTGGATAAACAAGGAAACAATAATGTTGAAATAATAAATACACTGGGAGAAACAGTTAAACAAATTAACATTGGCGAAACACAAAATAAAATCAGTATTTCTGATTTGGCAAGCGGAATTTATTATGTTAAAGTATTTACTTCAGGAAAACAATTGTCGGTTAGCAGAATTGTAATTCAGCGATAAGCTGTAATGAAAGACAGAAGGCAATTTCTTAAGGTAACAGGAACTGTATTACTTGGCGGACCTTTACTTTCGAATAATACAATTGCGGAACAAATACTAAATCCTCTTCAGGAAACAATAAAACCAAAAGCTTTAAAACCAGGAGATACAATTGCAATTTGTTCTCCCGCGGGAGCAGTGTGGGATGATGCGCAGGTTCAAAAATTTATAAGTATTGTTGAGTCGCTAGGATTTAAAGTAAAAACCGGACAAACACTGAAAGAAAAGCACGGATATTTTGCAGGTAAAGATGAATTGCGGGCGGAGGAATTAAATAATTTCTTTGCAGACAAAGAAGTCAGCGGGATTTTTTGCATGAAAGGAGGATGGGGCTGCGCAAGAATCCTGGATAAATTAAATTATGATTTAATAAAGAAAAACCCTAAAGTAATTATGGGTTTCAGTGATATTACTTCTTTGCTCATCGCTATCAATAGTAAAACGGGGTTGGTAACCTTTCACGGCCCCGTTGGTAACAGCGGATGGAATGATTTCAGTACGGATTATATAAAACGTGTGCTGATGAAAAAGGAATCCGTAACATACGCGTATCCCGAAAAGGATGATGACAAACCGTACATTATTACACCCGGAAAAGCAAAAGGAATTTTGATCGGGGGAAATCTCACTGTGCTTGCGGGAATAATCGGTTCGGAATACTTGCCCAACTGGAAAAATAAAATTTTATTCCTGGAAGAAGCAAAAGAAGAGCCGTATTCAATCGACCGCATGCTTACTCAATTAAAATTAGCAAGTGTGTTGCAAAACATAAGTGGTTTTGTTTTTGGTAAATGCGTTAAGTGCGATGCGGAAGAACCTGCCAAAGCTTTTTTACTGAAAGAAGTTTTAGAACAACATATTAAACCACTTGGCATTCCCGCATTTTATGGCGCGATGATTGGCCATATAGAAAATAAATATACTATGCCCCTTGGTATAGAAGCAGAGATTGATGCGGATAAATGTGGAATTAAATTATTGGAGAGTGGAGTAGTGTAATCCTACCTTGCCCAATTCTTAAACTTTATACTACTCCTTATGCTTCTAACTAACTTGCCCAGCTATCCCTATCCAAACTTCTGTACTGAATGGCTTCTGCAATATGATTCGGTAAAATGTTTTCGCTGGCTTCCAGATCGGCAATAGTGCGGCTTACTTTTAAAATGCGGTCGTATGCCCGGGCCGATAAGCCTAAGCGCTCCATCGCGTTTTTTAAAAGTGTTTTGCAGGCATCGTCCAAATCGCAAAAAGTTTGCAGCATTTTAGTGCTCATTTGTGAATTACTGTACACGCCTTCGAATTTCTCGAAACGTTTTCTCTGAATTTCCCTTGCTTTAATTACACGCTCACGTATTTCATTACTTTTTTCAGAATGTTGTACGCGGCTCAATTCTCCGAATGGAACAGGAGTAACTTCAATATGTATATCAATACGGTCTAATAATGGGCCAGAAATTTTATTCAAGTATTTTTGTACCACGCCCGGCGCGCAAACACAATCTTTTTCGGGATGGTTATAATAACCACAAGGACAAGGATTCATACTTGCCACCAACATGAAACTGGCAGGATACTCAACTGAAAATTTTGCGCGAGAGATGGTAACGTTGCGGTCTTCCATGGGTTGACGCATGACTTCTAAAACGGTTCTTTTAAATTCGGGCAACTCATCTAAAAATAAAACTCCGTTATGTGCCATCGAAATTTCTCCCGGTTGCGGATTTGCTCCGCCGCCAACAAGAGCCACATCCGAAATTGTATGATGCGGATTTCTGAATGGGCGTTGTGTAATTAATCCGGTTTGTTTTCCCAGCCTTCCGGCAACGCTGTGAATTTTTGTTGTTTCAAGCGCTTCATCCAAAGATAGTGGAGGAAGAATTGAAGGCAATCTTTTTGAGAGCATCGTTTTTCCCGCTCCCGGAGGGCCGATAAGCAAAACATTATGTCCGCCCGAAGCGGCAATTTCAAAAGCGCGTTTAATATTTTCCTGCCCTTTTACATCACTGAAATCCGGAATTTCAAGAGTGGTGTTATTGCTGAAAATCTCTTCGGCATTAAACTTCAGCCTTTCCAGGGCACTTTCATTACCCATAAAAAAGCTGATCACATCTTTAATATGTGGTGCGGCATACACATTTAAACCTTCAACTACCGAAGCCTCTGGAGCGTTTGCAGAAGGAACAATCACCCCTTTAAAACCCTCCTGTTTGGCCTTTATGGCAATTGGCAAAACCCCTTTAATGGGGCGTATCTCCCCGTCAAGAGAGAGTTCGCCCATAATCACATAATCTTCTAAATTATTGAGTAAAACCTGCCCCGAAGCGGCTAAAATGCCCAAAGCAAGGGGTAAATCGTACGAAGAACCCTCTTTTTTAATATCGGCCGGAGCCATATTTATGGTAATTTGTTTACCAGGAACTCGGTAACCCGTGTTTTTAAGAGCAGCTTCTATACGTTGGTGACTTTCTTTAACGGCACTGTCGGGCAGCCCCACAAGATAGAAATTAACGCCCGCTACCATATCCACCTCTATGGTAACTTTTGTGGCTAAAATACCGTGTACGGCGCATCCGAAGGTCTTTACAAGCATAGTTTTGAAATAAGAAAACTTTTTCTAATTTTAACGGATATAAAAGTAACAAACTATTTTGGCAAGGTTTATGTAAACCTTATAAAAATTGAGTTTATGAAGAAAATTATTACGCTCCTGGCATTGTTCGTTTCATCCTTAACCTGGGCACAGGAAATAGTTAAAGTAACCGAGCTGAACTGTTACAATAAATGGTCACAAAAGTTTGAAGAACGCGGCGCGGATGAAGTACACGATGGCCCCTATACAGATGTAATTATAACTTTTCGTCACGGAGCCTCTGCCGAGTGTTTTGAAGGCAAAGCCATTGTAAAAGATAAAAAAGTAGAATCGTTTTATATTTTGTTGGATGATGGTACTTACGATCAGGTAGTGCGTGTTTGGAAAAACGAAAGCGAAAAAAATGTCACTGTAACCAATGGTATCAGCAAAACGCTTATTACAAAAGATAACCAGCTTATAAATATTATCTGGCCCAAAAAACTGAAAGCGAGAAAAGCCGGATTTAAAAAGGCTGCCGAACCGGCAGACGATTAACATGCCCCTTAAAAATAAACGGGTTTTATTTGAAGACCTTGGCCTGCGCGATTATAAAGCTGCCTGGGATTACCAGGAAGAATTACAGAAAAAAATAGTTTTTGTAAAAACCCGAAACCGTAATTTACCGGACCCCGAACAAAAAATTACTGATAATTATTTATTATTTGTTGAACATCCGCATGTGTATACGTTGGGGAAAAGCGGCGACGAGAATAATTTATTAGTGAACGCAACCTTTTTAAAGAACATAAATGCCACATATTATAAAATAAACCGGGGCGGTGATATTACTTATCACGGACCCGGACAATTGGTGGTGTATCCCATTTTAGATTTAGAGAATTTTTATACCGATATACATAAATACCTGCGCATGCTCGAGGAAGCAGTTATTCTTACATTGGCAGAATACGGAATTACAGCGGGCCGCAGCGAAAAGGAAACAGGCGTATGGCTCGACGCGAGTAATCCTGCTAAGGCACGGAAGATCTGTGCTATTGGCGTGCATTGTAGTCGCTGGGTAACAAAGCACGGTATAGGTTTTAATATTAATACCGACTTAAATTATTTCAGTCACATTGTGCCCTGCGGAATTACCGGTAAACAGGTTACCTCCCTGCAAAAAGAATTAGGCCGTGAAATACCAATGAGCGAGGTCAAACAAAAACTTAAAAAATATTTTGCCGCTTTGTTTGACTGCGAAATTTTAGATAATTTTAAAGTTTGGTAGTTAAATTAAATAGGTTCAATATGGCAAAACTATCTGATAAATTAAAGAGAATATACGGAGCTGTAAAGCTCCCAAAAAAATTTAATGAAAAAGAGGAATTGAGAAAAGATTTAGAAGACAAGTATCTGTCCATTAAATTAAAAAACAATGCAGTTAATCGATAAGTTTATATAAATTTGTTTCGTGCGCGCTGAGGATTTAATACATAGAGCCGAAGACATTGCTGTTGCCGTAGTGCCCGAAATGATAGACGACGAGAATGGATGGATGGTGTATTTGGTAAACCTTAAAAACGATACTCTCGAAAATGTTTTGGTAAGTTCGCAAGGCTATGGAGAAATTGATAACCGCAATTTGCGTACTTCAGAACTGAGGCATTATATTGAGAAATTAGAAGCACATAAATTTTCTAAAATAGAACCCATTATTGAAGATGTCTTTGGTTTGGCCAACGAATATTGGGTAAGCTTTTACATCAACAAAACCATATATGATAAAAAATTTGTGTTTTTGCCCGAGAGCATTTGCGAAAGTAATTTTGTAACAATACCTTTCCTCAATAAGAAAGGAGTAATGATTAAATAAGAATGGAACAAATCAACACCCACAACATTTTATTTTTAGACATAGAAACGGCACCGCTCGTTTATAAGTATGCCGACCTGAAAGAACCCTTTAAAAAACTCTGGGATTTAAAATACCAGTATAATAAGGAAACTACGCCCGAGCAGCAATACAGTAAAGCAGGAATATTTGCCGAGTTTGCAAAAGTAATTTGCATTTGCGTAGGCTATTTTAACGGAAAAGAATTCCGGATGAGGTCTTTTTACGGCGATGATGAAAAAACAATTCTGAAGGATTTTAAACAAATGTTGGACAAGCATTTTATCGAGCCAACTCAGCGACTTTGCGCGCATAACGGAAAGGAATTTGATTTTCCTTTTTTGTGCAGGAGATTTTTAATTAACGAAATTAATTTGCCTGAAATTTTAGATTTACAAGGGAAAAAGCCCTGGGAAATTCAGCACCTGGATACAATGGAGCTTTGGAAATTCGGCGATTATAAAAATTATACCTCGCTTAATTTATTAGCTGCTGTGTTTAATATTCCTACTCCAAAGGATGATATTGACGGAAGCCAGGTATCCAAAGTGTATTACGAAGAAAAAAATATTGAACGCATAAAAACCTATTGCCAGAAAGACGTGGTAACGGTGGCCAGGCTTTATCAAAAAATGAAGGCGGAGCAAGCTCTGCGCGATGAACAAATAGTACAAACAAACTGAACCGCAAGACGCGGAGGCGCGAAGTGTTTGGTGATTTGTAATGAAAAAAATAAACTTGGCGTCTTGGTCCCGCCAAGGCGGGAGTAAAAAAATATGAGTAAAAACGTAGCAGTTATAGGAAACGGAAGTTGGGCAACGGCTCTTGCAAAATTATTGGGTAATAATTTAAAAGAAGTTAACTGGTACATTCGTAAAAGTGAAGATGCGGATTATATTTCTAAATTTAATCACAACCCGCGCTATTTAAGTTCGGTTGAGTTTGCGCCGGGGAATCTTAAACTTTTTTCTGATTTAAATAAATGTATTGAAGCTTCCGATATAATTGTGTTGGCTGTTCCTTCTGCTTTTTGCAATGATGTACTGAAAGATATTCCTAAAGACTTACTGAAAAAAAAAATAGTTTTCTCAGCCATTAAAGGTATTATTCCCGAGTATAATTTAATTGTGGGCGAATACCTGAATAAAGTTTTTGAAGTTCCCCTAAATCAAATTGGCGTTGTTACCGGGCCATGTCACGCAGAGGAAGTTGCTTTAGAAAAATTATCTTACCTAACACTTGCTTGTACGGATGTAAGCAAAGCCGAACAATTAGCGGGATTGCTTCGTTGCCGTTATATGAAAGTTGCCGTAAGCGATGATATTTACGGAACAGAGTATTCAGCTGTATTAAAAAACGTAATTGCCATTGCCGGCGGAATTTGTCACGGTTTGGGATACGGAGATAATTTTTTAGCTGTACTCGTAAGCAACGCTATTCAAGAAATAGAACGGTTTGTAAAAGCAGTTCACCCCATCGACCGCGATATAAAAGCAAGCGCTTATCTCGGAGATTTATTGGTTACTGCCTACTCGCAATTCAGCCGTAACAGAATGTTTGGTACGATGCTGGGCAAAGGCTACTCGGTAAAAATGGCGCAGTTAGAAATGAACATGATCGCAGAAGGTTATTACGCCGTTAAATGCGTAAGCGAAATAAATAAGAAATATAAAGTAGATATGCCTATTACGCAAGCCGTGTATAACATTGCTTACGAAAAATATTCTCCCGCCGTAGAGATGAAATTACTGGCGGATAAGCTTTCTTAGTTTTTGGCAGATGGTTCCCTTCAACTTTGTTGTCATTCCGAGCCCCGTAGCTCAGCGAGGAATCTGTTCATTATTTGGGCGTTCCCCGCAAGTAAATTTTCTTTCATTTGTAAATGATGTCGGGGCGGGCTTTACGTTGCAATCTTTTTGCAAGCAGCAGGCAAAAAGGATTTCCACTACAAATGCTTTTTCAGCATTCAGCGAAACCTTTAAAAACTAAGCACAATGAGCTAATCCCTAACGCGAATACAAGGATTTCCAATCACGTGCCCGGAGTTGTGATTTGCTTTCAAAATGTATCTTTGACTTATTGATAAACATCAATATTAAATTTCCTCATTCGGAAATAATTGTTGTGATTTGCTTTCAAAATGTATCTTTGACTTATTGATAAACATCTTTGTTCATTGGCGCGTTGCCTGTTTTTGCGGTTGTGATTTGCTTTCAAAATGTATCTTTGACTTATTGATAAACATCGGGTGCAGTAATCGGGCACGAATTAACACACTTTTGGAACACTAATTGTATTTGCATAATTGTGTGAGATGAATTTTGCATCCTTACCTGTAAACATTACAACCTTATAAGTTCTTTGGGTGAATTTCTTTTTGTTTTCGACTTTTTTTAACCATTCCTGAAAATCATCATTATTAAACTTCAAAACAGGATCATCAACATTTTCAGGAAGATAAACCAAATCGTTTTGTTGAAGCGTAAACAATAATTTTAAATGGAAGTTTTCATCTATGGCTTCTATTTTATCTTGTAATTCTTCTTTTTTCTTTCCTTTTGCTTTAGAAAATTTATCTCCTAATTCTTTTTGTGTATTCCATATATCCTTTTTCAATTCCTGTCGAATTATATCAATTCTTTCTGTTGCTATTTTTCGTTTAAAATCAACATTGTTTTCTTTCAATGCTGTGTTAGCAAGCGTAACCGAATCGTATAGAGAAGCAATATCAAATAATCTTTCTTTTCCATTTTTGTTCTCTTTTTCTAACACAGAAAAAAGATAATTATCTCCTGTTACAACGCTTAATTTGTTATTATTATCATAAAGTTTTTGTAAACTGCTGTCTTTATCTTCTTTAGCACTATACCAAACTTTTACTTTGTAAACAGGGGCTTTTAATTCAGTTGGATTTTTGCGTTGAAATCTACTTTCATTAAAGGCTTTTAGCCCTTCTCCTGTAAAGGCTTCTTTCGTGGATTCATATTTCTTTCTATGAACATCAATTTCCTTTTTAATCACCTCGTCAATAACTTTTGAAATATCTTTCGTTGTCAATTTTGAAATAGCTACCGTTTTCGTGTCCTTACCGTTTAATTTTCCATAGTATGTTTCCTGATGCAAAGCTGCTCTTATTTTCAATTGCTTTTTACCTGTCTTTTCATCCACTTTTATACCTAATTTATCTTTAGGCTTAATAGATACCACCATTGTCTCCAATAGCTTTTCGGCTTGCTTTATTAAATCTTCAAATGGCTTTTCAAAGTGACGAGAGCTTTCTATTTGTTTTTGTATTTCTGTTCTTCGTGAGCTTTCCAAATTAAAAAAAGCCTCAATAATATTTTCATCCTCCCTTACTTCTATCTTAAATTCATCTTTTCTTTTTGTGAGTTCGTCTTGAAGATATTTGTTTAGATTATTTAAGCGTTGAATGTGTTTTTGTTCTGTCAAAGCAACAACTAATGCATCAATAGAGTGATGACGATGATCATACCGCTTACTCCAATTTTTTATTTCATAAATGTGTTTCTCCCTCTCTTTGTCAAAATACTTTTGTACCCATTCGGTATTAGGTTGATTTGTTTCTTTGTTCCAATCCCATAGTTCCATTTGTTTGAAACGGCTTTCGGTAAGTTCCATAAACAACCTTTTCAAACCCCAACGGCTTCTTAAAAAACTGGTTACTTCACCTGTACTTGTTTTTACTTTATCGCTTCCTACAATTTTTGCCAACTCATTTTTTACAGCTACTGAAATATATTGTGTGTCTTTTATTTGCCGTTCTACTGGATTTGTCGGTATTTTTTCAAGCGTTAGGTTTTTCTTTTTTCTCCCAAAGAAGTTTTCATTTATATGTTTAAGGTATAACTTCTCACTTTGAATTTTGTATTGAGAGTTCTGTTGGGTAATATATTCCCAAGCAGTTTTGTTGCTCTTTTCTTCATTTAGAAACCCTTCTACTAAAACCTTATTTGAAAAAGAATCGTCAAAATATCTTGATTTTGGAATAACGTGGTCAATTTCGTATTTAGCAAAAAGCGAAACTTCCATTATATCTCCTGAATACGGAGAAACAAATTTTTGTTGCTCGTATAGTTTATATTTCAAAATATTTTCGTTAGTAACAGGCATTTTTTCTTCTTCAAGCCTTTTCTTTATTGTTTCATTGATTTTGTTATTGCGAATTTGCCTCTTATAAATTTTTTCTCTTTCAGCTGCACTATTTTTCAAATCTCTTGCAAGCTCTACTTTTATTTCAAGTTCTTCGGGATTGAGCTTATACTGCTTCCAAATAGCTTTAATCACCTGCATTGTTTCGTTAGCAACTTGCTCCACAACAGGATTTCTCAAATTTCTATTTTCATATTTTATTTCATGATAATTTTTAATTTGAGCCTTAATCGTTTCTTTAGTATGTTTACCATATACCAAAGAACTTGCAAAAGCATACATCAAACCACCTGTTTGTAAAGCATCAGAGTTATTCTTAACAAAACTAATGACGTAATCTTCTAAAAGATTTTCATTTAAAATCTCTCCTGTTTCTATCAGGTACTGAACATTCTCAAAATTGTTCTTTACTTTTTCAGGAACAACATCAGGTTTAAGTTGCATTAGTGACAAAATATTCTCTATCGCTTTTTTAGACAGGCTTGCGTATTTTCTTGGAAACTTTATATTTTGAACCAACTTTAACGCTAATTCAGTAGCAATTGTATCATTATTTAAAGGCTTTAAAACTTCCGATATAGAAGATACTTTTAAACTCTTTGGGTCGTATTCACTTCCGTTGTTGGCATTATCAAAAATAGCTTGCCATATTTTAGCAATTATATCGTTGTCTTTTTCAAATAAAGTTTCAAAATGTTCACCCAATATTTTTTTGATAGAGATTGTGGTATCACATCCTTTAAGTTTTGCTTTAACGTTTAAACCATTCAAGTATTCTGTCTTGTCATTTTTCAACTTTACAATCTTTGCCACTTCCCCAAATCCCAATTGTTTTTGATTTTGCAGTTTATTATAAATTTCCTGCTTTTCATCATTTGTTAAAAACCTGTCTGTATATTGAAAAATGTTTTTCTTTTTTCTTTCGCTGTAAATTTCTTGTTTAGAAGTGATGTACATTCTGTTGATTTGATCCCAACATCTGAATTCCTGAAAAAGTGGATGAGAATTTGCCATAACTTTTTCTTCTTTTTCAAATTGGCAATTACTGATTAATTCTGTTTGCGGTTTTAATGGTCGTTGATAATAGATTACTTGATCTTTAATAATGTATTTTAATCCACCTTGGATAGCCGCTTTTCTTAATTTTTCTTGTGATTCACTTTTACCCGGAAATAGATATTTAGCAATTTTTTCTATGGTTTCTTTCGGGCAATTATTTAGAATGGGATATTTAGCACTTTGAGTTTTCCAAATCGTATCAAATTCTGCTTGATAACGATGACGAAGAACCACTCTATTTCTAATCCTTGTCCATTTGTTTTGTTTTAAATCTTTTACTAAAAGCTGACTGACAAATAAGTTTTCATTTTTTAGTATTTCTTCGGTAGCTTCCATTTGTTTACGCCAATTGGTTTTTTGAGGTAAAGCAAATGTGACATTCTCTTCTTTTTTTGTCCGCTTAATTCTTATTTCTAATTCCTCTTCCTGCCCTTCCTTTTCCTTTAAATTTTGAAGCATTGTTGAACCTTCCATTTCTTCATTTTCAAAAGAAATAGTAACATCGTAATAAAACTGTTCTTCCCCTTTATTTTTACCTCCCTTTACTTTAAATGTTCTGTTTGATTTTTCAACTTTTAATATGGTTACTTTTTGAGTAATTACTTCATATTTTTTCTTTTCTGTCTCTTCATCAATATCATCTTCTTTTTTCTTCTTTGCATCTTCGTCATTATTACCTCCGGAATAACCTCTTAGTTGATTGAACTGATAAAGGATTTTTCCGAAATTTTTTAAATTATCAACAGGTTTTTCAATAGAATTAGCCCTCAATTCATAATGACCTAGTGAGTCTAATTGCATTGTTCCTTTTTTGATAGGCAACAATTCCAAATCCTGAATTTTATTTGGCCTAGGAATTCCTTCTTTAAATTGAAATTGTTTTGGTAACATTCCTAATTCATGTAAAATAAAAAGGAGTTTATTTCTGCGAAGTTTAAAGCGTTTATTCATCTTACGAATAGTACGCTTGGTTCTTCTGTCGGCATTTTTTGTAATACCTGCTCCTTTTTCATAATCGATTTTATCTGAACCCATAGGAATTATACGAGAGCCCATTCCTAATATTTTTTTATTTTCTTTATCAACCAAAGCCCACCCAATCGAATTAGTTCCCAAATCCAATCCCAAAATTTTTTTTGACATAATTATATTTGTTTATATTTGTATTACATTTTGAAGCAAATCACAATAAGGCTTATGCCGTAGTGAAACTTAAAGCGGGAGAGTAATCTCTCGCTTTTTTCATTTTTTCAATTCAGTTATTAATCCCTTTAGGTTATCCATTACACACCCTGACATATGTTGAGCCCTATCCATATAGTGACTATCATAATCCATTTTATAAAGCAATTTCAATACGGAGTTAAGCTGTTTCTTCAATGTTGTTATTTCAGCCAGTTCTTTTTTCTTCTTTTTTGAATCCAAGCCTTTTGCTTCTTTCTGTAATGCTTCAATATATTCTCCAATATCATGCACATGATTAGCAAGATCAGAAAGAATGGAATCCAGCCGGTGTAATTTGGTTACCGGAAGCGATTGTAATTGTTGAACAAAATCAGTTAATTTGATGGATAAAGATTTTGTCATGTAATTTATAGTTTATAATAAATCTCATACTCCATAATAATAAAGAATTATTCCGTTGTGAAAACATCTAAAGCGGGAGAGCAATCTCTCGCTTTTTTTATTCCGGTAAATCCTTGTTTTTCTATACCAAATGTAAAAAAAGTCCTCATATGACAAAGATAAATATCAACTTTTCTGAAGCTGCTCCTTTTTGGGGAACTAATCCTGTTTGAAAGAAAGGGTAAGGCCTGTATATTTTCTTTAATCCTCACAGACTTTAAAAGAATCGCAGATTACCTGTTCTACTTTATCCAGGTCTTTAAAAATCACACAACTGTCGGATTGTATAATTTCATCGGAATAATAGTATTTTTCGTACAGGTTCCAACGGTGGTCGCAACCGTATTTAATTATCACATATTTACTTTTTGGTCTGCAAGAAGTGAATATGAGAGTTATACAGAACAACAGGAAAAACTTTACTTTCATGCCGGGGCCCGGCATAATTAAATTCAAATGTACTAATAAATAGTACATTATGTTCTATTAAATAGACATAATATTGACTGGTCTAAGGGTTAAAACCATGAATTTTACAAACATGGCTAAAATCCACATAGGCAAGAAGATAAAAGAGATCGTTGATCAGTTCCGTTACTCAATAACGGAATTTGCCGGCCTCATAAATAAGAGCCGTACGGTTGCCTACGACATATTTGAAAGAGATACTCTGGACACAGGCCTTCTTCAACAAATAAGCAAAGTTCTTAATCATAATTTCTTCAGGTATTATAATCACGATATACAATCTTTAAGCAAAGAAGAGAAATCGGTATATATGAGCCAGCTTGAACTTATTGCCTCTTTAAGTGAAGAGATTAAATCTTTACGTAAACAGTTAACCGACGTTGAGAAAAAGTACGATTTATCGGGAAAAAGCCGGAAGAGCACAGAAGGTAAACTTCCATATACAAAACGTAAGCCAAAAAATTAACCAGGTTTCTTATAATATTTCATCGCCTCGGGTAAAAAGGCTTCAATATCTTTTATTCGTTGCTCGTCGCTGGGGTGGGTGCTGAGTAATTCGGGTGGTTTTTGTCCGTTGCTTTGTGTAGTCATACGTTTCCAGAACTCTACAGCAATATGCGGATCGTATCCTGCCATCGCGGCAAATACCAACCCTAATTTATCGGCTTCGCTTTCCTGCTTACGACTGTAACTTAAAAGTTCTAATCCCGCCCCTGCGCCAAAAGCCTGTAAAAATAAATTTCGTGTGGCGGCGGGTTTATTCATTGTTGCAATTGATAAACCGGTTCCCAAACCCTGCGCAATCATTTGTTCGCTCATGCGCTCGTTACCGTGGCGCGCCACAGCGTGGCCAATTTCATGTCCTAAAACAATGGCTAAGCTTGCTTCATCTTTAGTAATAGGTAAAAGGCCGGTATAAACAACTACTTTTCCGCCGGGCATACACCAGGCATTTACCGTTTCTGATTCTACCCCGTGAAATTCCCACACAAACCCCTCAATACGCTTGCTGTTGCCGTGGTCGGCAAGGTATTGCGTAATAGCATCTTTAATTTTATTACCCACACGTTTTATCAACTGGTCGCGCGGGTCGTTTTCATCCAATGTTTTATTTTGTTTTAAAAACGTTCCGTATTCGGTTAAACTCATCGAAATCATTTCGCTTTCCGGAATAAGACTTATTTGTTTACGCCCCGTAATAGGCACACGCTCAACACAACCAAAAAGAAAAACGAAAAGAAAGAAAAACGAAATAATTTTTTTCATCTTAATCGATCGTGGCAGATAAACCTTTGTTTAAAAGTGCCAGGCAAAGCGGTTCTAAATCTGTATAACTGCCTTTTTTAACACCGCACTTGCCTTTGTGGTGAACAAGATGCGCGCATTGTTCAGCCTGTAAAGGATTGTGGCCACAAACTTCCACTAAGGTCTCAATTACAAAATCAAAAGTGTTAACATCGTCGTTATGTAAAATCAAATCCCTGAGCTGTTCGGCTTTTTCCTGTACTAAGGGCTTTTCTAAAAGTTCGGTATTCATGAGGAAAATAGTTTAGGCAAAAATACAAAATTTAAACGAGTTTTATCTAAAGGGTTTTTTCTTAGGGTCTTTACGTGTATCAAAAAAGGAGAGCAGTTCTACCTTCTTTTTTTCCGGATTAACCTGATATAAAAGCAAATTATGTTTTGTAATTAAAACCTCTTTTTATATTTCTTCATTACTTCTTTATGAGGTTTGCCTTTTCCTTTTTCTAATTCGGCTTTGGCTTCCTTAACACAGGATTTTTGGTAATCGCTTAATTCGTCCCATAAATCTGTTTTATAAATACCTAAAATAGCTTTTACCTGCTTTATTAAAGCCTCACTGTTTGTGTCAAGCAGCGTTTTGGCAATACTTATTTTTTCGGACTGAAGATTCATCTAACAAATTTACAATAAAAAAACTTAAAAATAAATACCAGGATTAACTTACTTACTCAAAATCTTAAACTCAGAGCGCCTGTTATTCTGGCGGCCTTCGTCGGTATCATTGGTATCCATAGGTTTGGTTTCCCCGTAACCTTTGGCAATCAACCTGTCTTTTGCAATACCATGGCTAATTAAATAATTCACCACTGATTCAGAACGCGCCTGGGATAAAGTCATGTTGTAACTGTCAGAACCTTTACTATCGGTATGCGAAGAAATCTCGATTTTAAGAGTGGGTAAATCATTGAGTAATTTAATTAATCGCTCCAACTCATTGGTACTTTCGGGGCGCAGAGTTGCTTTATCAAAATCAAAGAAAATATTACGCAGCACAATGATACTTCCCACCGCTACATTTTTCAGCTCCACATCTTTAATTACTTCCTGGTAACCCGTTGCTAAAGGAATGTCAAAGTTTTCTGAGTGAAATAAATATCCTTCGGCTTTAACCGCGATACCATAATTTTTTCCGGAAGGGAGCGTAACTAAATATTTACCGGTTGAGCTATTTGATTTAAAGGTTGCGATCACTTCATTTTTTACGTTGTCCACTAACTCAATGCTTGCTTCCAGAACTTTTTTGGTAAAGGCATCAGTAATAGTTCCTTTTAAAATAGTAAGCGATACCGGTTTAATTTCTACAGCCGCTGCGGCTTTTGCTTTGATGGCTTCCTGTGCCGACGCAATTAAATTGTCTTCTCCGTTTAATGCAAAAGGTTTCTCGGGACCAAGAAAAGTAATTACATAAATATCTTTTTCGCCGTAACCGCCTTCTTTTGCAGAAGCATAATACCCGCGGCGGCCACTACCGGAAATTGCAAAATAAACGTCGTCGTCAGGGCTATTCACAGGGTAACCTAAATTTACCGGAGTGCCCCATTTTCCATTCTCAAAAACAGTTTTAAAAATATCGTAACCGCCCATAGAACCAGGGCCTTTAGAACTGAAATAAAGCGTTTTTCCGTCGGGAATCATAAACAAACCCTCTTCGGCATACTTAGTATTGAGCGGCGGGCCAACATTTACTGCGGGACCCCAATTTCCTTTTGCATCTTTGGTGCTCATATAAATATCACCAAACCCGAGCCCACCCGGTTTGTTAGAAATAAAGTAAAGTGTTTTTCCGTCGAATGATTCGGTGACTGTTGTTTCGCGGTAATCAGAATTAATGTTTTTATTCAGCTTTTCGGGTTTGCTCCAGGCTATTCCGTTTAAATGACTCACAAAAACATCTCCTCCGCCTTTGCCGTGATGCTCGTAAATATAAAGGTTAGTTCCATCGGGCGATAAACCGGCCGTTGCCTCGTGGTATTGTTCTTCGTTAATGGGTTCTCCCATATTTTTTGCATCACTCCATTCTCCGTTTGTTTTTGTAGAAACATAAAGGTCTTCAAAATAACCGGCATCACCTTCGTCTTTTTTCTGGTTCTCTTTATATTTCCGGCGCGAAGTAAAAATCAAAGTTCCCTCGTCTGTAGAAACGTAAGCACTGTAATCGGGATAAGGCGAATTGATGTGCGGGCCCATGTTATCAATGAAAGCACGAAGCGGAGCAGCCATTAATTTTTTTCCGGTGTTGCACTCGTCTATTTTTTTCATCACATCTTCAAACTGCACGGGCGCGCCTTTGTTTGAGTTAAGCCATATTTTGTAAATACCGTAATACTTAAGGGCGTCATCCCAGCGTGAATGTAAATGATAGGCCCATGCCATAATGTAAGGTTGTTGCCCTTGTATATCAACATTGGGATTTAGCAGGATAGATTTTTCGAGATATTTTATGCATTCGTCACTTTGTGGTTTTAAATGAAATTTGGAAAAACCAAGCATCCAGTTAAGTAAAGCGTTATCGGGGTTAAAAGCCTGTGCTTTTTCAAGCAGAGGCATGGCGGCTTCAAAGTTAACAGCACCGGCATGTAAAAATTCACGGCGACTGCAGGGCATCATATTTACTTCGGAAATAATCTGGTTTAAGGTAAAATTGTATTCTTCCATGCCTTTATCCCAAAGTTCTTTTCCGTCTTTAAAGTTGCGGCGCGCGTCTTTAAATTCATCTTTCTTGCCGGGAAAATTATCTTTCTCGAACTCAACGTTTTTTTGTGCAAACATACTTGTTAAACACAATGAAAAAAGAAATAAAAATATTTTTTTCATAACCGGACTGTTAAATTTTTTATTCGCAAACATCAAAATAATTTTTAGCGCGTTCAATTCCTAAAGAGGCGGCCTTTTTAAAATCTTCGCAGGCGCCTTTAAAATCTTTAAGCATTTCTTTAGAGATGCCGCGGTTTAAATAAGCTTCGCCGTATTTGTTGTTTTGCTGAATTGCTTTATTGCAATCATTAATAGCGGCCTGGTAATTTTTCTTTTTGTAGTTTACCGATGAGCGGTTGTTATAAGCGAATGCGTAATCGCTTTTTAATTCCGCGGCTTTGGTAAAATCAGCCATGGCACCCTCTAAATCATTTTTCTCTAATTTGGCTAAGCCACGGTTGTTGTAAGCAATGTAATAGTCGGCTTTCAGCTGAATGGCTTTGGTATAATTTTCAATGGCTTTATCGTACAATTTTTTCTCACGAAGGGCGCTGCCCATATTGTTGTAGATAAAAGCTGAATTAGGAGAAATCATAACGGCTTCGGTATAATCGCTTATACTTCCGTCTAAATCATTCAGCATTTTTTTTGCACTTGCCCGATCATTATAGGCAAAGTAGAAATCCGATTTATTGGCAATGGCTTTATTGTATAATTCAATCGCGCCTTTATAATCGGTCTGTTCCATTTTTAAAACACCGGCGTGATAATATGCGTCGGCATTTTTCGGATTTACGGAAATAGCTTTATTCAAATCTTTTGTGGCCTCATCCTTTTTACCATTTTTTATTTCAAGAGCGGCGCGTTGTACATAAGCGTAATCGGCCGAGTCGCGTAAAGAAATGGTACGGTCTAAATCAGCCAGGGCTTCCTGTGGTTTATTCATTTCAATAAACGTAAGGGCGCGATTGTAAAAAGCTTTATCAAAGTTTGGCTTAAGACCAATGGTTTTGGTAAATGCTTCAAGAGCTGCGCTGTAATTTTTTTCTTTAAAATGTTGCAGCCCGGCGTTATAAGTTTTTTCGGCCTCCTGTTCGTCGGCCATTTTTACTTTTACCGTATCGGTTTGGGCGGAGAATGACAAATGCAAAAATAAAATTACACTTGCCGTAATAAGTTTTTTAATCATGGTGCAAACGGATTATGACGAAGCCCCAAGATACAGAATATGCTTAAACTGCAAAAGAAAATCCCCTAAAAAACTACTTATTAAGGGGGCTGGGAGGGAGGTTAATTTCAAAAGAATCCCATTTGCTGGTACCGCTGTTCCAGTAGTACTGTATGGATTTACCTGAATTACAGTCCCAAACAATATAATAGGCCTTTTTATCATTGGTATCGTAGTACATTTTCATGCCGATATCGCCGGTTGCCCCCGCTAAGGGTGTTTCGGGAAGATTAATTTCAAACGAATCCCATTTGCTGGTACCGCTGTTCCAGTAATATTGTATAGATTTTCCACCCTTTGTATCCCAAACCAGGTAATAGGCTTTGCTGTCGTTATTATCATAAAAAACGTCCATCATAACATTGCCTTTTACAGCAGGTAAGGGAGCGGCAGGGAGGTTAATTTCAAACGAATCCCATTTGGAAGTACCGCTGTTCCAATAATACTGAACTGATTTACCTGTTTTAATATCCCAAACCAGGTAGTAGGCTTTTTTATCGTTCCAGTCGTAAAAGGAAGTCATGCGTACGTTATTCTGTGCAGATAGTTTTAAAGTAAAGCAAGCTATAACAGCTAAAAGAAATATTTTTTTCATAGAGTTTATTTTAAAGATAAAGATAAGAAAATTATTTATTGTGCCTTTTTTTCAATACAGCAATTACATCCTGTAAGTCGAAATCTTTTGCCCGCAATAAAATAAGGTAATGAAATAAAAGGTCTGCCGCTTCGCCCAAAAAAAGTTCTTTGTTATCATCTTTAGATTCAATAACTAATTCAGTTGCTTCTTCGCCTACTTTTTGTGCTACTTTGTTTATTCCCTTTGCAAACAGAGAAGATGTGTAAGATTTTTCGGAAGGGTGATTTTTTCTATCAGCAATTATTTTTTCTAACACAGATAAAAAATCACCTTCATTTTTTTCGTTAAAGCAAGTATCAGCGCCGGTGTGGCAAACAGGTCCCACAGGATTTGCTTTAATCAGTAAAGTGTCACTGTCGCAATCAATTAAAATTTCTTTTGCGTTTAAAAAATTCCCGCTCTCTTCGCCTTTAGTCCACAAACGGTTTTTACTGCGGCTAAAAAAAGTAACGCGGTTTTCTTTCTGAGTTTTCTCTAATGCTTCAGCATTCATAAAACCAAGCATTAAAACCTTATTTGTGGTCGCGTCCTGAATAATGGCAGGAGCAAGTCCGTCTTTGTATTTAGAAAAATCTATTTTCATTTTATAATCTTATTTCTATACTATTTTGTTTCAGGTAATTTTTTAAATCAGAAATTTCAATTTCTTTAAAGTGAAAAACACTGGCAGCTAACGCGGCATCGGCTTTTCCGCGTACAAAAATATTTTTAAAATCTTCCATGCTGCCGGCCCCGCCACTGGCAATAACTGGCACATTTACGGCTTCCGATATTTTCTTGGTTATATCAATTGCAAAACCGCTTTCTGTTCCGTCATTATCCATCGAAGTAAGCAAAATTTCTCCCGCGCCCAACGCCACGCCTTCCTTTGCCCAATCTAATGCGCGTTTCATCGTTCGTATTTTTCCACCTTGTAAATGAACAAACCAATCACCGTCTTCAAATTTTGTATCAATGGCCAATACCACGCACTGACTTCCGAAACGCGCGGCTAATTTTTTAATTAAATCGGGGTGTTTAAACGCAGCGGTATTTACCGAAATTTTATCCGCGCCCGAATCCAGCAGTAATTCAACATCTTCTGCCGAGCGAATTCCGCCACCCACCGTAAACGGAATGTTAATATACGAAGCAATTTTTGTAACCAGTTGCGAAAGGGTTTTTCTTTTTTCGTCAGTTGCACTAATGTCTAGAAAAACCAATTCATCGGCTCCTGTTTCACAGTAATGAATGGCGAGTTCCACCGGGTCGCCGGCATCACGCAAATGTTCAAAGTGTACGCCTTTAACGGTGCGGCCGTCTTTTATATCAAGGCAGGGAATGATTCGTTTCGTTAACATAGGAAAAGGTACGAAGTTAGAGGTGGAAGAAAATATGAAATAATAACATGCCATTTTAATTTTTTGAACGGGCGGTTTTAATTGATGTAACGGTTATAGCTAATAATTCTCCGGATTCCTTTAATAAAGGCGTAATAGTTTTTTCTAAAGTAGGATTAATTTCCAGGAGGAGTTCCATAAAGAAACAGCATTCATCAGTTTCTTCTTCAACAATTTTAAGCTTATTGATGAAATCAGCATTTGATTTGCCTCTTAAAGCTGCTCTGTAATTAGCGCCAACCGAACTGGAAGCACGAATTAATTGATTATTATATGCCCAATAAGCATTTGTATTGGGTAAATCGTTACACATTCTCCATACATTGGCGGCAAATTTTTTCGTTCTTGTTTTTAAATCCTGATAAGGTTTCATAATTTATTTTTCTGACAAACTTAATACTTTTCTTTTTCGTATTTCAAACCTCCTACCTCGTATTTCTCAGAGAAATTCTGCTAATTGGTGTAAAAGAATCTTTCCTTCGTAAATTGCTTTTCCAACAATAGCGCCTTTGCAACCAATCTGACTTAATTCTTTTAGATCTTTTATATTAGATACACCACCGCTTGCAATTAAATTAATCTCCGGATTTTCTGAAATTATTTTTAAATATAAATCCATAGAGGGGCCTTGCAATAAACCGTCTTTAGAAATATCCGTACAAAAAATATTTTTTACTCCGTTTTCCATGTTTGTTTTGATAAAATCAAAAACCGATAACTCTGTTGTTTCTAACCAACCGCTAACCGCAATTTTTTCATTTTTTACGTCAGCACCCAATAAAAACTTCCCGGCACCATATTTTTTTAACCAGGAATAAAAAATTTCAGCCTCTTTTACAGCCATACTGCCAATGGTGGCAAAATTTGCTCCGGCGTTAAACACATTGGTTAAATCTTCTTCTTTTTTTATTCCTCCGCCAAAATCAATCGCTAATTGAGTATTGCCGGCTATGACTTCCAGCACTTTTAAATTAATTACTTTTCCTTTTTTGGCTCCGTCTAAATCAACTAAGTGTAATCGTTTTATTCCTGCCGCTTCAAATTCTTTGGCCACTTCTAGCGGATTTTCATTATAAATAGTTTTTTGCGCATAATCTCCCTGGGTCAATCGCACGCACTTTCCGTCAACAATATCTATAGCCGGTATAATCTCCATCATAATTCAAAAAAGTTTTTTAATAATTTTTCTCCTGCCGCTGCCGATTTCTCGGGATGAAACTGCGCCACGTAAAAATTATCTTTTTGCAGGGCGCAGCTGTATTCTAAAATATAATTTGCAGTGGCAATGCTGTATTTATTTTGCCCGGCATAATACCCGTGTACAAAATACATGTACTCATTTTCTTTTATTCCTTTAAACAAGGGCGACTTTAAGTTATAAATTTTATTCCAGCCAATTTGCGGAACTTTAGTGTCTCCGCTCCGACTGGCGCTGATTTCGTTGGGAGAAATGAAATGTTTAATGTCAACATCAAAAATTCCAAGACAATCGGTATTTCCTTCTTCTGAATATTTGCAGAGTAATTGCATTCCCAGGCAAATTCCTAAAACGGGTTGCTTTAGATTTTTAATTACTTCGTCAAGTTTTTTCTCTTTTAAGTAACCCATAGCGCTGCTCGCTTCTCCCACACCTGGAAAAATAATTTTGTCGGCAGATTTTATTTCTTCTGCGTCATCGCTTAAAATAGGAGTCACGCCAATTCTTTCAAGTGCGAATGTTACAGAGCGAATATTACCGGCATGATAATTAATGATGACTGCCTTCATTTAGTAAGAGTATAAGGAGAAAGTATAAGTATAGTCATTAATTGTTATTTATGCCTTTTGTGTAGCCGTTTATTAATCGCCCAACCTCTTCAGCATCGTTAAATAGTTTATTACTGATTGGTTCATTTATATATTCTAAATCTTTAGCAAGAATAAAATAATATTTTACCTCTTCTAAGGAACCTTCAGAAATATTTAAATAATTCAATTTGGCAGCTGCAGTTTTCTTTTTATACCCTTCGGCAATGTTAGCGGCAATTGAAATGGCTGCTCTTCTGAACTGACTTGTTAACCCGTATACCTCCTCCCTTGGAAAAGTTTTTGTCGTCTTGTAAACTTCCATAACTAATTTGTGCGCTTTCTGCCACACTATTAACTCTTTAAATGATGTTGTTTTGTTCATATATTATTAATTTGTATTCTTAAACCTATACTTCCTCCTTATACTTATCACAAAATGCCCTTCGTGGTAGGAATATTTACATTATTTACATCTCTCTTTATTGCCATTTTAATGCTTTTTGCGAACGCTTTAAAAATCGCTTCAATTTTGTGATGTTCATTCTCTCCTTCTGCTTTTATATTTAAATTACACTTAGCCGCATCGCTGAATGATTTAAAGAAATGAAAAAACATTTCAGTCGGCATTTCCCCGATTTTCTCTCTTTTAAATTCTGCCTCCCATTCAATCCAGTTACGGCCGCCAAAATCAAGCGCGACTTGGGCCAGGCAATCGTCCATTGGCAAAGTAAAGCCATAACGCTCAATTCCCCTTTTATCACCCAATGCTTTTAAAAAAGTTTCTCCCAATGTTATTCCAACATCTTCAATAGTATGGTGCTCATCAATATGTAAATCACCTTTGCAGGAAATGCTCAGATCAATATTTCCGTGCCTGGCAATTTGCTCAAGCATGTGATCAAAAAAAGCAAGTCCGGTGGAAATGTTTGATTTGCCCGAGCCGTCTAAATTCAATTCTACAGAAATTTTTGTTTCATTGGTATTTCGTTCATGTTTTACTTTTCTTTCGGGCGCCTTGAGAAAATTATAAATCTGTTCCCAATTGTCCGCAATCAAAGCAATTTTATCTTCCCAACCTTCGGTTTTATCCATATTTTTAATAAAAATGGATTTTGTCCCTAAGTTCTTTGCTAATTTTACATCTGTAATTCTGTCTCCGATCGTATATGAATTTTTCAAATCATAATGTTCCGTAAGATATTTTGTCAGCATTGCTGTTCCGGGCTTGCGCGTTGGTTTATTTTCTTCCGGAAAAGAACGGTCAACGTGTATATCCGAAAAAATAATCCCTTCACCTGTTAAAGTCTCCATAAGTAAGCGCTGAATAGCATCAAATGCTTTCTGAGGATATTTTTCACTTCCAAGCCCGTCCTGATTGGTGACCATGATTAATTCATAATCAAGTTCACGTGCAATTTTTCCAAGCCAGGTAAAAACACCGGGCAAGAATTTTAATTTTTCAAAACTATCAATCTGGCAAGTATCGGGTGGTTCCCAGATTAAAGTGCCGTCCCGATCTATGAACAAAACTTTTTTCATGCGTAGGAATTTAATGCATTGAGTAAATTTTTATTTTCTTCCTGAGTACCAACGGTTATTCGTAAACAACCTTCACACAAAGCGACTTTAGATCGGTCGCGCACCACAATTTGTTTTTGCACGAGGTAATTATAAAGTTTTTGCGGTTCATCTACTTTTGTCAAAATAAAATTGGCTTCACTGGGATAAACTTTTTTCACAAATTTAAATTTGGCGAGCTCTTTTGAAACTAATTCTCTTTCAGCAACAATGGTTTTTATCCAGGAATTTATTTGCTCAATATTATCAAGCGCCTCTAATGCTATTTGCTGTGAGACAATATTGATATTATACGGAGGTTTCACCCTATTAAATACGTCAATGATTTGTTGTGAAGCAAAAGCCATTCCCACTCTTAAACCTGCCAATCCCCACGCTTTTGAAAGTGTTTGCAAAATAACCAGGTTGGGATAATTCAATAATTCCGGAATTAAGCTTCTATAACTTGCAAAGTTGATATAAGCCTCATCAATAACAACAATTCCAGTAAAATTATCCAGTATTTTCTTTATCTCGGCCCATTTTACTCCATTGCCGGTTGGGTTATTCGGGCAACAAACAAAAATCAATTTTGTATTGAGGTTGATTGCCTTAAGAATATTCTCCTTATTCAACTGAAATGTTTCAGGGATAAGATTTACCTTACGTACCTCCACATCGTTGATGTTTGCAGATACTTCGTACATGCCGTAAGTAGGCGGACAAATAATCACGTTGTCAATGGCCGGACGGCAAAATGCACGAAATAAAATATCAATAGCTTCGTCACTTCCGTTTCCTAAAAAAATATTTTCTACCGGCAGACCTTTAATTTTACTGATTTTTTCTTTAAGGGATAATTGTAAAGGGTCGGGATAACGATTGTATGATCTCACCCCCGGCCCCCCTCCTGTAGGAGAGGGTAGAGGAGAACCGTAGGAGTTTTCATTCGCGTCCAGAAATATTCCTTCCTTGCCTTTATACTCATCACGGGCGGAAGAGTAGGGAATAAGGTTCTGAATGTTTTTTCTAAGTATTGTATCTAAATCAAATTCTTTCATTCTATTTTATTCTTAAGGTAACGGCGTTTTTGTGCGCATCCAATCCCTCGGCTGCAGCCATTAATTCAACTGTTTTGCCGATATTTTTTATTCCTTGCTTAGAAAGTTTCTGAAAGGTAATTTTTTTCAAAAAACTATCCAAAGAAACGCCACTATAAGCTTTTGCATAGCCGTTAGTCGGTAAAGTGTGGTTTGTGCCGCTTGCGTAATCACCGGCGCTTTCTGGCGAATAATTTCCTAAAAATACAGAGCCGGCGTTTATGATTTTTTCAGCCAGCGCCTCGTCGTTTTTGCAGGAAATAATTAAATGTTCGGGAGCATATTCGTTTATTAGATCAATCGCTTCCTTTGTATTTTTAACCAGAATAGCTTTACTATTGTTCAATGCCTTTAAAGCGGTTTCTTTACGTGAAAGAGCATTTACCTGTAAATTGATTTCGATTTGCACTTCTGTAATTACTTTTTCATCGGCAGAAATTAAAATAACCTGCGAGTCGGCACCGTGTTCTGCCTGAGAAAGTAAATCAGCAGCAACAAAAGCAGGCACACAGGTTTTATCAGCCCATACAGCTACTTCCGAAGGGCCGGCTGGCATATCAATGGCAATTCCTTCTTTATTTACTAATTGCTTGGCGCTCGTTACGTACTGATTTCCCGGGCCAAAAATTTTATAAACCTTAGAAATGCTTTCTGTCCCGAATGCCATCGCGCCGATTGCCTGTACTCCGCCTACTTTAAAAACCTTTTTTATTCCAATCATTTGCGCGGTGTAAAGTATAGCGGGGTCGACCTCACCCCCAACCCCTCTTCTTGAGGAGAGGGGAGAAGGAGGTGTACACAAAATAATTTCTTTGCAACCTGCAAGTTTAGCCGGAATACCAAGCATCAGGATCGTAGAAAATAAAGGTGCACTTCCACCGGGAATGTATAACCCTACTTTTTCAATAGCAACTGATTTTCTCCAGCATTTTACGCCTTTCGTGGTTTCGATAACATGAACTTTTTCCTTTTGCGCTTCGTGAAATTTGGTGATATTACTTTTGGCTTGTTGTATTGCGGTTTTTAATTCTCTGTTCACTGATTTAGTTGCAATTGCAAATTCTTCCTTGCTCACTTCAAATTTTTCAAGATTCAGTTTGTCAAACTGAGCCGAGTATTTTTTTACAGCCGCATCTCCGTATTGTTTTACGTCGCGTAATATGGTCGAAACGATCGTTTCCAATGAGGAATTATTAAGTGTGGGGCGCTTTAAAAGCTCCTTCCATGTTTTTCTATCCGGAAATTTAATTACCTGCATCATAAAATCATTTTTTCAATCGGTACAACTAATATCCCCTGTGCGCCGTTGGTCTTCAGTTTTTCAATTATTTCCCAGAATTTATCCTCCTGCACAACCGAATGAACTGAGCTCCATCCTTTTTCCTGCAGAGGTAAAATAGTCGGACTTTTCATTCCCGGTAAAATGTTGCAGATTGTTTTTAGTTTTTCATTGGGGGCATTCAACAAAATGTATTTGTTGTTTTTTGCCGCACGCAAAGCATTTATTCTGAAAAGTAGTTTTTCTACAATTTTATTTTTTTCAGCACTTAAATTTTTATTGGCAAAAAGCGCAGCTTCCGATTTCAGAATAACTTCCACTTCTTTCAATCCGTTTGTAAAAAGTGTGCTTCCCGAGCTGACCAAATCACAAATGGCATCAGCCAGTCCGATTCCCGGGGCAATTTCAACAGAGCCGCTTATTTCATGTATTTCGGCGTTGATTTTATTTTTCTTCAGGTATTTAGAAAGTATGGTTGCATACGAAGTTGCTATGCGCATTCCTTCCAAATTTTTTATGCCTTTATACTTTTTGTCTTTTGGCACCGCAATGCTTAACCGGCATTTGCCAAAACCAAGGCGCTCAATGGTTTTAACATCTTTGTTTTTTTCAAGCAAAACGTTTTCACCCACTATGCCAATGTCCGCTACGCCGTCTTCCACGTATTGCGGAATATCATCGTCGCGTAAAAAAAACACCTCCAGCGGAAAATTATATGCCTCTGCTTTTAATTTATTGAGACCGTTATCGAACTCGATTCCGCATTCTTTCAGGAGCTTCAACGAGTTTTCGCTTAATCGCCCTGATTTTTGTATGGCTATTTTCAGTTGCATAGTTCTTAATTTTTAAAATTACTAAATAAAAAAAGGCTCACCAATTTGGTAAGCCTTTAATGTTTTTATTGTTTTATTGCATACAAAATCATTACAGCCTACCTTATGGTAAGAAGTGATGATGAGTATATGCAAGAGTTAATTTCATTTTTGTGCTGCAAATGTATGGAAAATTTTAAATAGCTACCAAATTTATTTTTATTTGGACGTTTCCCCGCATAGTCCCTTCCTCTTTCAATCTGAAATTACGGCGGGGTCGGGCTTTACGCTGCAAGTCCTCGCCTCGCCTTTATGAAATTATACCATAAGAGATAAATTTTGTTTGAAGGCGGGACTGCGGGCTTTCCACTACAATCCCTAACGCATAATACAATCTATACTAACCGTTTTTACTGTAATGCTCAATAATACCCTCTAATTGATCTACGCCCATTCGTTTAGATTTAATAGTTTTGTTCTTATCGAGTAGGTAAATAACCGGGTAGCTGTACATGTCGTATTTTTTACGCAAATCGTTTAAGTGTACACCATCGTATACGTTTATCCAATTCAATTTCTTTTCCCGGATAAACTTTTTCCATTTTGCCAAATCGTGATGGGCGTAAACGGAATACACCTCAACGCTTTTTCCCTCTGATTTCATTTTGTCATACAGTTCTTTCAGTTTTGGCACATCATGTTGGCAATGGCCACAATCAACGTCCCAAAAAATAACTATAGTAAAATCGGCTTTTACTTTGTGTAATGGCACAAATATATTTTGAAGTGTTTTCAGATTAGCATAATAAACCGCGGTTAATTTTTCACTGCTGTTTATCGTGTCAATACCTAATTTTTGAATGACTTTTGCACCCGTAGTATCAATCATATTCATGTCAGGCATTGTTTTGCCAAGTAATAAGGGCTCAAGTATTTCAGCACGCTCAATAATTTTTTTGTTTTGTGCCTCATCATACCAGTTCGCTTTATTTGTTTTGTAATACTTATTTACCAGGTCAACAAATACGGCGTCATGCCCAACAATTTTAGAACGATCAATGGTATAGGTTAAATAAAAGCCCATGTATTTGTACATTTCCTCGCAGCCGGTTGTTTGTTTCATCAGCCAATCGCAGGTTTTTATGAGGGTATCGGGGTCTTGCAGAACCATTTTTTCGAAATAATTTTTTAACCGGTAATAATAAACTTTATTGGTATTAAGTGTTCCGATATCGTTGAGCGGAATTCCTTTCCAGTAATTGCTTACGTAATAATTATACTCCCACGCCGCATCTTTTTCTCCTTTTTCATTAAGAGGAACCTTAGGTGCTTTTGCAACTTCGCTCTGCATTCGTATAATTTGACTTAAATAAGTTTTTGGATTTGTATTTAAGTAATCAGCCTGGTATTTTTTTATAGCCTCGTAATGTTTGCTTCGTTCTTTAGCGAGTAGCTCGGTTGAGTCTTTATCCTGCCGGAGTTTAAGCTCCTTTTCATAGTCCATTAAAGTTTTGTTGTAGCCCGACATAAACAAAACAAAATCCCTGAAGTCTTCATTTAGCTTTGATCCTTTAATTTTCATATCGCTGTATAAAGCAGCCGTATCAGTCATTACGGAAAATTTCTGAGTGCTGTCAATAAGAAAATCAAATCCGAGCACCGTCTTATTTTGACGTACGATAAAATAAATTCCTTCTTCCAGTTTTTCTTTGCCTTTAAAAGTAAAAGTTCCGTTTTTTACAATAGCTGTATCAATCGACATGTGTGACTCCCAGCGATATTTAAAAAGATAACAAACGGAGTCTTTCAGGTTTTTGATGTTAAATTTAATATCGTATGAATTTTGCGCCTGGCCGGTTAATGCCAGCAACGATAAAGAGAAGAATAGTTTTTTCATTTCAAAATTTTTAATCGTAAATAAGTTGATTACCAAAGATAAGTTTTTATCTTGAAAAATGAAAGAGGTAGTATATTATGCGTTAGGGATTGTAGCGGAAATCCTTTTTGCCTGCTGTTTGCAAAAAGATTGGAGCGTAAAGCCCGCCCCGCAAATAATTTTTCAATAGATGATAAAGTTAATTGCGGGAAACGCCCCAAGCTTAATCCTCCAGGTAAACCCTGCCTTCTCTCCAATAACTCACAGCAATAGTCCATGGATCTTTGTACATCGGGCTGCGTTGTAATTTATAACAGTTTTCGGAAAAAGGATTCGTAATTTTTTCGAAACGGAAAGTAAGTGGTGGGGAGTTTTGAATATAATACTCCCAGGTTTCCATGTTATTTGTTTTGTAAGTTTTTGCCGGAGTACCGTAAATAATATAAATCATGCCCATATCCGTTTTCCAGCCCTCCATGTGCGAAGAGAAAAAAGTATTGGCATCCTGCACACGGTTATAATAGCGCTTAATTAATTCCTTAGCGCGGTCGCCGTTACCTGCAATGCCCAGCCAGAATGATTCGATAGCAGCTTGCTTATCGGCCGCATCATTTAATTTTTGATATTCTTCTTTATTCATGATGAAGCGCGAGGCTGCAATCATTTGTGTATGCGACTGTACTTTTGGAAAATTTTGTTCAACACCCATTACTATACATCCGCCGGAGTTTACCGAATCAAGGCGTATGTAATAAATGCCACGGCGGGTTACTTTTAAATTAAACGAATGATTGTCGGCAGCAGGAATAACAAAACTTGAATCGGGAACAGAGGGATATAACAAAGGTTCTTTCTGGCTGAAGGGCGGGGGAGGAAGCGAATTATCATTTGCAAAATAATCTATACGCGCGTTTACAAAACCAATCCGGTTATTGGTAATTGAAACAGTTGAGCCAATCGCAATTTTATTAGTGAACCAGATTTCTTTATTAGGAGATTCTAACAGAAAACTTTGTTGCGATAAAGAAGTTCTTTTATCGCACTCAATATAATGTGTATGCGTTTTTTTTCCGAAGACGTCCCAAACTCTGATTTCCAAATAGGAATTTTGCCCGTCGTTAACCCGGAATGGAATATATCCCACTAAATATTTTGTAGCAGGTGGTTGCGGGCTTTTGTCTTCTACAAAAACAGTCCCCGAATCAAGAACCTCTTTGGCTTCGGGATAGGGAAGAAATTTGTAAGATATTTTAAGTAATGCAGAAAAATAATTATTGGTATCGGTTTTTTTATAAAGTAACTGACTGTTGTCAATTTTATAATACACAAACGAAGTATTGTTTGTACCGTGAAGCATAAACATGTTTAGTTTAAGCTCATTATCTTCGCGATGATAGGGTTTATTGTAGCTTCTTTCCCTGTCGCGCCCTTGCTTACTGCTATAACAGGAGACTAATGCGAGTAAAGAAGCAAAAAGTAAAAGTTTTAATTTACTCATTGACACTAAGATGATTGTTTTCTTTATCGAGCAAATTTTCGGGAAGCGATTTACTGGCTTTGGCGCCAAGGTCTTTTATTTTTTCGGCACGCGAAATTAAATTTCCTTTTCCTTCTTCCAATTTGTTGCGCGCGTCACTGTAAGCTTTGTGTGTGCGGTCAATATTTTTTCCGATGTCGTCTAAGTCTTCTACAAAGGCTACAAATTTATCGTATAGCGCACCACTTTGTTTGGCGATCTCTAAGGCGTTTTTAGTTTGCATTTCCTGTTTCCATATAGCAGCGATGGTACGTAGGGTGGCAAGTAGAGTAGAAGGAGAAACAACAACAATCTTTCTATCCCAGGCGAAAGAAAAAATTTCCTGGTCGGATTGTACCGCTACGCCGAACGAAGATTCTATTGGCAAAAACATCAAAACAAAATCAGGGGTATTTAATGAATTTGAACTTGCATAATATTTTTCGCTTAAGCCTTTGATGTGATTCTTTAAAGACTGAACATGCTCTTTTAAAAATACGGCGCGTTGTTCTTCCGTATCTGCCACTACAAAATTTTGATAGGATACCAGAGAAACTTTTGAATCGACGATGATGTGTTTGCTATCCGGCAAATAAATAATGGCATCAGGCCTTATTATTTCACCATGACTGTTCTCTAGGGTTTCCTGCGTTTTGTATTCGCCACGCTCTTTGCTGAGGCCGCTGCGTTCTAATATTTTTTCTAAAATTACTTCTCCCCAATTACCCTGTGTTTTGTTATCGCCTTTTAAAGCTTTACTCAGATTGTTGGCATCGTCGCTAACTTGTTTATTGAGTTCTACCAACTGCTTGATTTCGGCTTTTAGGGTAATGCGTTCTGTGGATTCGGCTTTGTAAGTATTTTCCACTTTCTTTTCAAAGTCTTCAATTTTTGTTTTTAGCGGATTAAGAATGGAATCAAGATTGGTTTTATTTTGTTCCGTAAATTTCTTAGATTTTTCCTCGAGAATTTCGTTGGCAATGTTCTTAAACTCGGTAGTCAGCCTTTTCTGTAATTCTTCTACTTCAGTTTTTTGATTTTTTATTTTCTCGTCCTGGTTTCTGAAAGCTTCTTCGGCTTTGGCTAAACGGGCGCCGGCAGCGCTTAATTTTTCTCGTTCTGAAGAGAGCTCAGAGGCAAGTTCTGATTTTTGTTTTTCCAAATCGGATTTAATCCTCTCTTTTTCACCGGATAGAAATTTATTTTCAGTTTCAAGCGAAGAGATTTTCTTTTCAAAATTGTTTATATCAATTTCTCCTTTGGGTTTTTGCGATTTACTTATTAAAAAGCCGATCACCGCGCCCACAACAATTCCTGTTATTAAAAAAATGATTTCCACGATTTAAAATTACAATTTTGTTCTTAAAGTGCCTCAGAAATAATATTCGCCAGCTTTTCTTTGGCTTCAGGCGTAAAAACCAGTTTATTACAAACCACCCAGAGTACAAATTTCTCCGTAAACAAAGGCTGATCGGTTTTTTGCATGCGTGTTATCTCAATAGGGTATGTTTTGTTGTTTCTGGCTTTCAGGTAAAAAATATCGTAGCGGTACTCGATGGTTTCTATCTGCGAGGCAAAAACTTTTGTTTCTTCTTCCAATGCGAACAAAATATAATTGGCAAATAAACTCACGTAATAAACTTTTTTACGAAGGCGCATAAGAAACACCAACAAGTCCGAAAAAAGAATTATCAGCAACAGTGTTCCTAAATAAATAAGGCTTGACTGCGAAAGGAACAAAACCAGTCCCGTAATGACAATAGCGCCCAGTTTAATGACTTTAACAGAAACAACACTCAGCGGCAGATAAAAAAATCGGTCATAAGGCAAAGCACTTTTTGCCAATTGGTTTGAAAACTCGGTGATAGAAAGAAAAACGTAAACCGCCGCAAAGCCGATTAAAATAAACAGTAAAATGCTTTTGTCCGGAGTTTTTAAAATAAGATTACAGATAACTGCAATAAGCGTTACCAGCAACACGAGGTATTTTATAAGCGAAACGGGAATCTTTTTCATGTTTATTGTTCGTTATAAATTACTTCCAGTAAAGTCTGGCCCACCGCTTTTAACGTATTTTTATCAATGGCATTTAAGTCGTCGGTTAAAGTGTGGTGCTGCGGGAAAAACCCTTTGCCGCTAATGTTGTAACCAATGATATCCACACAAGGAATGTTTGCCCATTTATTAATGTATAAATGGTCATCCACAATTTCTCCAATGGTTTTGTCGGAAAAATAATTTGCAAAGCCAAGGTTTTGTCCGGTTGTCCAGATATTTTTTTGTATTTGCCCGGCATAATAAGCGGAAGTAAGTTCGATAGGAAAATTGGTATTTTTGCCGCCCACCATGTCTAACAAAATGCCGTATTTGGCAACGTAACCGGGTTTATGCGGATTTTTGCTCCAGTACTGAGAGCCTAATCCCCAATCATCTTCAATTCCATCAGGGGCTAAACCTGTTTGGCCTGCGCCGTAATCTTCCATATCCCACAAAATAATATCAATACCGATTTTTGTTTTTTGTTTTGCAAGTAAACGTGCCACTTCCAGTAAAACTCCCGCTCCGCTGGCTCCGTCGTTTACCCCCGGGCAAGATTTTTTTTGATTTTCTTTCAACGTATCACGATCGCAAAAAGGGCGTGAATCCCAATGGGCAGATAGTAAAATGCGGTTTGGATTTTCAGGATTAAAAGAGGCGATGATATTTTTTCCTAACCATTTTTTACCGTCGAAGGTAGTAGCAGTAAATTTTTGAATGATTACCTCAGCTCCGTATTCTTTAAATTTTTTTTCAAAATAATTTGCGGCTGCTTCATGCGCTCTGCTTCCGGGTATACGTGGGCCCATACCGGCTTGTGCTTTTATATAAGCAAACGCGGAATCAGAATTAAAATCTGGAGCGTTAATGTGTGGCTTTGTATTTACGGGTTGAGTTTTTACTTCGAGAGGAGGATTTTTGGTTTCGTTGTTACAAGATGTCAGAATTAAGACGCAAGATGTTAGAGCCAGGAAACATTTTCTAACCATTTTCAACTTATCAAATCGTTTCATTATCAAATTAATTATAAACTCCAGGTGCTTCCTTCTTTTCCGTCTTTCACTTGTATACCGCTTTTCAGTAATTGATCGCGGATCTGATCGGAAGTGGCAAAATCTTTGTTTTCTTTTGCTTTTTTACGAATATCAAGAAGTAAATGCATCGCATTTTCCAAAGCTTCGGCACTTTTTCCGTGCTCTTCTTCACGCTTTAAACCTAAAACGTCTGCAATAAAATTTTTGTAGATTTTTTTCAGTAAATCAATATCAGCCTGCGTTAAAGTCTCTTTTTTATCGTTGGCAGAATTGATGATACGCGCGCATTCAAACAAATTAGAAAGTAATATCGGCGTATTAAAATCATCATTCATCGCCGCATAACAATCATTTTCAATTTTAGAAACATCCACGCTTGATTTCGGCGACGCCATTAATTTCTCCAGCGTAGAATAACTTTCCATCAAACGGTTGAAGCCTTTTTCAGAAGCCTGCAAAGCTTCGTTCGAAAAATCCAACGTGCTTGAATAATGCGTTTGCATCATAAAGAAACGAACGCACATGGGTGAATAAGCTTTTTCAAATAAAGGGTGTTTTCCCTCTAATTTGGCCTGCGAAGGAGTTGCACTCGGAGAATCTGCCGCAAGTTTCATTCCTGTAAAAAGTTCAACAGGTAAAAAAACATTTCCTAACGAGCGCGACATTTTTTGCCCGTTAAGTGTTAGCATATTCGTATGAATCCAGTAACGAACAGGCGCCGCGCCGCAGCAACCCACACTTTGTGCAATTTCATTAGTATGGTGAGTGGGAATTAGATCCATCCCGCCACCATGTATATCAAAAGTTTCTCCTAAATATTTCTGACTCATGGCCGAACATTCAATATGCCATCCGGGAAAACCTGTTCCCCACGGAGAATTCCAACGCATAATATGTTCAGGTTTTGCTTTTTTCCAGAGCGCAAAATCCAATCTTCCTTTTTTCTCTTCCTGTCCGTCGAGCTCGCGGGTATTATCTAATTGGTCTTCTAAGCTTCTTCCCGATAAAACCCCGTAATTATTTGCTTTGGCGAATTTCTCCACATCAAAATAAACGTTCCCGTCTTTTTCATAAGCAAAACCCTGCTCAATAATTTTCTGAGTCATTTCTATTTGCTCGGGTATATGTCCCGATGCAGTCGGCTCAATACTTGGCGGCATTAAATTCAACAAGCTCATCACTTCCCGGAAACCGAAAGCGTAACGCTGCACAATTTCCATGGGCTCTAATTGTTTTAAACGCGCTTGCTTACCAATGCGGTCTTCTCCGACTCCCGCAACTTCATCTTCTAAATGTCCCACATCAGTAATGTTGCGTACGTAACGCACTTTGTAACCAATGTGAATAAGGTAACGATACATAATATCGAAAGAAGTAAAAGTACGGCAATTGCCAATGTGCACATCACTGTATAAAGTGGGCCCGCAAACATACATGCCCACAAAGGGCGCGTTAATGGGTTTAAAAAGTTCCTTTTTGCGGCTTAGGGTGTTATGAATATAGAGTTCCTGCATAGAGGACGTAAAAATACCAAATTTTCAGCAGTTAGTTGGGGTATAAGAAGGGTTTAATTTGGGGCGTGCCCCCGCATGGAAAATCACGATAAATAATAAAATTTAGGGCGGGGTCGCGCTTTACGTTACAAGTCCTCACTCCCAACAGCTCGTTCCGGGCTTTCCACTACAATCGCTCACGTAAAATACAAAAATTAGCGATGTTTATCTATGTATTTCCCTATGTAATTTCCTTCTTCTTCGCCTTTGGCGTTTACTATCGTCCAATCCAACACGTCAGATTCTTTAAACTCGATTAATTGTCCCTGTTTATATTCTTTAACAACACCCAGGGCATTGCCTATTCTTGCGCTGATTTTATCTCCCTCCCAGGTTTTTACTCGCGCGTAGATTTGCTCAAACTTGCCGTCTTTATCAAAAATTCTCACGGTCAGATAAAGGGTTTCTCCCTTTGGCAGGCCTTTTAAATACCGTTCTTTCGTTTTGGATAAAGTTTTCATGGCTTTTTTCCGCGGAGATTCAATCAGTTTATCGAGTTTTTTTAATTCATCCGTGTTTGATACGCTTACGGGTTTATCTTTTGTTCCTTCGGGTGGAGTAGATTCGTCCTGCGAAAATAAATTAACCGAAATAAGAAGTGCGGTGAGAAAAGCAATTTTTTTCATGGGCGTAATTTTTATTTCAAATGCTTTTTGATAAAGGCCATGGCATTTTTAAAAGCATCGTCGGCAAACTCTTTATTGTATTTGGGGTTGCTCGGATTTGCAAAGGCGTGGTCGGCATTGTATTTTTTTACTTCTAAAGATTTTTTTGCGCGTGCCATGGTTGCTTCAAATTTGGTTACTACGTTTTTGTTTATCCATTGGTCCTGCTCGGGCCATACAAATTGTACCGGGCAAAATAAATTCTCCAGTTTTTCCTGGCTTTCTTCAGGCATGCCGTAATACATAACACAAGCACGTGCATGTGCGCCTGCCAGCATACTTGCCTGTAAGCTCCAGCCTCCGCCAAAGCACCAGCCGATAGTTGCGATGTTTGCTTTTTCGCCTGCGTGGTTAAGCACACCTTTAATAATGACCTCTGCTCTTTCTTTTTTTACAGATTGCATGTATTTGCCTGCGCTGTCGCGTGTGGCGGCAACTTTCTTATCATATAAATCAATAGCGATTACATTTACATTGCCCAGTGTTTTGAATATTTTTTCGGCTTCCTGTTTTATGTAATCGTTAAGTCCCCACCATTCGTGAATTACGAGTACATAATTCTCCGTATATTTTTCCGCTTTAATTTCGTAGCCATAACCCTCTTTTCCGTCGGTAGTTTTAAAAGTTATTTCTTTTCCGATGGGGTTTGCCAATGTAAAAGGAGTTGGCTCTAAATGCGAACCCACAAATTTTTTGTCGTGTATGAGCATGGCAAAAATTTCGGTTGAAGGCTTACTGCAGCAATTCACCTGCGCAATACTTCTTACGGAAATTAGTGCAAATGCAAGAATGATTATTTTTTTCATGGTTTTTATTTTAATTGAACAACTTCTTCTTTTCTAAAGTAACAATTTTTTCAATTCCGGATTCGTTTTTTAACACCAACTGCATGTTTTTTTCTTTTTTCCAGAGCGCTTGTTTATCAAGCATTTCACAGTAGTCTTCTACCTCCATATTTGTGTAATTTTTTCCGTTTACAGAAATAACTTCATCGCCCAGTTTAATACCGGCTAAAGCGGCAGGAGAGTTTTCAATAAGGTAAGAAACAATTAATTTTTTGTTATCTTTTGTGGCAGAGAAACCAAAAGTATCCCACTCTTGCTCATTTTTGGGTTGTGGTGCAAACCATATTTTATTTTGCTTCCAATCAAGGGTTACGATATAATCTTTAAAAAACGCGCTGCCCAAATTGCCGTCGTCCCTTTTAAATTCAATAACGCGGTTATTGATTAATAAATTACCCATTTTAAGCATGTCGGTTTTCGCCATGTAATTCGTATCGTTTCCTTTTCCGTATAAACCGGCCGAACTGCTTCCGATGCCACGCAGGTATTTGAAACCCGGGTTTTGTTTCAGTACATTTTTAAAAGTAGGCGAGGATAAAGTAATTTCTCCGGTAGAGCCTGTGTCAAAAATATTCCCTTTACTTTTTATACCATTTAATTCAACTTCTACAATTGGTGTTCCTGAAATAACAGGCTTAAAGGGAAATGAAAAAGCATTTTCAGGAACGGAAAGCGAATCCATACTACTTGCAACAATTAAACTATGTTTTACGTAATTAATTTGCCAGAAGGCCTTACGCATCATATTAGCGCCGATAAGGCCGTCAACATGTAAACAGGCTAATTCGGGAACTGCGTTTAAATCAATAATGGCGGCGCTTGTATTCAAAAAAGAAATTTTTCCGAGTTTCAGTTCGTCAATCAACGCAAATTTAATTCCTCCTTTTTTTCCTTCTGAATCCTGCGCCGTTTGATCAAGTATGGGTTTTAAATGAAGGGCTTCTGCTAATTCTTTAGTTACCGCGTTGACTGCACCTGTATCATAAATAAAATTATACTCTTTTCCACCAATAGTTACTTTAACAACTATTAAACCGGCCCTTGATTCAAAAAAAATTTCTTCTTTATAATTTTTCTGCGCCGCATTTCCCATATTGAGAATTTTTATGGTTTTTATGGCATTGCAGCTTGTTAAAATTAAGAGGAGATTTAGAATCAAAACTATTTTTTTCATGCACTAAAATTATGCAATTTTTAATTGAAAGAAAAAACTGCGTTAGGGATGGAGCGCCTGTTTGAGCTCTTTTTGTCAGACATTTCGTAAGCGTCTCGACTCCGCCCGACGTGACAGTATTTTGTTAAACAGAAGATGGCAAAAAAGCGAGTAGCGAGAGCCCGGCCCCGCCACAAATACTCATGCGGTGAAATGCCCAAAATTATTTTCGCTTCTCTTTAAAAAACTTTTTTATAATCTCACCACACGCCCCTGCCAAAACACCGTTAAAAACGCGGGTTTTAGGATGCAATATGTTGTAATCTATTTTAGTAAAACCTTTTTTCTCGTCTTTGGCGCCGTACACCACTTTAGTAATCTGGCTCCAGCCCAAAGCGCCGGCGCACATGGGACAGGGCTCGAGGGTGACGTACAAAACACACTCGTTTAAATATTTTCCTCCAATATAATTGGCAGCCGAGGTGATGGCCTGCATCTCAGCGTGGGCGGTAACATCATTGAGGCGCTCGGTAAGGTTATGGGCACGGGCAATAATTTTATCATCGTGCACAATCACGGCCCCTACAGGCACTTCGTCGGCATCATAGGCTTTTTGAGCCTCTTTTAAGGCCTCTTTCATAAAATATTCGTCGCTATATAACTCCATCAAATTCTTATCTTTGCACTCCTACATTCGTATATTCGTACGGCTGTTAATTCATAGCACATGGAATACAATTTCAAAGATATTGAAAAGAAGTGGCAGCAGCGCTGGGCTAAGGAAAAAACTTTTGCCACTAAGAATGATTCTACCAAACCAAAATATTACGTGCTCGATATGTTTCCGTATCCCTCGGGCGCGGGTTTACATGTAGGGCATCCTTTAGGGTACATCGCCTCTGATATTATTGCGCGTTACAAACGCCACAAAGGGTTTAACGTATTGCACCCAATGGGTTACGATTCTTTTGGATTGCCTGCAGAACAATACGCTATACAAACCGGGCAGCACCCTAAAATTACTACCGAACAAAATATTGCGCGTTACAGGGAACAATTTGATAAAATCGGTTTTTCTTTTGACTGGGACAGGGAAATCAGGACATCCGATCCGGAATATTATAAATGGACGCAGTGGATTTTTATTCAGATTTTTAATTCGTGGTACAATAGGAAAACGGACAAGGCCGAAAAAATTGAAACACTGATTGCTGAATTTGAAAAAAGCGGAAACAGCCCGGTAAACGCAGTGTGCGAAGAAACAAAAACTTTTTCTGCAGCCGACTGGAAAGCATTTTCTGAAAAAGAAAAAAGCGATTTGCTGATGAATTACCGCATCGCCTATTTAGGTGAAGCGTACGTTAACTGGTGTCCTGCCATGGGAACAGTTTTAGCGAACGATGAAGTAAAAGACGGAGTGAGCGAGCGAGGAGGTTATCCTGTTGAGCGCAAACTGATGAAACAATGGAGTATGCGCATTACCGCCTATGCACAACGTTTGTTGGACGGATTGGATAAAATTGATTGGACCGATAGTTTAAAAGATTCTCAGCGTTATTGGATTGGAAGAAGTGAGGGAACAAGTGTACGGTTTAGCCTCATCCCCAACCCTTCTCCAAAGGAGAAGGGAGCTAAGCAGCATTGGCAAACGGCAGATCCGAAATTTTATGAGGAATTAAAAAGATTCGTCAGAGAAAACAAACAGCCGCAAACTGAAGCGGAAGATAAATTGTGGCAATTGGTAAGAAACAACCAGTTGGGAGTAAAATTCAGGAGACAACACCCGATTGGAACGTACATAGCTGATTTTATCTGCCTTGAAAAAAACCTAATCATTGAGGTAGACGGGGAAATTCATAATCGAACAAACGAATATGATGAAAACAGGACGGCTGTTTTAAATAAATACGGGTTTAAGGTAATTCGATTCACCAATAAACAAATTACCAATAATATTGAGGAAGTAGTTACAACTATAAAAACAGAATGTGCTGCTTCCCCCTCTCCAAAAGAGAGGGGGTTAGGGGGTGAGGCTAAACACACCATTGAAGTGTTCACCACCCGTCCCGATACCATTTTCGGAGTTTCATTTGTAACACTTGCACCTGAGCACGAATTAGTAGATAAAATTACCAAACCTGAATTTAAAGCCAAGGTGGATGCTTATGTGGTTGCTTCTAAAAGTCGTAGTGAACGCGAAAGGCAAGCCGATGTAAAAAAAGTAAGCGGAGAATTTACCGGCGCTTATGTGATTCACCCTTTCAGCGGAAAACAAATTCCGATTTATGTTGGAGATTATGTGTTGGCAGGTTATGGTACGGGAGCTGTTATGGCTGTGCCCGGGCACGATGAGCGCGACCACCGTTTTGCAAAACATTTTGGGTTACCTATTTTACAGGTGGTAGAAGGAAAAGATGTGCAGGAAGAATCATACGACGCGAAAGAAGGCAAAATGATGAACTCGGATTTTTTAAACGGGCTGGAAGTAAAAGCCGCGATTAAAAAAACTATTGAAGAAATTGAAAAGAAAAATTTAGGAAAAGGAAAAATAAATTTCCGCCTGCGCGATGCGGTGTTTGGCCGTCAGCGTTATTGGGGAGAGCCTATTCCGATTTATTATAAGGATGGAATTCCGCACGCAATGCCTGAGAATGAATTGCCTTTGGTATTGCCCGAAGTAGATAAATATTTACCTACCGAAGACGGAGAGCCGCCATTAGCACGCGCAAAAGACTGGAAGTATAAAGACAAGTACGAATACGAGCAAACCACAATGCCAGGCTGGGCGGGAAGCTCCTGGTATTTTTTGCGCTACATGGATATGCACAACAATAAAGTTTTTGCCGATAAAAAACAAATTGACTATTGGCAAAACATTGATCTGTATTTAGGCGGCAGCGAGCATGCAACAGGACATTTACTATACGTACGCTTCTGGACCATGTTTTTAAAAGACATGGGCTACGTAAATTTTGATGAACCTGCGAAGAAGTTGATTAACCAGGGGATGATACAGGGGGTTTCTGAAAAAATCTATCTGACGAAGTCCAAAACTAATACAGCATGGGTGAAACAAGCAAATGGAGATTTGCAAAGAGATTCTTTTACAGATGATGTCGCGACCGTATTCGTAAGCGGAAGTACAGGAAATCTTATACAGAAATTAAAAAACGATAATGATTTAACTGAAATTAATGTTCCAATACATATTGTAAAAAACAACAAATTGGATATTAAGAGTTTTCTTGAATATTTTCCTTCATATAAAGATGCAGCGTTTGTAAGCGAAGGAGGAATATTCTATAAGGGCGAACAAATAAAGAATAGATTTTTTGAAAATGGAGATACCACATTTTATACGAAGTCCGAAGTCGAGAAAATGTCTAAATCAAAACTAAATGTTATAACGCCTGATGGATATTATGATGAGAAAATAAAAGCTTTTGTGCCAGGAATAATAGACGATTTCGGCGCAGACACTTTGCGCTTATACGAAATGTTCTTAGGCCCTTTAGAGTTAAGCAAGCCCTGGAATACCAATGGTATTACTGGTGTGCATGGTTTCTTGAAAAAGTTGTGGCGGCTGTTTTCTCCCTCTCCTGCAGGAGAGGGCCGGGGTGAGGTCGCCATAGTTGACGCAGAACCAGCCAAAGCAGAATTAAAAACCTTACATAAAACCATCAAAAAAATTACAGAAGACATTGAGCGGTTTTCGTTCAACACCTCGGTAAGTAATTTTATGATTTGTGTAAACGAACTTACGGATTTAAAATGCAACAAACGCGCAATTTTAGAACCGCTGTTGGTTACTCTTTCTCCTTACGCGCCGCATATTACCGAAGAGCTTTGGGAAAAATTAGGACACAAAGAAAGTATTGCCTTCGCGCCTTTCCCGACTTTTAATGAAGCCTATTTGGTGGAAGATAATTTTTCTTACCCGATTTCTTTCAATGGTAAAATGCGTTTCAATATTGAACTTCCTTTAACACTTACCGTTCCTGAGATAGAAAACATTGTGATGAAAGATGTGCAAACGCATAAATACTTAGAGGGAAAAACTCCCAAAAAAGTAATTATCGTCCCGAAGAAAATTGTAAATATTGTTGTTTAATTTTTACAGATGTTTATTCTGAAATTAAATTTTATACGTTAATAAACACATGCTGAGAATTCTGAAAAAAACAATTAAAATTATATCCATTACACTTCTGGTTGTATTAGTGCTTGCTATTTCTCTCCCGCTTATATTTAAAAAGCAGATAAAAGCCAAACTGATTGAAAAAATAGACGGCACTCTTTACGCTAAAGTAAATTTCACCGATTTAAGTTTTTCATCATTTAAAAAATTTCCCCATTTTACAATCACCCTGCACGAACCAACAGTTACCGGTGTTGGCGAGTTTGAAGGCGATACTCTTGTTGATGCTAAAGAAATAAGTGTTTCGTTTGATTTGTATACCATTCTTAAAGGGCACGATATAGAAATAAACGGTATCCACCTGGAAGAGCCTTTAATTTATGCGCGTATATTACCCAACGGGCATACAAATTACAATATCATGAAGTCGGGTTCCGCCGACACATCAAAGCAAAGCAGTAAATTTGAAATCGGAATAGATAAGTGGTCGATTAATAATGGCCGTATTATTTACGACGACAAATTGCAAAAAACATATATCGAAGTAGGCGGACTGTACCACAGCGGTTCTGGCGATTTTAAACAGGAAATATCTGATTTGGATATTACCACCAAAGTATCTGATTTAACACTGCAATACAATGGCATAAGATATTTTACCAAAAAATTATTTGCCGCCGACCTGAATATGGAAATGAATTTGAAAGAAAAGAAATTTATTTTTAAAGATCACGCTTTTCAATTGGGGGATTTCAAATTCGGGTTTGACGGTTATTTTAAATTACTTGATAACGGCTATCAAACAGATTTGAATTTTGTAGTAAAAGAAACATCGTTTAAAAACCTGCTTTCTCTGTTGCCGGGCATCTATCAGAAAGATATGGCAGGTATTGAAACAAAAGGAGAGTTTTCCTGCACAGGTTTTATCAAAGGGATTTATGATGTAAAGGATAATGTAGTCCCTGCTTTTCATATTGATTTAAAAGTAGATGATGCTATGTTTAAATACAACCATTTGCCGAAGGCCGTAGAAAAAATTAATTTTCATTTATTGGCCGATAATCCCGACGGTAATCCCGAGCACAGTACCTATAATCTGAAAAGATTTCATTTTGAAATTGATAAAGAACCTGTGCACGGAAGCGTATTTGTAAAAGGAAAAAACAACATGCATGTAAATGCCGATATTAAATTAACCGCCGACCTGGCAAAAATTGAAAAGATATACCCGGTAGACGGATTAGTTTTAAAAGGAATTTTAAATTCTGAAATAAAGATTGACGGAATATACAGCGATTCATTGAAACTGCTTCCTAAAGTAGACGCATTTATTACTTTAGAAAAAGGCTATGTAAAATCAAAAAGCGCGCTGTTGGATATGGACAGCATACATTTAAATGCCGAAATATCGAATACTACGGGCCAGCTTAATGATACGCGCATCAGTTTAAATAATCTTACTTTTTTATTGGATGATGAACCCTTTGTGATGAGCGGAACAGTATCTGATTTAAAAGATTATGATTATAAATTTAAAATAGACGGGTTGGTTGACCTTGCAAAACTGACTCAATTATACCCCGTAGCCAATACAACTCTTAAAGGGACTCTTAATTTTGACATTACAACCGAAGGAAACCTTACCGAAATAGAAGCCAAGCAATACGCACGTTTAAAAACAGATGGTACGCTTGAGGTAAAAGACATGATGTATAAAAACAGTAATGTGGCATTTCCTATTCATGTGGATGATGCCTTATTTACTTTTACACCCGATAAAATTGTATTGACCAGGTTCCAGGCGGAGTTTGGTAAAAGCAATGTTACACTAACGGGCCACCTGTTTAATTACATACCTTATCTGTTAAAAAATGATGCTCCGATAAAGGGAGATATTACGATGACCTGCGATACTTTGGATTTGAATCAATGGTTCCCAAATACTGTAACAACCAATGCAACTCAAACGGATTCAGTAAAAACAGCTTCTGATAAAAACTCTCCTGAAGTATTGGTTATACCGGATAATATTGGTTTCACAATAGACTCCGATATTAAAATGGTAAAGTTCGGCGCGATGGATATTGCCAATCTTAATGGGGAAATAAAAATAGAAAATGGTATTTTAACTTTGAATGAAACCGGTTTTAATACGATGGATTCTAAATTTGTTATGAGCGGGGATTATAATACCAAAAACAATAAACACCCGATGTTTGATATGGATGTAACTGTCGATAAACTTGATTTTGATAAAGCGTATAAAACTATTATCGATCCGAAAGGAACTGCGCCTGCCCTGGGTAATTTTTCTACAAAGTATACTTTAAAAGGAGAGTTGACTCCGGATTTTTCCCCTATCTATTCAACACTTACAGGCAACGGAAAAATTATTATTGAAAATGTTTCTCTGAAGGGAATGAAGCTTATGAATCATATACATCGTACTTCTAAAAAAGATGAATTCAAGGATCCTCAGTTGAGCGACATAACTATGGATACCGAAATAAAAAAAGGAAAATTTTTTATTTATCCTTTTTCTTTTAAAGTCAGTAAGTTCTTAACAGAAGTAGAGGGCACACAAGGAATTATTGACGAGACTCTAAATTACTCTATAAAACTATCTGTTCCTCCGTTCAATAAAATAAAAATCCCGATGAGTATTATGGGTACTGCAGATAAGCCGGTAATAAAAATGGGAAAAGGGTTTGATAATTCAGATTTTGAAAAGTTGTAATTATGTAATTTCGCCTGAGAGGTTTTTTTGTAACTTTAAATGTCTGTACAAATGCGCTACCTCATTCTTTTCATAACTGCTGTATTTTTCCTCTTCTGCATCAGGGAAGACGATGATATAATTACCTGGAGTAAAGACCGAAAACTTACCTGGGCTGATTACAGGGGCAAACCAAAAAAGCGTTTTGCCGCCGCATCCACCGTTTACAGTTTGGGAAGAAAGGTATTTGTTCAGGACGGTAAAACCTTAGCGCGTATATGCGCCTATTTTTATTGCAAAGATTCCTGGAAAAAAGATGATTGGATAAACCAATCGGTTTTAGACCACGAGCAAAAACATTTTGATATAGTAGAATTATTTTGCCGTCGCATACGTAAACAAATTACTACAATGACTTTTAGCGACTTTAAAGATGCCGAAGCAAAAGTAGATTCGCTCTATCAAGTATATAATAAAGCGATGGATGTTTTCCAGGATAAATACGACGACGAAACCGACGGCTCGATGAATGGCGATGCCCAAAGAAAATGGGAAAAGAAAATAGATAATGAAATAGCATCTCTTGAAAAATACCAATCCATACTTATCCTTTTAAAATTAAAAACGGGCAACTAAACTCAGTTTCTCCACTTCTTCTTCTATTTTAGGTACAGATGCAAGTAATTCTTCAAACGAATCAATTACAAAATACTTGTCCTGCAAAATATCTGTTCGGAAATCCGTTTTAAAAACTTTCTCAATCGAGAAATCAAATTTCTGTACACTATTTCCCAATGCGTTTTTTGTTTCCCCCGAAGAAGAAATTATTCCTGCCCCGTACACTTTCATGTTGCGGTTTTCGTAAATCATCCCGAACTCAATGGTAAACCAGTACAACCTTCCCAATTTTTCAACGATAAGAGGATTGTTGATGTGCCTCATCGCTAAATCGCCCATGGCTTTAAAAAATTTGCAGTAAGCATCGTTACTCAGCAAAGGAGTATGTGCAAACACATCATGAAACATATCCGGCTCTTCCAGGTAATCCAATTGCTCTTTGCTTCTCAGCCAGCAGGTGGCGGTGAATCTTTTTTGCGAGAGCAGGTTAAAAAACTCAGGTTGTTCGCTGATGTTTGGCACCGTGTGTAATCCCCAACCAGTTTGCTTTTGCAAAATGCCGTTCACCTCTGTAAAATCCGGAATGCGGTCGGGACGAAATTCTACTCTTTCCAGCGCTTCTAAAAAATCAACGGATACATTGCCTTCCAGGTTTTTCATTTGCCGGTCGAAGAGAATTTTCCATACCTCAAAATCCTCTTGTGTGTAAGCCGTGTAAATTTGTTCTTTTGGTTTTGTTCTCATGTTCTCTGTTTATATAAATTAAAAAATCCCCCGTTATGGCGGAGGATGCGATTATTTTTTGCTTTAGTTTAATTAAAATAATCCTGCACTACCCGCCGGTTTTTGCGAGTAATAATAATAAGCTTGTGTGTGCAGGTGCTTGTTCATTATGTCTGCAAATGTAAAACTATTTTCCGCATTTGCAAAGATTCTCTTTAACCGGTACAGGCAGTGGATTTCCGGGCGGGGGAGTGGTTTCCCTCATAAAAATGACATTCAGGGTATCAATTTTAGCCTCCGGATGATTTTTGTTCCAGTCTTTCAAGAGGTAATTGCATAAAAAAGGCCGCATAAAGAGGTTATCAATGATTACGTAGTTTTCGTAATACTTGCGCCAGCGGTCGTCTTTAATGTATTTTAAAACGCTCCCAGGCTTGCTAAAATCAACAGGAGCTCCGTCACGATTAATATCAATGTTTTTTTTATCAGGGGTGATTCCTTCCATCACAAACCAACCGTCGTCTTTAATTACGTTTGGTGCAAACATGTTCCAATGCTGATCTAATCGTAGAAAAAAACCAAAACCAAAAACTTTCTCGGATACGCGTAAGCCCGGACCTTCGATATTGCTCAGGTTCCAGATAAAACCAAGCGCGATGCAGAAAAACACAAAACAATTTTTTATCACCTTGAAATAGTAATTTTTTGCAATTATTTCGCCGGGAAACGGAACCTCGTTTTCATTTAAAGCGGGGCGTTTTATTTTTAATATGAATTCAAATTTGTCCATAGTCTTTGGAGAAAGCAAACCAAGTAAAACAGCGATAGAGATAATGTAAAATAATCCCACAAAAAGCGTTAAAGAAATTGCAATATGAAATGCTGTAAACACAAAAAAGAACAGCATTCGGAACCAGGTATTTCTGAACGGGATGAGTAATAAAAAAGGCCCGCATATTTCTATCCATTTGGCGGTAATGGTTAGTGCTTTAAGCAAACTTATATGAGGCAAAAGCATTTTTCCCAATGGCCACGTCATCTGGTCGAGGTTTAGAGCATAATAAAAAGCACTGCCCTCGCGGTCGTCCCACTCGATAGAATCTTTTAATATTCCCGTAAAAAAATAAACCGAAAAAATCAGTAATACATAAGCAATGCCGGGCACATCAAAATATTTTGTGTCCCTTTGCAGGGAATGGTATCTTTTTGCATCGATCGAATAAAAATTGCCCCAAGGTAAAAAAATCCCCCAGAATAAAATTAAACGCAATTCATCATCGCCGCATTGTAAAATAGCTGAATTACAATTTTGTAAAGAGACAAGCATTACCCATGCCAACACCGAAAAAATGCGCGTGCGGTAACCAATGAGTAAGCAGAAATAAATAAAACCGGTAACGATAAAAAGTATTGCGGCAAACCAAAAAGAACCGTTAAGCGTAAAAAACGAAAAATAACTGTTCCTCCAAAAAGCCAGCTCTACCTCGGGGTATGGCACAACACCGGCAGACGTATAATGTGCGTTTAAAGAAGTAGCCCGTATACACAGGTCGGCTAATAATACCAATGCAATTACTACCCGCATAAGACTCAGGGCCCGGACATCGAGAGCATAGCGTTCTTTAAGTTTTTGCAGAATAGCGGCCATAAAATTTGCACTTATCACAAGCGGTTACCATTTATCAAATCTAAAAATTTATCGCAATTAGTTTACTACCTTTGTTAAGATATTTATGAGCGAACCGATAATAAGAGTTACTGATATTACAAGGAGATACGTAATAGGCACGGAAGAAATTCATGCGTTAAACGGTGTATCTTTAGAAGTACAGAAAAATGAATACGTAGCATTGATGGGCCCATCAGGAAGCGGCAAATCCACTTTAATGAATATGTTGGGCTGCCTCGATACACCGACTTCGGGAGAATATATTTTAAACGGAATTCCTGTTGCTAAGATGAGTGATAATGAGTTGGCAGAAGTGCGTAACAAGGAAATCGGCTTCGTATTTCAAACTTTTAATTTATTGCCGCGCTCAACCACTCTCGAAAATGTTACTTTACCCCTTGTATATGCAGGGCTGAAAAAAGATGCGCGCGATATACGTGCAAAAGAAGTTTTAGAACAGGTTGGATTGGGAAACCGCATGAGTCATAAACCTAATGAGCTTTCGGGGGGACAAAGGCAGCGTGTGGCGATTGCACGCGCATTGGTAAACAAACCTGCTATTATTCTGGCCGATGAGCCTACAGGTAACCTTGATAGTAAAACTTCAGTTGAGATTATGGGTTTGCTGGAAGACATTCATAAACTTGGAAATACCATCATACTTGTAACACACGAGGAAGATATCGCCAAATACGCCCACCGTATTGTTCG